>Ga0172370_10001812_pt1 | contig 31799 bp, 27 predicted proteins | sample LakKiv5m_FD_114538 | JGI IMG/M metagenome (GOLD analysis project Ga0172370, IMG submission 114538) | Freshwater microbial communities from Kabuno Bay, South-Kivu, Congo - kab_022012_11.5m | ecosystem: Environmental > Aquatic > Freshwater > Lake | place: Democratic Republic of the Congo...
ACCGATTATTCCGGCGCCCGTCAGAATCGGCCCGATATTCAACCCCCACTGGGCAAGAATCATGAGCACGGCGATAAAGAAAAAAACAACGGTAATGACATTTTTTATCACGTAACGGATAGTGCGTGTTTTGGCGACAATCACTTCATGCTTGCTCATCCTTCCCTTAACCCTGGCAAAAGTAAAATCGATGGTTTTTTTAAGAAATAAGGAAATAAAATAAGCAACCATTAAAATCGCAAGGGAAAATACTGTCCGGTCAAGATAAAATTGAGGCAAATTGGTCATAACAGGTATTATAGCAGATGTTATATAGTATTTTGCGGTTGACTTAGTAAACAATCGTTTACTATACTGGTAAACATATGTCCACCGACCGTTTATCGATCATTAAAAAATTTTACCGTAAATTTAGGCGTTTGCCTTCTTATGGAGAAATGCTTAAACTGCTCCATTTATCATCTAAAAACGCTATTTTCAAAATCGTCAATAAATGGATCGACGAAGGCTTACTGAAAAAAAGCAACAATAAACTCTCACCCACTAATAAATTTTTCAGCCTGCCGTTTTTAGGAATAATCAAGGCCGGCTTCCCTATTTTGGCCGAAGAAAACCGGGATTATCTGACACTTGACGAATACCTGATTGAGAATCCGGACTCGTCTTTTCTTCTTAAGGTAAGCGGTGATTCGATGATCGACGCCGGCATTTTCGAGGGTGATTTGGTCGTTATCGAAAAAAGGAAAGAGGCGGAAAACGGTGATATCGTTTTGGCGCAAATCGACCGTGAATGGACTTTAAAGATTCTTGAAAAATCCCAAGGCCGGTTGCGCCTGAAAGCGGCTAACCCCAAATATCCGCCGTTTTCTCCCCGTGAAGAACTGCAAATCTACGGCGTCGTCAAAGCCTTGGTAAGAAAGTTAAGAAACTAAATTGAAATTAAATCAATTTTTTTTCTTTCAGGCTAAGATAATCTTTTTCCGCCACGATAATATGATCGACCACTTCAATTCCCAAAATCTCCCCCGCCTTAACCAATCTTTTCGTCTGGATTAAATCTTCCTCCGAAGGTTCGCATTCGCCGGAAGGATGATTGTGGCAAAGGATGATTTGAGCTGCCAGATGTTTTACCGCCGGCTCAAAAACTTCGCGTGGATGAACCAGGGCGGTATTCAAATTACCGACGGAAATGATCTCACGCTTGATGATTTGATTTCGCACGTCAAGGTAAAACGAAACGAAATGCTCTTTTTTGCTGCCCCGCAGATCTTTTACCTCTTCCCAGACATCTTTGGGTGAAAGAATCAAAACTGATTTTTTATGATTTACCAATCGTTTACCCAGTTCGAAACACGCAAGCAATGTGCTAATTTTTGCTTCACCCAATCCTTTGATGCAGCGCAGATCATTCCATGACAAGCCTGAAAATTCATCATGGGAAAAAGTACGCAGTATTTTTTTCGATAACTCGATGACGTTTTCCCCTTTCCTCCCCGAGCCCATAACCAACGCCAGCAATTCAATATTGCTGAGCTTATTTATTCCATATTTCTTGAGTTTTTCTCTCGGTCTATCAATTCTGTCAATATCTTTTATTCTCATACTTTATATGCTTCACTAATTATCTGAAGATGTCAATGGATTATATGCGACAAAAGTATAATTTTAGGAGGACAGTATCCGCCGCAGTAAATCAACTTTTGAGTAAACGATATTCCCGGCGATTTTCCGTGGTGCGGTGGGGGCGAGATTTGAACTCGCGATGACGTTGCCGTCATGCAGGTTTTCGAAACCTGTTCATTCAACCGGGCTCTGACACCCCACCCATGCATTTGCCAACTATATTTTATCAAAAATATCCCGATTAATCGCGTTTAGGATGAATCACACCATACATATTAACTATTTTGCTCCTTGACAGGTTGTACAATATATTGTACACTACTAAAATGAGTAACTTAATTTCGATTTCCGATGCCAGAGCCAATCTTCCTGAACTTGTTACGAAAGTGGAAAAAACCATGGATAGAGTGGTTATTACCGTGAATGGCCAACCCAAGGCTACACTGGTCAGTGCCGAAGAATTGGAATCGCTTGAGGAAACGGCAGAAATTCTTTCCATACCAAAGGCAAAAGAAAGTATTTTGCGTGGATTAAAACAAGCAAAAAATAATCAAGGCAAGCCTTTATCCGGACTGAAATAAAATATGCAAATAATCATTACTCCCGAAGCCGAAAAACAGTACGGTAAACTTCCTAAAATTGAGCAGAAAAAAATTAAGAAAAAACTTGCAACACTGGAAGAAAACCAGAAAAGCGGTAAAAAACTCTCGGGAAATTTGTCTGAACTAAGATCCTTACGGGCATGGCCGTATCGGATAATTTATTACCTGAACCAATCGCAAAAGAAAATATACGTTGTTACGATTGCCCATCGGCAAGGCGTCTATAAATAAAATATTATGAAAATTGCAATCTTGGGTGGGGGATTTGATCCGCCCCACATCGGCCACCTTTTTATCGCCATCCAAGTTAAAGAAATCCTGAACATGGATCAGGTTTGGTTTATGCCTTCCTACAAACATCCGTTCGGCAAAAAATTATCTCGGGTTGAAGACAGAATGAATATGTTGACGCTTTTAAATAATGACTTCCTTAAAGTATCCGATCATGAAATCAAAAAAAAGGGCTGCAGCTATTCGATTGATACATTAAACGATTTATCCGGACAATATCCGGATAATAAATTTTCCTGGATCGTGGGCAGCGACAATTTAAAGGATTTTCCCAAATGGAAAAACTGGCAGGAAATATTAGAAAAATATCATCTGATCGTTTTTCCAAGAGATCTGAAACAAGGTGATTTCAAGCAATTTAGAAATATCACTTTTTTAAAAAGGAAAGACTTATTCACCACCGATGTCAATTCGACCATTATTAGGAACAGGGTTCAAACAGGTAAATCAATTAAGTATTTCGTACCTGATAAAATAGAAAAATATATCATTAAGCATAAACTCTATGTCAGCCGATAAAAAATCGATGTTGCCAAGAATCGATCCCGTCAAAGAAACAAAAAGAATTACCGAATTTATAAGAAAAACTTTCGAAGATACCGGCATAAAAAAAGCCGTCATTGGTTTATCCGGAGGAATTGATTCCGCAACCAGCCATTATCTTCTTAAAAAAGTTTTGTCTCCGAAAAATATCATCGCTGTCAATCTGCCCTATGGAAAAAGTCAAGCCGACAATTCCCTTTCGATATCAAAACCAGTGAGGGAACTCGCAGAATTATTAAAGATTAATTTAAAATCCAACAGTCAATTGGAAAAAATCCGCTTCGGCAACATTATGGCACGCGCAAGAATGATCGTGCTTTTTGATTTGGCCAAAAAAAATAACGCCCTGGTTTGCGGCACGGAGAACAAAACGGAAAGCCTTTTGGGTTATTTTACCCGCTTTGGCGATGAAGCGTCGGATATGGAGCCAATCCGGCACCTGTACAAAACCCAGGTTTATGATTTGGCAAAACATCTCGGTGTTTCCAACGAAATCATCAATCAAAAACCAACGGCTGGCCTGTGGCCGGGACAAACCGATGAAAGCCAATTCGGCTTTACCTATAAACAAGCCGATCAGGTCCTTTACGGTTATTATGAAAAACATCTTAATGCAAACGAATTAAAGAAAATAGGTTTTGGAAATGCGCAAAAAATAATAAACTGGAGTAAACAAAATTATTTCAAACACCTCGTTCCCTATAAATTATAATTTTATCGTCGTTTGCGGTACTTCAATCAAAGGAACAATCTCCTGCTCGGTTGTCGTTGCGATTGTCTGGTATTTTTTGACCAGATTAAGAACTAGTTTTTTATTATGACTGTCGAGTTCGGAGAAAATATCATCAAGAAGCAGAATTGGTTTACGGCCCAAATTTTCCTCGTAGTATTTTACTTCGTTGATTTTAAGCCACATGATCGCCAACCGTTGTTCGCTTCGGGAGCCGAAATGATGAATATTTTTCTCATGCTTATTTTTGAGATGGATTTGAAAATCATCTTTCTGCGGACCGATTAAAGTCCGGTGCCAGCGTTTTTCTTCATTAAAAAACTCCAGGAAACGTTCTTTGTTTAAAAGATTCTTAACATATTCTATCCGGAATTCTTTTTCTTCAAGTTGCGGATGCCGGTTCAAATAATCGATATATTCTTCCCGTTTTCTGGTAACATAGTTGGCCTGATTTTCAAGATAATCATCCCAAAAAGCAAGTTCCTCAAGCAACTTCTGCTCGTCATAAACAGTTTCCAAGATTTTGTTCCGGCGTTTCAGCGCATTTTCCAAATTACCGAGCCGCTTTTTATATTCCCAATCATAACCGGACAATAAACGATTGAAATAATCGCGCCTTGCCTCCGTCGCATTGGTAATAATTGCGATTTGTTCCGGGGAAAATAAAATTGCTTTTGTCTGCGCCTTGAGATATTGGAAATGTTTTTGTTTGGTATTATTGACAAAATAAATTTTTTCTATCTTCCCCTCTTTTTTTATAAGATTGATGCGGAAATTGAAATTGTCTTCCTCCGCAACGAAAATCCCCTCGACCGAACAACTGCGCGCTTCCAGGTTTATAAGCTCTTCCTCTTTGCTTTCGCGGAATCCATTACCGTTGGTAATAAAATAAATCGACTCTAAAAGATTGGTTTTCCCCCGGGCATTCGGACCGATAATTATGGTGAGAAAAGGATTAAAAGTGAAATCGGCTTTACCGAAGTTGCGAAAATGGTTAAGAACGATTTGACGAAGTAACATAGATTATTTTACCTTATTATGACTTTTTACGAAGCAGAAAGATCGTTTCGAAAAATGAAGGCAATTTGAAAAAAGATCCGCGCAAAACGGAAACGTTGGCCGTTTCATTAAAAATATTCTGCCAGAATTTCTTCGATAATACCGAAATATGGGAAAAATCATGATTGTGGAAAATATCAATCCAATCGTTTTCGGTCGTATATATTTTGTGCAACACATTTTTTCTGGTAACTCTGATCGTTTCCGTAATCGCTTTTTTGATTTTTGATTTTTCCAAATGTTCCAAAACATCAAAAGTCAAAACCAGATCGAATTGGTCATCTTTATAAGGTAATTTAATAATATCCCCTTGCTTTAAATATGGTTTCACCGCAGGGTCGGCTATCTCCAGGGCCGCTTCGGAAATTTCTACTCCATGAGCGTCGATTCCCAGTTTCCGCAGTGATTTAACCAATCGGCCGGTACCGCAACCCACATCCAAGCAGTTTTTCGGATTAAGGAAAATTTTTATCAAAAGTGCCCGATAATAATTTACGACGCTATGGAAAACTCTACCGAAAAACGATTCCGCATAACCCAAGCGGTGTTCGCCCTTTTTGCCCGTGTAATATTCGCGATCATAATATTCCGCATCGATTCTAAATGGCGTAATCACCGTTCCCTTGAATTCATCGCCCTCCAATATGTTTTCCAGATTTTTAAAATCCTTGCCGTTTGTAACGATCACCATTAATCCTAATTTTTTGGCGAGTTTGGTGGCGATCGGATCAAATGGCATATTTAATCCGGGAGTCCATTTGTCTCCAACCAAATCTTCCATTTCTTCCCAGGTGATTTTTTTTATCGGCTTGGCATCTTTAAATTTTCTCGGGTCTTTATCGTATACCCAATCAATATTGGATAAATTAATTATCAGTCTTGCTCCATAATCACGGGCCAGGATTACGGCATCGTAATCGGTCGACCAACCCGGTTTCCAACCGGCGCCGATAACTATCGGTTCTTTCCAGTTTCTTAGCTTCCGGTCATAATTTTCAATGATACGCGGATGGGCAATATCCTGGAATATTGTTCTTACAAGATGAGCATTAACTCGGGTATTGTGAATCGCCAGCCAATCAAGGTCTTCGTTGGAAACGTTTTTAATAACAGCTGCGGCCGCATCCCGATATTGGCGCATGATACTGCCGCCACCAACTGTCAGGAAGAATCGTTTTCCTCTTTTTACCTTTTCACGGATGTAGTTATTAAATTTGGAGAGAAAATCAGCATTGATTCCTCCACTGGGAACAATCAGGGAGCCGCCAACAGAGATAACAATAGGAGGTTCTTTTTTTCTAAAGAGCATAACTAATGGTTATTATATCATATGATTCCCGTGCCGAACCCGAATATGTAGCTAATCAGCCTGACGATCAAATAGGATAAAGCCAAAAGGACGAAACCGATGATGCCTGTTGTCAATTTAGCCCGGGCCGACTTGATTTTCTCCGGCGCGCCTTGCGACATCATCAGATCGTAACCGCCCCAAACTAAAACAAGAAAAAGAATGACTCCGGCCAAAGGAACCATAAAGCTTGTTATCCGGTTTACCAAATCGCTTAAAGTAACGATAGAGGGGTCAAGCGGGCCGGTTATGGTCTTGCCGCCAATTGAGATATTTTGTGCCAATAAGGAATTTTTCATCGGTGGTTGAATTTTGCCCAACTTTTAAAAATGACAATCATGAATAAATTAATTATAAGCGAAATATTCAAAAAGTAATTGATTTTATTGGCAAACCCGGCCAATCCGCCGGTTATTCCGTTGCCCAAGGTTATCTGAATATTGAATAAATAAATGATCACCGCCGATATCAAAATCAAGGGAATAATATAGATTAAATCGATCAAATCCTGCTTTGAAGAAAACATCGTTGAAGAAACGGAAAAAATTAAATATGCGATTAAAATATTCAAATACGGATTTCTGCCGGGAAAAAGATTGAAAATCGCCATAAACCAAAAAAGCAGCAAACCGGCAAATATCGGCGCCACCCCGACAATAATCCCCCGGACAACATCCTTTTTTTCGTAAAGGACATGACCCAGTTTAATGCCGTTTGCTTTGAACTCGGGAAAAATTTTTACCTCGACAACCGGCAAAAACAAAATCAGCGCCGTCAATAAATGGGCCATTTTATGAACAATCGTTCCCGGCAAAAAAATTACCGTAATCACCGAAAAAGCGAAGAGCCTGTTTTTGGTTAAAGAATATAAAAAATAATAAAGTTCGTTGATGGCCAATTTCGAAAGAAAAAATACCGATATCACTTGAGCCGGCAACCAAACCAATGAATAAGAATAGGCAGGCATAAGTTAAGGCACCAAAGGCAATGTCATTTTCTTTTGGATGACGATAAAAAACATCATGGCCAATACCGCCAAAGTCAAGGTAATGATCAAAAGCAGGACCGTATTCAAGGCGGAATGGCTTTTTTTGACAACCGGCGGATTATCGCCTTCAACTATTTTGGGACTGAGCGGCGTGTAGTTCATCTTTTTTTTCCTCAACCGCTTCCTGAACTTTAACCGATAAACATTTAGGACAAATAACGGTTGAGTTTTTAACGACTTCGGTTGTGAATTTATTGGTACAGGATTCGCAAAAATAATTCTTTTTTTGGGTTGCGGACGGCGTTACCAATTCTATTTTTTCGATATTGAATATGAAATCTTCGCCGTCGAAATCGGTAACTATCTGGTCACCCATTTTAACTTTGCTTTCGATAATCAGACTCGAAATCGGATTTTCGATCATTTTTTGGATTGCCCGCCTTAAAGGCCGGGCACCGTAGACGGGATCGAAACCCGCCTGGACTATTTCTTCGATCGCGCGGTCGGTTGCCGTAAAACCGATGTTCTGCTCTTCCAATAGTTTGGTTACGGCCTTAAGCTGCAGGACAACAATTTGCGTCATGTGCTCGAATTTCAAAGGCTCAAATACGATCACTTCATCAAAACGGTTAATTAATTCCGGTTTGAAAAACTTCTGCAGTTCGGTCATTACTTTTTCCTTGACTTTTTCATAACTTTCATCGACTTTTGGTTTCTCCACCTCTTCTGCTTTTTTCTCATCTTTCTTATCTTTCCCTATCCGTTTATCCGCAGCATCTGTTTGTTTTATTAAACTTTCCTGGATAATTCCGGTTCCGATGTTGGAAGTGCAGATGACGACGGCGTTTTTAAAGGAAATGACGTGACCCTTGTTATCGGTCAGCCGGCCGTCATCCAGGATTTGAAGCAAGATATTAAAAATGTCCGGATGGGCTTTTTCGATTTCGTCAAAAAGAACGACCGAATAAGGTTTGCGTCGTACTGCCTCAGTTAATTTACCGCCCTCTTCGTAACCCACATATCCCGGAGGTGCACCCAAAAGCTTAGCCACTTCATGTTTTTCCATGTATTCGGTCATGTCAAAGCGGATCATGGCTTCCTCCTGACCGAAAAGAACATCGGCCAGGGTTTTTGCCAATTCCGTTTTGCCGACGCCGGTTGGACCCAGGAAAACAAAGCTGCCGACCGGACGGCCGCTCGATTTAAGGCCGGCCCGGCCGCGGCGGACTGCCTGGGCCACCGATGTTACCGCCACTTCCTGATTAACCATCCGCTCGTGCATGATTTTTTCCAAATTAGCCAACCGTTCCATTTCCGAACCGGTAATTTTAGAAACAGGAATTCCTGTCCAATGAGAAATAATATCTTTAATGATTTCGACTGAAACCGCGGTGGTTGTCTGACCTTTTTTCATGTTGTATTCCTCTTGTTTTTCATGAAGATCAGCTTGCAAATCGTCAATCTTTGATTTCAAAATCCTTGCTTTCACCCGGTCAGCTGTTTTCTCCGCTTCTTTCATTTCCTGGGTAAGCTCGGCAATCCGCGTTTGCGAAGATTTGATTTCTTCGGGTAAAGAAATTAGCGGCAAACGAACGGCTGAAGCGGCTTCATCTATCAAATCAACCGCTTTATCAGGTAAGAATCGGTCGCCCACATAACGCTTGGATAATTTTACCGAGGCATCAATCGCATCGTCAGGAATTTTCACCCGATGAAATGCTTCGTATTTATCTTTGATCGCCTTCAACATTTTTATTGCCTGTTCCTCTGTCGGCTCCGGCACCAATACCGGCTGGAAACGCCGCTCCAATGCCGGATCTTTTTCAATATATTTCCGGTATTCCGTCAGGGTCGTCGCTCCGATCAATTGGACCTCTCCCCGGGCTAAAGCCGGTTTCAGGAAATTTGAAGCGTCCAATGTCCCGTCGCTGGTTGAACCGGCGCCGACGATATTATGGATTTCATCGATAAATAAAATTATTTTCCCCTGGCTGGCTTTAACCGCCTCAATCATGTCTTTCATTCTTTCTTCGAATTCGCCCCGATGAGAGGCGCCGGCTAAAATATTCATAAGATCCAGCTGAAGAATTCGCTTGTCCAAAAGCGGTTCCGGTACCTGGCGGGCCACGATTTTTTCCGCCAAACCTTCAACAATCGCCGTTTTGCCGACACCGGCTTCACCAACAAGTGATGGGTTGTTTTTTGTTCTTCGTGATAAAATATGAATCACTCTTTCGATCACGTCAGACCGTTCGACTACCGGATCCAACAAGCCCTGACTGGCTTTGGCCGTCAAATCTACGGCATAATCTTCTAAAGTATTTTTCTTTTTTGCCCCCGCCTGTCCTTCTTCCAAACCTTCTTTTTTTCCAAGTACTTTTTTATTGAGATCTTCCTTTTTCAAACCCAGCTTGGCTAAAATCCGTGCCGCCGCTCCCTCGCCTTCCTCATAAAGGGAAACCAACAGATGTTCGGGTGAAATAAACTCGAATCCCAATTTTCTGGCGACAACCAGTGAATTATCGACGATTCTTTTTATTCTTGGTGAAATCTGCGGAACCACAGAGGAAGTGGGGCCCGCCCCTACCGTAGCCCCGGCTTTAGTCGCGGGCGAAGGGGGGAAAACTTTCAATAACTCTTGCTCAATCAATTGCGGTTGAACCTTCATGTCCGTCAGTAATTTATATATTTCGCCGTCAGCCAAAAGTCCGTGAAGCAAATGTTCCGTATCCAAATAGAGATTGCCCAATTCTTTCGCTTTGGTTTGGGCGGTTAAAAAAACGCGGTTTGACCGCTGGGTCAAATGAGTCATCAAATCAAGATTATTTTGCTTATTCTGTTCTGCCGGCTGATTTAAGGGTTTGACGACAGAAGATACCGATACCCCTGAAGCTGGACTATTGTTTCGAGAATTTGGAATTTGGTTATTGAGATTTGTTTGGGATTTGCCCGCCTGCATCGCTTGATGTGAAGCATCTGCGGGCAGGGGATTTGGGATTTGGGATTTCTGCACAGGTGGTGTTCCAATCCCATTATACGACTGGCCATTTGGCGGACTACCTATTCCGTTATAACTTTGAGATTGAACAGGCGCGATATTGTCGTTATTCATAACCGTTGGTACAGATGGTACTGTATTTGCAGTTGAACCGGTGTCGGTTTTTTTTATAAAATCAAAAAAGCCAGCCATTATTTCATTATGAAGAAATTAATTGCCATTGTCAATAACTATTCTGTATGAAAAAGATTTTAATAATTTTATTCGCTGTTCTAATACTAATTTTTATCGCCATTTATTTACTAAGCCGCTTTCCTAAATCAAATAATACATTCATTTCATCAAACGGCACTCTACCCACTCCCCTCTCTTCCAATTCATCTTTAACGACGTCCAATAAAACCGGTAACCAACCAATTTCAACTAATTCAACCGACTCTCGACTGATTTTGACCGACTCGACTATCATTAATCTTCAAACTTATCCTCCTGACGATGTGGCCATTCTGGAAAAAGCCCAAAGCACTCTCCCCTACGAAGACACTGATGTAAAAATCACTTATTCGCCTGTGTTAAACCGTTTTTTCGTCATCAGCAAAACACCGCAAGCCGAACAAAAATTCAAAGAATGGGAACAAAAAAATAATTTGACAAACTTGTCTCACCGTAACTCCCAAACGCAAGCGGACTTGTATATTTTTGGCAGCAGCAATAACAATAATAATTCTGTCGATTTACAAACCGAAATGGAAAATAAAGTCTCTGACAGTCGAAATCAGTCCCAAACTGACTCTCAATTGACTTCGACCAATTTAACCAATTTAACTATTTCAACCGATTTAACCAATTTAACTAATAATAATGATCTTTCTCTGTTGACCGATTTATTCAAAATATTATTGAACACCAATGTTCCCTCTAATGTTTCCACTAATAATATTTCTCCAGCCAACTCTCCAGTTCCCAGTTTGCAATCTCCTACTCCAGCTTCTACCAATCAACCTCAGGTATCTAACCCGCCCGTTACTTCCGGTGTCAAAGCCAATAATCCGCTAATCGATGATCCCTTACCGTTATCCTTATATCAAATGCTTCAAGATGCCAGCCAAAAGGTTGGTGTTCCGCTAAAACTATTAGAAGCAATTATCAGAACCGAAGGTACGCATATTATTGGTTATACCGATGAACAGGTGAGAAAATATTCGCAACCCGGTGCCAAAGACACCGAGTGCAGTCCTAATGAATGCGCCGCTATCGGACCGATGCAGATTACTATTAATGTTGACGATAACGGTAATTCTCATTGTCCGGGCTGCGGCAACTGGGGTTATTGTCCAAATGCCTGGCGTGACAGCGGCTCAACGATCAATAAATACGGCTTCACTCACACTCCTAATCCATGCAATATTCGCGACAGCATTTATGCTGGCGCCAAAGTATTAAAAATATTTAGCCAGACCAAAGAAACTGATAATTGGAGTCGGGAAACTGTTTTAAACGCTTCCGCTTACGGTGGTGGTCAAGGCTCACGTTATACGCGTATTCATTTTCCCGGCAATCCCAATCCCAATTATTTTGAATATTTATGGTGGTATTACAATAATAAGTAACCAATGAAAAAAATTATTTTAATTTTATCGGCCGTATTAATAGTAATTATTATTTTAATAATAATTATTCTTAATTCTTTAAAAACAAAATCCGCCGCCCCTACTCCAACATCCGTCATTCCTACGACTTATCCTTTTTCTTCTTCCAATCGCTTTATCTCCTCCGCTCCCTCCAGTCCTTCAATCACCGCCGCTGCCGAATCTTTTAATACAAGCAGTCTTTCTACCGAAGAAAAAAACAGTCTTGCGCTTTTGAAGAAAGTAAATAAATACGAATCTTCCGATTTCGATATTACTTACGATAAAAATCAGGATAAATTCATCATCGATGAAAAAACCGACCAGGCGGAAGAGATACTTAATCTATGGCTCAAAAAAAATAATTTGGAGTTTTTACGTAATAATTCGGATTTAACCATCGTAAAAAATCCTCTCCAGAGCGTCGCTTCAACCGGTGGAGAAAATCAGGTCTATATGGAATTTTTACAACAAAACAACCTTGAAAGTTATATCCCATCCTCTTCGAATAATTCTTCGGGAAATTCCTCTTTCCCAATAACCGAGAACGAAACTTCAACAACCACTACATCAAATGATTTATCGTTATTAACCGATTTGTTGAAAATATTATTGAATACCAATATTTCTACCGGTATCTCCAATAAAGATATTTCTCCCTATATCGAACCTGAATTGACGAATTCCCCGGCTCCAACCACAACCAATCCTGTTCCTGACAATTCTCCTTTACCGTCAAATATCGCACCTGGCAATATCGACAATGAATTGGTATCGGGGTTGGTTGGACAAATACAGAATAATTGCAGCAACAGCCAGGTGACTGTCTGGAATAATAAATGCCTCAACAATGTCGCTCCGTCAATCGACCCGGAGGCGGCAAAACTCATCATGCAGTATTCTTCGCAGCGGTTCCAATATCTCCAGTGCGTCGGCTTTGTCCAGGGAATGGTATTGTCAACAACCAAAAGCATTCTGACTAAAGGCGGCAACGCCAAAGATTTCGCCACAAATATTCCCGATGGTTACCGGTTTATCCAAAATGCCAGCCGATCAAATAATAACAGTCCGCAGCCTGGAGATTTGACTGTATGGAGTTCAGGGACATATGGTCACATCGCCTACGTGGTAAAAACTTATGATCAAAACAATATCCGGGTAGCCGAAGCCAATTATGGAGTTTCCGGCCGGGTTCAGGAAAGAAACGTTAATTTAAATTATGGCAATATTGCCGGTTGGTTAACTGAAAATGAATAAAAAAATAATTATTTTATTGTTTGGGGTTGTTCTGGTGCTAATTATCATTCTGGTTTCTCTAAGTTTTCCGCGTTCCCAGTCTTCCAAATCAACCACGCCGTCATCTTCTATCGTTAAGGCTTCGGCGACTCCGATTCCCACCTTCTTGCCAGACACTCAACCGACCGGCGCCGCTCAGGATGAAAAAAAATTCCAATTACAAAATTCTCCGGATGTTTTTCTTTCCAATCAAACTCCATATTCGACCAAATCTTTTTCAGTTACATCAGATTTCAAAACCCAACCCACAGGCCATTTTTACTTTATCGTTACTTTAAAATCAAAAGACAGCGCTCAGGATAAAATCAGTTTCTTAAACTGGCTCAAATCTTTAGGTTTGTCTGATAATCAAATAAACGCTTTAGATGTCACTTACAATTGACTTTTACCTTTATTTTCCCTTAGAATGATTTTATGCTGCCATTTATGCCTTTTGTGGGTTATTATCTGAAAAAAATCCTTTCCTTCACCAAAAAAGCGATCATTGTCTTTGTCACTTTTTTTGTTATCCTCAACCTCTTCTTTTACTTTATCAACCGCGATAAATTAAATTTAAAAACAGTTGATCCCATAAAAGAAAACAGGAAAAAAATTTATCAGGTAATTAACAATCCGCAATTAAAATCAACAGACCAAGGAAAAATCAGTATCGCAATCTATCGCCATTTAAACTGTTGGCTGCTTGGTGAAGCTTGCACTGATAATCCAACCGATGGCAACGTTAATATTAACCATAGCTTGACCGGTTTCTTAAGCGGTATGATCGTTTTACCGCTATCCCAGCCGCCGGCTTCAGGCGTTTATTGGGCATATACCGGCCTGCAAAACGCCGGATTTGTTCCGAAAACTTATGCAGCCGACGTAGGTACCGGCTTTGCCGCATTAGCCGGCATCAAGGGTATTTGGCTTTTGTTTAGAGATTTTATGATGCTTCTCATGGTTATTATTATTATAATTATTGGTTTTATGATTATGTTTAGAGCAAAAATTAATCCGCAGACTGTAATATCAATCGAAAACTCTCTTCCGAAAATTGTTATTGCTCTTTTATTAATTACATTCTCTTTTGCTATCGCCGGTTTTTTGATTGATCTCATGTATATTACTATCGGTTTTGTCGTGCTGTTATTCCAAACTAACACCCACTCTTTTGTTCCTAAACCGACAGAACTCATCAATGAAAATGTCAATATCTGGAATTATTTATATCCTTTCCCTGCTTTTACCGGTGGTCATTTTGGTCAAATCTACACGGTAGCCGCTGGTTTATTTTCTATTCTGCCTTGGACAATCCAAAGCCTTGTTAATGGCGTAATTTATAGCCTTTTTGGCAACCTACTTATTACCTTAGCCGGTAAAATTGCCTATATTGGCCCAGCTGCAAAAGCTATAGGCTCAGCTAACCCTTTAACTGCTGCTCAAGCGGTACTGCAACGCTTAAGCGGCGTCAGTAAAACAGCTGATGGGGCGGAAAAAGTCTCAAAAACCGGTACTCCATTAGTAAGCATCGCCATGGCTGCCCTAACTTTTGTTGCCATCAGTATAATTGAAACTATTTTCCTACCCTATGCCGGAATCATATTGATTGCCACCTTACTAGTCTTATCAATATTGTTTATAATAACTAGAATATTTTTCCTGCTTTTGGCGACCTACGTCAATACGATTTTACTGATTATTCTTTCGCCGGTTATTCTAGCTTTAGAAGCAATACCCGGCCGGTCAACTTTTTCCTCGTGGCTTAAAAATATGATTGTTAATCTTATGACTTTTCCAATTTTTGTTGTCCTTCTTTTTATTGCCCGACTAATTATCAACTTAGGCTCAACCAATAGCGAAACCTTGTGGCAACCGCCATTTTTAATCAGTATCAATGCTAGCGCACTTCAAACATTAGTCGGCGGCTTTATTCTTTTTTCCATCCCTGACCTCATCAAAATGCTTAAAGAAGCAACCGGTATCAAACCAATGCCGATTAATCTAGGCCTAGGTTCATTATTCACCGGTGCAACTTCTGTAACCAGCAGTGGAGTAGGTTTATTAGGACAAATCAGCAGTGTCAGTTTAGGATTACAAGCTTTCAAAAAAGACAGTCCCCTTGGTGGCCTGATTCGTGGACATGGTCCTGCAGCACCCAGAGGTGGATCTGATCTTTCTTCCAATACCGCAGAAAGCGTCGCTAAATCAACTGCCCCAGGAGAACTAACACATAATGAAGGAAGAACAGGTTAATTACTTAAACCCAGGTATCCTTAAAATATTTACCCCTATGAATCGTAGAATAAAGACCGAGAAGATGATAATCATTAAACCTAAAATGCATGATGTTAGATTTTCTTGGGCTTTTTTGATTTTCTCAGGGCTACCCTGTGATGTCTGCATCATGAATGCGGAATAGATTATGCATAATAAGGCAAACATACCGGCAAAACCGATGGCAATCGGGAAAAGATTATCCGTAATAAACCCGCTGAAGCTATCAAACCTTACACAACCAATAGCACTCCAGTAACCATTTTTGTTTACGACGCAATCAGTGCATCGGCAGTATTCGGTATCTTTATCTTTGCAACTCGCAATTACATCTTCTTTTTTGCATTCAAAAAATTTACATTTCAAATTTTCCCAAAAACTTGAGGGTGCATTTTGCGATAAATACTTATCGCAAAGATTTCCCGTTTTCATTTGCACACATTTCTTATATTCAGACGATTCTTTGTCTTCTATTTCACCACATGCGTCAGGCACACAAACGCAGTCATTACTACAAACATTTGCGGTGGACGGAAAACTCCCCGCTATACAGGCATTGGCTAATTTTAAATTATTGGCATTTTCCGAGTTTTTCGGGAAAAGCTTGCCCGCCGTACTGTTCCAGACACTCATAATAAGACCACCAACCGTATTATTTTGCAAAAGACCAAAATCACCAGTATCCATCATCGGTTCATCAATACAACAGCATTTATTAGATGGTTCTGCCCTGGATGCATAAGTGGCAGTTTGTGTTTGATAATAATTAATTTTGCCTTCTTTATCATATGGATTACCGCACGTCAATCCGATCTCCGATCTTTTTTTGCAAGTTGCCGAATAAGAAAAGCCGTCAAAATTTTCTGTACATAGTTCGCCTTCAGGACAAGAATCTGTCGCGGTTATTTCCGTAACTGACAAATGCTCACCCTTAACCGAAGAACAGGTATTAATTCTTCCATCTTTGCAAAAACTTTCGCCTACTTTAAAAAAACGGACATCACTAAGTTGCCTACCTAAAGCGCTGCTATTGAGCCATAACAAACAATACTTATCCTTATATTTGTCATCATCGGCAAAAGCTCTACATGGCAACCTCTGATTAGCCGCTTCTTCTCCAGAAGGACAACACATATTGTCTGATCCCCACAGGTCGCATTCAAAATTAAGCTCGACCGGACAACCTTTGCCAAAAATCCACCATCCCCCGGTTGACACATCTCGCTTATCATAACAGTCTCCCACTACCCAAGGAGTTGGTGTTGGTGCCGCCGAAGGAACAGCTTCAGTTGCCATGCACTCCTCTTCAAAATTAGCAACCAGACTTTGTAATGATGTTCTATCGACACCGGTGGCCCGATGCATTTCATCTAAAATGGTTTTTACACTTTGTGGGCAACATTTTGTATTGCCACATAAATAAGGCTTATCGCTACTAATGCAGTATTTACCGTTTGGATTATTATATGCGTCTGGTATTGTCGGATCAATACATTTAGCTCGCTCGTTATACAATTCTGTTCTCCATTGAGTTATTTGCTCCTCGGTGAGATCGGCTCTGGAAGCTATTGGTAATAGAATAAAAATAAAAAACACCGATAGTAAAATAAGTAGTTTTTTCACCCAAAAAGAATTCATACTATGATAATAGCAGAGATTACTTTTTCTTTGCAAATGCTTCTTCAAAGGATTTTTTCAACCAGAAGAGGAAAATTATCGCCAAAGTCATTGGACCGTATTTGTGAATTATGTCGAAAAGGATATCTTTCCCATTTGCACCAAAACGATCGCGTAATTTATCGCTCGTCCAAAAGTAATCTTCTTTTCTTCTTTTGAAAGGCGTTTTAATTATTTTATCTTTTGTAAAAGGTACTTTAATATAGACCGGTTGCATTTTGGGAGGCTTAGATAGATCGTAAGGCTCACGTGGAAGAATCTTTGCATTTTCCAAAGCGACATTAAATTTGTCAATTGTCAAACTATCCCATTCCCAGACACTGGTTGACCGGCCGGCAACTTCGGCCGCCATTGAATTTAACCTGTTAACGCTTAATGCGCCTCCAAGTACCCGGGCAACATCATCACGCTTGAAATAAGTGATTGTCAGGGCAGCCAGTTGAGTAGCGACTTCTTGCCCATAATCGGCACTAATAATACCTTGAATGGTTGATTTAACCGATCCGATATATTTGACAATTTCGCCGAAATCCGGCTTACCGCTAATCGCCACATTATGCAAAAGCTCGTGAAATTTCATTAAAGGAGTAATAACAGATTGTTCCATTGCTGAAATATCACCTAAAACTCTTGACAATACGTTTGGTCCGCCTTCACTAAATCGCAAAAAGCTTTGGTCAAGCTCATCAAATGCTAAGGTAAAAGGCGCCCGTATTTTAGGCGGTTTCACGGCTGCCTCCAACATATCTAATGCTTTTATTTTTACTCCATTGCCGCTAAACTCACCTTGGGAATTAAGATACCTGAATAATTTTTTTGCTTTTGAGATTTGATCGGCTTTAGTCCCATCACTATCGGGAATACTCGCCTGAAGCTTGGCTTCGATATAAGCTTCATCGATTTTATATTGGGTAGCAATCTGATGCATTTGCTGAGCTTGGTCTATACCAACCCGCATCGCCTTACTCACTTCTCTTCTTTTAATCGATTCAACCAATTCCAAATTACTGGCAACTTTATCGAGCTCATCGCCGCTATTTAAACCTAGAGTGGCATCATTTATTGCTTGTCGCCAGCTGCTTATACCATCATCGGCGAAACGGTCACGATCCATCCGCAGATATTTCGTCGGCATTCGTTGGTTAATCATTCTTGCCATGCCTTTGAACAAAAACAGTTTCGACGCCTCATATTCGATAAGCTCTTCAACTGATGGCTCGCCATCAAGCGGTGGGGCTTTCCTATCTCTAACATAGTTGTTGTACACCGTTTCCTTAACGCTTGCCCTTAAGGTTTTAGTATAATCGTTTAGATTTGTCACACCGTTGATATCATCAAAATATTTATCGAATATATGTTGGAAAAAAACCTGTTTTTTTCCCGCCATGATCGTATCTTTTGTCGAGTCTATCCCTGTCTTCATCATTGCTTGATCGGGAAAAAGATACTTGTCGGCAAAGTTATAAACCACTTCGTAACCGATATTTTCCAACGCTTTCCATGAATCAAGATAGTTCAATTCACTTTTTTCCCTATTAATATACTGCAAATAGTAGCTATAAGAATTTTCCAAACGCCAGCTACCGCGTTGGATTAAACCACCGATATTGCATATATTCATCAGTTTATCGATAAAAAGAGTCGAGCCGCCCAGTGTTTGTTTACCCTGAAGCCAAGTGTCTTTATAAGCTTTCATTTTTTGCCACAATATATTATGGTCATGCACACCATAAGGTTTATCTAACGGCATAAAAAAGATATTGCTCAAAGCGCCTTCTGTTTGCCAGCGGCTAAACCAATGTTGGGGATTTAATGGTATTAAAGCATTCGGATCTTTAGTATAGTAACTGGTAAATTTAGGAGTACCATCTGGCTTTAGATCAGGGTCGGCAGATGCTGCTTTTTCGACTTCAGGTAAAAATATTCCACGAGACATACCAATCGCAATCGAAAGGGCATTTTTGAAGCGTCTTTCATCATGAATATCCGGATACAGTTTTTGCAATGCTTTTAATGTTTTATTTTCCATCCGGGTGAAATTACTTCCAGGCTCCGGAGAAAACATGTCCGGTGTATGCTTCCAATCATTTTTGGCAAATTGCTCTTCAACAAATTTGTCATACAAGCGGGAAGCATCCATAAAAAGTTCATTATCAGGAAGCAAAAAAAGCTGGTCGAGATCGGCCATACTCCATCGTTCAGAATAGCCTTTTAACTGGGCATAAAAACCTTCTTTGCCAGGAGGCTGTAAATAAATTGCCCTGGTATTGTGAGTAAATTCCCGTGTATAACGATAATTATCCATTAGGTATGACAGATAATGTAAAAAGTCGGAAGACTCTGTTTTTCTCGGCGAGGCTAAGGGGCTCACCCGCCGGGTGGTTTTAGTTCTTTCACCAAATTTTACCTCTTCAAATTTAGGCGGTTGCTCCATCCGCTTGAAAAAATCCATTCCTAAATCAATATTTTCTTCCTGGAGAAAATTCGCCATTATCGAAATCCTCCGTTCAAATTCAATTGTTGTCGTCTCAATACCTTTATAAAAATCCTGTTTGACTATCTCTTCGAAAAACTCGGTTGCTTTTTGTTCGGCTAACCGGTTATAAAAATTCTCATATAAAAGTACAAAATCTGTCTCTAATTGTCTGGAAACCGCTTTGCCAACGCGCTTATTCTCTTCCTCTTCTGAAATTCCTGGGTTTAGTTGTCTGACTTTCGCTCTTTCATTGGTTGAATATTCTTTAACCAAATCTTTAAATACTTGGACACTGTAAATTGCCTTAACCAATTTTTTATTGTTTCCTACATCGGCAAAATAATTATTATACGTTTGTCTCCATATCTGCTCAAATTCCTCATCGCCAACGGTAATATTTTTCACTTCATCGGCCAGTTTTACCTTTTCCTTAAATTCATTAATTTCGTTTGCCGAAATAGTTGCATCTCCCCGTGCTGCCTCTATTAATGCCTCCGCCACTTTTTTTAATAAAATACTTTCTCCGCTTGAGCGTAAATAAGCAATTTCTTCCTGGGATAATATTTGTAAAGGGTTAGTATTGGGATTGTTTATTGACTGATAGATTATCTTATGGATAAACGGCGATGCAAAATTACTGATTTCAGTATTAGGGTTTTCAATCTTATCTACAAGCTTATTAAGTACCCGACCGCCGTTTGTGCCTGGAGCAACTACTTGCGGCAAGACTGTATTTTTATTTTGTTTTAGCTGACTCAAGACTTCTTTAACTGTTGCTGAAGTAATAAGTAATTTGTTTCTAGACGAACCTTGATCATTCGGCCGACCATCAATTGATTGAACTGCGAGTATCGTTGTTCGTGTTTGATCCGCTTCGGCTGCGATTTGATTTACTTTAGTTTTTAAATTAGTAGCGCTTTGCACCGCATCGACGTTTCCGGCAACATCTCTTACAACCGCATTCTTTACCTCTTGCTGTTTCTGTTGCGTAACTTGATTCTCTATTATCTGGATTGCTGTTTGTTGAATTCTTTCTTGCGAATGGTCCATGGTTTTTTCTTCAAATGATGACCTAGATAGTCAATCTACCCTATAAAAGGGTAGCAAATTGGGGGGCGTTAAGCAATACCTTTAACTGTCTCCGCTTGACAATTTCAAAACGGCTATTTTCTATCCGGGGTTTTATTCAAAAAACGAAGAAACGGGAGATATTGGGAAAGGATGAAAACACTAAGGGATGAATTTTGGAAAAAATAGCCTAAATTGCCGCATTGTAAACAGGCGGAACGGTTAAGCCAATAAACGATAAGATCAAAAATTAACAATAAAGGCAGAAATATAACCAAAGGCCAGAAATATATCTTCTTATTAATCATAATTAAGATTATAACAAAGACATTGATGGTAGAAGATGGAAGGTTGATGGTAGATTTTGAAAGTCGAAAATAGAAACTAAAACGTTTTCCAATTATTTTTTAAATTACTTAATTTACCACCTAATTTGCAATATCGATCAAGCAATTGAAGACAAATTTGTTTTTCCCAATAGTTTAAATCTTTTGCCACTTCAACATGATGCTCCATCTCATTAGCTGATCCTAAAGCAATATCCAAATGATGTTTAAATTCTTTTTCATGATTTCTTTTTGCCCAGCCTTCAGCAATATTACCAGGAATTGATTTTGATGCTCTTCGCATTTGACTATTAAGATCGTTTCTTTCAAAAACAGGAAGATTCCTTAATTGTTTATGAATAATTAACATCAAGTTATATGATTCTTTATATACCTCTAAATCTCTAAATGATCTAATCATATAAATATTCTACATGATTGAAAATCATTTTCTCAATCTATCTTCTATTTTCAAGATCTACCTTCTACTTTCTACATTCCACCATCAAAGAATATTAAACAACTGGTGTTTCGCCTTTAATTCCGATCACCAACCGCCTGTCACGGCCTTCACCAACCGAATAGCTGCTGAGATCAGGATAATTGGTCGTAATAAATTCATGAATCATTTTCCGCTCATAAGATGATAAGCCGCGGAAATACGAAGGTTCGCGCGTTGACATGGTTTTTTCCGCCATTTCCGCGGCGATCGCCTGCAATCTCTCTTTTTGCTTCTCGCGGTAATCGTTGACGTTAACCAGAATGCTTACCGGTTCGCCAAGTTTCTTGTAAAGAACCACCTCAAGGATTTTTTGTAATGATCGGATCGTTTCGCCATGGCGGCCGATCACCGTCGGCGCTTCTTCATCGGCTTTAATCGTCACGTGAAACAAGCCTTCGTCTTCAGTCACTTCGATTTCGAATTTATCAATCATCTTTCCCAATAATTCCTCTACCTCGGTTTTTATTGTTTGCTGTTTATCCATAATATTTTTAAAATTCGAATATCGAAATACGAAATTCGAGACAAATTCTAATGACAAAAATTCCAATTCTCAAAATATGTTTATTTATTTGAAAATTCGGATTTTGATCATTGTTTCGGATTTCGAGCTTCGGATTTCGGATTTATACTTTTGTATTGCAATATTGTAAATATCGAAAATATATTCCAGTAAAGGGCTAAGCCGACCGGTAGATTTAAAGAGAACCAGCCGATCATGAGAGGAAACAGATATTTCATTTGCATATTCATCGCCTTTTGGAAATCTCCCGAATCGGTTTTCTTTTCCGTCTTACCCCTCTTTTCCTCCTTATCTTTCACCGGCGAAACAGGAGCAGCGGCGACCGGCATCGACATTTGCGTCTGGAAGTATTGCAATACGGCCGTGATCACCGGAATCGCATAATATAATCCGGCGGCTTTGGATGGAGTAACGGCCAAATTAATGCCGAAAAAATCAGGATTTATTGCCTGGATTTTAAGGAAAGGAAAATATAATTCCTTATTAATGCCCGCGATCAACTTTGACGGATTATTAACGGTTAAGAAACGGGATAATGTTCCGTAAAGCGCATAAAAAACCGGCAACTGGACAATCATAAACAGACATCCGGATGCCGGATTCAAACCATGCTGCTGATACAGTTTCATTTGCTCTTCCTGGAGTTTTTTTGGATCTTTTTTATGCTTCTCGTTCAACCGGTCCATATGCGGTTTGATCTCTTGCATTTTTTTGGACATTTCCATCTGTTGCTTGAAAAATGGCTGAAGAATAAGCCTGACAACAATCGTCAAAGCGATGATCGACCAGCCAAAAGCTCCCGGCAGATTGATCGATAAGAAAAGTTTATAGAAGCCAACCAATAAATTAAGAATCGGTTGCGCAAAAATGGTGTTGAATATTTGTCCGATCATACGGTTAATTTCTTGCGTCCTTTCAGTCTTCTCCGTTTTAAGACGTCGCGGCCGGCTTTGGAACTCATGCGCTGACGAAAACCATGAACCCTTAGTCTTTTTTTCTTTTTTGGCTGATAGGTTCTTTTCATTGCCATAGTTTCAAAATAAAAAATTAAATATAAAATATAAAAAATAATTTTTTATATTTTATATTTTGTCTTTAATATTGAAGAATTTTCCCCTTGGAAAATTCTCCACACCGCTTCAGTTACAAACGGCATGAACGGATGAAGCAGGATTAAATTTTCAAAATAAACCTGCTGTAAATATTCCCGAACTTCAATATTACCATTTAATACTTCTTGTTTCAACTCTTCTAAGTAATAGTCGGCAAACCGGTGCCACAAGAAATGATACACTAAATCAAAAGCTTTGGAAAACCGGCAATTTCTCATCTGTGTTTGGTATTTCCTCTTTTCTTCCTTACTCTCTTTCTCTAATTCTTTCAGAATATTTTTTTTGTCTTTTGGGATTTGCCCGCCTGCAACGCTTGATGCGTAGCGTCTGCGGGCAGGGGATTTGGGATTTGGGATTTGCCGGTTCATCTCAATGAACCGGCCTATGTTCCATACTTTATTGGCAAAATTCCGCATTCCCCTCACTTTATCTTCCGACAAAATTACTTTTCCTCCTTGAGCCGTGCCGAAAAGAAGTGAAGCGCGCAAAGCATCAGCCCCATATTTGTCGATTAACTCTATCGGATCGATCACATTTCCTTTGCTTTTGCTCATCTTTTGCCCTTTGGTATCGGCAACCATTGACCATAAATAAACATTTTTAAAAGGAATCTCCTGTTTTCGGTAAAGTGAAAACATGATCATTCTTGATACCCAGAAAGGAAGAATATCGGAAAGTGTCCCCAATAAATCCGTTGGATAACGCGTCTCATACTCTTCTTTTTTTAAAGTGACAAGCGGCCATTGGCTGGAAGAAAACCAGGTATCGAACGTGTCTGTTTCCTGAAGACAGTCACCCGCCGGCTTAGACGATGAAATTTTATAAACCGCATCTTTGGAAGCCGTCAGTTTTTGCAGACCTTTTTCAATTTCCGAAAAATTATATTTTTTCATTAAATCTGAAGCTGTCCCTGATTTTATTTCACCGTTTTCATCCAGGAAAGTTATATGTAGTTTCGGATTATCCGAAAGCGAATACCATACGGGAATACGGATACCCCAGGCAATTTGCCGGCTGATCGGCCAATCGTGCATCACTTTAAGCCAATCAAGGATTTGCTTTTTATATTTGGCCGGATGAAATTTTATTTCATTATTTTCTATGGCGAAAATCACTGGTTTTTTCAGATCGGTAACTTTGATGAACCAATTGGGAATAATCATCGGCTCAAGATCGCGACCGCATTTGTAACAAACCGTGACCGAATGGGTATAATTTTCATCTACTTTTTCAATCAGTCCTTTCTTTTTCAAATCTTCTACTACTTTTTCCCGCGCCGCCTTAATTTTCATCCCGGCATATGGACCGGTTAATTTCGTTAACCGTCCGCTCAGATCAATAGCTTGTTTTATTTCCAAACCGTGCCGCTTGCCAACCAGAAAATCGTTTGGATCATGCGCCGGCGTAATTTTTACCATGCCTGTCCCGAATTTCGGATCAACATAATCGTCGGCAATCACTTTTAATTTAAATTTTCCCAATAACCCCTCGACTTCAATTTCCTTGCCAACCCATTTTTTATATCTTTTATCTTTGGGATTAACCGCGACCGCCGTATCGCCGAACTTTGTTTCCGGTCTGACCGTTGCCAAAACAAAGGGTCCGTACTTGATATAATAAAGAGGATCTACCCGCTCGATATACTTGACTTCCAATTCGGAAAGCGAAGTGCCGTCGTGGACACAATAATTGACGATATAATCACTCCTGTAAATGTATTTATCAGCGTGCATTTTTTTGAATGTTTCATAAACATAATCGATAACATGCTTATCTAAAGTAAAAACAGCTCTTGACCAATCTGCCGCAAACCCCAATCTTTTAAACTGATTGAAAATCAGATCCGAATTTTTCTTGACGAATTCAAAAATGTTGTCGTAGAGTGTCTGACGGTCAAAATCCATGCGCGATTTATCTTGCTTGGCCAATTGTTTTTCGTATACGTACTGCGTTTCGAATCCGGCATGATCCCGTCCGGGCACCCATAATGCGTCAAAACCGTTAATGATTTTCCAGCGGGTTAGCACGTCATCAACCGTATACATCCCGTGACCGGCATGTAGCGATGCATTAGCGTTTGGTGGAGGCATCAAAATGGTGTAAGGCTTGCCTTTTTTATTTCTAAAGAATTTGTTCTTTTCCCAAAACCGATATATTTTCTCCTCGACTATAGAAGGAGTAAACTTTGACTCCATTTGCTTTTGATTTTTGACTTTTGATTTTTGACTTTATGTTATGTGTATAATAAACGAATATGAACTGGATTGCAACCGTTCTTACCTGGTATTTTTATTTATTGATCATCGGTATCGTCTTCTTTCCTTTGGCAAAAAAAATGTTTGGCGGATTTTTTGACCACGGCTATCCTTTTGCCAAAACCCTGGGGATAATTCTTACCAGTTACACGATGTTTATTCTTGGTGTTTTCAAAATTCTCCCCTTTACCCGTATATCAATTTTTATTTTATTATTTCTCTTTTTCTTAATTGTTTTATTTTTAATAGTAAGGGCAAAGCGCGCTTTGCCCCTACATAAGATTAATTGGCCTATTCTTATTTTTGAAGAAATTCTGTTTCTTCTTGCCTTAATTTTTCTGACGTTTGTCCGCGGCCAGGAGCCGTCAATACACGGCCTGGAAAAATTTATGGACTTTGGTTTTATGAATTCAATCTTACGTTCCAAATATTTCCCGCCGCTTGATATATGGCTGTCTGCCGACGCCAGCCATCCCAAAGGCTACCCGATAAATTACTACTACTTCGGTCATTTAACCGGTGCTTTGCTCATCAAGTTAAGCGCCATTAAGCCGTCGATCGGCTACAATCTTATTTTGGCCACCATTTTTGCTCAAGGGGTCACACTCGCCTTTTCCCTATCGGCAAACCTGATTTATCTCTTTCAAAAACTGGTCCTTAAGGTTAAAGAAATCAATTATTTGCGTCTTGCCCTTTACGGGTTTTTAGGCAGTTTTATCGTTAATTTCGCTGGGAATTTACATACGGTTTACTTATTCACCGCCGGCTACTCGCCCGATAAACCGCTGCCATTCTGGCAAATTCTTGACGGTTTTAACCCGACAAAATACTGGTATCCCAACGCCACAAGATTTATTCCCTACACGATTCACGAATTTCCCTCCTATTCCTACGTTGTCGCCGACCTCCACGGCCATGTATTCGATATACCATTTGTACTACTTACACTTGCTGTTTTATTTTTATTGTTAAAGCTCCAAATTCCAAGCACCAAAGACCAAACAATTTCCAAATTCCAAGCACCAAAGACCAAAGAAGGTTTTGGTAATTGGGAATTGTTTGGAAATTGGAAATTGGAAATTGGGATTTTCTTAGGTTTTATGGCGGCTATCCACTACATGACCAATGCTTTTGACGGGCCAATCTACATTCTTTTAACCATCGTTATCATGACGATCGTTTATGGATTCGGTAAACAATTGCTTATCAATACCATTATCCTTTTATCGAGTTTTTTGATTTTTTCCCTACCGTTTTCCTTAAATTTCGAACCGTTTGTTTCCGGAATCGGCGTCAATTGCAGCGCTGATTTTCTCGTTAATTTGCATAAAGTCGGCCCGTTTCTTTTCGAAAAAGGCAACTGTCAAATTTCTCCCGCCTGGATGCTTTTTGTCCTTTGGGGCTTCTTTTGGATCTGTTTTGGATTATTTTTATCAACAATGGGCAGAGCACGCTCTGCCCCTACAACAATCAAACAATATATATTCATTCTTTTCTCCTTCGGTACTTTTTTAATTATTATTCCCGAGTTTTTTTACATCAAAGATATTTATCCCCAACACTTTCGTGCCAATACCATGTTCAAGTTGGGTTACCAGGCTTTCATGATGATGGGAATCGCCTCGGCTTTTACCATATATCTTATTTCCTTAAAAAAAAGCTTGTTCCAATTGCTGGGCAAAACAATATTTACTTTCTTTTTTTTCTTCGTTTTCATCTATCCTTTTTATGCTTTTCCCTCCTATTACGGCAAATTTGACCGTCCGGTAGTGCTTGACGGTGAAGATTGGATGAAAACATCGCTTCCCGCCGATAAAGAAATCGTCGATTACATTAATCGGCATATTGATGGTCAACCGAATATACTTGAAGCCCAGGGAGATTCCTATACGGATTACGAGAGGATTTCCGCTTTCACCGGTTTGCCGACGGTTGCCGGCTGGTGGGTGCATGAATGGCTTTGGCGCGGATCAGCCGACGTTGTCGGTCACAAAATCCCCGACGTTGTTACCCTATACGAATCTGGTGATTTGGTAAAAACCCGGCAATTGCTTAATCAATACCGAATCAAATACGTGGTCGTTTCAAACATGGAGAAAGAAAAATACAAAAATCTCAACGAAAAGAAGTTTTCGCAACTCGGCCGTAAAATCTTTCAAACTGCCGATGGTGTTGGGGCTCTGTATCAAGTCGATTAATGTTGGGTCTTGACAAAGATTAAAGCATTTGATAGCTTTTTACTAACTTTGATTATTTTAATAATCAAAATAAAGAGCATTACTACTCGTCGTCTCTCAAATACGAGCGGTAGTGATGCTCTTTATTTTTTTTAAGACAATATTTCAAAGATGATACAACTTCACCGGAACACGTAAATTTTTTCTCATTAATTGGTTAAACTGCTCTCCGGCAAAATCCGTTATTCCTTTTCTGTTTGCGACCCATTTCTTTTTTGAACGGATTTTCATTTTGGAAAAAAATTTGAAACTCATCATAATTCAAATATAAACAACGCATTATAAATTGTCAAGTCCTATAGAAAAATTCTTATCTACTATAGGCCAACCTGTAGTATTATTTCCTATTTGGATTGCTATATAAGGCCTGCATTTGTATAATTTACCCATGGAGTTTTCCCTTCTGACATACAACGTCCTTTTTAACCGTGCCTGCCGGGAGTTGCAAACGGTGATAAGTTCTTCCCAACCCGACATAATCTGTCTGCAGGAAGTCGAAACGAATGACAAAAACCTAAAAGAAATCGAAAAATTGGGATATAAACTTGCCGATTATTCGAATTCGTTTATCAAATTCGGCAACATTTTTGGCGTAGCTACGTTTTACAATTCGGCAATGTTTGGGTTTGCCGAATCGAACCGGATCAATCTTCCCAAAAGCTTTACCGAGATATTTCTTACCTTTTGGAGGGTTTTCCGCGGCGGCAACAAACCGCGCACCATTTTGGAAACGAATTTCCAACTGAAAAATACCACAAATCAAATTACCGTCTTCAACGTTCACCTGACGCCGTTTGCCACTAATCAGGCGCGGCTTAATCAAATCAAGGCCATGGCCGATTCGATGGTAAAGAAAGAAAACCCGATATTGATTGCCGGCGATTTCAATTATCCCTACGGCAGAAAAAAACTCGAAGAAACAGTCGCAGAACACGACCTGAAAGAAGCAACCGCCAACATACCCTATTCATTCGTCAGAAAGAAGCTTTGGCAATATAATCTATTTGAAAAGATTCTATCTTTGGTTGCCAGACTGTTCCCCCAAAAATTCGACCAGATGAAAAACGATTACATATTTTACAAAGGACTTCGTTGTATCGAAACAAAACTTGTCGATCTGGAATTTTCCGATCATTTCCCCATTGTCTCCAAATTCGGTTTTTTAGAATAATTTATTGAAGAGAGATTATAGCGTCTGCATTATTTGTTAAAATGTATGGATGAAAATTTCCGTCGTCATCCCGGTTTATAACGAAGAAAAGTATATTGACCAGTGCCTGAGTATGCTCAACAAACAGATTGTAAAAGCTGATGAAATTATTATTGTTGATAATAATTGCACCGATAAAACAATCAGGATCGCAAAAAAATTCAATGTCAGAATTATCGAAGAAAAAAAACAAGGAATGATTTTTGCCCGCAATAAAGGTTTCAATAGCGCCAAGGGTGATATTGTTGCCAGGACAGACGCCGATGCCATTCCTCCCAAAAATTGGGTAAAAAAAATAAAAAATAATTTCAAAAAATACAAGATTGATGCCCTAACCGGACCGATTGTTTTTTATGATCTTGCGATAAAATCAACCATTCCCTACCGAATCGGTTTACGATTCTTGCGGATGATTAAAAAAGGACAAATATTACTCGGTCCCAATATGGCTGTGAGTAAAAAAATATGGAATAAGGTAAAAAATCAAATATGCATGAATGAAGATGAAGTTCATGAAGATATCGATTTGGCCATTCATATCCATCAGGCAGGAGGAATAATCCATGGTGATCGCTCGCTCATCATGGAAACTTCTGCCCGAAGAATAAAAAACGACCCCCTTTCTTTTTTTGTCGAATATCCGATTAGGTTAACCAAAATGCTTATTAAGCATAAATCCTGACCGGTTATTTTCCCTGGTCTTTATACATTTTTTCCACTTCTTTTAACGTCGTTGCGTCTTCCGGTTTTTTATCGTCGCGAAATCTCTCCAGTCGGGGGAACCGAAGGGCAAGATGAGCGGTGTGTACCGGTGATCGGGTAATCTCGTCAGCTTTGATTTCGACAACAATTTTTGGCGCCACCCAAACATCACACTCCATCATCTTATCGACTATATAATTATTTGGAAGACTTTTGACTTTTGACTTTTGACTTTTGACCTGCAACTGCCTCCATTCTTCATCCGTCAGTCCTGTCCCGATTTTCGCGAGCGTCACAAATTTATCATCTTTTTCATCATAAGCGCCGACCAGAAACGCGCCGATGCCGAAACCGGTCCGTTTTCCTTTTCCGTAATCGTATCCCATTACCAAACAGTCAATCGTATCCTCGATTTTTGAAGAATAACTGCGTTTGAATTTGATCCAGTTCCAACCGCGGGCGCCCGGCTGATAAATACCGTCAAGCTTTTTCGCCAGTATTCCCTCAAGTCCTTTGGTAATCGCCTCATCAAACATGAGCTCGATTTTTTTCGGGTCATCGATCGTCTGCTGGGGAGAAATGATTACCGTATTATTGACGGCATCGTTATTTTTTTTGATGATTTGCGCCAATTTCTTCCGGCGTTCACTAAACGGAGTATGAATTAAATTCTCTCCGTTTAAAAATAAAAGTTCAAAGGCGAATAGCTTAAGCGGAATTTCTTTAGCTTTTTCTTCGATGTTATATTTGCGTTTTCTCTGCACCGTTTCTTGAAAAGGTAAAAACGTGGCAGAAATTGGTTCATAACCGATCGCTTCCCCTTCAAGGATTGCCTCATCGGCTTTGATTTCTTTTTTTACCCCTTCGACAATATCAGGGTACATAAATGAAACATCTTCCAAACTTCTCGAATATAACTGAACCTCTCCTTTTTTATAATGAATTTGTAAACGAAAACCATCGTATTTTTGCTCAACCGCACATTCACCAATCTGTTTGATAATTTCTTCTCCCGAAGATAAACGCTCTGCCCGCATCATGATTATCGGTGTAAAAACTTTTGGTTGGATCTGTCTCATCGCAGCAGCTCCTTTTTCTTTGATTGTTTTTCCGATAAACCCAAGGTCTGGCCTTACGTGATAAGCTTTTTCTATTTCCGGTCGCAAACTTTTATCGCCTTTGAGCATCCAGGAAAGGGCATCAAGCACTGTCATATCGGAAAATCCGAGCCGCATTACCCCCTGGGGCATGCGGATCAAATAACGGGTCGATAAAGAATCGAGTTGACGGATAAGATTAGCCAGGATATTTATTTTTCGCTCCTGCGATCCTTCGCCGGAAGAAACGGCTAATTTACGAAGTTCTTCGTAAACTTCGTTTATGGTTAAATCTTTTTCATCAAAAGAAGCATATTGTTTTTTGAATTGTTCAACTGTTTTTCCCAAATCGCCAATCTTTTTTAATTCTTTTTCCAAATAACTGCGATCTAAATTTAAAGCGTTAATGACGGATTTAATAATCGTCCGTTCGGCCATGCCAAAATCGATTTTTTCAAAAGCCGGCCCGACTCTGCCCTGCAGAAGATAAGTGGTTCTTTCGATTTCGTCAGGGGTTAATTTTTTATAAAGTTCTGCTAACAAGCGGGTAATGGCCAGACGGGAAGAATTTTTTTCAATCTCTTCAAAATATTTGGCCAACTCTGAAAATTTCATTATTGTTATTATATAGCATCTATTACGGATAATCCTGAATATTTAGACGGAGAAGGAAGAAAAAGTTTGCGGCGGGCGGTCTATATAAACATTTTCCCTAAGCATTGGAAATATCTGTATTGATGGTTTTGTAGCATATAATCCATGGTAATTAAGCATCCGCCTGCTTAAACTGAATTCAATGCTTGCAAAAGTATTTGCCGGAACAACCGTCGGTTTGGATGGAACATTAATCGAGGTGGAGGTCGATGTGGCCGGGCGAGGATTTCCGACCCTGATATTGGTCGGACTGCCCACAAAAGCGGTTGATGAGGCAAAAGATCGCGTCAGAACGGCAATTGTCAATGCCGGATTCGATATGCCCGATTCGCGCATGACCGTCAATCTTGCTCCGGCTGACTTGCCCAAACAAGGAGCGGCTTTTGACTTGCCGATTGCCGTCGGCATTTTAGCCGCGTCAGGCATGGTTCAAAAAACTTTATTTAATAAAAGTTTGTTTATCGGCGAACTTTCGCTTGAAGGCAACCTGAGAAAAATTCCCGGCGTGATTTCCATTGCCCTGATGGCAAAAGCCAAAAAAATCGAAAATATTTTTTTGCCGGCGGAAAATGCGCAAGAGGCGGCCTTGATTGATGGTTTG
>Ga0172370_10001815_pt1 | contig 31776 bp, 25 predicted proteins | sample LakKiv5m_FD_114538 | JGI IMG/M metagenome (GOLD analysis project Ga0172370, IMG submission 114538) | Freshwater microbial communities from Kabuno Bay, South-Kivu, Congo - kab_022012_11.5m | ecosystem: Environmental > Aquatic > Freshwater > Lake | place: Democratic Republic of the Congo...
CCCCAGTACCCGGACAGGTGCTCCGGCGCGCTCCACAGGGCCTCGGGCGTGCCGGGGGGCGTCGGCCCCGTGAAGTCGCGATCGATGGCCTGCCCGTCGGGCGACTGGTACAGGTCGCGCCAGCGATCGAACAGGAGCGCGCGTTTCAGGAGCGGGTCGGGCGCATCGACGAACGCCGCGGCGGCCGGGTCGTAGATCTCGCAGCGCCGCCGCGTGCCGGCCTCGCAGCGCTCGTCCTGGTACACGGAGCACGACAGGACGTCGGTGCCGGCCAGCGGGTCGACGGGCGCCGCCAACGGTGCCTGCGTGGGCAGCGGGGGCAGGTCGGGGGAGACGTCGGCGGCGGCCTCCCGGCCCGGATCGCCGGGCACGTCGGCCACGCCCTCGGCCTCGGCCCGCGCATCGACCGGTACCTCGATCGGCACATCGACCACCGCATCGGACAGCGCGTCGGAGCGGACGTCGTCGGAGTCCCCACCGCCTCCACAGGCGGACAGCGTCGCCACCGCCGCCAGGGCGGCCAGCCAAAGACCTCGTCGCGTCGTCACGGGAGCCTCGGTCGCAGGTCGATCGCTGTCATCGTACCGGAAGCCCGGGGCGCCGGGTCCAAATTCCGCGGACAACGTCTGCCCTCCCCACGAACGGCGCCCGGTATTGCCCCTGAGGTTCTGCCGGGGTACCGTGTGCGAGAAAGGAAGCCAACCATGACGCACCCGTGGCGAAGCTCGTGGGCAGCCCTGGCGCTGGGGCTCGGCCTGGCGCTCGTGGCCTGTGGGGGCGAACGCGACGAGGCCGATGCCACGGCCGACGGTCAGGCGAACCCGGCCGATCTGAAGGGCGAGGCCGGGGAAGCTTCAACCCCGCAAGATGTCTGGAGCTTCCCTTCCGGCTTCCTCTTCGGCACGGCCACGGCGGGCTTCCAGGTCGACATGGGCTGTCCCACCCTGCCGGCGTCGGTGTGCGCCGATGTCCACTCCGACTGGTACGCCTACATGACCGATCCGGCCTTGCTGCAGCACCCTCGCACGTATCTGCACGGCGACGACCCGGCCGTGACCGGTCCGGGGCATTGGGAGCTGTACCCGCAGGACCACGCGCTGGCCCGGAACGAGCTGCACAACAACGCCTTCCGCATGAGCCTGGAATGGAGCCGGGTGTTCCCGGAATCCACGGTGGGCATAGAGGGTCACGAGGCGTTGCGCCAGGCCGCGAATCCCGAGGCCCTGGCCACCTATCACGCCATGTTCCGCTCCATGAAGGAGCACGGGCTGACGCCGCTGGTCACGCTGCACCACTATGCGCTGCCGCTGTGGATTCACGACGGCGCGGGCTGCACGAAGGACCTGGCTTCCTGCTCGCCCCGGGGCTGGCTGGACCGGGACCTGATCCTGCCAGAGATCGAGAAATGGGCTGGCTTCGCGGCGGCCGAGTTCGGGGGCGAGGTGGACCTGTGGGCCACCGAAAACGAGCCCTTCGCGGTCGTTGTCATGGGGTTTCTGCAACCGAACCCGGGACGCTCCAACCGTCCGGCGCAGATGCTCGACTCGGCGGACGCCAAGACCGCGTTGTTCACCATGATCCAGGCCCACGCCCGCATGGCCGACGCGGTCCGGGCCGGCGATCGGATCGACGCCGACGGAGACGGTCAGCCCGCCCGGGTCGGGCTGGTCTACGCCATGGCGCCCGTGCTGCCCCGCGATCCCGCGTCCGAGAAGGACGTGCGGGCGGCCAGGAACGTCTTCTACCTCTGGAACCTGCTGTTCCTGGACGCCGTCGCGCTCGGACAGGTGGATGACGACCTGGACGGGACCAAGCGCTTCGACCCCGCCCTGGCCGATCGCCTGGATTTCGTCGGGCTGAACTACTACCAGTCGTCCATCGTGGAGGGCACCCAGGCCTCGCTGTTGCCCCAGCTGTCCCCGCTGCTGACCCTCAACCCGCTGACCGTCGACACCAGCCAGGTGCATCCGCGCGGCCTGTACGAGATGCTCCTGCTGCTGAAGGAGCGCTACGGGTTGCCGGTGACCATCTCCGAAAACAACGGGCAGCGCATGGCGGCGGGCGACCTGGACGGCGAGATCCGCAACGAGGTCGCGAATCTTCAGCAGGTCCTGCTGGCCCTCCGCGCCGGCGTCGACGTGCGCGGCTACTTCTACTGGTCGCTGATGGACAACATCGAGTGGAACCACGGCGCCTCGGAACACTGGGGGCTGTACGCCGTGGACCCGGCCGACCCGAACAAGACGCGAACGCCGAAAGCCCTGGTCCCCGTGTACGCCGACATCGCCGAGCACAGGGGTGTCAGCGCAGCATTGCGCGAGCAGTACGGCGCCGTGGACCCGGACGCCCCCCCCACCGGCGGCGTTCCCGAGGCGAATCTGCTGCTTCCCTCGAACACGGTTCCCTGATCAGAACGTGTGGTCGAACACCACGTAGAAGCCCCAGGCGAGCTCCTCGACCACGCGGCCGTCGGCGGTCTGGCGGGGATCGGCGCCCACGGCGCAGTCGATGCGGCCCACGAAGGCGTCAGCGTAGACGGCGTGCAGGCCGAGGCCCGCGGTCGGGTGCACGGGCCAGCCTCCGGTGGGGTTGGTGGCGGTCGCGGAGCCTCCGAAGACCAGGCCGGCGTCGGCGAAGGGCACCAGCTGCCAGACGAAGGGCTTCGAGAACAGGCCGTGCGTGAGCACGTCGAAGCGCAGCTCGAGGTTGGCGATGGCCTTGCCGGGGGCGTGCCAGCGGCCGAAGGAGGCGCCGCGCAGGGTGTCGGCCCCGCCGAAGCCGGCCACGGGGATGGCGCCGCCCCAGTGCACCATTTCATAAAAGGGAACGTTTCCCCAAAGGTACTCTGCCATCACCCGCCCGGCCACCACGCACCAGGGGGCCAGCTCGAAGAAGCCGCGCAGCGACGCGAACGGCCCGCCGAAGGCGCCGGCGCCGCCGGGGAGCGGGGGCGTGGCGCGGCCGGACAGCTCGGCCAGCAGCCCGCGGTGGGGGGTGATCTCGGGCTGGCGGGTGTCGTAGAGCACGCCGGCCGACAGGATGGTCGCGAGGCCACCGTCCATGCCGTAGGGGCGCTGGTCGGCCAAGAGCGAGCCCGCGTAGGTGCGGATGCTGCTCCACTTGGCGTTCAGCGAGGCGAAGGCCTGCCAGGGGCCGTCAAGCCGCGCGCGCAGCGTGAGGTGCACGAAGGGCTGGAAGAGCGTGTAGCGGTAGCGCTTTCCGATGGGATCGGGCTCGCGCGCGGACAGGTTCCCGAGGCCCCAGTAGCCGTCGTTCAGCCACTGGCGCCAGGCCACGTGCAACGTGACGCGCAGGCGGCCCCGGGGGCCGAGCCCCGTGCGATCGTAGCGGAAGCGGTGGTGGTGGTAGCCGCGCGTGGTGAGGAACGCGTGCACCACGTAGGCGCTGTGGTAGGGCGTGTAGCCGGGCTCGTCGAGGGCCACCTCGGCGCGCGCGCCGAAGCCCAGGCCGTCGTCGGTGTCGTAGGCCACGTTGGGGATGGCGTACCAGCGCACGCCGGAGCCGCCGCTGCCCGGCGCCGCAACCTCACCCCCTGGCCTCGGCTGGGCCTCACCCCCAACGCCTCTCCCGACCGGGAGAGGGGGGTGCGAGACCTCACCCCCTGGCCCCCTCTCCCTGGCAGGAGAGGGGGAATCTGGGCCGGAGCCCCCCTCGCCCTTCAGGGAGAGGGGGGTTGGGGGGTGAGGTCCATCACCGGCCCAGGAGGCCGGGCTGGCGACCAGAAAGGCCATCAGCAGGAGAAATCGGCGGTTCACGGCGTGGGGGCTCCGGGCGCCGCCACCGACAGATCGGCCGAGACCTCGAGCACAGCCTGGAACAGGACCTGGAGCCCACGCCGCACGTTGTCGACCGACACGCGCTCGTCGGCGCCGTGCATGGTGCGGGCCTCGGGCTCGGTGATCTCGAAGGGCACGAAGCCGTAGGCGCGCACGCCGATCTGCCGGGCGTAGATCGAGTCGGTGAAGCCGATGGAGAGCGCGGGGCCGGCCACGGCGTCGGTGCGCGCTCCCACCGCGTGGCGGGCCAGGGCGGCGTACAGCGGGTCGTCCTCCCAGGGGCTCATGGCCGCCGGGACCGCCTGCAGCACCTCGAACGTGAGGGCGGGATCGTGGCCGGTGGCGTCTTCGAGGGTCGCGAGCGCCTGCTCGGGGCGTGTGCCGGGGAGCAGCCGGATGTCGAGCAGGGCCGAGGCTTCGGAGGGAACCACGTTGGGCTCGTGCTCCCCGGTGTCGAGGCCCGTGACGTTCAGCGTGTCGATCAGCGCGGCGCGCGTACCGGGCTCGGCCATCAGCTCGCCCTTGGCCAACCAGCGCTGCAGGAGCGGGCGCTTCAGCACGAAGCCCTTCAGTCCGCCCATGTGATCCCCGACGCGCGCCAGCAGCTCGACCACCGACGGATCGAAGACGGGATCGGGCGCCAGGGCCCTGAGGGTCGCCAGCGCGTCGAGCAGCCTCACGGGCGCCGTGTCGGGGCGCGGCGTCGAACCGTGCCCGGCTGAACCGTGGGCCGTCAGCCGCACCCACAAGACGCCCTTCTCGCCGACCGAGATGGCGAAGACGGTCTGTCCCGAGGAGATCACGTCCTTCAGGCCGAGCCCGCCCTCGTTCACGAGGTGCGAGCAGCCGATGCGCTCCCAGTGCAGCTGCACGAGCTGGCGGAAGCCCTCGTTGTGCACCTCCTCGTCGGCCACGGCCAGGAGCACCACGTCGCGCGTGAGCGGCACGCCCAGGCGCTTCAACCAGACGAGGGTCTCGAGCTCGAGCACGCCCATGCCCTTCATGTCGAGGGCGCCGCGACCCCACACGTACGCCTGCTCGCCCGCCCCGCCTGCCCCGCCTGCCCCGAGCGAAGTCGAGGGGTCGACCACGCCTGAGAACGGTCCCTTGCCTGCCGTCCACTTGGCGGGCTCGGCGCTGGCCACGTCCGTGTGCGACAGCAGGCAAAGCGGCGCCTGGGCTCCCGAGCCCGGCAGGCGCGCGATCAACGATTCCCGCCCCGGCGAGAGCTCGACATACTCGGTCGCGATGCCCTGCTGCTCGAGACGCTGGCCCAGGAAGCGCGCGGCCCGGGCCTCGTTGCCGGGGGGGTTCGAGGTGTCGATCCGCAGGTAGTCGGAGAGCACGCTCACCGCCTCGTCGCCCGCGCGGGTCCAGTCGACGCGCTCCGGCCAGCCGCGCAGGTCGGGCGCCGGCCCCAGCGCCTTCAGGTCGGCGGCGCAGGCGCCAGCGAGCAGGAGGACGGCAGCAGCGGCGAGCAGCCTCAGAACATCACCTCGACTTCGATCGTGGGGATGTGCGAGCGGCCGCCCACGCGCACGTTGACCGGCGGGTTGCCCACGCTGTTGGTCACGTTGCGGCCCTGGTAGTTGATCATCATGTAGGCGGCGCCCACGCGTACGTGCTCCCCGATCAGGCTGCGCAGGCCAAAGGTGAAGAGCAGCTGGTTCATCGAGGGGTTGTCGATCGAGAAAGTCGTGTCGGGGACGGGGCTTTTGTCCCAACCGAAGCCGGTCATCACTTCGAAGCTGCGGTAGAACGGGAAGGGGCGCACCAGCAGGCCCCAGGCCAGCTCCCACGAGTTCGTGTAGTGCTTGTCCTTCGAGAGGGCGTCGGCCGACAGGGGCTCGTCGCCTGTCTCGGAGGCGTCGTAGACCGGCACCATGCTCTGCTTTTCGAAGATGGAGTACAGCCACAGGCGGTAGTCGATCCCCACCTCGAGCCACCAGGCGGGCTTGAAGTTCACGCCCCACATGAGCGCGGGGGGGATGGCCATGTCGACCTTCAGGCCGTAGGGCAGCTTGTAGCCGAGCTGGCCCACCTTCTCGCGCAGGTCGTCGGCCGAGTAGGCCGTGGGGTTCGGCGCCAGGGCCGAGCCGAGGCTCTTGATGGTCACGTCGCCCTCGAAGCGCGCCGAGGTCCAGCCCGAGTAGACGAAGGCGAGCGCCAGCTCGTCGCGGGGGTTCACGAGCAAGCCCAGGCTCCAACCCGCGCCGTCGTCGCGGCCCGCGTAGTCGAGCTGCAGGTCGCCGATGGCCGTCTGGGCCAGCTTGCCCATCAGGCCGACCTTCTCGCCGTTGGGCGTCAGCAGGTCGGCGGTCGAGAACTTCTGGGCGTAGCCGAGCGACAGGTAGTTGTACGAGACGTTGGCGCCCACCGCGACGTACTTGTTGATGCGCCAGCCTGCGCCGAGCGTGGCCGCCGCGTTGATGAACAGCCCTTCGGTCACGAAGTAGGCGGTGGGCGCGTCGGTGGGCAGGTAGGCGCCGTACGCTCCGGGGGCGTAAGCGGCCAGCGAGACCGTGAGGCCGCGCAGAGCCTCGGAGAAGATCTCGAGGCCCTGGCTGGCGCCCAGGTAGGGGATGATGCCGAAGTACTTGGTGGGCGCGATGTCGGCGGCGTAGTAGCCGTCAGGGGCGATGGGCCACGGGCAGGTGGCCTTGCCGTCCTTGCCGCACGAGGGCGCCGCGCCGTCGACCCCGGCCTTGTAGTAGGGGTTCACCTCGGGGAAGCGATCGGGATCGAGCGCCTGCAGGCGGAAGTTGCTCTGGAGCGCGGTAAAGCCCGACGACAGGTGGACGCGCGTGCCGGGCAGATCGGCCAGGCCCGCGGGGTTGTGGAAAAGCGCCGTGACGTCGTCGGGGTTCGCGAGGTTCGTCATCATGCCCGTACGGCGCACGCCCAGGATGGAGATGTGAAACCCGCCGGCCGAGGCCGGGACGGGCGCCAGGGCCAGGATGAAGAGGACAGCGGCGACGAGGCGCATCCTGGGCTCCAGGCGCGATGGGTTCCGTGGATCTTGCGGGGCGGCGACGCCTCGCGTCAAGCGACGATTCGGTCAGTCCTCGAAGCCGACGCGCGCCTCGGCGTGCCGCCGGGCCTCGAGGCGGCGGACGACCAGCGCCAGGTCGGGGGGTAGCGGCGCGATGGCGTCGACGGCCGCGCCGTCGGGCGCCGGGAAGGCCAGGCGCGCGACGTGCAGGAAGGGGCGGTGCAGCGCGCACACTTCGGCCAGAAAGCGGTTGGCGCGCGGGTCGCCGGCCGGATCGCCCAGCACGGGGTGGCCGATGCCGGCCAGCGCGCCGGGCACGGCCGAGACGTCGAGGCCGGGCACGGCTACGCGCACGAGGCCGTAGCCGCCGATCACGGCCTCGCGCGCGTAGCGCAGGCGCGGGCCGAGCGCGGGCGACGGGCCCGCGCCGGGCCGAGCGCCGCGCTGGGCCCCGGCGGCCCTGCCGCCGGGGCCCAGCCAGCCCTTCGCGTGCGGCACGCCGCGCACCAGCGCGAGCACCTCGGTGCGCGCGGCGTCGGCGAGCCCGCGAAGGGCTGCGGCCGGCGCGTCGGGCGTCACGAGCAGGGCCAGGCCCGACGCGCCGGCCGGCGGCGCTGCCGGAGCACGGGGCGGCGCCCAGGCGCCGCCCAGCGCCCGGCCCACGGCGCCGGCGAGATCGGGCCCGCCGCCGGCGCCCGCCACGACCGGCAGCAGCGCCGGCTTCAGCGCCACGCACCAGCCGGCGCCGCTGGCGACCACCTCGGGCCGCCAGGACCCGGGCGCGGCCTCGACCAGCAGCAGCGCCTCGACCTCAGCGCTGCCCGCGAACAGCTCGAACGGCACGGCGCGACGCAGGACCAGGTCGAAGGGGGCCAGCGCCGCCACGTCGCGCGCCCCGGCCTCCGGGTCGCAGGCCACCCAGGCCAGACGTGCGGGCGCGGCGCGGCCGATGGCGGCCACCACCTCCCCCGCCAGCCCGCGCCGGGGCGGATCGACCACCAGGACATCGGGAGCCCACTCGGCCAGCCGGGCGGCCGCGCGCTCGACCGGCGCCTCCACCAGCTCGACGACCACCTCCGACAGGCGCGCGCTCTCGCGGGCGTCGGCCACCGCCTGGGCGATGCTCTCGACGGCGGTCACGCGCCGCGCCAGGTCGGCCAGCGCGATGGCGAAAGCCCCCACGCCGGCGCACAGGTCGACCAGGTGCCGGGAAGGGGTGTCGCCCGCCAGCCACGCCCGCACCGCCGCGTGCAAGGCCTCGGCGGCCGCCGGATCGGCCTGAAAGAAGGCACCGGGCGACAGGCGGAAGCGCCGGCCGGCCAGCACCTCGATCAGCTCCTGCGTGCCCGCCAGCGCTTCGCTCGGCCCGAACAGGGCGCCCCCCACCGGGCCGCGCGTGCGCCGCAGCGCGACGCCCGCGACCTCCGGGTGGCGACCGAGCAGCACGACGGCCAGGGGTCTCCAGCGTGACGCCGGGCCGGGCCCGTCGACCACCAGCGTCACGTGGCCGCGGCCCTCGTGCCGGGACCAGCGCAGGTCGACGTGACGCACGCCCAGGTCGGGGTCGGCCAGCTGCGCGCGCAGCGTGGCCGCGATCGGCAAGAGGCCCGGGTGCAGGGCCGCGCACGCGGGCAGGTCCACCACCTCGTGCGTACCGGGCCGGAACAGCCCCAGGCGGGCCGGCCCGCCCCCGCCCGCCGTCACCGCCAGCTTGGCGCGCGTGCGGTGCCCGGTACGCGCGGGCGCGGGCACCGTGGGCTCGACGACCACGGACGCCAGGTCCGAAAAGGCCGCCAGCGCCACCGCCAGGCGCTGCCACAACGCCGCGTGCGCCGCCTCGGGCGCCAGCCCGAGCAGCCCGCAGGCGCCGCACGCGGCGAGGTGGGGACAGGAGGAGGTGGGCCGCGTCGACATGGGCGAGAGCATAGTCGGACCGCGCCCCGCGACGCAATCCCAACGGCCACCGGGCGTCGCCCGCACCGACAGAAAGGCTGGCCTTCGCCGCCGCGCGGGCTACGATTTCGTCGAGGAACCCCGGAGGCTGTCATGGGCAAGGACACCAAGGACTACCCCGTCACGCGCGCCGTGCACGCGCTGCGGGCCGCCAAGGTACCGTTCGAGCCGCTGCTCTATCGCTATGAAGGCCCCGGCAACGTGGCCGTCGACGCCGCCCTGGCGCTCGGCCTCCCCGAGACGCAGGTCTTCAAGACCCTGGTCTTCCTGGCGGGGCGGGACCCGGTGCTCGTGCTGGTGAACGCCACGCAGCGCGTGTCGACCCGCAAGGTGGGCCGTGCCGTGGGCGCCGACGTGACCGACTGCGACCCGCGCGACGCCGAGCGCCACACGGGCTACAAGGTGGGCGGCATCAGCCCGCTGGGGACGAAGCGCGCGATGCCGGTGCTGCTCGATCAGTCGGCCCTGGCCAACGAGACGCTGGCCGTGAACGCCGGCAGCCACGGCTTCCTGGCCCGCGTGAAGGTCGACGACCTGGTGAAGCTGCTGAAAGCGCACGTCGGGGACTGGTCGGTCGATCCGGGGTAGCCTCGCGATCCGCCCCCCCACATTCCTTACGCCCAACGGGCGATTTTCGTCGCGCTGCGGCATCTTGTTGCAGATTGGTGATTTTAACGGTACATTGCGCACCGTTTCGCAGTCAACCAACCTGTAGCCAGAGGTGAGATCATGGTCGACAAGAGCATGGCGATCCGGGCCAGGCGGGCAGCGCGCGTGCAGGCCATCGTGGCGACGCACGGGACGAAGCCCGGCATCGGGGCGGTGGGGCCCGACACGGCCGAGAAGGCCGCGCGCTTCCTGGCCGCCGACCAGGCCTTCGCCAAGGCCTCGGCCTCCTGGAGCAGGGAGCTCGACGAGGCCCAGGTCGCGCGCGGGCCCCTCTGCGAAGCCTACGACACGGCGCGCACGGTCGTCATGGCGCGGCTGCGGCAGGCCAGCGTGGGAGCAGCCGCGGTCACGCTGGCGACCCCGGACGACCTGCTGCAGGCCACCGAGACCATCGAGGGGCTGCTGTCCGAGTATGCCGACGAAGCCTGGGCGAAGCCGCTGCTCGACGTGATCGGGCCCGCGCTCGACACCGCCGCCGCCGAGTGGACCGAGGCGGTCACCGCCAAGAGCGCGCTGGCCGTGGCGCGCGAGGCCCGGCGCACGGCGGCCGAGGCCTTCGACCTGGCGCTGGTCGGCTTCCGACGCGTCGTGCGCGCCGAGCTGGGCCGCACGTCGCCCGAGTACCAGTCCATCCGCTCGCGACGCACGACGGTCGACGACGAAATGCCGGCCACCGACGAACCGTTCGTGTCCGCCGTGACGCCCGCCTGAGCCTCCCGCCCCCCGCCCGCCGGCGTCGAGGGATCGCACCCCGGCGCCAGATATCTGCACCCCGGCGCCAGATGTTTGCACCCCCGGACTCCAGGCCTCTTCACGCGAGCTCCAGGGAGCTCGGGGAGAGGGAGAAGATCAAGGTGAGGGCCCGCGCTTGACGCCCCGCCCCCTCCGCACCGACAATGGGCGCCTCCCGCTCGGAGGCCTCCATGCGCTCCTTCCCGACCCGGCTCCTCTCCCGCGCCCTGCCGGCGCTGGCGCTGCTGACGGCGGTGCTCTCGTGCGCCCAGCAGGTGGGCGACATCGACCGCACCCAGCCGGGGCTGCTGGCCAAGTCGATCTTCTCGGGCGACTGGTTCCTCCGGCGCACGGTCATCGACGTGCCCTACGACGCGGGCTACACCTTCATCGGCGAGCAGGAGGACCTGCAGCGCATCCGCTGGGACATCCAGCGCGACCTGCTGGTCGCCCTACGCGTGCTGCCGCTGATCGACGGCACGCCCGACACCGCGCCGGTGGCGGCCTTCAAGATCGAGGCGCACGTCGACGTGCTGCGCGAGTACAACGCCTCGACCGGCGAGGCCACCAACGTGATCGTCGAGAACACCAACGACAACCTGTGGTACGAGCGCGCGTTCGTGCGCGTCGACTGGTCGAAGAACCTGGTCACGAACTTCAGCTTCTACCTCGACCAGCTGAACGTCGAGGCCGTCGCCTACCACGTCGAGGACACCTCGGACCCCGACAGCGTGCTGGTGGGCGTGAAGCAACCGGACGGCACGTGGCAGGACACCCAGGACCCCGGCGCCATCGCCGCCCTCGACGACGCGCAGTACCTCGACGTGGTCTCGCGCGTGTTCGTGAAGCCCGAGCTGCTCACGGTCGAGGACGTCGACGGCACGCTCTTGCAGGAACCCGCCTGCTGGTACTACCTGAACGAAGACTGCGCGCCGGCCATCGTCTCGATCCGCAACTCGTTCCTCAAGGTCGACGCCGCCACCACCGACTACGAGCCCCTCGACTACCCCGACAACGCCGTGGTGCGCGACGGCGAGGGCCAGCCCGTGCGCGTGCGCTGGACCAAGGACGGCGACCGCGAGCGCGTGCGCACGGCCGCGCAGATCGGCGACGACACCTCCGGCCAGCCCACCGACCCCACCGCCACGCCCGCCGACCCCTACCAGGCCACCGACCCGCAGGCCGTGCGCCTGCCCTTCTTCGACAAGTTCGGCTACTTCCGCGTCGAGCGTTTCGGCTACGACCCATGGTACGGCGAGATCGAGAGCCTGCGCACCTACCTGGTCACGCGCTGGAACCTCTGGAGCAAGAGCCACGACGACGCCGGCAACGTGCTGCCGTACGCGGCGCGCGGCTACCGCCCCATCGTGTACTACCTGTCGCCCGACTTCCCCGAGGCACTCCTGCCCGCGGCCTACAAGGCGGTCGACGCCTGGAACGAGGCCTTCCGCCAGACGGCGGGCGAGCTCACGGGCCAGCCCGCGCCCCGCCTGTACGAGCTGCGCCCGAACTCGCGCGTGGTCGACGCCGGCGGCAAGGTGCTCCGGCGCGGTGAGCCCATCGGCGACCTGCGCTACTCGCACCTCTACTACGTGAGCGCGCCCACGCGCGCGGGCCTGCTCGGCTTCGGCCCCTCGTCGCCCGATCCCTTCACGGGCGAGATCGTGGCGGCCGACGCCTTCATCTACGGCGCGGGCCTCGACGAGGTGGCCGCCAAGGGCAAGGACCTCATCGACCTGATCAACGGGCGCCTCGACCCCACCGATCAGGCCTACGGCCAGAACGTGCAGGCCTACGTGGCCACGCTGAAAGCCGGCGGGCACTCCACCGCCGCGCCGTCGTCCGAGCAACTGGCGCGCTTCCAGGCGTCGCACCCCAACCCGTTCGCGGGCGGCGCCAAGGACCAGAAGGGCAACGCGTCGCCGCTGCCCCCCTCGTGGAAGACCGCCGGCGCCTCGAGCGACCCGGCCCTCGACCGCCTGCGCCGCCCGGCAGGCTGGTCCACGGCGCGCCTCGGCCAGGCCAAGGGCACGGGCGTCGAAGACCTGGCGCTGTCCGATCGCGAGCTGATCGCCCTGAAGGGCCTGGGCGCCTCGAACCCGACCAGCACCGCCCTCACGCCCGCCGAGCGCGCCCACGTGTCGCCGCTGGCGTGGGCCGGCAGCGCGGGCCGCGAGCGCGCGCACCAGCGCCTGATGAGCTACGCGAAGCGCCGCCTGACCATGACGCCGTTCTACGACGACGCGGTGGCCGGGCTCGCCTTGCAGCTGAAGGACGTCCCCTCGGAGCAGGTGCTGCAGATGCTCCGCGAGCGCATCTTCAAGTCGGCCGCCGAGCACGAGATCGGCCACACGCTGGGCCTGCGTCACAACTTCGAGGCCTCCAGCGACGCCCTGAACTACCCGCCCGAGTACTGGAAGCTCCGCGGCGAGACCCCCGAGCCCCTGGCCCCGCTCACGGTGACCGAGCGCGAGGGCAAGCTGCGCCAGTTCCAGTACAGCTCGATCATGGACTACATGGGGCGCTTCAACGCCGACATCGAGGGGCTGGGGTACTACGACGCCGCGGCCATCCGCTTCGGCTACGGGCAACTGGTCGACACCTTCGAGACGCCGCCCGCCGAGCCCATGCTGGGCGTGGTCGACGCCGGCCCCGACGCCAACGGTGACGAACAGTACGATCGCCCCTTCACCCTCGACGAGGTGCTCCGGCACTTCCGGCACTACACGAAGATCCCCGGGATCGTCGGCGGCACCGCGGCCCTCGCCAAGCGCGTGCCCGTCCCCTACACCCGCGACGCCGCGACGCTCATGGGCCGGGACCCGGCCCTCTCGATGGAGGCCCAACTGACGGGCGACGCGCCCTGGACACGCTCAGAGATCCCCTACCGCTTCTGCTCCGACGAGTACGAGTCGGGCAGCATGTACTGCCACATGTTCGACCAGGGCGCCGACGCCTTCGAGATCGTCTCGGACGTGGTCGATCGCTACTGGAATTACTACTGGTTCAACAACTTCAAGCGCGATCGCGTCTCGTTCGACGAGTGGGACTACATGGGCTCGATGTACGAACGCTACTTCTCGCTGCTCTTGCGCCAGTACCAGAACTGGGTCTTCGACCAGTGGTTCGTGGCCGACCGCTGGGAGTGGCTCAGGAGCGACCCCGCACGCTGGGGCATCGAGGACGCCCCGTTCACGAAGGCCACCGACGCCGGCGGATCGGGCACCGCGGCGGCCATGACGGCCTTCCGCTTCCTGCAACAGGTGATCGCAGAGCCGGAACCCGGCGCCTACATGTTCGACTTCTCCGAGGGCTACTACTGGGCGCTCAGCGAGGGCGCGCTGCCGGTGTGCGAGAGCGGCTGGTCCTACGACTCCTCCGAGTACTGCTCGGACGCGAACCTGGGGCTCGGCGACGGGCGCTGGTTCTGGAGCGCCTACGACTGGGAGAGCGGCTACTACTTCTACGAGCGCCTGAAGTGGGTCGGCACGTTCTACGACAAGCTGCTGGCCCTCGAGACCCTGACCAGCCCCGACACGTACTTCCTGGGCGTCGACACGGCCTCGGCGGTCGACCAGTGGGTCATCTCGATGTACCTGACCTTCCCCCGGGAGATGCGACGCCTGTTCGGGGGCATCGCCGCCGACCGCTTCGACCTGTACGCCGGCACCTTCGACGCCACGCGCACCTACGTGCCGCCCGACCCCTTCGCGCCGGCCTCGACCGAGGCGATCACCGCCGAGAACGGCAACGGCCCGGTCGACCCGGCCACCAGCTTCACCGTGCAGCTCTACATGCTGTGGTACGGCATGGCCTGGCTGAACGCCAACTTCGACCCCTCGTTCAACAACCAGGCCAAGATCTGGCTGAAGGGCTCGGGCGACGCGATCACGCCCACCGACCCCTCGAAGCTGGTGGAGCTGGCCGACCCCTTCAGCGGGCGCATCTACGTGGCGCTCGATGGCGACGATCCCGCCGACCCCGCGCTCGGGGCGCTCATGCTCCGGCAGGGTCAGCGCTACCTGGCCGACTACGCCGAGGTGAAGCAGGACCCCTACGCGAGCGCCTCGACCCTCGACTACTATCGCTGGCGCGTCGAGAACCTGGTCGAGAACGTCGAGGTGGTGCGCGGGCTCTATGACCTCTACGGCACGATGTACTTCTAGGAGGCCCCGATGAACCGCCTGACCGTCCTCCTGGTGCTCGGCGGCCTCCTGCTCGCGTGCGGGGGCGGCACCGACCGGGGCGCCGACGCCTCGCCCGACCTCCCCGGCGTCGAGATCCTCCAGCCGGGCGACCCCTGCCCCGGGTACGCCGGCGCGCGCTCCTGCTGCGCGGTCAACGACCCCTGCGGCCTCGGCGGCGACGGCGTGTGCGACTGCGACGGCACGTGCGCGTGGGATGACGCCGAATGCGCCGCCCGCTGCGGGGCCGACGGCACCTGCGAGCCGGAGTGCCCGGCCGACCCCGACTGTGCGCCTTCCTGCGCCTGCGACCACGCGCGCGAGCTGTGCGAGACCGCCGCCGCGTGCTCCGCCACGCCCTGCGCCTGCGACCCCGACTGTGCAGGCGCCGCGCCCTGCGCCGCCGATGACACCTGCGACGGCCGCTGCCCGGCGGGCACCGACCCCGACTGCGCCGGCTCGGCCGACGACGGCGCGGCCTGCTGCGTGCCGACCTGCACGGGCAGGTTGTGCGGCGACGACGGCTGCGGCGGCTCGTGCGGAACCTGCCCCGCGACGTACGGCTGCTACGCCGGGCGCTGCCTGGTCGACGACGGCTGCGGCGCCATCACGGACTGGGGCTGCTGCCAGGGCGACACCGCCATCTGGTGCGAGGACGGCGAGCTGTGGCAGGTCGACTGCGCCGCCGACGACCCGCCCTCGAGCTGCGGCTGGGACGCCGACGCCGGCTACTACTGCGGCGGCGCGGGCGCCGACCCGGACGGCATCTACGCGAAGCAGTGCCTCTACGAGCCCTGCACGCCCGACTGCGCGGGCAAGGAGTGCGGCTCCGATGGCTGCAACGGCAGCTGCGGCGAGTGCACCGACGGCGAGGTGTGCAAGAGCGGGTCGTGCCGACCGGAATAGCTACCACCCCCGCGCCCGCAGCTCCTCGACCAGCTTGCGATCGTCGTCGGACAGGTGCCGCGGCAGCTCGACCTGCACCTTGACGAACAGGTCGCCCTTGCCGTCCTTGCCGATCCCCAGGCCGAAGCCGCGCATGCGCACGCGCGTGCCGGGCTGGGTGCCCGCGGGGAGGCGCAGCGTGTGGTGCGTGCCGTCGGGGGCCTCGACCTCGAGCGCTGCGCCGAGCAGCAGGTCGGTCAGCTTCAGGCGCTTCTCGTGTACCAGATCGCGCCCTTCGCGCACGAAGCCGCCCTCGTCGCGGATCTTCACGCGGAACTCGAGGTCGCCGAAGCCATCCGCGTCGCCGCGCACGCGGATGCGCTTGCCGTCCTCGATGCCCGCGGGCACCTTCACGGTGATCTGGCGCGTGGGGCCTCCGGGCATCGACAGGCTCACGGCGCGCTCGGTGCCGCGCACCGCCTCGAGCAGCCCGATCTCCATCTCCTGCGCCTCGGCGGGCGGCTGGACGTGACCGCCCATGGGCCCCCGCCCGCGCGAGCGCCCGCCGCCCACCCGCGGGCCGCCTCCCCCGCCGCCGAACAGGTCGGCGAACGAGCCCAGGAAGTCGGCGCCGCCCATACCTCCGCCCCCACGCCGCCCGCCGCCCAGGCCGCCGAACAGGCTGCCGAACAGGTCGCCCAGGTCGACCTCCTGGTAGGCCTGGCGCGCGTTGAAGCCGCGGAAGATGTCCTCCTGGCTGAAGCGCTGGCCGAAGCCGTCGGCGCCGAACTGGTCGTACTGCTTGCGCTTCTGTGGATCGGAGAGGACGGCGTAGGCCTCGTTCAGCTCCTTGAACTTCTTCTCGGCCGAGGGGTCGTTCTTGTTGCGGTCGGGGTGGTGCTTCATGGCCTGCTTGCGGAACGCGCGCTTCAGGTCGTCGGCGCTCACGTCGCGCGAAACACCAAGGACTTCGTAGTAGTCACGGGCCATCGCACCCCTCCCCCGACGGACACGGCGAGGATAGGGTCGCGATCGCGGGGAATCAAGCCAACCGGGAGCCCTAGTTGGTGCAGGGGGACTCGCACGTGCTCAGGCAGGGCGCCAGGGCCGTGTAGGCACCGAAGCCGCCGGGGAACTGCGCGTCGCACGAGGCCTCGCAGGCGTCGTACATCGGCTGGCAGTCGTAGTACCCGTCCATCTGGCAGTACACGAGGTTGATGTAGCAGACCCAGTCGCAGTCGCTCCACGCCAGGCAGTTGGCCGCGTCGCAGGCCTGCTTCTCGGCCTTGCAGTTCTGGTACAGACACTGCCCGCAGTCGTCGACGCACACGCAGTCGGCGCTGGCCCCGACGGGCCCGCAGCCCTGGCTGAACAGCCCCTTCAGCGTGCACTCGGACTCGCAGTTGTGGTTCGACCACATCGGGGGCACGTCGCAGGATTGCAGGGTAGTAGCGTCGCCGCAGCGCTTCTGGCCCGCGGTGCAGGGATCTTCGCACACGCAGGCGCCGGCGCTGCAGCCCTGGCTGGTCTTGCCGGTCGCCGCGCACTCCGTGGCGCAGCTGACCTGGGGGCCCCACGCGCCGTACTGGCACGTGGCCTTGCTCTGGGGCGTGGGGCAGCCGCTGGTGCCGTGCTCGCAGTCGAAGGGCTGGAAGACGCACGCGCACGTGCCGTTGGCGCAACCGTTGCTCTTCAGGCCCTGCCCGTAGCAGGTCTCGTTGCAGTTGCCGACGACCCAGGTGCCGCCCTGGCAGGTCTCGGTCGCGTTGCTCGAGGCGCAGCGTGCCTGGCCCTGCAGGCAGGCCGGCAGGTCGGGGCACTGGCCCGGGCACGCCGTCGACAGGCAGTCGAGCACGGTGGACAGCGCGGGCATGCCGGTGGGGAACGACGTCCAGCAGGCGCTCTTGCAGGGGGCGCTGTCGCCGCAACCCGTCAGGCAGGCGGTGAGAGCCGCGCAGGGGGCGTCGTTGCGGCAGGCCGCGGCCGCTCCGGCGCAGGCTCCGCCCAGGCACGCGGGGCAGCCCGCGCCCAGGTCGCCCAGGCACGCGCAGGCCCCGTCGGCGCACTGGCCGCCGAGGAGCCCGGCTTCGCCGCAAGCGGTGGCGCAGGGCTTCGAGGTCCACGAGGTGCCCACGCACGAGAGCAGCGTGGCGCCGTCGCAGGCCTTCTGGCCGTCGCTGCAGTCCGGAGCCGGCGAGCACGCGCAGGCGATCCCCACGCACTGGTCGCCGACCATGCCCTTGGCCGCGCACACGTCGGAGCACGCGGCCAGATTCCACGAGGCGCCGTTGCAGGTCGCCTGCGAGGTCGCGGCCACGCACTGGGTGTCGCCCGCGTAGCACAGGGGCTTGTCGACACACTGGCACGCCTGACCCAGGCAGCCGTGGCTGTCCTTGCCCGCGGCCTCGCACAGCGTCGCGCACGGCGTGGCCTGCCACTGGCCGCCCACGCACTCCGCTACCACGTCAGCGGTCTCGCACGTAGTCTCGCCGTCGTCGCAGACGGGCGGCTGGTCGGTGCACGAGCAGGCGTCGTCGACGCAGCCGGCGCTCGCGAGCCCCGCCTCGGCGCACTGCACGGTGCAGCTGGTCGGCACCCACTGTCCGTCGGTGCAGAGCGCCACGGTGTTGCCGCCCTGGCAGCGGGTATCGCCCGCGTCGCATTGCGGCGGAGTCCCGCACGAGCACTCGCCCTCGACGCAGCCCAGGCTGCCCAGGCCCTGCTCGGCGCACACCACGCTGCACACGGCCGTCTTCCACGCCCCGCCGGTGCACACGGCGCGGGTGTCGGCGCCCTGGCACGTGGCGTCCCCGTCGGTGCAGCCGGTCTGGGGATCGGTGCAGGTGCACGCGGCTTCGACGCAGCCCAGGCTCTCGGCGCCCTTCAGGGCGCACTGCGTGCTGCACGCCTCGACGATCCAGTCGCCGTCCTGGCACACCGCCACGCCATCATCGCCGTCGCAGCGGCGCGCGCCGGCGTCGCAGGGCCCGTCGGGCGCGGAAACGTCCGCGTCCGGTTCCCCCGGGCCCGGGTCGGGCGACGGAACATCGAGCGCCCCGTCGCCGCCGAGGTCCGGGAACGTGATCTCGACCTTCGCGTCCGCCGACGTGCCCGACCCGCCGCCCCCACACGCCCCCAGCATCACGCCAAGGACGATCCCTGCCACCCACCGACACATTTCGGCTGCCTGCCCCCCGGTGTCCTCACGATCCGCATCAACCTATTGAGGTGGGCCTGCGGCGTCAAGCTTCGTGGCTGCTGCGGGCCGCGTCCCCTCCCTCGACGCGATTGACAGAGGCCGCCCGATGACCGATCTTGATCGCTGAGATTGGCACGAAGGCGGTGGGGACCCGCATGAACGACAAGCGCATCGCGACGCGCACCCCCTGCGCCGAGGCAGCGCCCATCACCATCGAAATCGATGGCGACGCGCGGTTCTACACGGGGCTCGCGCGAAACATTTCGACGGGCGGCATCTTCGTGCACACCTTCACCATCCCCGCCGTGGGCACGGTGTTGCGCCTGCGGTTCCGGGTCAAGGGCCGCGCCGAGCCGGTCGAGCAGCCGGCGGTGGTCACCTGGGTGCGCACCGTGAGTGACGCCGCCGATACCGACGACGTGGGCTTCGGCGCCCGGTTCCCGTCCCTTCCCCCCGATCTCGCCCGCGCGCTCGACAAGGCGCTGGCCGAGAGCGGGTCCACCGACTTCTTCGAGTAGGCCATGACCGCCCCCGAGATCCGGCGCGCCGGGCCGCGCCATGCCTACACCGCGCCCGTGCGCTTCGTGGTCGAGGGCGAGGACGTCCCGTACTCCGGCTACCTGCGCGACATCGGCTTCGGCGGCGCCTTCGTGCACTCTTTCAACTGCCCGGTCGACGGCACGCTCGTGCGCATGCGCTTCCCGGTGCCGTTCCAGGAGGCACCGGTCGAGGTGCTGGCCGAGGTCGTCCGCTCGCGTAGCGCCGACGCGGTGGTGCGCGCCGAGGAGACCGGCTTCGGCGTGCGCTTCCTGGCGCGCGATATCTACGAGCCGCCGCCACCGCCGCCCGAGGCCGAAAAGCGCGAGGCCCCGCGCCGCGCCTTCGCCACGTCGTTGCGCTTCCATGTGCAGGAGCCCCACTTCTTCACGGGCTTCGCGCGCGACATCTCGACGGGCGGCATCTTCGTGCACACCTTCTCGCTGCCCGCCCTCGACGACCCGGTGACCGTACGCTTCCGCGTGCCCTACCTCGATCGCGAGCACGACGCCGAGTCCACCGTGATGTGGACACGCCCCGAGGCGCCCGGCCGACGGCTCGACGAGGTCGGCTTCGGCGCGCGCTTCGTGGACCTTCCGCCCGACATCCACGACGCCATCAACCGCTACGTGCAGTCGCACGAGCCCGAGTTCTACGAGTAGACGCCGTGGCGCGCTTCGTCCGACTGCTGGCTGTGGTGCTGGTGCTCGCGCTGGCGAGCGGTGCGCTGGCCGCGCCGAAGAAGAAGGCGGCGAAGAAGAAGCGCGCCCGGGAGCCGGTCACCGTCACCGCCGATGTGGGCGTCGGCCCGGCGGCGCACTTCTTCACGGGTCCGCTGCAAGACGACCAGACCGCGCACTGGGGGCTGAAGCTCGACGTGCAGGCCATCGTCGATCAGGCCACCATCCGGGCCAACCAGGACCGCATCCCCAAGAAGTGGCGCAAGCAGGCCCTGCAGATGGAGGAGCTCCGCCTGTCGCCGTTCTGGTGGTTGCCCGACACGCTCGTGATCTCGCCGAAGCTCGCGCGCACCCAGATGTACGGCGTCGTGTTCCGCCCCCTGGCGCTGGGCCTCGCGCTGCTCCGCCACCCGGCGCGGTTCTCGGTCGGCGCCGGCGTGCTCGCCACGTACCTGTACATCGACACGAGCCTCTTCCAGGGCGGCATGCACTTCCTGCGCCCCGGTGTCGACCTGCGCGCCGAGCTCGAGATCCCGCTGGGCCGCGCGTTCGCGCTCAGCCTGGGGTGGGCCTCGCAGTTCTACCTGCCGCAGGAGGTCGGCAGCGGCCTGCGGGGCCTCGGCGACGGCATCCACCACACGATCTGGCACGTGGGCCAGGCCTTCGTGCTCTTCCACTTCCGGTTCCCGTACGACGTCACGTTGTAGCCGCGGGCGGAGCTGGTCCGCCGGACCACGCCCGGACCACGCCCGGACCGCCGCGCTCCACCGCATCCCCGAGGATCATTGCGCTTTCGCCTGGCGCGCCGCGTGCATCGAAGGGTCGTCGAACACGGGGAGGGAGGCGACCATGACGGGGCGACGACACCTGGGACAGGCCCTCGCGCTGCTCGGAGCGCTGGTCGTCCCGGCCGGGGCGACGGCCGAGCCGGACGACGATCGCCGGGCGGCCGCGGTGATCGAGGCCTGGAGCCGCACGGAGGATGCGGGAGACCTGCCCGCCTACGAGGGCCTGCTGGCGCCGGGGTTCCACTCGACGACGGGGCCGGGCGGGCTGGGGGCCGTCGGCAGGGCGGCCTGGCTCGCGGGGGTACGCTCCCGCTTCGAGGTACGCGCGCGCCTGGGGACCGACGTGCCCGAGGTCGTGCGGCACGGAGGCGTGGCCGTCGCGCGGGTGGGCCTGGTACGCAGCGCCGGCCCGCGCCGCGAGGCAGGCGAGACCTGGCTGTGGCTCGCCGCGGGTCCGGACGGGTGGCAGGTGGCCGGCGCCGAGGAGGGCCTGGCGACCGCGCGGCGCCAACGGGGACGCGGCCCGCAGGACGATCTGCCACTCCGCCTGGTCGTCGACGCCGGCGCACCCTACGTGCTGCTGGCCGCGGCGCGAACCGAGCACCTGGCCCTCGATCCGGAAGCCGCGCTGTCAGAGCCCGCGGGCGGTTGGCGCGCCTGGCCTCAGGTCGCGCCCGGCGAGGACGCGGAGCAGGGCGCGTGGTACGGCCGGTGGGTCGTGCTGCACGACGCGGCGGGACCGCTCTGCCGCGGCCTGGCCGAGCAGGTCACCGTGCTCGTGCGCGAGCCGGCGGGCGTCGACGGGGCAGCGGCGCCCGCCACGGGCCTGGAGTTCGCGCGCGTCTGGTCCGGGGCGCCGGGGGGCGGCGCTGCGTTCCTGGCCCTCCGGGTACGCCCAGAGGCTGGCGATCCCTGCCGCGGCGCCCTCTGGGCCCACCTCGATGACGCGCCCCCCGAGCGCCTCGGCCCCTGGTCGGTGCCTCCCGAGTTGCGCCGCGCGGGGCTCGTGGCGCTGCGAAAGCTGCCCGCCTACCGCGCGGCCACCCGGGCCTACGAAGCCGCCGCCGTCCCAGTCGGCGGCCGCCTCCGGCGGGGCGCGCACCGTCCGCGCTGGGAGCTCGCGCCCGAGGCCCGGCTCGACGTGCGCGGCTTCGGCCCGGCCTCGGACGGGACGCGCTGGCTGGCCGTATCCGCCGTGGCGCCGGGAGAGACGGGCGTCGGGGCGGCCGCGCTGTGGCAGGTCTTCGGCGAAGGCACGCGGGAACCGCACCTCGTGCTGATCTCCAACGCCGACGGGCCCGCGCGGCCGTTCGTGCCCGAGGTGGCCGTGCGCCTGACGGGGGCCCGCGACCCCGCCTTCCTGGGTGGAGGTCGCGTGCTGGCGCCCGGCGGGCGCTGGCTGCGGGAAGCGGTAGACGCGTCGCCCCCGCTCTACGCCTTGCCCTCGCGACGGGGATCGACAACGTCGAACGCGTCGGATACCCTGAGGCCTCGAAAGCGACCGCGCGTCCCGCAGCGGCTTGCCACCCGCAAGCGAAGCCCCGGGCCAGCGCCGACGTTGCTGGTGTCGCAGAACGCCCGCGGCGTTCCGCGGGTTGGAGAGAGCTCGCCATGCCAGACCACCACGATCCGCACGATCTCTTCGGCGGCGCCACCTTCTCGACCGACGAAGGCGAGCGCGCCCGCCCGGGAACGCTGGCCGGCAACACCTCGGCCGAGGTACCGCCCGAGAAGCGCATGAAGCTGGCCGGCATCTCGCGCGTGGTCGCGGCCCACGAAGTGATGCTGACGCGCTCCGACATCCGCGTGGGGCGCTCCCTCGACAACGACGTGGTCATCGAGCACCCTTCGGTTTCGGGGCTGCACGCGCACATCTCCTTCGACGGGAAGGACTACGTCCTCGAAGACCGCGGCTCCGAGCAGGGCACGCGCGTCAACTCCGAGAAGTTCAAGCGCTTCGTGCTGCGCCGCAACGACCTCGTGCAGTTCGGCGATGTGCGGTTCCGCTTCTCGAGCCCCTCGGACGGCGTCATCCCCGAAGCCGGCTCGGTCTCGCTGTACGTGCGTCGACAACCCAAGCTGACCACGGGCCACAAGAAGGCCATGCTGCTCGGCGGCGCGGCCGCGGCCTTGCTCGTGCTGGTGGTCGTGGCGTGGCTCATCGGCGGCGAGAGCGTGGGCACGTGGATGGGATTGACGGGCCGCAAGGCCGGCGTCGACTCGCCCGAGGTGCTGAAGGCGCGCCTCGTGGCCGCCGTCAAGCTGCTCGACGAGGATCGCCTGGTCGAGGCACGCACCGAGCTCGAGCAGATCCGCGGCCAGTTCGCCGACTTGAAGAGCCCCGTGGCCGTGCAGGCGCAGAACGCCCTCGACCGCATCCGGCGCGAAGAGTTGGCCCGCGAGAGCATCGATCGCGTGCTCACGCTGCGCGCCAAAGGTCGCGCCGACGAAGCCTGGACGCTCATGCAAGAGGTCCTGCCCCAACTCCCCCCCGACACGCACGCACGCACTCAGCTCGAGTCCCTGCAAGGGCCGCTGCGCGACGAGGCCGCCGGTGCCCACGTGGCCCTGGCGCGGCGCGCCCTCGAGGCCGGCGATCGGAAGACCGCCGCGGCCGAGGCCGAAGCCGCGCTGAAGATCGACGGCGCCAACGCCGAGGCGAAGAAGCTGCGCGCGACCGCGACGTACGTGCCCGGCGCGCCCGGGCAGCCCGACGAAGAGGTCGTGGTCGAGTACGTCGAGCGCCGCCGCGGCGGGGGTATCGACTTCTCGGGCGACACCGGCCTGGTCGACGTACGGGGCAAGGCCGCGGCGCCCGCCTCGCGCGGCAGGCTCCCCCAGGAGGCCGTCGAGCAGGTCGTATCGAGCCGCTCGGCCGAGATCCGCTGGTGCTACGAGCAGGGGCTGGCGCGCGAGCCGAACCTGGTTGGCAAGGTCGTGGCCGAGTGGACGGTGGGCGAGAACGGGCGGGTGCAGAATGCCCGCGCGGTCCACTCGTCGTTGAAGGACGACGAGGTCACGTCGTGCATCCTGAAGAAGATCGGCCGCTGGTCGTTCCCGCCCCCGTCGGGCGGCGACGTCGTGGTCAGCTATCCGTTCGCCTTCGAGCCCAAGTTGTAATCGCTGCCGTCCACCAGTCGCAGCAACTCCAGCGGCGCGTGGATCATGTGCGCCGCGCCCGCGGCGCACAGCTCGGCCTCGCCGCGAAAGCCCCACCCCACGCCCACCGACACCATGCCGGCGCCCCGGGCCGTGAGCACGTCGACGGCGCTGTCGCCCACGAACAGGCACGCCGCGGGCTCTGCTCCAACCTGTCCGGCGATGGCCAGCGCGGCGGTCGGGTCGGGCTTCGGCGGCCGTCCCGCGCGGCAGCCCTCGACGGCCCGGAACGGCCAGCGCCCGAGGAAGTGCGCGACCATGGCCACCGTGAAGTCGTGCGGCTTGTTCGAGAGCACGGCCAGCGGCAGGCGCCGCGCCGTCAGCGCGTCGAACAGCTCGGGGATGCCCGCGTAGGCGTGCGTCTGCCCGGCCCAGCTGCGCGCGTACTCGAGGCGCATGGCCTCCACGGTGGTCGCCACGGTCGACGACGTGCGGCACCCCGGCGGCAGCGCGCGCTCCGCCATCCTGGCGATGCCGTCGCCCACGAAGGCGCGGTACGCGTCGACGGGATGGGCGGGCAGCCCCTGCGCGACCAGCACGCGGTTCATGGCCCCGCCCAGGTCCTCGAGCGTGTCGAGCAGCGTGCCGTCGAGATCGAAGAGCAGGGCAGCGGGGCGCATGCGTGTCCTCCGGGCCGGGACGATGCGCCAGCGTAGCATCACGGCCAGAGGAGCAACAGCCCCCCCACGGCACCGACCGCCGCCGCCGAGGCGAGCGCCAGCGGAACCTGGACGTCCGCTGACCCAGGACGCCAGGCGGGGCGAGAACCGCAGCAGCCGACCGGACAGCCGGCAACTCCAGCGCGCGGGCCGAGCCTGGGGATTCCGCATGGCCTCCCGCCAGAGGGCCGCCAGGAACTCCTTCTGGCACCGGAGGATACCGCGGCCCACCGGCCGCCACGCCAGCAGCACGCCCGCCACGAAGAAGGCCACGAAGGCGGCCGAGAGCAGCGCCACGCCCGCGATCGAGAGGTGGAGCGGCACCTTCACCCGGAACTCGGCGAGCCCGCAGCAGGGCATGCGCGCACCTCCTTTTCGAGGTAGGGGAGGACCACGTCGTCGATCTTGGCGCGCACGTACTGCTCGGCGGTCACCGGGTCGGACGAACGCCCGAACAGGGGCACGGCCAACCCGAGCGTGTAGGCGTGCAGCAGCGTTCCGGCGAAGCACGAGTGCTGGTTCGAGTACACGATGACCTGCTGCTTGTAGTCGCGCCGCTTCGTCACGCCGCGCTCGAACAGCACGTGGTCCGTGCGCCGCACGTCGAAGACCGGCGTCGCGTACGAGATCCCGAAGCGCTCGTACAGCTGCGCGTACAGCGCCAGCACCACCGGCATCTGCTCGGGGAAGAGCTCCGAGAGCTCGATGTTCGAGCCGTCGGCGGCGTAGCGGATGCCGTGGCGCACGTTGTAGAGCACGGTGCACACGTGCATCGAGAGCTTGCACGCGCCGCAGCACATGGGCAGGGCGTAGGTGCCCCAGCGACGCAGGTCGTCGGCCAGGTGGCGGAAGTAGATCAGATCCTGCACCGGGTTCATGTCGAGGAAGGCGTGCGTGAAGCAGTCGCCGTGCTTCGCCCGGAGGGAGGCCAGCGATTTCAGGCACTTCTTCTCGAAGCGCATGATGCGGTGGCGATAGGTCACGAGGTGCACGTGGAAGCCGCGCTCGGCGTACAGCGACGCGGTCAGCGTCGAGTCGGAGCCTCCCGAGAACAGCACCGTGGCCGGCTGCCCCGGCTCATCCGGCGTTGGAAGCTCGCGGCAGGTAGTACTGCAGGACGGCGTGGAGAACGCGGGCAAGGCGGCGGACCTCCTCCTCGGTGGTCTGGTATCCGAACGACACGCGCAAGCACGGCGGCAGGTCGTAGCGATGGAAGTAGTGGTGCGCACACATCCGCCCCGCGCGGACCTGCACGTCTCCCACCTGATCGAGCAACTCGGCGACCCGCACCGGGTCGACGCCGTCGAGCCGGAAGCTGACGACGTGCCCCGCCTCGGCGGGTCGGGCTCCGCAGAGGAACGTGAGGCCCGGCACCGCCTGCAGCAGCTCGCACGCCAGGCTCCCCAGGCGCTCGAAGTGCCCGGCCACCTGGTGCGCCGAGAAGCGCTCGAGGAAGTCGACACAAGCCGGCACGGCCGCCTGCGCCGCGTAGTTCTGCAGCCCGAGCTCGAAGCGCGCGGGGCCCTCGGCCGCGACGGACGCCAACTCGCGGTGGTCGTCGACGGTGCCGCCCCCTGCCAGCGCCGGCTGGAGCTCACGCTGCCACTGGCGTCGCAGGTAGAGCGCACCGAGGCCGCTCGGGCCGTAGGCCTTGTGGAACGAGAACGACACGAAGTCGGGCTCGTCGAGCCCGAGGTCGAGGTCCCGCAGCAGGACGTGCTGGGCCGCGTCGAGGTGCACCGGGATCCCCCGCGCGTGCGCCTCGCGAACCACCTCGTGGACCGGGAGCCGACGCCCGGTGAAGTTGGAGACCGACGCCAGCGAGACGAGCTTGATGTCGCCGTGCAGCAGCGCCCGGTAGGCGTCGAGCGGGAACTCGGTCCCCGGCGGCCACGCCAACTCGGCGATCCCCTGCGCCAGCCACGGCAGGCGGTTCGAGTTGTGCTCGGCGTCGGAGATGAGCACCCGGCCGGGGCGTGCCTGGAAGGCGCCGGCCAGCAGGTTGATGCCGTACGTGGTGTTGGGAGTGAAGACGATCTCGTCGGAGAACTGCGCCCCCAGCAGGCGGCGTACGCGCTCCCGCGCCTCGCGGACGTCGAGGTCGAGCTCGTGCGCGCGACGCGTCGGGCTGCGCAGCAGGCAGGCCGGTGCGCGACGGTAGAAGTCGGCGACGGCCTTGGCGACCGTCGAGGGCGGCGGGGTCAGGCAGGCGTGGTCGAGGTACGCCGGCCGACGACGCACCCAAGCTCTCGAAAGCCCGGGGAATATCCCTGCGGGAACAGAAAGCGTGTCCATTCCCCAACGATCTCGTTTCGTGTGCGCTAGCACCTTGCCCCGCGCGCGAGTCGGACGTCAACGAAAAAGAGCCGGCTCCAGGCTGAAACGGGCTTGATCGGATTGCGGTATTCCGCATACTCGGCGCGTCGTCACCTGCTGAAATCCGAGGCCGTCATGACCCGCACCGTCGAAACGCGCGCGCCGTCGTTCCCCGAGGTCGTCCCCGACGCCGCCCTCACGCCCGTGGCGGCGGAGCGCTGGCAGGTGCTGTGCGGCGACACCGCCCACTGGCGCGTGGGCCTGTACTCGCCGAACCTCTGCAGCCGCGCCGACGTGACGGAGCTCGAGCGCCATGACTGCCCCGAGCTCTTCCTGCTGCTCGACGGACGGTTGACGCTGGTATTGTCCGAGGGCGGCGGCCGGGTCCGCGAGGTGGCCCTGGACATCGGAAAGCCCGTGCTGGTCACGAGCCCGCACAACGGCTACTGCCCCGACGGGCCGCACACGGGCCGCGCGCTGGTCGTCGAGCGCGACGCGTTCCAGACGGAGTATCGCGATGTGAGCGACTGGTAGGGGCGCGGCTGGTTGCGCCCCTACTTCAACGGCCGCCCACCTTTGAGCTCGGAGCGCCGCGCCGGATAGGGCTCCCCGCGCTCTTTCTCGAGGCGGTCGACGGCCCGCCGCAGCGCGTCCTCCGACAACCCCGCCAGCGTCAGGCCGGGCGTCCAGTACACGGCGTTCTTCACCCGATCGATCAGATCGATCGGCAGGTGCACCGTCAGGCGCTCCTTGGTCACGCACGCCGGCTCGCGAACGGGCGTCACGCGCGACGGGGCGGGCCGGGGCGCCGGTCGGGGCGCTTCGGGCAGGCCGAACGCCGGGATCACAGCGTCGAGCGGGTTGTCGCCGATCGTCTTTCGGGGTGCCATGCGGTGGCCTCCTCCTGCTTGAGGATCTCCTTGGCGAGCGCCTGGTAGTCCCACGTGCCGGTGCTGCGTCGATCGTAGCCCAGGATGGGCTGGGCGAACGACGGGCACTCGGCCAGGCGCACGTTCTCGCGAATCACGGCCTTGAACACGCGGTCACCGAAGCCCTGTCGCAGGTGCTCGACCACCTCGCGCGAGTGCCGCGTACGCACGTCGACGCGGCACGCCAGGATGCCGCCGATGGCCAACTCGGGGTTCAGGCGTTCCTGCACCACGCGCACGGTCTGCACCAACTGCGCCAGGCCCGACAGCGCCATCACGTGCGCCTCGACGGTCACGAGCACCTCGCGCACCGCCGCCAGCGCGTTCACGGTCAAGAGCCCCAACGACGGCGGGCAGTCGAGCAGCACGTAGTCCCAGCGATCGGCGGGCAGCTCGGCCAACCGCGCGCGCAGCAGCGTCTCGGCCCCCACCTCGCCGGCCAGCGCCTTCTCGACGCCCACCAGCCACGCCGACGACGGCACCAGGTCCACGTTCGGCACCGCCGTCGGCCGCACGGCGTCGACCAGCGGCTGGGCGTCGGTCAGTACGTCGAGCAGCTCGCGCCTGGCGTCCTTCACGCCCAGCCACTGCGAGGCCGAAGCCTGCGGATCGAGGTCGATCACCAGCACGCGCCGGTCCTTCTCGCCCAGCGCGGCCGCGAGGTTGACGGCGGTCGTGGTCTTGCCGGAGCCGCCCTTCTGGTTGGTGATGGCGATGGAGCGCATCGGTCTCTCCCGTTCGGCGCGGTGCGGCCCCCGCGCGGATTCGGAACGGGAGTATTGGCGACCGGGGGAACCCATGTCAAATGGGATTCTACGTTCCCGTTTATTCCCCTTGGCACATCGAGAGATCGATGCGGTCGTAGGGCTGCAGATCGAAGGCGTTGGCCACCAGCCCCTTCAGGCAGGGCCGAACCAGCAGCGCGCGCGCGTAGTGGTAGAGGGGGATGCCCGCCACGTCGGCCGCCAGGCGCCCCTCGATCTCGGTCACGATGGCCTCGCGCTCCTGCAGCGTAGGGGCGACGGCCAGCCGGTCGAGCGCGGCGTCGACCGCCGGGCTGCGATAGCGCGAGGGGTTGTCGGGCGCGGTCGACCGGAACTGCCGCACGAGCTCGGCCGGGTCGGGCGCGGCCGCGCACTGCGAGAAGCGCGCCACCGCGAAGTCGCCCCTGGCCAGGCGCTCGTTCAGGACGCCCCACTCCAGCGACTGCAAGTCCAGCTGCACGCCCAGGGTCTCCCGCACGTCGCGCTGCACGGCCTCGGCGATCAGGCGGTTGCCGGCGTCCTCGTTCAACAGGTAGGGCACGGGCTCCAGGGGCGTGGTCGCGTGCTTCGAGCCGCGGTAGACCTCCCGGGCGCGGGTCGGCGAGTACCCCGCGTCGGCCTGAGGAGCCGGCGGCTTCTGCCACAGCACGGGCGGGGAGAAGCCCGTGGCGGGCGTCTGCCCCATGCCCAGCACCTGCAAGGCCAGCTTCTCGCGGTCGATGCCGGCCGCCAGCGCCCGGCGGAACGCCAGGTCGGCCGTGACCCCGCGCTCGGTGTTCAGCGCCAGGTAATAGGTGCACGCCACCGGCCACACGACCAGGCTGGGATCGGCCTTGGCCCGCAGCTCGCGGATGCGCTCGATGGGGATGCGCCCGAACACGAGGTCGACCGCGCCGGAACGGAACAGGTCGTCGGCGTTCTGCTGGGTCTGCACGAAGGCGACGCGCACGCGATCGAGCTTCAACGCGGCGGCGCCCCGGTGGTGCCGGTTCGGCTCCAGCACGATCTCGACGCCCGGACGGTACGCGGCGATCCTCCAGGGTCCGTTCGACACCGCGTGCGGAGGCAGTACCCAATCGGTCGCGTGCGCGGTCCGTACGGCGCGCGCCACGGGCAGGAAGGCGGTGGTCGCCAGCGCGAAGGGCAGCATCGCGTCGGCCCGGGCCAGCCGGACGCGCACCGTGCGCTCGTCGAGCGCCTCGAAGCCGCCGTCGGGGCCCGTCAGCAGCTTGTCGAAGGGCTCGATCACGCCGCAGTCGAGGCCGGGGGCCAGGCAACGGGCCCAGGCCTCGGTGAAGTCTGCGGCGGTCACCGGGGCGCCGTCGCTCCAGCGGGCGTCGTCGCGCAGCCGGAAGAGCAAGGTGCGGCCGTCGGCCGAAATCTCCGGCGCCTCGGCCGCGCCGGGCTGGGTCCCCTTGCCGTCCGGGGCCAGCACGGTGAGCCCTTCGTACAGGTTCCGCGCGAGCACCACCGTCTCGACGTCGGCGCCCGCGGTCCAGTCGAGCGTCTTCGGCTCGTGGTACGCCAGCCGCAGCTCGCGGGGCTGAGGGCTCGCGACGACCGGCGTCTCGCGGACCGGCGGGGCTTCCTTCGACGGCGTGCCCTCCGGCGCCCGAGGCCCGCGGCAGGCGCCCAGGACCGCGCCCAGCGCCACCAACAGGACCGTCTGCCACGTCTCGCACCCGCGAACGGTGCTCATTTCGGCTTGACCCCCGGGACGTTCTCCATAAGATTACCGTCTGCGCGCGGGGGGGCAAGCTCTCAACGAGGGGTCCGCCGGCGCTGGGCTCGTTGACAATTCGATTCCCCGGAGGAGTGGCCGAGCGGTTGAAGGCGGCGGTCTTGAAAACCGTTGAACCGAAAGGTTCCGGGGGTTCGAATCCCTCCTCCTCCGCATCGGCGGAGGCAGGAAGCGTGTCCGAGCGCTCTTTGAATAGGATTGGTTTACGGAGAGGTGGCCGAGTACGGCCGAAGGCGCTCGCCTGCTAAGCGAGTGTACGGGACTTAAACCTGTACCGCGGGTTCAAATCCCGCCCTCTCCGCCAGAGTTTCTTGCGCGCCCGTGGCTCAGATGGATAGAGCACCGGACTACGAATCCGGTGGTCGCAGGTTCGAGTCCTGCCGGGCGCGCCCAGAGGGGGACGGCGAAAGCCGTCCCCCTCTTTTTGTTCTCTGAACATCAAGAACAGCAGCCATGTCCGAGCACGACGAGCACTTCATGCGCCTGGCGCTCGCCGAGGCCGAGATCGCACGGTCCCTCGGCGAGGTCCCGGTCGGAGCCATTGCGGTTCACGAGGGTCGGGTCATCGGCCGCGGGCACAATCTCCGCGAGACCGAAGCCAACCCCCTGCGCCACGCCGAACTGCTCGCCCTCGACGAAGCCGCCCGCATCCTGCGCGCCTGGCGCCTGCTCGGAGTCACCCTGTACGTGACCCTCGAGCCCTGCCTGATGTGCGCCGGGGCCTCGGTGCTCGCGAGGATCGACCGCCTGGTCTACGCCGCCCCCGACCCCAAGGCGGGAGCCGTGACCTCGGTCTTCCAGGTGCTCGACGAGCCCCGCCTCAACCACCGCGTGCAGGTGACCAGCGGGGTCCTGGCCGACGACGCGACGCTGCTCTTGAAGACGTTCTTCCGCGACCTCCGGCAACGGTGAGCCGCGAATCGTTCTCGTGACAAGTTCTACGGAGAGGTGGCCGAGCGGTTGAAGGCACCTGACTCGAAATCAGGCGTGCTCGTAAGGGTACCCGGGGTTCGAATCCCCGCCTCTCCGCCGTAGACAAAGGGGTTTCCACTCGCAAGGTGGAGCCCCTTTGTTGTTTCCGGGGTCGGACTTGCACCACACTAGCACCAACCCGAGGGAAGCCTGGGTAGGCAAGTGACGACCTGGTCGACGACGACGCCATCGGCCCAATTGATGGCGCAGGTTCCAAACGCTGGACGGGGTAGCTGCCGCTGGGTATGCGCCGGATCAATCGATAATATTTGAGGATTCACTCGGTCAACGCGTTCCGCGGTCGCCGCTGACCAGCCCGTCTACCTGAACACCCGCTCCAGAAACACCTTCAACCGTTCCACCTTCTCGTCATCAGCGTGCTGCAGTACCTCGTGAACGAGCTGGGTGACGATCTGGCGGTCTGCTACGGCGAGAGCTTCGACTTCGAGCAGGGCGGCAGGCTGGACGTTCAAGGCCTTGGCAATGCGGTCGAGCGTGGACAACGACAGGTTCACCTCGCCCCGCTCGATGGCACCGAAGTACTTTGGGTTGATGCTGGCAGCTTCAGCGACCCCTTCCTGGGTCAGGCCACGCGCCTTGCGTAGCTCTCGAATCCGCCTACCGACAGCTTCCTGCATCGTTCCCCTCCGCGTGCCAGCGTAGGGGACCAGCTTCGGGGCGAACACCCAGCCAAAGCTTGACAAAGGATATGTTTGAGTAGCACCGTAGGGGCAGCCCATCCAAGGAGGACACCGTGAAGAAGAGCCGTGTTCTGCTGGTCCTGGCTGCGATGACCCTGTTCGCGGGTGCGGTGTACGCG
>Ga0172370_10001817_pt1 | contig 31770 bp, 29 predicted proteins | sample LakKiv5m_FD_114538 | JGI IMG/M metagenome (GOLD analysis project Ga0172370, IMG submission 114538) | Freshwater microbial communities from Kabuno Bay, South-Kivu, Congo - kab_022012_11.5m | ecosystem: Environmental > Aquatic > Freshwater > Lake | place: Democratic Republic of the Congo...
AAAAGTATTGGCTGGAACTATAATTTCCGAATCTAAGGGTAGGTTAAGTGCTCTAATGCCGAGAATAAGTGCATCGGTACCAGAGTTAACAGCAATACAATGCTTAACTCCTAAATATTCCGAAAATTCTTTCTCAAACATATCAACTTCTTCTCCTCCTACAAAAATCGACTTATTAAGTGTATTTAGAATTGCCTGATCTATCTCATTCTTAAGAGATTTATACTGCGCATTCAAATCAAGAAAAGGTTGTTTCATAACTATTGTGCTTTATAAAACATAATAGCAATTCCACTCATAATCAAAACTCCCCCAATAATTTTATTTACTGTTAGGGGTTCTTTAAACAAAAAGTAAGAGCTTAGAATAACAATTATGTAAGACACACTAACTGCTGGATAGGCAATCGAGATAGGGAGTTTTTTAATGATGAAAAGCCACATAATTGAACCAATTCCATAAAGTAAAAAACCTAAGAACAAAAATTTGTTTGTTAAAATCTGTAGAATAATTTTGGGCGAGAGTAATAAATTAAGCTGATTAACGCCTGTTTTCAACAACAGCTGAGCCGTTGAAGTAATCAAAACACCAATAAAAAAAAGAAAATAGACCATATTTAGTATTATAACTTAGCAAGGATACTAAAAAATAATATATTTGCATGAATAAACACTCAACAACAATACTCAATCCAGATCGAAAATTTTATGAGCTTACTTTTGCTTTTCTATTAAATATAGGATTTTTTCTAGTCTATGTTTTCAATTTGTACAATAGCACTCCCTTTATCGGCGATATGGCGCGAGATATGTATGATATTCTGCAGATCTCGCTGGGAGACTTCCGGCTAATTGGGCCAAAACTGAGTTTCGGAGGAATATATTCGGCACCGTGGTATTATTATCTCTTCGTGCCAATATACCTCGTTTTTGGTAAGAGTTTTGCCGCGGTTTTGTATTTTAATGCATTTATTCATAGCAGCGCGCTCGGAATCCTCTTTTATATGGTCGGCAAGAAGTGGGGGATTATCAGGAGCTTGTTGGTAACTACGGCTGTTGCCGTATTGCCCCTCTACGTTTTTTCAGCGAGAAATCCGGGGAATGCTTTCACCTACCAGCCGTTTTTAATTCTTCTTTTAGTTTGGGTTTTTGTTAATGAGAAGTGGGGGAGTAGGGAAGTGCTCCTCACCGGCTTGGCTGCAGGATTTATTGCGAGCTTTCACGTGATTCTCGTTCTAATATTTCTGCCTGCCTGGCTCTATTTGTTATTTAAACGCAAGTTCCGGCAGGTATTTTTATTAGCAATAGGGTTTGTTATCCCGTTTATTCCGCTAGTACTTTTTGAGCTGAAACACAACTTTATTATGCTCAAAAATACCTTTGTGGACCAAAGCTACAAAATGTTTACCGAGAATCAGAATATTCCCGATAGAGAAGCGAGCCCTAGTAATTTGATTGCCAACTTTTTCTTTATGAACTCCCAATTAACTACCTGGACAGTTCTTGGCCCTCTAATATTATTGAGTACTGGAATAATTGGGAACTTAAAGAACAAAATAAATGGGAGATGGCTTGGTTGGGGAATAGCAAGTTACCTAATTTTCACTTTCTTAAGTCGTTATCAATTTGCCATTCACTATTTATTGCCTTTAGGGCTTACAATTTTGGTGCTAACTTTTCTCACTTTACACAAGAGTTGGCTCTTTTACCCATTAACCGTTATTTTATTAGTATTTGGCATTAGCAAAATAGATTGGCAGGGTATTCCAAACTCCCATAATTACGAGAGTGTTTCTGGAGAGGTAAGTTCTGTTATCAAGAATTCTCGCTTCGATAAAGAAAGTTTTAATGTTGTAAACATCGATTTAAGCGGGCGCTCAAGCGTTGGTAATCAATATCGATATTTTTTCCTCTTAGAGGGTTTAATGCCTAAGAATGAGTATCAGTTTGCGGAGTCTCATAGCTTATTGGTGTTTACCGCCAAAGAATACAGCAAGCAAAAATTACAACAGCTGGATAATTATGAAATCAGGCAGTTTGGAAAGCAGTATCTTAACACTGCAAAATTAGTTGCTACTCAAGAGTCTAAAGTTTTCGTACTCCAGAAATAAACTATTTCTCACTCCGGTAATAAAGATAAGGAATGCCAAGTAAGATCAAAAAGGCATCAAAGAGGCTCACCCCCTTATTGGCGAGGTGATAGACAGTGCTGATTTTTACTTCTGTAAAGTCAATCTTTCGCTTTGCAAGGATTATGGTGATTTCCGTTTCAACTCCATAGTCCAGGGACTGCCAATTAATGATTGAAAACAGCTCCTGCCGAATAGCAAAAAAACCACAGAGAACATCCTTACGCTTAATCTTAAATAATAGTTTTAGGAGGTATTTGGCAAGCGAATTTCCAAGCTTCCGAAAGAAAGGAGTTTTCTTCCCTAAAATCCGATAGCCAAAGACTGCCTGTTCACTTGAAAGTAAAGAAACAAACTGTGCTAAAAATTTTGGATCGTGCTGCAGATCGGCATCCATAAAAATAACGGCAGCAGCTCGCTTTTTTTTGGCTAACTCATATCCAGTGTGCATTGCCTTACCTTTCCCTTGATTGGTTTTGTGAGTTAGTAGGATAACTTTATCTGTCCTATTTCGAAAATCCGCTAATAGCATTTGCGAATTATCGGTTGAACCGTCATTCACAAAAATAATCTTGCTAATTTGGGGCAATTTGTTGATATTCTTCTCTAAGCTAACTAAAAATTTAGGAAGATAAAGCCCTTCATTGTAAACCGGTATTACTAGGTAATATTTATGCACCCTTCTATTCTAACAAATGAGAATCATCGTCAAATATCACCGAATCCAGTTATAATCTGTTAATGGGAAAAGGATCTAAGTTGTTGCTTTGGATCATCACTATTCTCTTTGCTTTTGTTTTCGCCGGTGGAATAATATATCCGTTCTACTGGTTTTTAAATTTACCAGCTAACTTGCTAAATCTTAGCTTAGGGTATCTCTTAGTAATCGCTTGTAGTTTTAGTTTTTTCTATAAAGTTCTCGCTAAATTTTTAGCTAACCAATACGCAACGCTACTTGTTACGGGGATAGCACTGATCGTTCTCGCGTTGCTACTTTTTGCTTTCGGAAGTTCTCAAGCGCCACACCATAATCACGATGCCTCAAATCATGTTCTCATGATCCAGGATCTTTTACGTAACGAGACTAAGTTTGCCGAAATTCCCTTAGCCATTCGTCAATCTTTTTATCTGGGGTTTGCTTTCGATTGGTATCCTAAGGGTTTTCACTACAACGCGGCAATAATTTGTCAGCTAATTAGCGATAAGGCCTGTTACCTTACTCCTTGGAGATTGGCCTGGCTATACGCCAGTTTAGCGGTTTTTGTAATTTATTTACTCGCAAAAGTCTACACTCAGAGCGAATCCGTAGCCTTATTCTCAGCCCTTATTTTAACTACCTTTTATCTTTTTCCCTATATGCCTTTTGGCTGGGGTGGTTGGGCTCAAATTCAGGGCCTAACGATGCTTGGTTTTAGCTTGTTTCTCTTAAGGCACTTTCTCACTGGTAATTCAATTTGGGCACTTTGGGCATTAACGCTTAGTTCCATTTCCTTGTTCTATACTCACACTACCGATTTTTTAAGTTTCGCAATTCTCGGAATTTTCTTGAATCTCGATTTAATAGCCAAAAGAGAATTTTGGTTGGGAATTAAGCGCAACTACTGGAAGCTACTTTTCTATATTCTAGTTACCGGAGCATTTATCCTGCCCGGCTATCTCAAAGGAGCCTCTATTCCACGTTTTGAAACTGCTCCCGATTTACCTTTTAATTTTTCAGCGGCTATTAGCTTTCTAAGCTATCATCTTTTTAACTATACTGGCAACACGGCGCTATATTTTGCTTTTGTTTTAGGACTATTATTTTTACTTGCGATTAACCGAGAATTGCAGAAGCATTATCTTCCTTTCGTGTTAACTTTTCTGTTTCTTTCGATTCTTGTCACTGGCCTGCGCTATTTCTCCCTTTTTAACACTCAGCTTTTCGGAGGTTTCTATCCCTGGGGACAGCCAGAAAGAATTTTGTATTTGCACTATCTCACTGTTCCAATTATTGCCGGATTTTTTTACAGTGAAGTTTTCAAAAGGCTTAAGCAATTTCCTGCGATAGTTGTCTTGTTTACCATAATTCTGATTAGCCTCTACGGGAAAATTTATAGTACAACTATAAACCAAATGCAAAGATTGAATACTACTTACTCAACCCTTACGCAAAGTGATCTTAACGCTTTTCAACACATTAATAAGCACCAGAAAAAGTATCAAGCTGGCTATTTTTTTATTGATCCCTATAACAGTTCCGGAGCTTGGCTCGACGAGTTAACCGAGGCAAAATCCTACTTTGCGTTTGTCAGTTCAATTTTGGTAACAAAAACCGGGAATCAATTTCTAAACGTATTTATAAGGAATTACCAAAAGGAAATTACTCGGGCTAGGCTGTGTAAAACACTTAAATCCTATCAGATAAAATTTATCTTTTTGGGAGCCAAACACATCCCCAACTTACAAACCTACATACCCGAGGCATTACAAGATTATTCTTGTTTAAAACTCGATGAAGAATTTGGCCTTACCCGAATTTATGAAGTAATTTAGCGGAAACGAATGCGAAACAAGTTGACCAACGAGGAGAGCACCTCTTGCCAATTAGCGCTTGATTTGCCGTAACGGCGATCAAAAAAGACAGAGGGGATTTCTTTGAAAGAGTACCCATCCTTTTTAAGCAAATAAGCGCTCTCAGAAAGGGAAATAAAGCCACTTGAAAGAAACTGTTTCTTCTGCAGCGCTACAACTGCCGCTCGGCTATAACAGCGAAAACCATTAGTATTATCCTTCAAGCCCAAGTTAAGCACCAAGCTAATTAACCTGTTGGCCAAGGCACTCTGCCTTTTCCGAAGGACTGGCCAATTAACTATTTTTGCACCCCTAACATAACGTGAGGCCAGGGCAATTGTTTTCTCTTCTGTCAAACTCACTAATTTGGGAATTGTGCGCACCTCGTGGGAGAGGTCGGCATCCATTTCCAAAAAAAACTGGTTGGTTTTGTTCTTTAAGCCATAAGAAAATCCAAGCCGCACCGCGTGCCCTCGGCCCAATTTCTCAGTTTGTTTCAAAAGCATTACCCAGGAGTGCGCACGTGCATATTCCTGCACCAACTCTCTTGTTCTGTCTTGAGAGTGCCCGTCGATAACAATAATTTGGGCATTTGGCACTGTTCTTTTTAGTTGATTTAAAAGTAAAAGAATATTGCTCTCTTCGTTGTAAGCCGGAATCACGACCAGCAAATTCTCGCCTTTATACTTTAAAGTAGGCATAAAAATTGCGGACAATATAATCTAAATCGCTTTTTTTTAGGTCCTGGTGGCAGCCAATATAGAACCCGCGTGTTTCGATAAGTTTTGCTACCGGATAATCCTTTATCTTTATTTTTAAACTTGCATAAACAGGTTGATTTAGAAGTGGTAGGAGCTCTCGGGTTTCAATGCCATTCTTTTCGAGATAATTAATTAAATCCGTGAGTTTATGCTTTTTAGATTTAAGAACCAAGGGGTAAACCATAAAATCATGCGTTGCTTGTTCTCTAATCTGCGGTAACTGTAAATAGGTGCTTAATTTGGCTAACTTTTCATTTAAATAGAGCGCATTTTTGAAGCGGGGGCCAATAATCTGCGAATACTCCTTAAGTTGGGGCAAGCCCAAGGCGGGCTCGAGTTCCGATAAACGATAGCTATAGCCCTGATAAATAAACTGAAAACGGTTTTTAACCACAGTTTCCAGTTTCGTTCCCGTAACATCATCATCCTCCAACTTTAAATATTGTGGTGAGCGGCCGTGGTTTGCCAGGCTGCGGCAAAGAGTGGCAATTTTTTGGTTGTTAGTACAAACTAAACCTCCCACTCCTGTAGTAACCAAATGTGCGGAATAGGTTGAAAAACAAGAAATATCCCCCCAAGAACCAACCATTCTTCCGTGGCATTTCGCAAACATTGTTTCGCAAGAGTCTTCAATCACTTTCAAATTATGTTTTTTAGCCAAGGCCATAATTTTGTCCATTGGCGCGCTCTGACCAAACAAGTGAGCTACAATAATGGCTTTAGTTTTTCTAGTAAGATATCTTTCTATTTGATTGGGATCCAGATCAAAAAAATCGGGATCAACATCTACAAAAACTGGTTTTAGGCGATTCTCCAAAACGACATTGACCGTGGCCACAAAAGTGAGCGCCGGCACCAAAACTTCGTCATTGTCTTGCCAACCGTACAAAATCTTCAAGGCATGAAGCGCCACTTGCAAAGCACTCGTGCCGCTGTTTACCAGAATGGAGGACTGCACTCCGTGAATTTTTGAAAACAGCGCCTCAAACCTTTGTGAGAAAGGCCCGTAACTGAGGCGTTTTGAATTTAAAACTCGTTGGATATTTCCATAGGCCGCCTGGGGCATATAAACCGTTCCTACTCCTATTTTTTTGGCCATTGTCTTTCTCTTTTAGGTTTTAATTTAGTGACCATAATACCATAATGCGTCGCGATATTAATTGCTTTCTCAGATAGGCGGTTAATTTCTAAATAGGGGAGAAAGCGAGTATCGAAAAGATTGTTATATACAACGTAGTCTGCCTGATCAAGTAATTCATAGTACTGTTTGTCGGTTGTAAACATCGTGGGAAACTCCAAGAATTTTAAGTCAGTGTTTTTTTGCAGAACAAAATAAGGGTCGGGAAGCGCGCTTAAATAAACAGTGGCTCGTTGGGGCAGAAGCTTTTGAATTTTCGCTCCATATTGAGCATAATTCTGATCTTTGGCTCCATAATCGTTGAGAGTAATTTGGAAAAACTGAAAGTTAAGCCAAAAAACCACGGCCATTCCTCCCCAAAAAAAATACTCTGTCCAGGGTTTATCGCGCCTCACAATCACATAGGCCGTAACAAATATTAACGCCACAAACGGCTGGTAATAAAGCGGATAGAACATCTCTTTGCCAGTCCAGAGCAGAACTGTGGAAATTACCAGTCCCAAAAGTAGAAACAGGTCATTTGCTTTGCGTAAAGCGAAGAAATGAAAAAAGATAAAACCAAAAGCTGCCGCAAAAGCCAAAAAAAGCCCCTTCCAATAAGCCAAACTGTTTTGCCACAAGTCGAGAGTGTAGGAAACCTCTTTATTTTTACGCGCCATTTGCAACCCCCACTGTTTAGCAAAAATCAGCCATTGCCCTTCAAGACTATAAAGCCAATATAACCCAGCCAGAAAAATTGGAAACCCAAACAACGCCAACCTTGTTAGTCTTACTTGCCAATTGGGAGCAGTGAAAATCAAATGCAGGCTAACAACCAAAATTCCAATTAACCCCAATGGGTGCGTGAGTAACGCCAATCCGGCAAAAATTCCAGAGATAAGCAAATACTTTTGCTTGGCTTGCGAGATCAGATAAAACCAATAGCTGTAACTTAAAAGACAAAAGTTTAAAATATCCATTCTGGCAATCCGGCTGGAGCGCCCAAAAAAATAATCTGTGGCAATTAAAATCATTGCCAACAATGCCAAAAGGCGTTTTTTAAAAAGCAGTTTGCCTATAAAGTAAACATTGATTAAGGCCAATGCAGCTAACAAAAGGCTTAAACTACGGACACTCTCAACACTGCTTCCAAACAATTTAATCCAAAAAGCGAGGAGATAAAAATAGAGTGGGGGATACCAGGCGGCAATCGTTTTCAGGCCATAAACAGCATTGCCAAACAACTCCGAAGAGAGGCGCCCACTCTCCAAAAAACCCTTAGCAATATCCACATAAATTACTTCATCGGACCAAATCAACGGATCTTTAAGAAATAAAAGATCTGCCAAAAAAAACAGTGGCAATAAACCAAATAGTAGATACAGAACATCTACCCTCAGTTTGTTTATAAAACTTTGCATAGTACTACTTTTTAAATTTTCTTAATCAAATCTTACACAATCCAAAGTTTTCCTGTTAAAATAACTGCATGAGAAAAACAACTAAAAATTGCGCTGTAGCAAAAAACCAAAAAACCAAACTGAGTCTAATCCAAAAATATGCTCAAGAGGCTTTCAATAAGTACGAGAAAGCTCTCCGTAAGCTTTCATATGATTAAATATCTTTCCCTCAAAGAGGTAAAAGAAATTTGCTTCACTCTTGTTGTAAATCTTATGAGATTTAATGAGCCAATCCCTGAGTTCGAGACTCGCTTTAAGGGAAAACTTGAATCTATACTTTCCCTACCTACTCAATTTGCTTTTGGCCAAGAGCTATATCCAAGCTTAGAAGAAAAAGCAGCTTGCTACTTATACTTCATTATTAAGGATCATCCATTTATGAATGGCAATAAGAGATTGGCAATTGTAACAACAGATGTTTTCCTAAGCTTGAATGGTAATCGGCTTGACCCTCACTGGAAAGAAATATATGATTTTGCCTTACACATTGCTCAAAACAACACCACAGAACACAAAACACAATTTCTAAAAGTCGTGCACTTTATTGCAAAGCATACCACTTTTTTACCATCTCAGAAAACCTGAGGAAATTTTTTGCCCGGGGTGTGAGTGAAACACATTTTTTTTCAACCTCAATCATTTTGATGATCGACTGCTCGCTAATCCGCCGCCGCATTGCCTGTTGCTCCTTAACATATTCCTCTATAAAAACCCGCTCCATCTCTTTCTCAAAAAGCCCAGCGCACTGAGCCGATTTCGCTGTTTCTAAGCGATTCAGTAGGTACATCGTCACCGAGCGATCAAAAGTTACCGGAAAGACCACAAAAAAAGCCAAATGCAGAGCAGCAGAAAGTACTAAAGCTGCAAGGGCTGTCTCAAAAGAAAGCTTAAAACGCCGCCGAAAAACAAAAAGGATCGCAGCCGTCAGTAAAAAAGCCACTAAAAGCAGTAAATTGCCCCGATAAAAAAGGACTCGCTGGCTACTAAACAGGGAAGTGCGAAAAAGAAAGAGATAAAGCAAACTAAATCCAATAAACGTCAGCAGATAAACTTGACTAATTCTTTTCATGCTCTATAATACTTATATCACGATGACTGGACTAGCCTAAGGTTTCGACCGACCGCAAATGCCAGTCTCTTTTTTTTCCAAAGACTTTTTTAATAAATCTATTCTTATAACGTAATTTTCTTTGTTAAATTCACGCAATAAAGCCGAATAACGTTCTGTTGGTACAAGCACTTTGAGTAACTTCTTTCTATTTCGAAGATACTGTCGCAACTTACGCCAATCCATTATCCAACCTTGAGATCTCACTCCCAAATTAAGATTCTGACTGTCAATAAATGCATAAACGATTTTGCGTTTCACAAAATAATTATATACGAATGATGTTTATATAATGAATACATCTTCTCACTTTAGAAATCCGCTCCTTTTCTCAAGAAGTAAACAAAGCGTTCCACTTGTCGGTTTTTATACCAATCAGCTTCCTCCTTCATTGGAGCCCAAGAATTCAATTCTAATATCTCAAATCCTTGCCTCTCTAAAGCCGCCTCTACCTCTCTAATGCGTGTCGTGTAATATGGACTAAAAATAGTTCTAACTCCACTTCGCTTTCGATAATAGGCAATCTTTCCCTGGTAGTCAGTAAGGCTCGTAAATTCCACATATGAATTTTTAACTTTATGCCTTCCAGAAAATTTCTTAATACAAAAATAGGGTGATGCACACTCTATAGCCGACGTTAGAATAAATATTCCTTTTGGTTCGAGTATTTTTGCAACTTGAGAAAAAAAGTCGTCATAATCGGGAATATGAACCAGAACATCTTTGCAGTGTGCAATAGTTACCGTCTCTGAACTAAGAGGCAAATGTTGTAAATCGCCCACAATTGAAGTCTCAAGGATATTTTCGGGCGGATTAATATCTAAGTTATATGCTTCAAAACCTGCTGCAGAGAAATAGACCGCCGCTCCTCCAGGACCTCCTCCCAAATCAACCATTACCCCAGAAGTTTTGTATAATAATGCTTAATGTAACACTCTCGTTAAGTAGCTTCTTGGTAAAAAAGCCTCTATGTGACGGTCTTCTGCATAACCATATATCTGTCTTGGATTAAGTAACCCACCCTCGACTTTCATATTATATTTCTGTAAATTTGTACTCACGACTTATTGCAAATTTGGAATAGTTCATCCTCGCAACTACTTCCCTTGGCAACAACTGCTCACAAAGTGCAAAGAAGGCTTTAAAAGTATATTGGTAATTTTGTTTGAGTTCTTCATATCTCGTTATGAAGTATTGCGTAAGCTCTATACTAGCTTCTAATTCTCGCTTTGTTCTATCCCTACTTATCATTATATAAGATTGATATGAACTTAAGATTTCTGGACTATCCCAAACTCGTTGGGAAAGCAGTTCATCATTCCAAACTCTGTTAGTAATCATTCCCTCTTGCTGAACTTGCTCCACAGGATACGCTTTCAGTATTAAACCAGCAAAATCGCCAGTCAAAATTAGTCCGGAATGCCTACCACAGCCCTGCTTAACCAGCACCAGAGGAACAACAATCTTTTCTTCGCTGATGTTTACTACCTGATTTTCAATTAACATTAATGGGGGAATCTGACTATACAAATCTGAAAAACGCGTACCGCGGATTAACAGCCTAATTTCCGCTTGGCCTTGCTCAGCAATTAAAGCGCCTAAGTAATTAATGGGTGTTTTTACACAAAGTGAGCCAACTTCATGGTTCAGCAAACTAGGCTCTTTTTGCACTAAATCACTGAGCCTTCTCGAAGGCGAATTTGCCAAAGTTCTTTTTTCTAAGGGTCTTCTTAATTCAATGTTCGCTTCACTAATTACAACCATCAGTCTATTATACTATAAGATAGTCGACTAAAAAGAAAAAACAGTTTCAAATAAATTTTAAAATAGTCTATAATCCTTTTTATGTCAAAATTTACTAACCCTTCGGAAGAAAGAACAGTTCCTACACCTGTTGCCAAAATTGCAAGATTACAGAACCAATTAGTAAGATCTGGTCCAATGAGTGTCGATGCGCTCGTTCAGACTTTATCAACAATAAAGCAATGTGGAGATGAATACGGAAAGCAACTACAGGGTAAACCCGTAAACAATAGTCCAGAAGATATGAGGTTGTTTCAATGGCTTAATGGCATGACTACAGATTCAGTCTATAGAACTGAGTCGACAGAACTAAGCAAAAAGCAGGAATTAACAGACTCGGAAAAGAAAAGGTTGAAGCAATTGCAATATGCCACTCAATATAGCGGGAGTTTGAATTTACCGGAAGAGTATGTTCTCAAGTTAGTTGAGAAAGCTACAGAGATTAAAGACCGTTATAATCCCCTTACAATACAGAATAACCGAGCGCATGAAACTGGGGACGACGTCTGGAACGAAGAATTAACAAGGGAATTAAAAGAGATAACAGCGCTTTATGAAATGCTTAGAAAATATTATTAACTAATAATGAAGAAGATCTTAGTTACCGGGGCGTTTGGGCAGATTGGTTCTGAGCTCGTGCCTACCCTTCAAAAAAAATATGGTCAAGATTCTGTCGTTGCTCTGGGTCATCAAAATTATCCAGCCAATTTTCAAGGCATTTTTGAAGCGGGAAACGTCAACGACTCCTCCTGGCTCAAAGGAATAATTGAAAAGTACCAAATCGACACCGTTTTTCACCTCGCGGCTTTTCTTTCGGTAAAAAGCGAGATGGATCCCCAGGGCGCTTGGGAGGTAAATGTTGGAGGGCTGAAAAATATTCTCGACCTCTCCACCGAAAAAAAACTCCAGCTGTTTTGGCCAAGCTCAATTGCGGTCTTTGGCCCAACCACCCCCAAACAAAATACTCCCCAAACCACCGTCATTGAGCCCACCTCAATGTATGGTGTGAACAAACTAATTGGCGAGTCGCTAATTCATTACTATCATCTTAAATATGGGCTCGACGTGCGCTCTGTCCGTTACCCAGGGCTACTCGACTACAAAACTCCTCCCTCCCTTGGAACTACCGAATACGCCAAGGAAATTTTCTGGAAGGCAATTCAGGAAAAGAAATACGTTTGTCCGCTGCGTGCCAATACCACGATGCCGATGATGTTTATGCTCGACGCCATTGCCGCAACTATCCAAATAATGGAAGCCCCAGCCGAAAAAATTAAGATCCGCACTAGTTACAACCTTGCCGCCTTCAGCTTTTCGCCCGAAGAGCTTTACAACGAGCTTAAGAAGTATGTACCAGAACTAACGATTGAGTACCACGAAACCCAAATCCAAAAAATCGCCGACTCCTGGCCACAAACCATCGACGACTCTGTTGCTCGAGAACACTGGGGCTGGAAACATCAGTACGGGATGCCCGAGTTAGTTAAAGAGATGTATACTCACATCAAAGCAAAAATCAATGGCACAAGCTAACTTTTTCGCTCTACTTAAAGCCGAAGTAAAACGGATTGATAAGGCCGGCTCAACCAAGCGCAAGGAAAAGATTATTGAGAAATTCACCAAGGAAACACCACCCCGCGCCTTGATAGGCAAAAAAAAATACTTTATTTTTAATTCCAACGACTATCTCAGTCTTAAATACCATCCTTCGCTTAGAACTGGGGAAGAAAAGGCAAGTGCGCTTTTTGGCACCGGCCCAGGAGCCGTGCGTTTCATTTCTGGTTCCCTCAAAGTGCACCGCGAGCTGGAGCTAGCTACCGCCAAGTTTCATGGGCGCGACGACGCGATTGTATACTCCTCCGCCTTTGCCGCCAATCAAGGGGCCGTTTATCCCTTAATTGCTCCACAGGTTAAAACCTCCCTTGTTCAAGACAGAGTGCTGGTGATTTCCGACGCTCTAAACCACCGCAGTATTATCGATGGCATCCGCTTAGCGAACCTTCCCAAAGAACAACGAGCGGTCTTTAAGCACTTGGATTTTAGTGATTTGGAGAATCTGATTAAGGCAGCCGTTAACAAATTCGACCGAGTAGTGATTATTACCGACGGAGTGTTTAGCATGCTGGGTGAGCTGCAAAACCTCAAGCAAATTAGTAAATTAAAGACAGCCTACGACAAAAAATTCCCGAATGGCATTTTGCTAATCGTCGACGATGCCCACGGAATTGGGGCAGTGGGTGATAGCGGACGGGGAGTGGAGGAGGTTTTTGGCGTTAAGGCCGATCTGCTTATTGGCACCTACGGTAAAGCCTTAGGTAGCGATGGAGGTTATGTTACCGGTAACCAAACAATTATCGATTATCTTCGAGAGTCCTCAGCCACTTATATTTACTCAAACTCCGTTTCCCCCGGAACCGCCGGAGCGTCGCTAGCAGCTCTTAAGCTACTCCAGAGCAAAACTGGCCAGGCAATTCTTAAAAAATTAAAAGCCAATCTGGCCTATTTTAAAAAGGTGGCCGCCAGAGCGAAAATTCCCTTTGCCGCGGAGTCGGTGCATCCGGTGCAGCCGGTACTAATTGGCGAGACCCTCAAAACGAAGGCGTTAGTCGCTAAGTTGTTTGCCGCCGGCTTTCTTACCACGGCAATCAGCTATCCCGTGGTTTCACTCGGCCGCGACGAAATCCGGGTACAAATTAATGCCAATCACACCTTTAGAGCGATCGATCAGCTAGTTACTGCGCTTAGTAAAAATTTCTAATGCCACCGATTTTCCTCGTCGACCTTGACGATACCTTAATTGATTCCCAGCGCTTCAAAGCCGATTTTTTTGCCCAATACGCTCTGGCAGTAGGCTTTGATAATCGAGAGAGCCAGCAACAAATCTGGCAGTTGTACTCTGTTTATCGCCGGCAACCAGGGCAAATTGTTGGTTTAATAGGTTTTGGAGAGTGGCTAAAAAAATACTTCTCTTATGAAGTTAATGTTAGGGCAATTAACGAAGTTATTAAGAGCATCCGTTTTGAAAAGTATCTTTTGCCGGAAGCAAAAAAACTTATTGATAAATTACAAACTTTGGGCAAAGTGGTACTCTGGACCTCCGGGAGCTATGAGGAGCAAGGGCAAAAGGTTACCGATACCGGGCTAAACCTAGTTTTAGGAGTTAGTGATGCTCTCAACACAACCACTGCGGGGTGGCAAGCAAACCTAGAAAGAGATGCCAATTCAATTTTAATTGATCCCCAAAAGACCCGCCAAACCGAAATTCGCTTAGGGGAGTTTAGAGAAGTTTTTCCTGAGAATCCGCTCATCTACATCGATAACTCTCCCGGGCAGGTTACTAAAGCGCTTTCCGTAAACGATTCCAATCTTAGGGTCGTTTGGGTAAATACCGGAAATATGCAGGCAGAAATAGAGGAACGAAGTAAATTATTGGAAGAGAAGTTTCCTGCTTACTCAAATTTAGCCAAATTGTTAGAAGATTTTAATAACTGGACCACCGTTGAGGGAACCCCTAATTCCGGATTAAAAGGGAAAAAACGTAGACTATAAGATCGCGAGCTAAAATAAACACTCGATAAAGAAGGGAAACCGAGACCCCCAAAGTGAGGCTCAAAGCCGCCCGCTCCAAAAAAAACCCCATCACCAACTCACGCACCCCAATGCCGTTTGGGGCCGGAATAAAAAGGAATCCTGCCAGCCAAGCCAAAACATAGCTTGCCGCCAAATAGATTTCCAGAAAAAAATTCGCCGGTTTAAAAAGATTAATCCCTTTAAGAAAGAAAACAAACGACAACCCCACAAACGCCCAAAAACCAAAATTACTCAAAACAATTCGCGCCAGCACGCGGTTAGGAATCTCAGGCAGGTCAACTTTGCGGGCAAAAATTTTGTTCCAAAAAAAGCGCAAGAGCCTTAGTCCGGGCCGCAGCAAAAGTAACCCCAGAAGGTAAGCCAAAGCAAAGGGAGCAGCGAGAGTTATGGGCAACACAAAAATCACAAACCCCAGCCCAACATAAATATTCAGCACCAAGTTCAATAGTTGCAGCTTACTACTCTTTCCCACAGTGATATGCGCCTCTTTAGAAAGGTCAACAATCAGCCCAGCGTGGTTCCAAATTCCACCGGGAATATAGCGATACAAATTAGTGCGACAAACAATTTTCCACAACACGGCAAAGCGCACGGCATAGAGTTCCAGTTCATAAATCTGTTTGTTTTTAAGCACTAGGAAAAAGGTACTCATCAGGGAAAAAATAAAAGCCACCAGTAGCAGCAAGTAATCATACTCAAGGTTCAGCTGTTTGAAGGTTGGCCAATTATTTACTAAGAACCGACCAATAAAAAAAACGCTCGCCCCAAAAAAGAGAATTTGGATCAAGTGAAGCAGTTTTGGCCTTTTCATTTACCTAACTATTCTATATAATTTGGGATACTTTACCAGTTTATCTTAACTCATGCAGATTGACTTTCCCGATAAGTTATTGCCCGCTTTTTTTACCCGTGCCCGTGCCAAAAAAACTCAGTTTGGCGCTTACGTTGAGGAGCTCCTCTCCCAACTAGAGCAAAAAATCGTCACCACTCCGGGCTTTCTAATTACCATTAAGGACCGAGTTGAGATTGGCAAATGGGTGATTCTCCAGGCTTTTAAGAAATTCGGAGTGGAGAAGGTGACAATTGCCTGGACCGGTGGCAAAGACTCCACCCTGATTCTCTATATGGTACGGGAGGTTGTGCGAGAAAACAAGCTGCCAATGCCTCACTGCCTGTTCATTAATGAGGGGAGCGTCTTTGAAGAGATTACTGAGTTTGTGAAAGAGCTCACAAAAAGTTGGCAACTAAAAGTGACCGAAGTCCACAACGATAACGTTAGCTCTCAAGTTAAGAAAATTGGCGATCCAGTGAAAGTGGCTCTCCTTGACGAGATTAACCGTCGCGAAGTTAAACGCTTGGGCTATAAAGAGGCCACCTTTCCTTATGAACCCGAGTCCTATGTTGGTAATCACTTAATGAAAACTGTGGCAATGAATCGCTTCCTTATGAAAAATCAGTTTGAGGCGGTCGTTACCGGCATTCGTTGGGACGAGCAGTCCGCCCGCGCTTCGGAAAGTTATTTTTCTCCCCGCGGCGACGAGTTTACTCCCAAGCATCTGCGAGTACACCCAATTTTGCACTTTACCGAAGCACAGATCTGGGAAGCCATCCGGACCTTTAAAGTACCCTTTTGCAAACTCTATAAAGAAGGTTACCGTTCCCTTGGAGCCAAAGGAACCACTCATAAAGCCGGAAACAAACCCGCCTGGGAACAGGACTTTGAAAAAGTTCCCGAGCGCACCGGACGCCGCCAGGATAAAGAGGGAATAATGGCTAACCTGCGCAAACTCGGGTATATGTAGTTAAACGGTAATTTCGGAAACTTCTGTTTCTCTTGGAGTTTCGATCACGCTTTTTTGATCAAAATAATTGGGCGGGCTAACGCCAAAAAAAGTAAGAATCGTTGCGCTAAGGGCAAAAATTGAAATTCGCGACGGCGGGTTGGGAGTTTTTAGCCTTGGAAAGAAAGCCAAAATTCCTTCTGGTCGATGTTCTCCGGTTTTTAAAGTATGTGGCGTAGAAAAAACCTGATTATCCAAAAAAGGGCTAATTGCTGAAGCGCCATAAGCATAGTTAGCCGCCGAATAAAGGATTGCCGGACCGCGTTTAGCCAGTTTTCCGGAGTAAACTTTTTCCCTCTCCCAAACTGCGTCTACCACCGGTTTTCCCTGATATTTAATCTCAAGAAGCGCGCTCTTCACGCGTTCTCGATTGAGCTTAGTGTCTTTAATCAAATAAACATGGCCATAATAACCAAAAGAAAAGGCGACTGACCTTTCCCAATCGATATCCTCGAGACTCAGGAAAAACTTCATCTTCTGGGCGGTTTGCCGACCACTTTTGGAGTCGGGGAGCCGGTTCAATCTAAGAGCAAGCTGAGCAACATTACTCACAGTGAACCCCAGATTGAAAAGCAATTTGCGCAAACGGGTAATTGGAGCACCCTTAAGTTTGAGTAAACCGGTTTTGAGAAAGTAGGTATTGAGGTTGAGATTTTTATGGTATGGGCCGGCGCCGTGATCGGAAAAGACCAAGTATTGAGAAAAGCGCCGCTCTTTAAGCTTACGCAAAAGGTAGCGATCAACCTCCTGGTATACCGCCAACATCTTTTCCGGCTCCTTGAAAAACCAGTGTTGTACATGGTCAACCTCCATAAAGTTAACTGCAAACAGATCCCAGAGTTCCTGTTTCTCAAGCCAATCAAAAACCTTTACACGGAGTTTGACTAACGAGAGAAGCTCTTTAAAATATGCCTCCCGAGAACGCTGGTCGTGCCCATAGCGCGCCTTCTCGGTAAACCGGTAAGTGGGAAAGCGTTGGCAAAACTCTGGTTTTAGAGATTGGGGATAGATAAACTCACTTTCAAGGTTTGGGCACAAAAACCCCCCGAGCATCACACCGTTAACCGGCCGCACGGGATAGGTAAAGGGTAGGTTAGCCACACAAACCCGTTTTCCCGCTTGTGAGAGGATCTCAAAGATGGTTGGGAGGGGATTGTCGCTCGCAAGATAAATATTAAGATTCTTCTTTTCGTCAAAACGGTAGAAATCAAAGATCCCATGAGCTCCAGCGTTAACCCCCGTATATAGCGACGTCCAAGCCACCGGAGTGAGCGGGGGATTGGTCGACTCCAAAATATGGTCGCCCTTTCCCTGAAGCAACTTCGCAAACCCGGGGAGTTTGCCTGCCTTTACCCAAGGGAGAATTAACTCCCAGGTGGCACTGTCGATTCCCAAAAAAAAGAGACGTGGTGGCATTAAGTTTCTATCTCTGCAACTTCTAAATCCGCTCCTGAAGAGTTTGCAATTAGGCTCTTTCCCTTACAGTAAGCAGGAGCTTCAATTCCAAAAAAATCAAGAATGGTTGGGGTAATTGTAGTTAAGTCGGGCAAAGAACTCCGCAGTTTCAGAGGCGGGTAAAACCCCAAAATGCCCTCTACCCGGTGCTCACCCGATTTATTGGTAATTGGAGCAGTCATTAATTTTCGTCCGGCAAAGGCATAGATGTTGGTAGAAACAATCGCCCCCTTTTTTAGCAGGAACTGAATATCGGGAATGGTTTTGGGGTATGTGGACGTCTGATAAATTTTGCTTGAAAGCTCGGCAAAGGTCACTTCTGATCCAAAATCTTTTTTAAACTTCGTGAGAATTTCCGCCGCTAATTTTTTATTAAACTTAGTGAGAAAAATACCTCCATACATCCCAAACGAATAAGCCCGAGTTTGCTGCCAATCAAGGTCGGCATAGGACAAAACCAGCTTATTCATTAGCCGGTTACGCTTCTGCATGTTAAATTTTCCCACTCGGCGCACTAGTTTGAGCTTTGCCCCCAGGCGTATGAGCGATTGGGGATCAAAGCCAAGCTCGGCTAAGAGGCGCTTTAACCAAACCCGCGGCGAGTTTTGAAATTTGAGGTAGCCCTTCTTAAGCAACCAGCGATTAAGAAAGAGAGTTTTCTCCAAAGGCCCCGCCCCATGATCGGAGAAAACCAGAATCTGATAGCGTTCACTTTGCTCTTCTAAAACCTCCTGAAGATAAGCGTCTACCTCCTGATAAACCTTCAAAATTGCCTCCCGGTACTCCGATTTGGGGTCGCGCATAAACTCCCAAAAGAAGTGCTGCACATGGTCGACCGCCATAAAGTTAACCGCGAAAAGATCATAGTCGGCTTTTTTAAACAACCATTTGGCAATGCGGATTGTTTCTCTGGCGTCCTCCAGGTTTTCGGCAAAACGTAGTCGGTAACTCTCTCGGTCCTCGCGGCTAACCTTCACTCCAGGCGCAAAACGGAAGTGGGGAAACTTACGCAGAAATTCCTGCCGCAGAGTTTTGGGGTAAATAAAGTCGGCCTCAACCCCGGGGGTCATTAATCCGGAGATCATTACCCCATTAACTGGCTTAAAAGGATAGGTAATCGGGATATTAAAGATCCCCACTTTCTTACCCGCGGCCGAGAGCGTATCCCAAAAGAAGGGGTAGGGCAGGTCGGAGGCAAGATTAATGGTTAGTTCCTTGTTTTCGTCCAGTTTGTAAAAATCGTAAAATCCGTGCTGCGCCGGGTTAGCTCCAGTCATTGCCGTAGGCCAAGCTACCGGGGTGAGTGGGGGAATGGTTGAGGTGAGGGGAGCGGTTGTGCCGCTCTCTCTTAGTTTGGCAAATCCGGGCAGCTTACCCTCCCTTATCCAGGGATCAATCAGCTCCCAGGTTGCACTATCGACACCAAAAAAGAAAAGTCTCTTTTTCATGCTTTAATTTTTGCGAGTAATTGCGCCCAGGTCAGCTCGCGCTTCACCTGGTTAATAACTGGCACAAACCGCTCTAGTGGCTTACTAAACAGTTTTTGCACTCCCTCAGCTAAGGCAGAAACGCTGTTTGGAGCCACTAACACTCCCACCTCACCCAAAGCAAAAAGATCGGGACTGTCGCCCACACTGGTGGCCACTAGCGGCTTATTATAACTAAGGGCAATTTTGCTCGGACCACTCCCCGAACCGGAGCGATAGGGAATCACCACTGCCTCAACCTCCCTAAACAAAGCGTCCAACTCCTCGTTTCGCAAATAACGGTCAATAATCAGTAAATTTTGCCGATACTTCTGGGGAACGAGGTCCAAGTAGGTTTGCTGGTCTTCCCAAAACTCTCCAGCAATAATTAAGCTAATACGCTCTCCCTTCTCCCAAAGCCTCAGGAGCGCCTTAATTAAAAGATCAACTCCTTTGTAATGCCGCACATGCCCAAAAAAAAGGAGGCGCGGGCGAGGTAATTTAACAAGCTCAATCTTCTCTCCCAACTGTTTAAAAAAATCATAGAGCGGGTGAAATGCCAAAATAATCTCCTTGTTGGGAAAGGTTAGCTTCAGCTCTTTCAAAAGTGCGCGATTAGGTACCAAAATTCGGTCCGCCATCCCCAAAACCAGCCGCGAAGCAAGATTTTTGTAAAGCGCCGTTTCGTGGTCAAAGGGGTTGTGGGCAATAATTACAATTTTCACTTTGCTAAACAGCCGTAGAGGCAGGAGTAGGGCCAAATAGGGAAGGGCCCAAAACCAAGTCCACCACTGGAACACCACTCGCTCCGGTTTAAACTGCATTATAGCGCGGTAGGTTTGCCAATAGCTTAGCGGACTAAGCCAGTCGAGAAGGCAGGCCTGATTTTTTACATGTAGCGGGGTTTTACTTTCGTCTCCCTTTTGCCCTCCCGGAAAAAACATCTTCGGGTAACCTCGTTTAAAAGAAATTAATTTAAAAGGTTCCTTCTGAAGCGCCAGTTCCTGGCAAAGATTGTAAGTGTAATGGACAATTCCGCCTTTAAAAAGGGGTGCGGTTGGGCCAAGCAACAAAATTCTCATTGCTCTATTTTAGCGCATTCTGGTTCTTTTGGCCCAAGATCCAAATCTTCGAGTTTAAGCTTAGTGGTGATTAAGTAAGAGTCTGGCCTGTCAGAATCCTTTATAACTCGCCTTTCCGTAATATCTTTTTTCTCCGCTAATAAATGTAAATACAACTCACAAATTGTTAATCCGCAGTGTAATCTGCCATCCTTTTCGTTAGGGGTAAAATTCAATTCTGGAACTCTGTTCTTGCTAGGATTATCAATAATTAATTCTCCATTGTTGACAGTAAGACTTACCTGCGCCACACTACTAAAATTCTTGGTCGCTTCTTTAGCATTTTTCAGATAATTGAAAGCGACAATTGCACGCGCGCCACGCAATTGATAACCGGCAAACTCCTTGGGGCAAGTAATCTTAAAGAGGCCGGCCAATTCTCCCAAACTCACTGCTTCCGTCTCAAGTGCAAAATAGCTAGAGGGGCTAGGACTGTGCAAGAATTGCGTCGATGCCAATAAGAGAGGAAGTACGCGAACACTTAAAGCAGCCTTATCCAATAACTCAGGTTTATAAACGCCATCAACCGCCCTATCATTAGCCATAATTTTCGGATAAAGCCCGAGCAAACTCCGCATTGCTAACAACGCTTCATCGGGGTCAAGCGACTTGAGGGCACTGTTTGTACGGTAATATTCCGAGATAAGACTAGGGGGGAGAGTGTTGCCTTCTTTTTGTTGCTCAATCACAGTTGATAACACAATACTGATCGCACCCAAAACATTATTGATATCGTGAAATTCCAAGACCTTACGCTGTTCAGGGTTCCACTGGTCAAGCCGATCTCGCAACTTCCGATACTTCTCACCTTCTTTTTTTAAGGTATCCAGATTGACAGGGTTGAGAGTTGTTTCATCCATATTATTTCGCCCAGCCCTGGGGATTGGCGGTATACCACTTAACCAGAGAGTTGATGGAATCAGTAATTGAGCGCTTTGGCTCCCAATTAAGCACTGCTTTAGCCTTACTAATTTCCGCAATCATCTTGGCGTACTCACCCTTGCGGGGAGTGGTTGTTTCTCGAGAGAGCGTTTTGCCGGTTACCTTGTTTACCGCTTCCACAATCTCCAAAACCGAGTTGCCCTCTCCGGTGCCAAGATTAATGGTCTCGCTTTTGCCCCCCTCCAAAAGATACTCCAAGGCTTTAATGTGGGCTTCGTTAAGGTCAACTACATTCACATAGTCACGAATCGGGGTTTTGTCTGGCGTCTCCACCTCGGGACAGGTGAGATAGAAAGGCTCAAGCGCGAGCGCGCCGCGCACGGCGTTTTGTACTAAAAGTACTGAAGGGCGTTTGGAATCGCCAATTAGCCCGTCGTCGGAAGCTCCGCAAACATTAAAGTAGCGCAGGGCCAAATAATTTAAGCCACTTTGGCGCCCATACCATTTGAGCATCGCCTCTACCATTAGTTTACTCTCACCATAGGGATTAGCGGGGCGAGTAGGGTGCTTTTCGTCAACCGGAACATAGTCGGCTTCGCCATAAACTGCGCAGGTTGAGGAAAACACCATTTTCCTAACTCCGTTTGCCATAAGAGCCCCAATAAGGTTACGCGTGCCTCCTACATTATTACGAAAATACTTATCCGGGTTTTCCATCGACTCGTTAACTAGGCAGTGGGCGGCGTAATGGACGGCTGCCTCAATTCCCGATTCTTGCTGAAAGAAATTCTGCAATGAGTGGTTGAGATCAAACTCATAGAAACGCAACCTTTCCTTGCCAAACTGCGCTTGTAAAGCAAGGAGTGGCGCACGGTAGCCGGTAATGAAGTTGTCAAGCGCCACCACTTCATAACCCTTCTGAAGCAAAAGATAAGTGGCCACGGAACCAATATAACCGCCCGCTCCGGTTACTAAGATCTTACTCATTCGGCTTGTCCTTAGTATAAACAGTTAACAGTTTCTCAAACTTTTCGTTCACTGCCCGCTCAACATCCACCCCAGTTGAGTTGGCGAGCATCATTACCGAAAGAATCACATCGGCAAATTCCGTATAGAGGTTTTTGCGGTTAAAAGCATCGAGTTTACTCTGGCGCTGCAACGACAGAATAGAAAGCACGTCGTTTGCCAGTTCGCCCACCTCTTCCTGAAGTTTGACAGTTCGGGTGAGAATGTCTTTTTCGCGCTTGGTGAGGGAGACAAACTTAATTCGTAAGTCGCGCTCGGAGGCTTTGAGTTTTTTCTGCAGCTCCTTTAAGGTTGGCATACTCTATTCTACCTTATTTCTGCCAACTTTCCAAAGTAAGTTCCCGAAAGCTGGTAGTACCGGTTAACCGATAGGCCTGTTTCTCCAGCAGTTGCGCTCCATTCAAACCATAGATCTCGAAAGTGTAGGGGATTAGCCAAACGTTCTTCGCGGTCAATTTATCTTCCCGAACGTCGCCAATTAGGAGCTCCGGCCGATAATAACGCACCCCCTCTAGTGAACTAGGAATCCCATAAATATGAGCATTCTTCGGTAGGCTTCGGCTGAGACTTTTCCAGTCTTCGCGGTGAAACTGCGGTAATAATAAATAAACCAAGGAAAGAATAATAAAAACTCCCAAAACTAAACCTCTCTGCCAATATTTGGGAATTCCAAACGCTAAAAGCAAGCTTAAAAAGGGCAGTAAATAGAGAAAACGAAAGTATTGTAACAGCGGAGTAAACAAAGAAAAAAGCCCCCCCAAAACCAAGGGAACGCCTAACAGCCAGGCAACTCGGCGCCCCGCAGTTTTTAGAGCTCCTTTTAGCGCCGCAATCCAAACGACTGCCGCCCAACCAGCAAAAAGTAGATAATAAACAGCTTTTGGCTTAAAGCTGATTCTGCCGCCGGCAAACTTAAGCGGGATCAGGAGTAAATTTTTTAAATTTGCCGCCCCCAAAACCGCACTCCAATTGACCACTAACCCCCGCAAACTGAGCGAATTTAGGTACTGCAAATAGAGTAGGGGAGAGAGTAATAAAATTGCCACCCCGATAGCAAAAAGAAGTAACGCCGCCGTGAGGTACTTTTTTTCAAGAAATTGCCATAATATTAGTGCCAAAATAAAAAAAATTGCTCCATAGAAACTCCAAAAAGCCAAACACACCGCCACTCCAGCAAGTAACAACTGTTTGCGGCGTACTGCCCAATAGGCCAGAAGCAATAAGAAAGTTACCATAGTATACATGCGCGCCTCTTGAGAGTAATAAACAAAAAGCGGGTTAAACAGTAAAAATGCGCTTGCCCAAAAGCCAGCCAAACTATAGAGAAGCACCCCCGCTCCCAAACTAAAAATAATCGAAGGGAGCCTTAGGGCGATTTCGCTTGTTCCAAAAACAGCCGTCCAAGCCTTGAGTAAAAGGTAATACAACGGCGGATGAAAGTCGGCGGGAGCAAATTTGGTAATCAGTTCCAGATAGCCAAATTTACCGACGGACTGAGCCACGACCGCCTCGTCTAGCCATAAGGATTGGTTAAGCCCGACTAAACGAATAGCAAAGGCGATTGCCACTAAGTAGAACCACTTTTTCATATAATGTTTATTATATGAAAAAAGCGGTCTGCTTGGTAATTATTGCTTACTGGCTGTTTTTCTTTTTTATTCCTCCCTTACAAACGCCCGACGAAAATGACCACTATGAAACCGTTTATTGGCTTTCAAGGGGAGTATATCCACGCCAACCAGAGCACTCCGGCCCAATTGAGCCCAGGTTTACCAGTGAGCTTTTTTGGTTGTTCGATCTACGCGCTAAACCACCCGGAAGTGAGTTTGTACGCCTCAACTTCAAAACACTTTTGAACTCATCATTACTGGGGAAGAGTAGTTATCCCCGGGAGAGAGCGGCCCAATTCATTCCCATTACGCTACAATCTTATCAGACCCCACTTTTTCACCTTCTTAGCGCCGCCATTTTTAAGATTGGGGAAGGGTTGAAATTAAATTTAATTGCGCTTTCTTACTTTACCCGCCTTACCTCAGCCGGATTTTACTTTGCTTTCATTTATCTTGGTTACCTTGTCCTTAAGCACTTGGTTGTAAATCCGCACACTCGGCGCAATCTCTGGCTTTTTTTTGCCCTCAACCCTTATCTCATTAAAACCGGAGTGAGCCTCAATCCGGACATTGCCCAAGCTGCCGCGGCAACCGGCTTACTCTATTTTGTTATCTGTTTACCCCCAAAATTTTTTAAATTAAAGCAAATTATTAAGTTGGGATTTCTCGCCGGAATAACCGCCCTTTTTAAGTTTACCGGGGTCTTTACCACTCTGTTTGTTGGCCTGTTAATCCTCAAAAAAACCCCCACTTGGAAACAGCGCCTTGTTTATGGAGCGCTATTTGGAGCGATTTTTCTTGCCCTGCTTTCTCCCTGGCTAATTGTGAATTATTCACGTTACGGGACTACCAGCACGACCAGAGGATTTTATATTGCCACCGGCCATCCGGTTACTCCGCGACCACTCTTAAACTCGCTGCTTTTGGGGGCAGTGGAGTTTCGCCACACGCTGATGCATTACAGCGGTTTTTTGGGCGCCTCCAACGACCGCTATCCTCCCAAACCCTTTTTTCTAGCTTATACGATTTTATTTGGTTTACTTACCACCCTGGGGACTTGGGAATATTTCCGGAAGCCACAGCGAGATAGGGGAGTCTTGGCCTTTTTTTTGGGGAGCTGTATCTTATTTCTTTACACGCTGGGGTTCTATTACAAAAAAACGGGTATGGATTGGGATATTCAGGGGCGCTACGCGCTTAACCTTTGGCTCTTTGCCGGATACTTTATTTATCTTGGGCTTAGAAAAATTTTACCAAGCAAGGAGAAAGTAATTGGAACTGCTCTAGCCGGATTTGCCGTTCTCCATTACCTCTATATTCTGACAACCATTGTTGGGAGCTACTACTATTAGCCCTTCTTACTCAAGCGCTTGAGATCGGCCTCAACCATCATTGCCACAAGGTCGGTAAATTTGGTTTTCGGTTCCCAGCCTAAAACTTCCTTAGCTTTTTTGGGGCTCGCCTTAAGATCGTGAACCTCAGCTGGTCTTAAATAGCGCGGATCGAGTTTGACATATTGCTGCCAATTGTTTATTCCAACCTGTTTGAAGGCAAGCTCCACAAACTCTTCCACGGAGTGATTCTCACCCGTACCAACGACAAAGTCGTCTCCCTTAGGCTGTTGCAACATCAGGTGCATCGCCTCAACATAGTCTCCGGCAAACCCCCAGTCGCGGCGGGATTTGAGGTTGCCCATTCTTAGTTCTTTCTCTAGTCCCAGTTTAATTCGGGCAACACCGTCGGAGATTTTGCGAGTCACAAATTGCATTCCCCGAATGGGGGATTCATGATTAAAAAGAATCCCGTTACTGGTGTAAATCTGATAAGACTCACGAAAATTGACTGTCATCCAATAGGCATAAACCTTGGCCACGCCGTAAGGAGAGCGCGGATGAAAGTTGGTGTCCTCGTTCTGATAGCCATTGGTATTACCCAGCCCAAACATCTCGCTGGTTGAGGCTTGATAAAAACGAGTTGCCGGGGAGAAAAACTTAATCGCGTTGAGCATATAGAGAACGCCAATGGCATTAACCTCAGTGGTAAGCTTGGCCTGATCCCAACTGGCGCCCACGAATGATTGGGCTGCCAAATTGTAAACCTCCTCCGGAGAAAGAGCCTTGATAATCGAGTAAAGTGAGCTTTCGTCACTCATATCACCCTGAACATACTCGATTTCCTTAGTAATTCCCAAGTAATCCAAGTTATCAAAAGAAGGGTTGGAGTAGCGGCGAATTAGCCCGTAAACCTTATAGCCCTTAGATAATAAATGCTTAGCCAAATATGGCCCGTCCTGACCTAATATTCCCGTAACTAGTGCTTTTTTCGCCATGAGTAAATTTGCTTTGCCTTTTTGGGCAGAAACTACTAATCATTCTATTCTACAGAAAGAGCTCCGTCTTGACAAACCCAGTTTCCCTGTTAAAATAAAGTTGTATGATCAAACAAGACTTTGGAATTATTACACTCCTTCGCGCCGCAATAGCGGGCTAGGTTTTAATACCCAAAGTGTGTTTAACCTACCCGCCAAACGGCGGGTTTTTTAATTTTTTAAAAATGAGTAAAGCTGAACATAACTTTTATCCTAAAGAAAATTCAATTCCACGATATTTTAATGATCGACGTAGTTTTCGATCTAATACTCCTAACAAGCGTGAGGATCAAATTATCGAAAGGGACATTGCATTATCCCTTATCAGCGAGATAATCACCGATGGCCGAAGAGCAATCCCAACTATTTACTGGGGAATAATTATGCCAGAAGATTTAGAATTGGTTAACTTTTCAAAATATCGAACTCATTGTCCCAATTGCATTAATGGCGTTTACACAAACCTTTGGACATTCTCTGAAGAATATTTTTCTTTTACAAAAAAGTGGCAAAACATCTTTATTTTGTCACCAAATATTACTTACCCTCAGCCGTTTAGAAACATGTTAGATTGCCAAACCATAAGCTGTGGTCGATTCTAATCTTCTTTGAACCACTCGTAGTAGAGCGCGGGGATGAAGAAAAGCATAATTGAGCTTGCAATCAGTAATCCGGAGATAATTGCTCCTCCCAAACCCCGCCAAAGCGGATTGGCCAGAGTGATAGGCAACAATCCGAGAATAGTATTGAGTTTGGTAAGAATAATTGGTTCCAAGCGGCTTTCGCCGGCGTCGGCAATTGCTTCCTTAAGAGGCATTTTCTCCCGTAGATTAATATTAATTTTGTCGACCACAAACATCGAGTTGGTAACCACAATTCCAAAAAGTGAGAGTACCCCAATCATCGCCGGGAAGGAAAGGGGAGTGCCAGTTAAGGCAAAAGCATAGAACACTGAAGAAACAGCCAGCGGAATAACAATAAGCACAATAAACGCCTGCCGATAACTTTGAAACTGAATAACCATCGTCACCAAGATCAAAATAAATGAGACTCCCATCGCCTGAATAATCGAATTAATCGATTTCTGATTTTCCTCATTTACCCCTCCGGTATCCCAAGTATATTCTGTTCCCTTAATTAATTGATCAACGTAGTCGGTTGTCTGCTTACTTAGCTCGGGAATATTGTAACCCGGTAAAACTCCGGCACTCACCGAGATTGTGCGTTCATTATTTTCGCGCGTAATCTGCGAGGGGTTGGCCTCGAGTACGAACTGCCCAAGCTCGGAGAAGGGAAGGGTTAAGCCATTAGTAGTTGTCCAATTAAGACGGTTTAGATCCTCTAAGCTGCGTGAACGCCCAAAATACAGTTTAATCTCTTGTTGTTCGTCACTCCCATTCCAGTTTACCTTATCTAAGGGGAGCCCGCTAGCAAAAATCCGGCTATAAAGAGCAATCGTTTCCACGCTTATTCCATATTGGGCAAGCTTATTGCGATCGGGGAGAAAAACAATCCGGCTGGTTGAGGGCTTAATACTCTTTTGCACATTAACCGCCCCGGGTTGTTTTTTCAAGTACTGTACTGTTTTGTCGGCCAACTTTTCAAGTTCGGTAAGGTTTGCCCCTAGTAATTTAACCTGAAGATCCGCCCCCGCCGGAGGCCCACTGCTTTCCTCAAGCACCTGAATTTCGCCAAAAGACAAATTGGCAAACCGGTTTCGCAGCTCTTGGGCAATTTCAAAAGATTGTTTCTCACGTTGCTCTTCTTCCACTAAGTTCAGAGTGATAACCGCACCGCTATTGTTCTCACTTTGGCCTCCCATACCGCTCATCTCTCTGCCTAACTCCAGAGCCGCATATTTTAGGCCGGTGGTTTTTTGAATCTGTTTCAATAAACCCAAACTTTCTTGTTTCACAATCTCTCTCTTGGTACCGGAAGGAAAAGCCAGGTTGAGATATAAATTTTCTGAGTCCGACTTGGGAAAGAATTCGTTCTTCACAAACCCTAAGGGAAGCAGGGCAAAACCAATTGCAGAGTAAATAAGAATTGCCACAATTACTTTTTGCCGTCTTTTTGGTTCGGCAAGAATATAGCTAATAGTTTGGTAGTATTTTTTCGCTAAAGGGGCAATGCTCAACACTCCCTGATCGGCGAATTTTTGCCAATACTTTTTCACGGTTTGATTTCGAATCTGGTGATAAAAACGGGAAAAAATTAGTAGTAATAGGGCAAAAAGCGGCAGAATTAAAACCAACAGCCAGTTTTTGGGAGAAACAATAATTAAAGCAATGAATAAGGCGACTGTTAACAACAGTCTTCCCAGTTTAACCACCCGAGTAGCCAACGCAGGTTTGAGTAGCCAGATCATTAGGGGAAGAGTAATAAGCACTGCAATTGCCGTTGAGGAAAGCATTGTTACGGTTACCACAATGGGAATTGGTTTGATAAATTCACCAATAATCCCGCTGGTAATCAGGAGGGGGACAAAGGACCAGATAGTGGTAATTGTCGTCGACCAAATCGGAATAATTGTGTCGCGCCAAACTAAGCGGCCGGTTTGAAAAGTATTAAAGCGGCGGGTTTTGTAGTAAGTTGTCATTGCTGCAACTACCACAATTGTGTCGTCGATCAATAAGCCCAAAGCCAGAAGTAAGGCAAAAAGGGTAAGAAAATTTACTGATTGACCAAAGAGATTCATTAGAAAGAAAGCCGAAAGAAAGGTTAGGGGAACCGTTAGCGAGGAAAGAATTGCCTGGCGAAATCCCAGAAAAATAAACAAACAGATCAGAATGAGAATAATTGTGGTCCGAAACTCGCCCAAAAGATCGCTAAATTGCGCGTCAATTTCCTCGGCATAGTTAGTAATTGTCACTACTTCAAACTGTTCTTGATAGTCGGCAGTGACCTTCTCAACAATTTTCTCAATTTCTCTCCCTGCGGTATCAATATTTGATCCTAAAGTTTTATAAACATAAACGACCACCGCCCGCTTAGTTGGAACGTTGGGAGCAATATAGTAACTCTCATTAATTTCCCGCTTTGAACGCTCCTCAACTCTGGCAATCTCACCCAAGCGCACCAAGTTTCCTTGCAGGTTTAGGCGGGTGTTTCGCAGATCCTCAAGATTGGTGGTTAAGGAGTCAATTCCCAGAGAAAAAGTGTTTTCGTTATTGCTTACATTCCCCGCGGGGTAACTAGCAGTTTCTTTATTAATTCCCTGGAGCAATAAAAACGGGCTAAGACCGTACTGATTAAGTTTTTCGGGGGTGATCTCAACACTGATTTCCTGATCCTCAAACCCGGAAACTTCCACTCGGTCAACTTTTGGTGAGGATTCAATTTCCGTTTTTATCCGCTCGGTAAAACTCATCAGTGAAGGAAGGCTTTTGGGGGTAATGATCATAAAACTCCAAACCGGAACGTTTTCAAAGTCTAAAATGGCTACGCTGGGAGTTTGTGCCTCTGCGGGCAAATCACTAACGGCATCCACCTCTCGCTGTACCTGTTGTTCGGCAGTATCTCGGTCGACGGAACTTAAAAATTGAATCGTAATCAGCGAAAGGTTTTCTCGAGAGACCGAACTGAGAGTATCAATTCCATTAATATTTTTAATTCGGTTTTCCAGAGGGATCGTAACTAAGTTCTCAATATTTTCCGGAGAAGCACCAGGAAGCAGAGTGATCACGTTTACAATGGGAATTTTAATTTCCGGATTTAGCCGTTTTGGCAGATTAATAAAACCCAAGATTCCAATAATCGCAATGGAGATGACTAATAGCAAGACAATGCGCAGATTCTTAATAAACCCCGAAACAAATCCAGTATTTAGTTTGGAATCAAACTTAACTTGTTCAAGATAAGATTTCATTCAAAGGAGAGTTTTATACGGTCGCCTTCAAGCACATTGCGGTCTAGCACGATTTTATCAGCAGAGTAGAGACCAGATTTGACCTCCACAAACCCACCATAAACCTCGCCCAAGGTTACCCGACGACTCCTAACCTGATAACTTTGGGACTTTTCTTTTGCAAGGTAAACATAGCTTTGTTCATTAGTTTGGTAAACCGCATCGATGGGAATAAAGGGAACGCTGGAAAGGGCATCGTTTTGCCCCATTGGCACCGCCACGGTAAGATATTGGGAGTTCTTGAGGGGGAGTGACTCTTGAGGATAATAAACAATACTGAAAAGCCCGCCATCAGTTGGCTCAGTCGAGATATAGGTGGGCCGGATTTCTACCGCCTGTCCGTCCTCAAGAATTAACTTGCTTGGCTCAACCAAAGAAACCTTCTCCGCGATTCCTTGAGAAACTAAGACCAGCAACTTCAAAGATGTTTTTTCGGCTTTAAGCGAAGCAATTGGCGTACCTGGGGTTACAAACTGTCCCGGTTGCACGTAAAGTCGCTCCACAACTCCAGAGCAGGGAGCGCTCGGATAACTAAGGGACTCCTGAATCTGAGCTAAATAAAGGTTTAGGCGGGAGACCTCTTTGTTTAGCTCCAACGATTTTTCCTGAATCTCGAGCTGTTTTAAGGCAACCTCCTCCTGCAGGGCGGCAAGTTCGGCCGGCTCGTTTTCGTTATTCGTTTGGTATTCTAAGGAGCGCAAACTTGCCCGCGCTTGATTAAGCCCAGAAAGAAAACTCACCTTGCTCTGTTTTATTCCGAGAATACTGGGATCCTCCGGATCAACTGCCCAGAGTTCATTAATCTGAGTGTCTAGTGTATTAATAATCTCTTCGTTTAGAACAATTAGACTTTTTGTCTCTTCGATTGATTTCGCATTAATCCCACGCAAGACCTCCCCTTGATCATCTCCTTTTTGAATAATCTCCCGATTTTTAGCAATCAGTTCTTTTTGGGTATCATACGTTTCCTGAACAAAATTGTAGTTGGTTTGGGCAATCTGCCGGCCAACTCCTGGGGCGGAGGCTCCGTTATAGTTAGAGGTTAGATAGGCAATCGTTTCCCCCTGATAAACGGGCTGCCCCTCAAGCTTGTAAACTTGGTTGACGATGCCACCAGTTAAGGCAACAATTTTGATCACCCCACTTTTTTCCACTTTTGCTTGCAGACGAATTTTTGGAGCCTCACCAATGCTAAAAACCGCGACTGGCTTGGACTCGGGCCTCTTCACTTGCAATTCGGCAGCGGGGCGCCGCAGCCAGTTTCCTAAAATAATAAGCAGTACAATTGCCCCCAATAAAAGGTAAAAAGAACGAGCAGGGGAGACAGTTACAAACTTAAGAAGGCGTTGCTTAATCATCAGAAGCCAGATTATAGCGAAATGAGCTTCTAAAATCAACCCTGGTTATCTTCAAACGACTTCCCCGGAAAATTAAGAAATAACATTCTTATTAACTCTTTCGCCTTAACCTTCGAGCCAAACTTTGGCGGATATAGTTTATAGTGATTGTGTATTGCTAGCATAATTTCCACCTGTAAATTAAGTTTAAGATCCCACAAGTCCCTAACTAAAACGTA
>Ga0172370_10001818_pt1 | contig 31757 bp, 44 predicted proteins | sample LakKiv5m_FD_114538 | JGI IMG/M metagenome (GOLD analysis project Ga0172370, IMG submission 114538) | Freshwater microbial communities from Kabuno Bay, South-Kivu, Congo - kab_022012_11.5m | ecosystem: Environmental > Aquatic > Freshwater > Lake | place: Democratic Republic of the Congo...
CCCTTGACATTCATTGTCTGTTGTGATACACTTTGTTTGGAGGTGGTACCAATGTTACGATTTGCACTAACAGAAAGTGGCATATTGATTGACGCTGATAAACTCTTGGCTTTTTCCCCTTCTAAACGAGCCTGGGTTAAACCTTCAATGTCCATGGCTTCCGTACTTGACGCAGACGGCATAACTGACGAGGAAGCAGCGGCCTTGATCGAAGACTCAAGTTCACTCAAAGAACCCGCAGAATAGCCCTTCTTAGCAAAGAAATCCAAATAAAGCTTTTCGGTCTCTTTGCGCAATCTATTATACTCAGCCATTTCGGCTTCGTTTAACTTATTCACATTCATGGTCCGGAACGGACGATACAATTCGTCCGTTTTTAATTTAAGCGCCCAACCATCATCCCCCATAATTAACTGATCTTCTACTCCGACCCCATTGCTTGCTTTTGCATCCAGAAATACCCCCATATATCCCGACGGATGCGGCTTAGTTAGATAAGTCTTGATCTTCGCTTCTGGATACTTTTTAATAAAAGATTGGATGACTCCCGGTCCATGAGAGGCCATATCCGGAACGATAAACGTCTGCCTGGCCCAGTCCTTTATCATACTTACATGATAATCAAGCCTATTTTCTTCAATTTTCCTACGATTAACTTTCAATGCCGCGCTGGTCGGACTCTTCGCCCGCATCTCAGCCGTCACCGCTTCGTCGCCTGAGATCCGCTTCACCCCGGGGTTCTCCGCAATTACCTGATCATGTATCACATCTAATTCCTTCTGCGCCTCTACCGCCTTGGGGCGGAAGGCGGCCGCCACGGCTACATCCTCTGGTGAATTTATTATATGTTTACCTGATTTTAATTCAGGGTATTTATCTAGGGTCGCCTGATTAATTGGCTTACCTTTATATATATTCTGGAGAATGGCGGCAGGAATAGCTTTGGTAGCCGCTCCAGATACAGAAGGTTTAGGAAGGTTAGCAACTGCTTCTTGAGCCGTTTTCTTAGTTATATCTATAGGACCTTTCTTACCAGGAATATTAAGTTCACCCTTTTGGGATTTAAGATCTTCATAAAGCATTCTTACGGTAGATTGTCTATTTGCCCAATCTTGCAACAGACTTGGACCAGTTTGACTAATTTGATAAGGTTGTCCAATTACTCCTGGTTGCTGAATAAGTGTAGCCTCTGCTTGTGGAGCAGTTATTTCTTTTAAGCGTTGCGTTTTGTAAACATCCTTTAAAGTTTCTTCTGCTTTCCAACCGGTAGGCATAAATTTAGAAGAACGTACTACCTGCGTGGCTTCTTTATCTAATTCCTTCGCTAAAGTTTTCTCTAATAAATTCTGTCGTAAGGCGGCTTTTACTATGCCTGGTCCTGCATAAGTAGCGACATCTTCTCCGGCTGAAAGTAAAGCACGGGGTATCAATGCCGCAGTTGATCCTTGTTCCCATTCTTGGAACGGAAGTTCTGAACTTAATCTACGGGCTTCATCTGGATTTAAGAAAGTAGCTAAAGCTGACTTGCTAGCACTCTCTAATCGTTCTCCTGAAGGAGCCATAATTGCCCCAACCGCCGCCGATCGCGCAGGTTCATAAACTCTTGCCAATTGCCTAAGTGGATAATCCGTAGCTTGCTGTGCCGCAACTTGTTCTTGTGGGGTAATCTGTTTAGATATGGTCTGCGGAACTGGCGATCCTGCCATTGCCGCACCTTTAAGTAAACCTGAATATAATTCTCCAGATGTTAACGCCTTAACAAAATTAGCTAACGAAGACTTCTCTCTTTCACTCGCCCTAAGTAGACTTTCTTCATCTATAACCTTCTTAAGTTTCTCAGCCATTTTATTCCCCGCCAATAGGATATTTAGGTTTTACTGCTGGACCTGCATTGATGTCAATGCTGGTATCATAGTTACGCGGCAGTCCGAAGTATTCCGCTAAGAACGATTTTGCCCAAGGATACCTGCGTAAGTATTCTCGGTAGAGAGCCATTTTATTAGGTCCTACAATATCTTCTTCTTTTAAATTGCCTAAATCGTTTACGACCGCCTTGTATTCAGTAGTATTATCTTCATAAATCGACCGCCCCGCGCTCAATCCCGATCCTTCATTTAATCGCGCAATCTGCCCGATTGTTTTGCCGAGATAATCCCAGGTGTTCGCCTCGCGGCCGAGCGGTTTGTCGATCATGCCGTAGCCTACGGATTGCATGAAATGCCCTAAATCCGAACCTAATGTTTTTTTGGAATCTTGAATCGTTGCTTGAACCGCTTGCGCTATACCTGGAGAATTTGTTCCTCCTTGCGATATCTCCTGCGGTACATTCTGCGCAATTACATTAGATAGACTCGGATTCACAGGCATAGGATTTGAATAATCCGGAAAATCCCGAATTGCCGCTTGGAGTTTAGATTCTTCCAAGATTTTCTTTTTTGCCTCTTCACCCGAAGCACCTTTAAATAAATCACTTAGCCACGCCATTAGTAATATCCTCCCGGAAATTTAGTTGGAGAAGCACCAAGGGGGACTGAACCTCCCTGTGCTTGCTGTCTTTTGAGCATTTGCACTAACTGCATCATTTGTTCGGGCGAAAGAGAAGGTTTCTCTCCGCCCTGTTTGCCCGCTGCCGGAGCCGCTTGTGTCGTAGGCGCCTGGCCCGAGAAGGAGTTGTCAATATTGACATTGACCTGTTCCTTTTGATTCTTCGCATCTGCTACTTGTTTAACTGCGACATTCCCTACATTTTCTTTTAAGGATGCGTTTGGATCAATCCCAAGTAATTCTCCCGCGGCTAATCCGGCAACATCTTTTAATAAACTACTTTTTGCGGTAGTCACTCCTAATCCTTCAGCACCGAGTTTTGTGGCAAGAGCTGTACCACCATGAGTTGCGATAGGCGCAGCAGTAGAAGCTAACGAAGAAACTGCAGGAGCGGATAAGGCACTTGTTAATCCCGCGCCTGATCCACCCGCGAGTCCCCCTACTCCGCCGGCTTGTCCTACACCAAGCATACTTGCGGCTCCTGTAGAAGCACTCCCGGCAGTTCCGGCAGCGGTCGATCCGCCGCCTAAACCTAAAGCCGAACCTATGGAACCTATTCCTTCTCCGATTGCCCCGGCAGCCGAACCTATCCCACTTCCGATAGCGCTTGCAGCACCACCCACTGCGCTTCCTATAGAGCCAAGTGCCTGCATTATTGGAGCTAACCACCACCAGATCCCCTGATTGCAGGGTTTGCCTTGGGCAACCCGCTTCGGCCAGAGGAGCTTATCAATAAGTTTAAATAGTCTCATTTAGAATAGTCCCCATAAATAGGATCCCTGTGTTCTCTGTCCAGCGATCGGTCTCGCCGCCTGAGTGTATGCTCCATAACCCTGTTGCTGGTAGTTCATTACCGAACCGGGTGTAAATGTAGAAGCATAGTTCGTAGTCGCAGGTTGCGTCGGTTGTGATAAAGGTTGTCGGCCAGCAAGTGAAAGCCCCAGATCCCTGTAGTACTTCTGCTGTTGGAATAATTGGTTCTGCATACCTCTTGAGACATAGTCCGCTCCGATAGGGCTACCTGCATTCGTACCTAACTGAGAATTCATATCAGAAAGATACTGTTGACGCATCCAGTCTGGCATAGAAGTTGCGGTCATTCCTTGCGTAGCCTGATCCGCCATCGTTTCCTGTAAAGCGGCTGTCTTGGGATAAAGCGCGGCATTAGCTGCATAGTCAGCTTGAGCCAACGGAAGAGCATACTGCTGATACAACGCCATCTGCTGTGCCGCCTCAAGAGGAGCCTGGCGTTGCTGTTCAGCAAACACCGTAGGCATAGACTGCACCCAGGCGTTGATCGCTTCAGCAGTACTTGGTTGTGGAGCAGGTTGCGGGTAGGAAACTTGCATCGAACTCGCACCTTTCCACCTTCGGTTCTTAATTTCTAATTCTGGCTTCTTAAAATGCCAATGTAACATAATTCCTCCTTATAGTTTCTTATCAACCACGATGTAGGTACTTTCTACACCGAATCTTTGATGCCAAAGACGGGCAACCGAAGGATGCGCCCATCCACGCACCCGGCTCGCTCCGTTTGCTTTAGCCCAATCGCAGAACTGCTTCCAGCAGTCTTGCGTCGCAATCATTCTTCCCCCGATACAGGTCATAAAGGCGATCCGTTCGTTGGGATAGTTTTCAAATTGTACTGTCGCCGCACCATATATTTTACCATCTTCTTCTGCTACCAATAAGATCTGTTGGCCTTGAATAATCAGCATCTTTAAGTAATCTACGCCATATTCATTCTGCGAATGCTCAAGCCCACGCAGAAGCATATAATTAACCTGCGGCCATATCGTATGGATAAAAGCCGGATTAACCTGGTGTACAGTCAATTCTGCAGATTTAGTTTCTATCAAGGTGTCACCCATGTCGGTAAAGCGATATACGCACTTGTCGGTGGCGTGAAATCCGCCGTCCACCTCGCCACGCCCTTACTCCACCTAACCTCATCAAGGAACCCCATAAAGTAAAGAGTGGATGCAACATTCAACCTACCTATTTCCAAAGGCTCGGTATAGTTGGGAAATGTCCGTGTGGAGGTCGTAGAGCCTAAACTCACCCCGTCTTGGTAGATGTTAAAAGCATTACCGTTCCTTACAACTGCGATATGATACCAAGTATCCGCTACCAAAGTTGTATTGCAAGAAAAATTAAGGTCAGCTTCCCCTGTCTCCGCCATAAACATACGCCAGTATTTCTGACCCGCAGAATCGCCTACCGAGATATGGAACTCATTGGAACTGTCTGTTATCTGGCTTATCACATAATGCTGTGCGTTAGTTACGGGGAGAACTGGGAAGCGAACCCAGAAATCAATGGTGAATGCCCCGTTGCTTAATGACCAGTCTGCGTGGTCAGCGGTATTTAAATATGAGCCCCCACCGTCAAAATACCCACTCGCCGTCCCGAACTTCTTTTGGGTAGTAGAAGTGATTACCTGTCCGTAAGGATAGGCTGGAAGATTAGCAGAGAAATCAGCAGTCCAGCGGGCGATACCTTTTGAAATTCTGAACTCGTCTATCCAACCGTCGTGTCCATCAGATGCATATATTCCTACTTTAAGAACTGCCGCTACATCACCGACATCGTTTGTTCCGAAGGCGGTTGTTTCGGTAAGTGTTTGGGGAACCCCGTTTTTAAATAAAAGGCAGGTAGTTCCGTTTCTCACTACCGCCCAGTGGTTCCAACTCCCATTTACATTGACAGCACTTGTAGTTTTATATTCCCCTTTATCAACTCCACCAGAACGGAAATAAATCCAAATCTTCCCGTCAGGATTTTCATAAATTGTCCAATAATTATCAGCATCTGCGTATTGGCTTACTACTCCTCCACCCAAATCAAAAGCGTTTGTCTTCATCCACCAGTCAATAGTAAAGTTTCCCGTCCCAAAACTCCAATTTGCGGAATCTGGCAGAGTCACATTATCTGATGTAGCCCTTGTTAACATCAACGACGCTGAACCGAACTTCTTATCAGCGGTATCTAACTGTGCGGAATTAACAAAAGTATAAGCCCCTGCTACGGGGTCGGTGTAGGCGGTCGCAGCGTCAGAACCGTCAAAGTGAGAGCAGGTCTTAGTGTAAGAGTCGTAGTTGGCGGTGTTGGTGACGGTCTTGGCTCCTGCGTTGCTATCAGTAAAAGTCACTCCGGCGTCAGAGCCGTCGCAATGGAGCATAAGTTTATTATATGCGTTCGCCTGATCGTGGACTAAGCGGAGTTTCTGTCCGGCGGTGCCGACTCCAAGCCGTGTCCAGATAGTGCCGTTATGGTAGAGGAAATCTCCCGCGGCTTGCGAAGCGATTGTCAGTGCCGAAACGTTAACCTTATCCGCAGTAGAGATAGTATCAAGTTTCGTTTCTGCTATGGCAGCACCAGCTGCAAAGTTTTCGTTCCTGAGATTAGCTACCGTGGCAGAACTCATTATATCATTCAACTTAGTGCTCGTTACCTGGTCACCTTTTACGAATCTTCTGGTCTGCGTGAAATTACCCATTTATGCACCCCACTCAAGCGTAGTTGCTCCTGCTGCCACTTTCAAGTACTGTCCTGCTGAACCTACTGCAAGTCGTATCCAGTTCGTTCCGTTGCAGTACAAGATATCGCCAACCGCCTCACTTGTAGCTACAAGAGCTGTAGTGTTAACCTTTCCAGTAGTCGTGATAGTTGCAAGTTTTGTGTCAGCAATCGCTGCAGAAGCTGAGATCTCGGCGTTAACTATACCGGCTATAGTAGCTGATCCTGCGATGTCGTTAAGTTTAGTATAAGTAACTGATTCCGCTGCTGTAAACTGTCTAACCTGAGTTATTGTAGCTGCCATATTTTACTCCGAGTAGTATTCTTGTGGATACGTAATGATATTACGTTCATAAATCGTTATGTCATCTGAACCGCTGGTAGCGTTATGCTGTATCTTCAACTGCAGGACTGTCCACTCCCCAAGAGAGTCAATAGGAAACTTCTTCCTTGCTACATCTTCTCCAGTCAAAGTAAAGGGTAGAGTCTGAGGTAAAGAAGGAGCCGAACCAGCAAGATTCATCGTTCCTAAAAGAGAATACGAACCGTCATCAGTAGCGGTATAGATGGAGAGATCGTAGTCACCTGAAGCTTTGGCCTTAATCTCTATCTCGCCTGCGCATTTCTTTTTCATCTTATCGCCGCAGTCATTCTTCCTTGTCTCTTCCTGGTAGTTGATAGCTGTACTGTTATCGCTTGAGCCGTACCAGGCGCGGTAGACACTACCGTCATTAGAGTCTACATAGAAAAGCCTTTCCTCTCCTTCATACTTCATCTTCGCCCAGGCGCCTACGTTCCATCCGGTAATGGCCATTGCTGCCGGAACTATGATATTCGGACCGGCCTGGACCATATTGGAAGGGAAGAACACCCAGACCTCGTTATTATACGTACTCGCTCCAGTAGGAACCGCAAGGAAATACTTATTATCCCAGAATATGCCCTGTGCTAAGTGGATATAAGACCAATTCAAGCTGTCATATTGTTCTTTCAAGAGATAACTTAATGGATAGGATTTCTGCAACTGCAGATTATCCTGCTGCGTTCTGAACACTCCGCGCAGGCCGTCAGGCGCTACGAACCAGACATCATCATTTACTTGGGCTACAGTCTTATTGGCTACACAGCCGATATCCAAAAGTTTCTCTGGTTTATCTGCAGAAGGATCTGGCGTAATAGATGGATTAAGACCCCATACCTGGTCAGAACCTATTAAGATAAGACCCTGGTCTCTTAACCCCACTATCGCTCTCTCTGTGCCTATAGGCATACGAAAGGCATTAGTCGCAGTATCGAAAGCAACTGAGTAATCTGCCGGGAAAGCATCAGAGAAATAGGCGAGATTTGACTTAACTACCCAAACTCTGTTTCTAAAATAGGTGGCTACCGTAGATTTGGGCGGGGAATCGTTACCTGTTCCAGCGGTAGAACCTAAGTCCTGCATCGTGTGAGATTGATTCATTCTGAACCAGTTATCCGTTCCATTCCCGACAAGCACAACATCGCCTTCTCCTGATTCACCCGCTTTGATCATAATAGTCTGCTTATCTGCGGTAAAATTAGCTTTATGTTCAGTGAAGGTATCTGAACCGGAAGCGGCTGGGGCGGTGCATCCCTGCAAGCTGGTATCCTCTATAACTAATAGTTCATTAGTGCCGCCGTCAGGTTCAAAACCTAAAGCACCGCAGCCATAGTCATTAGAAAGGTCTTTACAAAGCGTCATACCTGGTCTTTTCGTAGATTGACCGGGTACACCAATATCTGCGTTATAGAGGAGAGTAACCTGATTTCCGGCTATATCAGCTCCGTAGAAGCGATTATTCATACCGCCGGAGACATCGCCGATAGCGGCTACTAACTTCTCATCATCTCCGGTCTGATAAACTACATTAAATGGTGTCATAGCTCGCCCACCCCGTAAAAGGTTCTATAGCCGAAGGGCCTCCGCGTTCCGGTATCCACTGATATCTCTGATTAGGCTGTGTGTTTTCCCTGCCTATCCTCTTCTTCAGTTCGTATTCGTATTTCTGCAAAAAGTCAGAAGCCTTTTGATACTGGCGCTTATAGAGCCACGCTTCAGATATTGCTCCGCACTCCAGGATATACTCTATATCCCTGATTACCGGAGAAGTGAAAATCTCAAAGGTTTCGTTACCATCCGGGCAAACATCAGTCTCTACAGTCAATTGTGTTTCACTGTCAACCGAAGTGACTATAGAGTAAGTCGTATCGGTAGTATTCTTAATCCGCATTCCCGGTTTCACTCCGCTGGTGATGAAGGTAGAAGCGGAAGCGATTACTTTGTTTGCAGTATCCGTAGTACAGGTCCCGGTTACCGAAATAAGGTCTTCGCATTTACGTTTATAAGGCATCGCAATAGTGTGAGTGTTGTTCGGAGTCGGATCAAAGGCTATCTTTCCGAACCCGGAGCCATCAGATTTAATACGCTCCTGCAGGATTACATAGCGGGTAGCCGTACCCTGAGTAATAGTACCTCCGGAATAGGCTTCTGTCCTATTCTCCCACCACATACGTTCGTTCATGCGTCCAAGTTTGAAACCGTCAGTAGTATCGGATACAGCCATCTCCACCTCAAAATCGGAAGGAAGGTTGTACTCCGCAGTACCGCTGATCAAGGTCAGTGTGTAGTTGTTATTTATAACATCCGAGAAATGGTATTTCTGCCAAACGTCATGGTACTTATCGTTCAACCACCTTCCGATCAACGTGGCAAACGCAGCGGTAGTGTCCATAACCATATTACCTACGTTGGTCTTCATCTCGTTAAATGTCTTAGCCATGTACAAACCTCACTATCGTAGCGAAGAAGCCGCGGCCGAACTCCTCCACGTAATCTACATCAGACATGGTGCTTATTAAACCCATGCCTACGGCCGATATCAGAGCTTGGGATAGTACCGCCCACCAAGCGTAACCAAAGAAAAAGAAAGGTAGTGTTGAAATACCAACAAAGAACCCGTGCATCCAGAAGTTATCTTTACCCTTGTTAAAAGGCACCCAATCCCAGTAAGTAGATAAAGCAGCACCCATCGCTCCCCAGGTACAGATACTTGCGATCAGCAAGTGTAGCGGAGGTGCTTCATGCCAGAAAAGAAGTAATCCGGTAATGCTTAACGGCGGTATCAGCCAGTCTCTTATCCAAGAGTGCCGTAGCCATTTCGGTATCCACTTCGGTCGTGCCGTGTCTTCCTGGCCCATTCCACCAGCGCGGTAAAGAATAGCCGATAATCCTGATAGTATTGCTAAAGCCCCAAGTTTAAGCGGAATTTCCATAAGTTTACCCTCACTCCTATTATCTTGTTCTCATCCGGACAGCTTTGGATGATCTGCGTTTGGATTGTCTGATGAGTGGTTTTTGCTATAAATACCTTGTGGTAGATACCGATGGCGATGGCGGATAGGACAAGAACCCATATGATCTTGCCTACCCGCTTACCGTCAATCGGCAGAAAACCCTTGAACAGAGTTATCAGCCAGAGCCACATGTTATTTCTTTGCCGGATTCTTGATCCAGCCTCTTTTGATGAAATACCACATCGCTGCAGCACCCACCAGAACCAAAACAACTCCTATCAGTACGATCATTTTTCCTCCTTATTTGTAGTCCTCTGCTTCTTTGTGGAATTTATGTAAATCCTCTTCTCTGCGCGCGTCAAACTCGTGTCCGCAGATGAGGCATATTATTTTCAGTTTCCTCCCGCTGCGCCAGGTCATCTTTTCTCCGTTGCAATGAGGGCAACGATCCTTCTCCCTTCTTTCTATCGCCATCCTATATGTGCTACCAATATCCCGAAAACTATTCCGATAGCCCCCCACATTAACCTTGATTGAACAATTCGCCCCTTACAGGGCAGTTTAGCGAAGTCAATCTTTAATCCGTCTATCTTATCGCAGAGTTTCTTGCGGTATTCGGTAGTTGTTTCCATCCACTCGGTTACTTTAGCTGTAAAAGATGCTACTTGAATTTCCAACTCTTTTAACTCATCCATCTTATTTCTCCGTAGTTGTCTCCTCTACCTTCGGTTTATTCATTTCCTCGGCTATCCGTCTTACCAAATCCCCTATCCTTCCGCCCGTGGGTAATTGTATTGTTCCTAATATCGCTGCCTGAATAATTGCCTTACCTAACTCACTATGCAACTTTTCCAAGTCCATCCTATCCTCCTAATTGGTCTATCTGCTGCTGTATGTTGTCTTTTGTCGTGTTTAGTTTTCCCAGTCTTTCCGCCTTTATTTGGGCAAAGGTTGAGCCTATCTCCTCGGTAGTCAAATTTCCTATCTCATCAAGCATTTCATTCAATGCCCCGATGTCCATTCCTAATCTTAACGCTATCAAAACCCGTGCTTTTTGTTTAGTGGTCATAAGTTCTCCTATTCCTTTAGGGATTTGATACATAACTTGTGAGTATTCCCTTTGAGAATGTCATTTGAGTAACCTGTCCGCTGGTTCCATCTGAATAAAAGTTTAAGGTTACATCCAGTCCTGCCGTTCCGTTTACATTCATTCCCCCCGTAAAATTTATATCTCCACTAATATCCAGTTTATAAGAAGGTGTTGCTGTCCCTATTCCTATTCTATCGGTAGAAGCATCAAGATAGAAAAGATTGGCGTCCGTGTCCCCTTCAATTCTCAAATCATAATCAGCACCTGTGTCGTTTATAATAATTCCTTCTCCACCAGCAGTTAAACCTGTTTTAAAAGTCATTCTATCAACCAGTGTTTGCAGTGTAGTTCCTGAAGTTGTTTGAACTGGTGTTTGCAAAGAAAGATATTGTGTTGACGCAGTTCCACGACCCATACCAGAAGATATAATAAGAGGGCAACCATTCCCATTAGAGCTTCCGCCATTGTTTCCACCTCTTAAATAATGTGTTTCTCTGGTTGCACCACCCGCACCATCGTTTCCAAGAAGTAAAGCATAGTTAGCTGTCGTGCCACCGAATTGTGCGGAAGAAGTTGAGATAATTCCGTAATCTGTGCTATCTATACGAAAAAGAACATTACCGCTTGCAGAAGATGCGAAGTAAGCGTTGCCAGCGACATAAAATCCGTATCCATTTGGTAAGGTTATACTTTGTCTTATGTTTATCGCTCCATCTGCATCTATTAAAAGTGCATTACTTGGAAATGTTCCAGAAGCAGGAACAAAACCTGAAGTTGTGAAATTAACTAGGGCTTTCCAAACCTTTAATGTCTTACCACTTCCAGCACCATAACCTAAATTATTTGCATAAGTTTCAAATTGAGTGTCGCTTGTTATATGTGCTACCCTGTCCCATTGTGCTCCGTCTGTAAGTGAGACATAATCCCCAATGGCAAGTTCTGTGGTAAATTGCCCACCACCATCAGAGGTGCAAACCTTTGATGTGTTTACATAAGAAACAAGTCCTGTCGCAGTAAATTTTGCATCTCCACGCACAGTTAGTTTATTTGTAGCTCCTGTTACGGTATGATGATTTATTCCAAGTCCATTTCCTGAAACTGCATTATATGGAAATTGAAAATCTATATTATTAGACAATAACCCTGCCGTTGAAGCAAAAGGAATATAATTTAATGTAAGTCCTGAATCAGTTATATTTGCAAAAGTTACAGTATCACCAGATTTATAATAAGTATTTGTATCAACAGTAAGAGTTCCGTTTGAAGCAGAGAATTTAACAAAGCCATCTGTTGTATAAGCATTTAATTTTACTGTTCCCGTTTTTGAGATATTCAGTCTTTCATATGCCGAAGAATATCCACCTGTATTAACAGTAAAATAACCATTTGCCCCACCTGCACCAAGTGCAAGTTGCCCGTTCAAGTGTTCCGCAAAGAACCCGAAGGAGTTAGCGGCAAGATTCACTCCTCCGCCGGAGTTATAGTTTGAAGCGGAAAGAAAAATCTGTCCTAAAAGACTGGTGGCTTGGTAGAAATCTACCGCCACATAAGAAAGTGCGGCAGACGCATTATTGGCTTCTTGAACTATTTTTAATCCAGTTCCCGCACTACCATTAGGGGAGTTTATAGTAGTTGTCCTAAAAGATGGAGTTGAGGTAGTTTTAACTGCTTGGTTTAAATAATCAACTGAAATAAGTTTCTTATTAGCATCTGTCATTAACGCCTGTGAGGCAGTTAGCCAGTCTAAAACAGGCGAGGCGGTTACGGTCTGGGGAGTGGGATTTTGGTCGAGGAGGAGGAAAGAGCCGCTTAAATCAGCAATAGACTGATATTTATCAAGTTTCTTGATCGCTGCATCGTAAGCCATTAAAAAGTATTGTAATAATAGTCGAAAGTGCTTAAAGACGCGCGGTTAGTCCAGTTCAAAGCGTAGGTGTCATTTCCTGCCGTATACCGGTAGGTAGTAACGCTTGCAACAGTCACCGCTTTCATGATATACCAACGTCCGTCTTTATCAACAAACCCAACATACATAGTGCCTGCAACCGATTCGTCCTTATCGGAGATATTCCAGCCTTCATCAGAGACGCAGAGCGACCCGTTAGGCCGCACCTGCGCCTGGAGCTGTTCAAAATCGTCATTATCCTTCTTGTGTCCTACAATTCTGACTGCTTGAGCCATTATGAAGTATCCTTATGCAAAATAACTGCTTTGTACTTGTTATCAGGAGTATGAATTATCTTGATAAGCCATGCTGCCTGAGTGGTAGAATCTAACGTCTCTAACTTAGTTTCAATCGCTGCCGCTGCGGTTATAATATCAGTAGACGTTGAAACGTAGTCTGAAGCAATATAATTTGCCATTATTCCTCCTATGCTTCGTGAATGATAACACCCTGATATTTACGAGCGTTTGGAAGCTCAATTATGTCCACATAATAAATAGTTTTAGTGTCTGTAATTGTTTCCATCAATACTTCTAATGCCGCCATTACAGCTTCTATGCTGTCTGCAGCAGTAGTTAAATCTGTAACTGCGTATGCCGCCATTTATCCTCCTTACGCCATATTCAGGGTAGCCCAAGTCCATCTCCAGGGCTTTCCCGGATATTCAAATGTGATTGTAGTCAGATTGTTCGCCCCAGTATCGTCAGCGTCAGCTATTGTCGCGGTTACTACTTTGACCTCTACCTCAGGGCCGCCATTAACACTAACCCATAAAGAACCAGGATTAGGCTTAGCTGTGGCATTAGCGAAAGCATCTCCTAAATGAACCAATCTTTTGTCGGCTGTAAACTTCAGCATGTCTCCGTTTGCTAACAAAACATCTTGGTTAGCACCAGCTCCTACATAAGTTCCAGTCTCCCCCAAGTCATAGAGATAAATCTGAAAATTCTGGGCTGTTCCGCTTACTGTCGTCCTTTCTCCGTCAGGTAATACCCACGGAGAGCTTGCAGTATCGATTGTTATTGTCCGTAATGCGTCTGCCACCTGTTCCTCCTTTGTTATTTCTCTTCTACGAGTTCACCCTTACTAGGGTCGTACTTCACCTTGCTGAATTCTCCGTGAACCCGCAAGTCTCTCAGTGCCGCTTCGTCAGCGTGCTCCTGTCTTGCCTTCAGATACTCTTTTGTTTCCTTTGCGTGCTGTTTTGCGTCCATTTAGAAATACCTCCGTTGCGCTATAATATGAAGATCGAACCAGCTCATAAACCGGCTTGAGTAATTTCTTCTCTTCAGTATTATGTTGAATCCCAATCGTTCGAGCTCTCTGACCAGCGCTCTTTCCGACCAAAGTATGTAATGCTCCCTCTTCTTGAAATACGGCCAGCCAGCGACCGTATTCTTGTAAATAAATTCCACATCGGGAGTAGAAATGAATAGTACACCTTTAGGATCAAGAAGCTCATAAGCCTTATTAAGGGCGGCAAGAGGATCTGGCATATGCTCGAGAACATGACCCATCCAAATAAGATCAAACTTCCTATCAAGCTTCTCAGCGCCTGTCGCCTGTTTAACCGAATCGTTGGATAAGCTGAAGTCATAATTTAAGAAATCTCCTTTGTATATGTTGCCTTGCCCTGTGAGTGTCGGGTTAACATCTATAGCCCAGGTCAACCAGCCTCTTTCTTTCATCGCAGAGAGGATATACGGCACGCAGAACCCTACATCTAACATCATCCTGCCGAAAGTTAGCTCTTCTATAAGCGGTGCATAGAGCCTTAAGAGATACTCGTAGCGCTCCTTCGCGGACTTGCCCTCAGCAAGATTAGCTATATACTTCTCATCGTAGGCTTCTAACCCTTCTGGGAACTTATCCTGGAACCAGACACCACAACCACACTCAAACCATAAAGATCTATCGCCAGTTTTGCCGTCCTCTATTGCATCTGCCTTTATTGTTTCAACATTGCATATCGGACAGAACTGCGGCGTTACTTTGATCGTGCTCTTTTCTTTCGATAATACTTCTGATTCGGTCATCTTCTACCCCATAATGCAGTTTCTTATGGCATTCTTTACATAAGGTGATGCCATTTTCAACCTTTTCCCGGAATTCAGGATATTCCTTAAAAGATAGAATATGGTGTGCGTGCAATTCCCCACCATGGTGTCCGCATAATACACAAGTCCATTCATCCCGCTGATAAACTGCTTTAGCCCAATTTAACCCCAACAATCTATTGCGAAGCAATTTAGTTTCTTTAGTTTTCCCGCCCTTCCAATTAGGACCCCTTTCACCAAGTTGTGCATGTTTACGGCAATAAAGAGCTCTATGTCTAAAACTTATCGGAGTACCGCAAACCAAGCACTCTCTATTTATCTCGGGTTTTCTTCTCCCTAAGCCAGAACACTTCCAAGAACAATATTTACCTACGTTCTTCTTGTGTAAATATACCTTAAACTGCTTCTTGCAATACTGGCACTCTTTTAGCACTTAAAACCTCTTCTATTCTTTTATACAGACGCTCAGGAGGAATCCCCTCAGCCATACACCAGGCTGCATGAGTGACGCACTCAATCGGGCATTGTATATCATGGTCGTAAATAAGTCTGAAACACGGACTACAGGCACATTCTGCTTCAAGCGAGTAATCATTCTTAAAGTGCTTAGTTATGTTAATGCGAGTCGTATGTCCCAAGAGACCAATCTTCGGTGTCTCGTAGCAACCCGAGGCGTGCAGCACGCCGGTATCCGGAGAGATCACTAAATCTACAAAGCCTGTCAGAGCCATCGCTGTCCTTACGGAGATCTTTCCGCTTAAGTTTGTGATGTCGGGGTCTTCGATACTCTCTAACATTTGGCATTTCTCATCTCCTGTGGTAATAAAGTGGACATTCTTATAGTTCTTTAATACCTCACCCATCACGTAATCCGCCCATGGATAGACTTTCTGATGACCAGAACCGGAGAGCTGCCAGAGTATGTTAAACTTGCCGGGGGACAGGTGTTTCCGCGCTTCCTCAAGCTCGAAAGGAGTAAAGTATAGCTCAGGAAGCTTCTGGCAACCCTCTAGTTTGGCCCACTGCTCAGAGGCATCATAGTAATTACGGTCACAAAGAGCTCTGCGTTCTGCCTTCGTGTAATTATACTGTGGCTGGATGGGATGTAAGGCTACGTTACATTCTAATGATTCTGAGAAGTTAATGAATTTATCCGGCTTGATATTCGCTTCAAGCTTTTTCCAATGCTCCGGAAGATCGTCAATGTGCATCTTTTCATCGTGTTCAATATATTCATCCACATTCGGGTTTTCCTGCAGAACTTCTTTTCCTCGTTTATTAGTGTTGAGAACGACATAATATCCCAACTCCTTAAGACGCTTTAATACAGGAGTAATAATCAGCATATCACCATAAGCACCCAAACGTATTACCAGCGCCTTCATTTATATATTTCCTCCCTTGTTCCGTGAGGATAGGCAGCGGTACCATAAACTACATTGCACGGAGCGACATCTTTAGTTACTACGGCTCCTGCACCTACTATTGCATTCTCCCCCACGGTCACACCCGGTAATATAATAGCACCCATCCCGATTACTGCGCCTTTCTTGATTAAAATCTTGCCCCACTTATCCTTACCTGAAGGTGGATGCTTGTCATTGCTGAAACTGACACGAGGAGCCACAAAAACATCGTCTTCAATAACGACCCCTTCGGGTATAAAGGTGAAAGCAGATATGCGTACATTATTCCCGATAACAACGTTATTCCCAATCTCGCAAAATTGCCCAATAGAGCACCCCTTTCCAATCTTGGCTGTAGGATAGATATTACTATTCGGCCAGATTGTCGTTCCACGATCTATGCGGTAAGCCGCATCCAACAGAGGCACATCCTCTACCTGCTTTAATAATAATTCCATATCCTCTACGGTACAATGCCCGCCCACATAGTCCTTAAAGGGATAAAGCACCGGCTGGCATAAATGAGACGTCCCTAATGAAAGCATCCCATCATTCCTGCTCTCTTCATAAGGAGTAACAATCTGCTGGTAATCAAGCCCAAAACATTCGCAGATAGCTTCCTGCTCCTTGGCAAAAGCGATATAAACTCCGTACCGGCACAACTCTAACAACTTCATCAGTTCGGTAGAATCAGTATTATTTACCACCTTGACTGTCATCCCGGTTTTCTCGAGATACTCCATTACCTTTTCTACGTCTCTGATATTATCGTTGTAAGAGATGTACTTTAGGTAAGTCGTCAACCCCTCAACCATTTTCGGATGTACGCCGCGCACTGGAGAATGAAAGCAGTTAAATCCTATCTTCTTGGTCGTTCCCACCGGGACAGAAGAGTGTATAACCACATATTTCGGCAGGATGTTCGTGATATAGCTCTTTACTATCTCAACAAAGGAGTCTGAATATGGAATACAGATATGCATAATATCTATCTTCGCGGGTAACCTAAGTGTCCACTCTGGGTCTTTTACATCCCCTGAATAGACCTCCGGATATGCTTTCTGCAGTATACTGTGCAACGCCGAGCCTATCTCACCCATTCCAATCACAAGACTGGTCATTTTTCCTCCATTGCGTCAATTACCGGTTTATAATTATTCCTGAAATCATACTTCTCTTCTGCCCACGCCCGCATACGAGAAGGCGCAAGTTCGTCTTTATCAAGCCTGGTATAGCAATCCTTCAGTTCGTCAAAGGTAGTCCAAACACATTCTTCCGGAAACTGGATACTTGCTCCCGGCCAGTTATGCACTAATGGTATAACGCCCATAGCCATCGCTTCGATCAGGTTCATCGGGCTACCTTCAGCTATAGAAGTAGAGATTATAAACTTCTTATCCTTCAGGAAATTCCTTACGAAATCATGATTGTTGCGGTATTGAGAGTTAAACCAAGAGCCTTTTAGTTTAGGCAATACTGTATTAAGATAATAAGTCCTGCGTATGTCCTGGTTTCTCCCGATATGCTCTATCCTGACTTCAGGGTTAATCTTATTTAATTCGTGATTTGCCTGCACAAGCAGTTCAATACCCTTCTTTTCGTTTATATCAGCTATAAAAGCAATCTGATTTCTATCCTTAAGCGTGCCGTTTAACTGCCACTCCGCAAGGTCAACGCCGTTCTTAATGAAAGTAGGGGTAATATTAGCAACCCTTCGCTTAAAAACATGGTAATGCGCTTCATTCAGCATAAACAACTTTTTAATGTTACTCCAATTTATCTTCTCAAGATTAGCCCAGCCATCTGCATTAAATATCTCGTAAGAACGAAGTATCACATAAAGCGGCTTCATATTGTCTATACGAGACATAAAGATAACAAACTTATCAGCCCAATGAGAAAGCACCTTATCGCACCACTCTATGTCTTTAATCCCGTCAGCGATGCGTGGCCCGATAAACCAGCGAAGTTCATGCCCTCTGGACTCTATATACCTTGTCCAGTAAGGAACCCAAGTATTCCTCCAAGGAGTTACGCAAAGTATCTTCATCTTACAAACACCATAAAGTTATAGGCTTCTTTAAGTTCGTTGAACGCATAGTATTCAAGATAGACCAGTTTTCCTAATCCAATCAGGCTCTCTATCGGAACAATATTGTCTATTGGCTGAAGCGGATGCTGGTTATCCGGCTGATTTATTAAAATTAAGCCGCCTTTCTTGCAAAACTTCTTAAGCCGTTCCAATGCTTTGGGAACGTCAGGGACATGCTCCAACACATCAAAACAGCACACAACCTCATATTCTTTTCCATCATCCCAGGTGTATAAATCCTCATCTATATCTATACCAGTAACACTCTTGGCATAAACCCTCATACAAGTCGTCAATACCTTTGTCCCGCAACCGACATCTAATACTTCTTTTCTTCTGATAAGATCCGGGACAAGCGAGATAATCTTAAGTATTCTCGCAGAAATCTTCTTTCTCTTGGCGTGCTCGCGGTAGTATTCTTTGATATCCGGCAGCAATCCTAACATCTCAGTATTACGATAAAAGTTGACAATATAAATCCTTTACTATATGAATATGCTTTTCCATTGTAAACTGGTGGCGCTTGAGCATTACATTCCTCTGGCAACGCTCTCTTTCATCCCAGCGCTCCTTTATTTCCTCTACGCTGCTTACTGAAATCCCTACATCGTGCTCTTTAACAAACTTTCCGGTTTCTTCAGCATTCAGCGCTATGATCGGTATTCCTGCAGCCATATACTCAAATAACTTATTCGGCATAGCTACATCCCACTCCCTGAATTTACCCAAATTACCGCACAAACCCCAGTCAAATATACCCATCATATTTATTAGGTGCTCGTGCGGGACACCCTCATTCAAGTTGCATAAATCCTTATAAGCTTCCTTCATTCCGGGCTTTTTGGTTGAGGGACTGAATATGCTGAATGCTATGTCGTGCTTATCAAGCTCTTTACATAGATCTACGTATTTTGCATAAGCCATAAACTCTTTCTGATCCGGATGGTCTATCCTACCCTCATATACTATCCCTCCGGCATACCCCCAAGCATTGTAAGAGATATGCTGTTCATTCACATAGGGTGGAAGCACAATACAAGGGAGTTTTGTCTCTATCAAAGCCTTGCAAGGTTCTGAAGGAACGATAATCCCGTCCACCCATTTTGATACCAGTCTTTCCTCTGCCGAGGCATCTTCTGCTTTCTCTGACCGCCATACCTGCGCATCGTGCCAGTCATATACGATCTTCTTATCCGGGAGGATTTCTCTGCAGGGTATCACCACCCAAGAAGGCTCGCTGACTACATGGATAATATCAACGTCCTTAAATCTCTCCAAAGTACGTCTTAACCCGGCGGCGTCATGAAAGAATGAAACTGTCTTAAAGATATCTGCCTGCGGGACCGTGTGGGTTACTAAATGCAAGTCCACTAAATCACTTAAGGCATGCATCTGCTTAAGCATCCTACTGCAAGTCCGATGAGCTATAGCTAATACTTTTAACTTCATAAAAACATCAAAAGGTTTCTCTTCCGCTATAATTGAGGGCGGGTGATTAGCCCGCCCCCCATTGTGTTACGCTGAGTCTGCTACATCGAATTGTTCAAGAATATCAATGTAGTAGTGGAAATTGCCACCTGAACCGATAACACCGACAGCAGGAGCCATGTTTTCGTTAGCTGCTATCGTAGTAGCTGTTATCGTATCACCTGTGGAATGTCCAGTTGCTGCAACTACACCCGCTGCGGAGAAGGTAAACTGGCAAAGAGTCGCCGTTGTTCCACCGCCTGCAGGCCAATACAGTAAATCAAGCACTGTATTGCTTGACACTCTGACATCATTAGCGCTTGCGATAAGACCAAACTTGACTATCTTGGTCTTTGTGGCAAAGCTGATATTGTCAGGGTGAGTAGCCGCTGTACCTATTGCTTCAAGCGTGGGGAAGATAACCCTACGCTTTAAACCATATTTACTATTCGCGTATGTCATATTATCCTCCTTAGAGTGAAGTAAGGTGTATGATTCTCGTTTCCGAGTCATTGGTAAAATCCCAGGTGATCTTGAACCCACCGAGGTAATACCAGGCAATAGCCTGATCTCTTCCGAAATCCTTAGGTAAATCAATACGGATATCCTCAGGGATCACGATACCTTCGCGGACTGCGTCGCCACCGAAGAACACGGCTTCGCCATCCACCGAACCAGATCCTAAGGTGTTCTTCAGGATGTTGGTCTCTTCCACGAAACGGCAGCCATAGTACTGTCCGACTTCCCCGTTATACATCGGCTTCATCGTTGTCTGCATAGCCTTTGCTTCAAAGAAATCGTACAAACCACGGATACTGTTTGTTGAAGCAATACAGATGTAGTTGTTACCATCGTATCTTGGAACATTCAACTTCTTCAGCTGGTCGATAACATCGCGGACATTCTTATCTGACATAGAGCCAGATGAGGTTGCGGAAGCGGTGCCAGACGTGCTGAAGGTTGTGGTTGCAGTGTTAACTACCGCTGCTTTGTACACGCAGGTTTTGAACTCTGCGGCTGCTGCTGAATCCAGAACTTTAGCCATATCATTTCTCAATACGGTCTTCACCATATCGGGAACTGTGACATCAGCTAAGCTCTGCACCTTCAGGGTGTACGGAATTGCGTTGCCGTACTCGTTCACTGTTAAGGTGCTCTGAACGATGGTGTAATTCCTCTTCGGAATGGTGCTCGTTTCAGATAACGTACCGCCAGCTGTGGAGATGTTGCTTATCTTGTTGAAGAACACTTTATCTCCACGATTCTTACCAGCTGCAGCTTCTGCGTTCACGAATTGACGAAACTTCATGAGGGGTTGCGCAGCATGGCGAATCTGCTTGCTTAATACGTTATTAGAAAGATAGCCACCCAGCGAGGATGTTGCCCATATCTGCTGAGACATTAGACTCCTCTTTCAATTTGATACTGTTTGCGCTCGTTGATATAATCTTCGAGGCGCTCGGGTTCGCTTGAGGGGGGAGCCTTCTTTTCACCGCTCGGCACTCCGCTCACAGGCGACTTTTTCATCCTTTCCTTAGTCAATTGCTTTGTAAGCTTCTTGACTTTGGTATCGGTCTGTTTTCCGGCTTTAGTGCGCATGAGATAAGCTAACGCATCCGCCACTGCCAATTTCTGACCGCCAGGAGTGTTTTGGTAATAAGCCGCCTTCTCCGGGATCTTATTGAAGTAGAGTGCGTAAGCAATCTGGTAGAGCATAGAAGTACCGTTTTTAAGGTCAAGGTCTTTGTGAGAATTCGGCCAGATCTCAGGAACTTTGGTATCAGCATATTTCGCGTAGATATCCACAGTTTCCTGCCATTCGGCATTTATACGCTTCTCTTTTTCGACATAGCTATTCTTCTCACCCTCGTACATATCAATGAGCTCTTGCTTGGTCTGCTTCCTCATGTGGTCCATAATATCCCACGCAAGATTAGCATCCCCTTCTTCCCACGCTTTTTTAAGCGCGGTCTTCAGTTGCTCATCGGAGTACTTCGGGACCCTTCCACTCTTAGTGGCTTCTTCCGCTACCTTTGCTTCTTTCTCCGCCCTCAATACTTTAAGTTCGGCGGTCAGCTTGTCAATGCGCTTCTGCGCATTCGGCGTTATCTCGCTTTCATCTTCAGCCGTTGCTTCTTTAATCGCCTTCTCAACTTCGGAAAGCTCTTCTTTCGGAGCAGTTTCTTCCTCTCCAGGAGTTATCGCCTCAGCGATTTCCTCTGCTTCCGTGGAGACTTCTTCAGTAGCGGGTGTTTCCGGCTCTACAGTAGCCTTACCAGTGGATTCGTCTACCAAACCGTCTTCGAGTATTTCTCTTGCGGATTGTTCGACAGGTGCCTCAGTAACCTGTGTTGCTTTAGCTTCATCAGCCATTTGAACCTCCATTCAGCGCTTACGATGCGCAGGAACTTAAAATCCAGCGTTTTCTAAGGAAAGCGCAGAAACCTTAATTTACTATCACAGTGAGAGTTACCTCACATAATAATATTGTTTATTACCACTCTCAAACCAACTACCGCCTGTTACATACCTGGAACCATCGGTGGACTTGGTATAAATATGTCCATCTACGTAATACTGGCAGACGAGATTGCCTTCCGGATCGTATCTATTTTCTACTCCCGGACGATCCTGGACGTAGAGAGAATTGAAGGTCTTGTCTCTGTTAAACTTTGCAAACCCCCAATCCGCCGTTAAGGTCAAACAAAGAATATAGTAAGAGTTTAATTTACCATTATCAAATCTGACTATACCTTCTTCAAAGAGCTGTACAGGAGCCGGGTCAAGGGATTCGAGAAAATCGTTACTGAACCTGTACCCAAGTTCCGTCTTGATAACGCCAGGTACCTGCTCCAAGTCTTTTACCATTACCAATCCCTGTCTGTTTAGTGCCACGACCGCTAAAGAAACCACCTCCGGGGGAGGACAAAGACTCTTGTGCCAGTTTTTGTAGGCTTATGTGTGCTCTCTTGCCTTCCCGGACCGTGGCTTGACTTATTAAAGAATTTATCAAATTCGTTTTAGCTTGGGGGTGGCCGGGAGCGGACGCAATACGTCTCACCCGTCTTGCAACTTCACCGTAGTCCATGCCCGGCCGCAAATCACTCATTTCTTCCTGCTCATTCCCGCTACGTTCAAAGCTATGGCTATCGCCTGCTTGCGCGGCTTACCTGCTTCCATTTCTTTCTTGATGTTATGGCCTATGTTTTTCTTGCCTTTCTTAAGGGGCATACTTACCCTCCCTGTATCTTGTATCGTCCACTAACGGAACGCGGTAACGTTCCTCTTTTTCCTTCTGAAGCTCTTTTAGATTATCTTCGAGTATGGGAAGTTGCTGGAGGTGGAACATCACCCTGCTATGCAGATCCATAAGTGCCTGCTTATAGCCGATCCAGAACTCCCGGCGCTCCTCTTTCTTAGCTCTATCCAGTTTTCCTGAGACCCAGGTATCGCCTATCTTACCACCTACAGTATCTATGATCATGCGGTCAAGAGTAGGCAGGATAGTATTCTTCCAGCCGTCGCTTTCAATAGTATCCTTAACCCTGCGGCAGATCTCTAACTGCTTATTGAGTTTCTGTTCACTGGCGTTGACTAACTGCTCATGTTCTTCGTTAGAATAACCCACTCAGCAACTCCTTCCCCGCTGTCAGCGCGGCATTGGCTTCCATATTATCGCTATTCTCTTTTACCTGTTGCGCCTGCGCATCGACTTCCTTCTTCTTGTCTTTAGATGTCTGCAGGTCTTTAGTTGCTTTTTCCCCTTGCATAGCCATTCCAGCCATTTGTTGTGACATCTGACCAAGTTGAGTCTGCATCTGGTTGATCTTTTCCTGCGCGATAATCTTAGGGTCAGTACAGAACTGATCCGGGTCTTTGACTCCGTCCTTTTCCAGCCAATCTTTAAGCGCATTATACCGGTCCTCCGAGTTAACTATGTCCTGGAGAGCCGGGTTTAGGATAACCTGTAACCGCATAGCTGCCTTCTGGGTAGATAACTGTTCATTAGCTATCTCAAGGTCTCCGTTTGACTTTACCTCAGCAGGGAAATTGAAGTCCTCTTTGGTAATCTCCACTCCATCGACATAGATTGAGTCTCCCAGGCGGTCTTGTAAAAGCAGAAAGACTTTATAATACACGCGTGAGAGTGTTTCATTCCAAGATATAACTTCAAGATTCAGCGGTCCGGAGTTCTGCTGAATGCCGACATTGATTTCCCCAAGGGTCTTGCCTCCTCCGGCATTGGTAGCGTTCCGGAAGAGTTGATCGCTAACCGCGAGGTATTCTTCGGTGTACGCCTTTAAGATAGTCATTATCTCTGTGGAGTTCGGGTCCGGCTTGGGGTAGTCCGAAAGTTGCTTTATCTCCGTTCCAAGTTGCCGCACCGGCAATTTTGCTCCGGGTGTCATACGGATATGGGCGTCCATGATCTCTGAAGTATCTAAGACCTCCCACATAGGAGTATTGGACATCTCATCCCGGATTATCTTGTTATTGATGCAGCGTTCCATAATCTCCTGCATAGCACGGATCTGCTCCGGAGTCCCGCGGGAAGCTAAGTAGCGAGCATCTTTTACTTCGTTATCGTCTTTCTCATACTGCCAGCCGTCAAAATTAAACGGGAAGTCTATATCCTGGGCAAGTGCCAGTTCCGGGTCCATAGCGTCAGCAAAGAAAGTGAATATCTTTCTGGTAAAAGGCTTATTCTCGTCTTCCCTGAACCAGCAGGATATCTGTTCCATACGGAACAAATCAGACTTAGAAGTATTGTCAGTGATGCCTTCGTTGCGGGCTTTAGTCGCTTCCACCTGGTCATTATCCCCGCCATTCCAGTAAGGAATCTCTTTAAGGTCTTTCTTCAAAAAGATACCTTCATCCATAAGCTTGACTACGGTATGCTCCGGAAGGAAGAACTCCTCCCGGATACGCACTGCGGTATTGATATCCTTGGTGTAGGAAGGGACGGTGACAGAGACCGGATCTACTACGTCAATCATTGGGACAGACTTGTATTCGGTGATCTCAAAATCTATAATCTCATTGCCTGCATTTAATTGTTTGATAATATCGTTAAGTATCTTCTTATCGTCTTTGTCTTCCGAATCAAGATTGTACTGGTCCGAAAACCAGAGTTCCTTTTCGCTATTAGAAAGGGACTTGAGAAACTTAAGTTCGGTTTCGTCCATCACGGTAGTATCAATGGTCTTACCGATGGTGTTGCAGATAAACTTCTCGGAGACTTTAAAGATAGCGTGCCCGTAATGTTTGCGGTTATCTCCGGCAAGCATAAGTTTACGGAATAAGTCCATATCCGTAGAACGCAGGAACATGTTCATCGCCATCTCGGCACGCTTCGCCTGTTCCTTGTAGGGCGTATCGTCAACTCCCTGAGCTACTCTTACCCGGCACATCTTCTTCGGAGACCAGGCAGAAAGAACAAGGTTAGGAACGGACTTCTTTATAAGTTTATCAGTCTCGGGCAGCGGGATATCGGGAGCGCCTGGGTAAGGGAAGGAAGTATAACGTTTGACTCCTAACCGCTGATTACCGGCTATGATCATCTTCTGCTTCCAGACCGAACGGTCCTGGGTATCTATCCTGACCTTACTGCGGATATCCCGTAGGAAGTCCAGATACTTCTGGGTAAAACTCGGTTCTAATGATTTGTCTTTAGGTTCGTCTACCGCCATAGTATTTCCTCTTTCGTTCCATCATGATAGTTCCAGCCGTATGGATTTCCGATCTGCTGGTTATTAAGATAAAAATTTCTAGCTCGGTTAAAATCCTTAGCCGCATCTCTCATATTCCGCGCTCCCCACAACCCAAGCGTAAAAGCATCCGCCCGGTCCGGAGATCTCCCCAACCGAGTCTTTACTTCATCTTTCGGCTCAACAATAATCTTCCCGTTTGATCTATATGAATGTTTCACTATCCCAAGTTGACGGATTAATAAAGGATCGTTAATAATAGAAACCTTTCCTTTTTCAAACTGCTCCCTGGCATACCACCAAATCTCCGACTTCAAGTTAGCAAACTTATCATCATCCCCGGCCCTCTCTCCCCCATTTACCGCCAGCACTTTCTCATCCATCTCCCGGAGCCTATCCGTCACTCCACCCCCCAACGCCGCATCATCCACCACCAACATCCTAGCATTGAAAACTTTCCTTTTGTTAATAATACGACCAACAGTTTCCATCAAAGATTGCTTATTACTAACATCCTGCTCGACCAGGCGGTTGCCGAGCAGATAATCAATAACTATCTCATCATCCCCGAACCGCGCAATATCCGCCGACACCACCTTCTTGTCTTCTTCCTCTATCTCCCGATTCACCGCCCTCCGGATCCAGTCCCCGGGAATCACACTCTTTCCATCCGACAGATCATCCCACGACCCCTCCAAGAAAATCTTCACCCAATCCTCCGGGTACGACTCCCTCAGCTTCTCTTCGTAGTCGGCCGGCAGGTACGGATTATCCCGCGGCAAACTCGGGATAAAACTATAATCCGGATGATCATTATAAACAAACAAATCCTTCAACCAACAATCATCCGGGTTACTTGCCAACAACCCATAAAACGGCGGGAACGACCCATCATTCAACCGCTTCCTCAACCTCGACTGAAACAACAGAAAATTCTCCTTCGGAATCTCCGACGCCTCATCCAACGCAAACCACCCAAGCTCCATGGATTTCAACTTACTCACATTCTCCGCCTCGCTCATCCCCATGTAAATAATCTCACTACCATTAATCAACTTTATGGTATGCTCCGCGAGATTATGGCTGACAATGATTTCGGGCGGAAAACATTCCTCAATGCACTTAAGCGTCGAGTTCTTGAAGTCCGACAGATGGTACCGACACATCACCCCGCGGTTCCCGGGGTGTGCCATACTCAGCTCCTTCGCCTCCTCACACAACCACCTCGTCTTCCCTCCCCCCATCGCGCCACCAAAAAGTTTATAACGAGCCGGAGATTTGTGGGCGCGGATTTGGGTGGGGGTGGGATTGTAGTGGCTAATAAATTCCATAGACCTCCTGGGGATGGGACCCAAAATCAAGAGATGTAGACTCAGGGGTACTACCTTCTAATCTCAGATGGGACCCATTTATTTTATTAATTAAATCCTCCCGGGCCTGCCGGATCTTGTCGCGGTCGGCATCGAGTCGATCCATAGCTGCCAATATACTATCTATATCCATAATTAAAGCTCAACTTCCTATAATGTACAAACTGTTAACTTGCTAAACTGAGCTATCTTGTTGTGTATCAAGCAGTTCCGTTTCCAACCCCAGAGTTGGAGTCTTATGCTCTTCAATCTTTTTGGGTACATACTCATTAATCACTTCCGGCCGCGGGACGTTGCTGATGTAGGTAATGACCGGATCCCGGGAGACGTTCAAGCTCATGTCTTTAGGTAAACATGCAGCCGCAAACTTTATAAGTGTAGTAGTATCAACACTTTCCAAATCTTTTTCGCTCGTTATCCGGCGCAGTAAGATCCGGAAGAGCTTGTCCCGAATAATTGGGAGCGTGTTCTTGGCACCTTTTGGCCTTCCTTGACTCAATTTATTCCCTGGTGCAAACGGCATATGTTATTTTCCTCTCAATTACCAACCCAACTTTTATCCTTGTCATTATCACAAAAGAGCCCTTGGCGATGCTATCCCATGCTTTTTCTTTTGACATATCTTGACATGACTTTTTACTTTATAAAGAGATTTGTCAAGTCTGTGCCATATAGAGTTAAGTAGGTTTTCAACAGGTTGTCCACAATTTGACATAACTTTTCAACCTTTATATGTACAGCATATATATATATTCTTCTTTGTTATAAGAAGGATAAATCAATGTCAAATCCGGAAAATCGCCTATTTTTGTTGTAAGTCGTTGTCTCCCATGGGCGACATATTTGACGGATATTTGACATATGTACGGGTTTTTCAAATTTTCCACTCTTTTAGTGGTTTGTGCTTCTTGTTTTGGTTGCAAGCATGGCAAGAAACAATTAAGTTGTTGGCGACTGTCTTGCCTCCCTTAGAATAAGGAATAACGTGGTCTATCTCCAAAACAGTATCCTTAGCATCATATTTAACCCAATCAATTCCGCGCCAGTTATTGAGATCGTAATTGGCTGGGTTGGCTTTTGCTCCGCAATATTGGCAAGTGTAACTATCTCTGTCCAAGACAAGTTGTCTTAAGGCTTTGCTGATGTTGCGGTCTTTGGTGTTTCTTCTTGGGAGTCTTTTGTTGCGCCTGCCGATAACTTTTCGCCTCCAACTCTCCCATGCTCGTTTCTTTATTTCTTTGCTTTCGTTGCTTTCCATCTTTCCTCCTTACAGGTAACGGCTATGCCGGGGGTAAGGCCCCGGCAAGGGAATGACCCTTTTCGCCGGCGTTCGTGCTGTCCTGGGGCTCTCTAGCCCCCAGGGGCGTAAAATTATGGCTTATGTCAAAACGCACGCGGGACGGAGCGAAAAGGCCAACTTCCGGATGTCTCCCAGCATGACAAGTTATGCAGAGCGTCACTCCGTTGTCCGTGTTCCATAACTCTTTGCAATTAAGAGCTTGATCTAATGTAACAATTTCATATTGTTTCAATATATGGGAAAAAGGTTTGATATGATGAGCATGTAGTTTCCCACCGGTTTTATGGCATTCACAACAGGTAAAGCCATCTCTTACGAACACCCGATGACGCCAGTCGGAGTAGGCTGGAATTTGCTTTAGGGCATACCGAAGGGCCACTCGTCCGCCTTTCCAATTACCATTATTGCTCCCACGATTTATACCCAAACAAGACAACTTAACCTTACTCCGGCGCTCAATTGATGCCGGGACGCCATAGGATGGATTGCCTGACCCAGTCATTAGTTCTGACATGTGTTTCCGACGCTGTTCTGTATGAACTTGGGATTTCATTCTTTCGGAAGTTTTTATATAAAGACACTTTTTCGAACAGTATATGCGTTTTTGGGTGGGCCAATCCATGAATTCTTTGCTACAAACAGGGCATTTATAATTTATCTTCGGCATCTTTATGTATAGGAGTAAAATAGGTGCTATTTTCAAATTTGACACGGCATGAGTTGTCACGAGCCGATCGGCAAGTACGCTCTATCGAATAAGCGCTGATGGGCGCCTGGGTTTTAACCGGGAGGTTGCGGATGCAGTTGATGGCGGTACAGTTGTTGAATGTCGGCATGGACGCTGGGACCTCCGTGGGTTAAGTAGGCGCAGTCAGAGATCAAGCTCGGCTCCAATATGGATAAAATGATTGTCCTTGATTCTTTTACGCCTATTATAAGTATAGTGATTTACAATGGGTTATGCAAGTTTTGTGAGGGAATTAAATACTGCGGTTGAGGATTTTCTCGACGATGGAACGCAGGTGGGCGAGGCGGTTTTGTGCTTGCTCGATTTCAAGTAAAAGTGCCGACAATTTAAGACGATCCGCAGTGGCCAGCGGCGTAGATTTCTCAAACTCTTTTTGCAGCTTCTTTTGAGGAAAATATACTTCAATGCGTTTGAACTCTAAGATCACGTTTATGTTGGTAGCGAATACATCCCCGCCAGGAGCCGAAGGGGGCAAAGTAGATGCAAGCCTCGGTTAGAGTACGCCAGGGCCTACAGCAGGCGCCCTGGCGTAAATAACGGCATGTTGGGCTTTCTCCTTATTCACTGCCCTCACCAACTCGTTGATTTTACTTGCTAATCTATAAAATTCTTCATTTCCATACATTCCTGTTGGGCTTAATTCCTCTATGGGCTTGGGTTCTGGCTTGGGACTATCGAATTCCTTCACCTTGCCGCATTTTTTACACATGCTGTATACGACTGCATTACTTTCATAATTTGCATCTCTTAATTCCCACTCGTGTTCGCATTCTTGCTTGGGCTGGTGCATTTGGAATTTATCAATAAACCACTTTCCAGAGCTGTCTATTTGGCAACCATATCCTTGCTCTATTAACTGCTCAATGAGTTCGGAAGGGGTGAGTTCAATAATATGCGTATAGTTTCTATTACATAAACAACTACCCTCTAACCTTATCTTTTCCATCAGTCCTCCTTTTACTTCGGAAAGGGATGGCAGTCAACTCGTCTACGGGCGTTTGTCGGTTGACTCTGGGCGATTTTATCTGCAGGTTTACCGTAGCCGAACTCTGCTTTAGCCGCAAATCCTTTACATTAGTGAGGGAATTACCCTCTGGCTTCCCGCCACATCCCCTTCCGATTATTTGAATAAATCTGCTATGTCTTGGAGTGCTTGGTTGCTAAGTTTGTAATGGCACTTTCTACAAACCCAACGCACATCAAGAGGCTTATTGTAGTCATCGTGATGAGCCTGGATATATTTATCACTTCCGCAAATACAGCAGAAATCATTCTTGGAAAGCAATCCTCTCTTAATTGCCTTATTTAATGTATTTCGGGCAAGTGCCTTAACTTTGTTTTGGTAATAATACCTCAAACTTCTTTCATTCCTCTGTTTCTTAAAACATAATTCATCTCTATGTTTTTCATAATACTCTTTACCATAGGCGTTTCTTTTATCCTTGTGTCTAATATGCTTTTCCTTGTCTTTCTGCTTAGCTAATTCGGGGTTATCTTTACGCCATTTCCTTTGGCGTTCTCTTTCTGATATTCTAATTCTATCTATATTTCTTAACCGCCATACCTTACAATATAAACTATGTTTTGGATGTGTCATTTTAGTAACTCCGCTATGTCAGATAACGCTTGGTTGTATGCTCTATCAGGGTCATTAGGCGTATAAGCAATAATTTCCTTCTTCTTCGCCAACACCCACTCACGCAAGGAGGAGAGGGCTTGTCTCATTCTTAAATATGGGGCTGTAAAATCTTTGGGGTCTCTCATATCCAAGCATAATCTAATCAAAATATCTTCAGGCGTAGGCGTTTTCATTTCAGTCCTTTCTTGGGGAGTGCTTCTTCCTCGTAGGTTTCGCAAAGCTCATAATCCTGTTTATCATAATAAGAACAAACATCATCACACGCAGAACAAAACCCTTCTTTTATTTCGTGCTTACATTTCCCTTTCATCCCTTCCCTCCTTCTGCGGTGTTAAGTTCTTCTCTTTTTATTCCGCAACGAATACAATAATCTATTGCTTGATAGTGCGTTTGAGTTATTATCCCTAATATTCCGTTATCCTTAACAAGTTCTTCCTTCTGACCAATAAACTTATGTCCGAATAATCTACAAGCTAAAGTTCCTATTTTCACTTCTTCCCCTCCATTGCTGATGAGATGGCTATTGCTACATTCTCAAAGTTTTCGTCGGGTATATGATAGCGTTTTATCTTTTCTCCTTGTAGGGTAGTAGTTACTCCATTTTCCCAAGACTCGTTATTTAAGATCTTCTCTATCTCCTCCACCGATAACTTTTGAGATTTGAGTTTTACTTCAATCTGGGCATTACATAAATCGCAATCGGCGTAAGGAATTTGATGTTTTGAACAAATACTAACTATCCCGTGCTTCTTTTGCCATTCAAATATCTGATTTATAATTTCTTTTCTCTGCTCCTTCAGCCTTGCTATTTCTTCATTCTTCTGGGCGAGTTCTTTCTTCATAGATTACCTCCTATCTCGGCCTTTATTTTCAACAAATTTTAATCTCTTTCCGCAATGTGGGCAAAAATGGTAAGTTATATCTCCGATATGTAATTTTGTCTTTTCTTTGCGACAATAATGGTATGCCATTGGGTGTTCTAATTTCTTCCTCATCCTTCATCCTCCTTGGGTTAGGCAAACATCTTGCTTATGATATACTCAATCACATTCACCGTTACCGCATTGCCGAGGCATTTGTATCTTTGGCTATCGCTTACTCCCTCTGTCCATCCGTCAGGAAATCCCTGTAGGCGTTCACATTCGGTGGGAGTGAGGCGGCGAATTTTATTCTCATAACTTACTCCGTGTATATCCTGCCCGGTCAGAGTAAAACTCGGTTCTCCATCCTCTTTCATTCTGCGGCCATTCTGTCGTTTTTCTAATCTGTCTGGAGTGAGAACGGCTTTGACATAAGTAGCACCAGATTGTCTGGGATTTTTAGCATATTGAGCAACACAAGCACCACTTATATTTGTTTCTTGAGCCATACTATTTATAAGTTTTATTCCAACTTTTTCTCCCTCATATGCCGTAGGATATTGTTTATCATCGCCTCCGACAGGAAATACTTGTCCGATACTTTCTCCTCCAAGACATCCGATAATGAACACTCTTTCCCTATTCTGTGGGACGCCGAAATTCTTGCTGTTAAGCACTTGCCATTGAAGGTCATACC
>Ga0172370_10001822_pt1 | contig 31721 bp, 34 predicted proteins | sample LakKiv5m_FD_114538 | JGI IMG/M metagenome (GOLD analysis project Ga0172370, IMG submission 114538) | Freshwater microbial communities from Kabuno Bay, South-Kivu, Congo - kab_022012_11.5m | ecosystem: Environmental > Aquatic > Freshwater > Lake | place: Democratic Republic of the Congo...
AAAAAACGATGTGCTTCTCTCCTGCCATGCGCCATATTACATCAACTGCTGCGCAAAGGAGGAGCTGAAGATTGCAGGAAGCGTCCGCCACATTGTCGCAACCGCGCAGGCTGCTTTTTGGCTGGGCGCAACCCCCATAGTGATACATCCTGGCTTTTACATGGGCAGGCCTGCAGCGGAATGCAGGAAACTGGTGATATCCACTTTCCAGCGCTGCCTGGACGAGATGGAAAAGAGAAAAATAAGCGGCGTGCAGCTGGGAGCGGAGCTTACTGGCAAGAAAAGCGCGTATGGCTCGCTTGATGAAATCATCGGCCTTGCAGAAGAGTTCGGCTTGAAGCAAGTGGTGCCAGTGATAGATTTTGCGCACTACCATGCGCGCGAGGCGAGGCTGAAGACAGAGGAAGACTGCTCGCGCATTTTGGAGAAGGTGGAAAAAAGGCTTGGAAGCGAAGCAGCGCACAGCTTCCACTGCCACTTTTCAGGCATTGAGGTTATCGAGGCTGGCGAGAAGAACCACCTGCCAATTGCCTCAAATTCGCCTCCATTTGAGCCCCTTGCTGCCGCTTGGGTGGAGAATGGATGGGAAGGCAAGGCGATTTGCGAGTCGCCGCTCATTGAGGAAGATGCGCTAGAGATGCAGGCAATTTATAAGAAGGCGGGCAAAAAGTAAGCCGTGGGCAACGTCAACAAACTGTATTTGTTCTGGTTCCTGCGCGAGTTTTTCATAGTGGGAGCCGTCACTGTCCCATTCTTCACCCAGTGGGCAGGGATGAACTATGCGCAGTTTTTCACCTTGCAGGCTATTTTTTACCTCGTGATGGTTGCGGCGCAGGTGCCAACAGGCGCGTTTGCAGACAGGCACGGGCGCAAGGCTTCGCTGCTTGTCGGAAGCGTGTTTGCAGTGCTTTGCATATTGGCATACTGTTCGGTTCCGAATTTCTGGGTGTTTGTGCTTGCTGAGGTGATGGCAGGCCTCGCCTTTTCATTCATAGGAGGCGCGGACATGGCACTTGCTTTTGAGTCCGCGAAAAAGGAAGGGAAGAAAACTGGGAGGGTTTTCACAAATTCGCAAATCTGCTACTATGCGGCAGGGATGTTGTCCGCGCCTGTGGGCAGCACGCTTGCCTACTTGCTGTCAGGCATGGGCGCAGAGAGCTTCAGGCTTGTTTTTGCGATAAGCGCGCTGCCCATTTTGGCAGCCGGCCTGGTGGCGCTCACTCTTGAGGAGAAAAAAGGGAAAGCGAAACGTGGGCACAGCATTGCCAGAATCTCGTGGGAAGGCATTGCGGCTGTCTGGAAAAATAAATACCTGGCTGCGCTGGTCGCAGACAGGGCGCTTGTTGGCGCGTCCGCATTTTTCATGTTCTGGTTCTACCAGTCCATGCTCGCTGCGCACGGCATAAGTGTGTTTTGGAACGGCCCGACCTCAACTGCTTTCAACTTCGTCTCCATCTGCCTTCTTGCCTTCTTTGGCTTTGGCTTGCACAAGCGAATAAAGGATGTGGAGGAATATTTAGGCACAAGGAACATACTTTTCGGAAGCGCGCTTGCGGTGGGGCTGCTTTACCTGCTGGCCGCATTCTCGCAAAGCATCTGGCTTGCGCTGCCAGCCATCCTTTTCATACCGGCGATGAGGGCGGTGCGCGAGCCAGTGCTTCTTGACCTGATAAACGGGCAAAGCCTAGGCAGGATGCGCGCAACGGTCAACTCTGTTGCGGCAATGGCGACCAGCGCGCTTATGGTGGTGCTCTATCCGCTCATAGGCACTGTTGCCGATGCCTCGCTTTCCCTTGCCCTTGGAATACTCGGCTGCCTTGCGCTCGTATCTGCACTGGTGGCACGGCAGGCGTACAGAAAGTTGCAAAAATAGGGCTGGCGCGTCTTTGGGGGCACTTTTGTGAATCACCCACATCCTGAGATGTGGACTTCCTGCTTCAAAGATGGAACCATTGTTCCGTCTCCACAGGCGTTACTTCCGGCAATTCCTGCCGTAGCTCTTTTGAGTATGTTTATGCTGGCGTTTTGATCCCTATCCATCGACAATCCACAGCTTTTGCATGAATGTTGTCGCTCCCAGAGAGTTTTCTGCACAGTCTCCCCACAGCCGCTGCATATTTGGGAGGTATTTTTCGGATTCACAAACACGATTCTGCAACCGGCGCTTCCAGCCTTGTATGCAAGTATGTTTGTGAACATTGCCCATGCGGCATCATGAATACCCTTGCCATGTCCTTTGGAAGATATCTCGTGAGTATCCAAATCTTCCATAGCAACCATGGAATATTTTGAAATGAGGGAATTTGCCGCCTTGTGCAGGAAATCCTTGCGGCAGTTTGTGACTTTCTCATGGACTCTGGCAAACTTCAACCTTGCCAGCTGCCTATTCCTGCTTCCTTTTTTCTTCTTTGAAAGAAGCCGACAGAGACGCGCAAGTATTTTTTCCTTGTGCCGGAGGTGCCGTGGGTTCTTGATTAAAGTTCCGTCTGAAAGTGCCGCAAATTTTTCCAAGCCCATATCCATTCCGACCGCTGGGCCGTTGTTTATCTTTGGAGATTGTGCGCCGGGCTCGGAGCAGAATATTGCAAACCATTTCCCAGAGGATTCTCTTTTGAGGGTAAGAGTCCTTATTTTGCCTTCAATCTGCCTGTGTTTTACTATAGTGATTTTGCCAAAAGACGAAACCTTGAGTTTTTCGGAGAGTGAAAAACCGAATTGGGGGTAATAGAGGCTTTTCATCCGCTCTATAGACTTGAAGCGAGGAAAGCCGCATTTCCTGTGCTGTCTTTTCATGTCTATCTTGCGCTTTATGGCAGCATGGAGCCGGTGTGAAACTGCTTGCGCGGTTTGAGAATGTAGGTGCGTTCCTTTCACCATTTTTTGAAGCTCTGTTTTTGAGTAGAATTTGCCTTCCTCGTCGTATTTTTCCTTTGATGCTGCAAGAAGAGAGTTCCAGATGTCCTTTGAGATGCATAGGTGTTCGACGAGCACGACTTCCTGCTGTTTGTTTGGATAGATGCGGAACCGGTAGCTTTTCATGAGATGATTTGGCGTTTTTACGACATAAAAAGCTATGCAGAGTAGGATGCCGGTGGAATGTTGAGATTTGACCACAAATGCTTTTGGTTTGCACTTATATGCAAAAACTATGAAAAGTTGGAAAATTAGGTGTATCGCTGTCAGTGCAGGCACTTTTTTAAGCTTTCGGAGCAATAACGGGATGGAAAATCCGCCCCTAGGATACGGGCTCGAATTCGTGCTGAAGGCGGGTGGAACACTGCTGATAGTGAAGGTGGATTTATGTACTACGTTCTTTCGTGCAATGACAGGGTGAGGCTGCCTGCCCAGTTTTTCTCAATGAAGCTCGAGGAGGCGCTCACGCAGATACTGCGCGAGAAGTATGAGAGGCGCGTGAACAAGGACACGGGGGTCTCCCTTGCGGTCTGGAACGTCAAGCCTGAGGGCGACGGGCTGGTGATACCCGGGGACAACGCGGCCTATTACGACGTGAAGTTTGACACGCTTACTTACCTTCCCCAGATAAACGAGATAATCGAGAGCGAAGTGTCCGAGGTCGTGGAGTTCGGCGGCTTTGTGACGCTTGGCCCCATAGAGGGCCTGGTGCACCTCTCGCAGATTGCGAACGACTTTTTGACCTACAACAAGAAGACGCAGACGTTCGTGGGAAGGGAGAGCAAGAAGTTCCTCAAGAAGGGCGACCACGTGTTTGCGAAGATTTCCACGGTGAGCATGAAGAACAACATCCCCGAGACGAAAATCGGGCTCACCATGAGGCCTGACGGCCTGGGCAAGGACGAGTGGATTTCCGCGAAGAAGGCATCCGTCGAATCAGGCACCGAGGCGAAGAAGGAAGGCGAGCCCAAGAAAGAGGGCAAGAAAAAGAAGAAGGAAGAGTGATTTTGATGAAAGCTTGCAAGAACTGCCGATTGATAGTTACTGACGAGAAGCAGTGCCCGGCATGCCAGTCGCAGGAGCTGACCGAGAAGTTCTCGGGCCAGCTCGTGGTGCTGGACCCGGAGAAGTCGGAGATTGGGAAAAAGCTCGAGATTAAGGCTCCTGGCAGGTACGCGATAAAAATAAGGGAGAAGTGACGGTGATATTCATGGCTAACAAGACAAGGGGAAGGGAAAGGCTGGGCACCTGCGACGCGTGCGGAAGGACCATACCGCGCGACAAGATGATTACCTACAACACGATGAACGTCTATTCCACCGACCTCAAGACCGCGGACGACGTGAAGTCGTCCACGCACGTCGAGAAGCACTACTGCATATCGTGCGCCAAGTCAAAGCGCATATTCGAGAAGCTGAAGAACCGCGCCATCAGGACGGCAGGCAGGGAGCCGCGGCAGGAGCGGAGGCCGTCTTCGGACAACTGGAACTCAGGCAGGCGCTGGTAGGCGCGCGATTGCCCCTTCTGAAAAAAGGATGGAGGCGTTTTATGGAAGAGAAGATTTCTTACGATGGCCGTGAATACGTTGGCGTCAGCTTCCAGCTCGGCAATGTGCCCCTGCTTATCATCAAGGCAAAGAAGGGCTATGTCGCCTGCGCGTATGTCTCCAAGGACGCGTCCGAGAAATTCGGCGACGTCGCGGCCTTTGTCACCGGCGTGAAGACGTTCGAGGACATGTTCAAGGCGAAGATTAAGACGTTCACCACCTGGGCGGACGACTTGGGCATCCGGGAAGGCATGTCTGTCAAGAAGGCGCTTGAGCTCATGGATGCCTGACGCCAGCTGCGCTTGCTTTAAAAAGCCTTGTTAATATACTTCTTACAACAGCATTAGAACAAGGTGAAAATATGGCAGATGAAAATATGCCTGGCAATTTGCTTTCAGGCATGATAGGGGAGATAATACTTCAAATCAAGCCTTATCAGCGCCCGCAGGCTTCCAATGGGAAGGGAGCGCCCGAAGATGCAGAAACTGGCAAGTCGATGAAAGCCGAGATAGATGAGCGCACGGTTGCCAAGATGGGGGCCGGAATGCCGCGTTATGATGCCATGGCATCAGCAACAGAGGAGGTCCACGCCGAGAGGATGGGCAAGATACTCAAAAGGTTTGAGGATAGCGTGAAAAAGGAGGAGCCGCTCCCGAGGAAGGGTGCCTTCAGGTGGCTGCGCCACAAGGGCAACGGCGGCGAGAAGAAGCAAGTCGTGCAGCCGCCCGCAATCAAGAAGTAGCTTTTTATATTAAAAGACGGGCGCGGGGCGCGCCCTGCCTGAACTACCCTTCCAGCGCAGCCGCCAGGCGGGGCTGCTTCCGGCCCTCGGCAGCGCCAGAGGATATGGCGCTCCATATCCTGTCCTGCAGGCCGTTGATTTCCACGATGCCGCTTATCACCCTGAATTGCGGGTCCGCTATCGCGCGCACCACAAAGTACGGCATCCCGAAACCGAGGACGGCGACCGCCATTGCAGGAGAGCCTGACGCAAATCCCGCAAGCAGGGAAATGGCGGCGGCCATGCCCGCCAGTATGCATGCCTCCCATTTTGCGGGCGAGAGCTTCCTGTGCGCATCGAACCCGTCTATTGCGGCGGTTGCCAGCAGCGCCTTCCTGACGCACTCCATCTGGCGGGGGCTCAGCGCCTCCATTTTGAGGCTGAATGCGGCCCTCTGTGCCAGCCTGTCGCAAAGCGCATCGAGCTTCCCCTGGTTTTTCCCCTTTGCCACGGAGTCGTACGAGTACTTGGCGAACAGCAGCGCGTCGCGGAACCGGACTGCGTTTTTCGGGGCGGTCGTGTCACATACCATCATATCAATCCCTCCGCAGGTTTTTCTCAGGGGTTTGATATATAATTTCAGGGCGAATTTTTTTACAAAAATAGTTAGTTTTATATATTTTTAACTGAAAGTAAAAAATATGTCTAAAAATATATACAAGCTCGACGAATACGACCGGCGGATACTGTACGAGCTTGACGTTGACTCGCGCATGCCGCTGACAACGCTTGCAAGGAAGGTGCGCCGCTCCAAGCAGTTCGTGCTTTACAGGCAAAAAAGGCTGGAGGAGGCCGGCGTGATACAGGCGTACAACGCCATCGTGGACATGTCGAGGCTGGGTTATTTCTCGTTCAGGCTGTACTTCAAGTTCCAGCACATGACCGAAAAGGACGTCTCTGCCATGGTGGAGGAAATCAAGGACCTCCCGAACGTCTGGGCGGTCACTTTTTTGCAGGGCAAGTGGGACCTTGCGGTGTTCCTTGGCGCAAAGTCCGCAGTCGGGGTGCACAGGGCATGGGACATTATGCTTGAGAAGTACAAGCAGAAAATCGAGTCCTATAACCTGGCAATCTATGCGCCGGTCTACAACTTCAACCGGACTTTTTTCCTGGAAAGCGAACGCGAGGTGCACGAGCGCATGTACGGGGGGGCGGAGCCTGTGGAAATCGACAGGGACTGCGCGCGCGTGCTCGAGGTCTATGCAAGGAACGTGCGCCAGCCGCTGTCCTCCATTGCGAAGAGGCTTTCCATGTCGCCTGAAACAGTGCACAGGAAAATCCTTGAGCTTGAGAAAAAGAGGGTGATATGCGGTTACAAGCTGGTGTTTGGCATGGAAAGCATGGGCTACACCACGTACAGGCTTGACCTCAAGCTCACCTCTACCGAGAAGAACAGGCAGCTTCACCAGTATTGCAGGCAGCACAAGGACATCTACCAGGTGCAGCACACCATAGGGCACATGGACTTTGAGACTGAGGTCGCGGTGCACGACCTGCAGGAACTTCTTGACATAATTGAGGACATGAAAAAGAGGTTTGGCGACGTGATGAGGAACGTGGATTATTTCAGCTATTCCACCTACCACCTGTTCAACTACAGGACGGATTAGGGCCGTTGCTTCTTCCTTTTCCCAAGCGCGAGCCTTGAGAGCTCCTTCCCGCTTTTGCTTTTTATGCCCTTGAGCGCGCTTTTGATGAAAACCTGCATGCGCGCGCTTCCGCCCTTTTTGTTTTCAACCGCGCGGAAAAGCATGTCCAGCCGGTCCGCGTCGTGCGCAAGCAGGAGCGCCCTTTTTGATGCGCGCTTGCCTGAAAGAAGCCTGATTTCCTCCTCAAAATGGGTGCCCGCCAGCATTTCGCGCTCCACTTTCGCCTCGTCAGGCTTGGCCTTCCTCTTTTGCGAGGGCACCAGGTCGCCGATGCGCGCCTCGTGGAGGTCGTGAAGCAGCGCAATGCGCAAAAGGGCATGCTCGTCTTTTGCGGAGAGCTTTTCCATGCGCGAAAGGAGAAGTGCGATTATTGCCGTGCCATAGGTGTGCTCTGCAACTGACTCGCGCGGCGCCTTGCGCAATATCCAGCCAGTGCGCGGCAAGTTTTTGAGCGAAAGCGCCTCCAGGAGGAGTGCGTGCGCCTTTTTGCCAAGTGCCATGCTGTGAAGTGGGAGGCGTTCTTTAAATTGGTGCACGCCTGTGATGTGGTAAAAAGAATAATGATAAAAAACCTATGGGGCAAAAATGGCTCGTGGGAAGGCTCAAGACGCTGGCATTGGTCGCTGCGACGCTGGTCCTGTTCAGTGCATGCGCAAAGCGCCAGCCAAATGCGCGCCTTGGCGCGCTTATGGCTGCAAAGGACTCCATTGAGCGCACTATCGTGGACAGGAAGGGGCAGATAAAGGCGGCCGAAGACTCAGGCACTTGCTATTTCAAGCAGGCAGACTCATGGGCGTGCAAGTGGCGCAGCCTGGCCAGGGAGGAAAGGCGGCTGGTAGGCGAGATGAACGCGCTTGGCTTTGGCGCGCTTGGCAAGGCGGACTCGCTCAGGGCAGAATTGGCTGCGGATAGCTTGCACCTGAAGCAGAAATGCGGGGAAATCGAGGCTGAAGAGAAAAGCAGCAGATGAAGGCATGCCCGCTTAATCTTTGCCCTCGATTATCGAGAAGTTCTTTTCCACTATTTTCTGCACGTCAGTGGCAGGGTAGCCGATTCTTATAAGGCGCGTCCTGCCGCGCATGCCCGCGCCGCTTTCAACCGTGGTGATGAGCCCCAGCATTTCCAGGTCGTTTAGGTATTCGCGGTACCAGCGCGCGCTCCGGCGGGGCTTCCGGTGCTTGCGCGCGGCCGAGCAGTAGCCTTCGTAGACCTCGCCGGATGTGAGGAAGGAGTCCTCCTCGTCTGACGTGCCGGTTGTGAGGCGGGTGTTCTTGCCCTTGTCAAGCGCTAAGTTGGCAATTGCAAGAAGGACAAGCTGCTGGTGGTCGGGAAGGGTGGAAATCGCCTCGAACGCGATGTCCGTGTCCACTGATCGGCGCGCATCCTCCACTTCCTTGTCGGTAATCTTGGTGATTCCGCGGTCGTCGGCTATTTCGCCTGCCTTCAGGAGCAGCTTGAGGGCATAGCGCGCGTCGCCAGAGTCGTTTGCCGTGAGCGCTGCCGAGAGGTTTATCGCGCTTTCCTCCACCACGCCTTGCTTGAAGCCCATTTTCGCGCGCTGGCGGACAATGGACTGCAGCTGCGTGGCGGTGTAGGGGGCGAATACCATCTCGTTTTCGCAAAGCGAGCTCTTGCTCCTTGTGCCCAGCTGGTCCTTGAAGTTGACGCGGTTCGTGATGCCAAGTATGCTTATGCTCCCGGCTTTCAGCTCGTCGTTGGCGCGCGTGAGGGTGTAAAGAAGGTCGTCCAGGTCCTTTACCATGTCCACTTCGTCCAGGACCACTATGAGGTGCGTGCCTTTTGCCACTTCCTCCATCACCTTCTCATAGAGCATGGCAAGCCCGAAGCCCATGGAGTCAAGCGCGGGCAGGAGCTCCTTTGCGATTTTCTGGATGACGCGGTAGCGGGAGTTGTACATCCTGCAGTTCATGAAGACGTGCCTTGCGTTCGACTTGTGCTCCGAGAACTTGGAAAGCACGTGCTTCACCGAGCATGTCTTGCCGGTGCCGGTCTTTCCGTACACGAACATGTTGTGGGGCCGCTCGTTTTTGAGCGCAGGCACCACGGATGCCATTATCTTCTCAATCTCGTTGTCCCGGAACGGGAGCGTGCCCGGCACGTAGTGGGGGGAGAGGACGTTCCTGTCCGAGAACACCGTGGGCTTGCTGAGAAGGTCTGAGAATGATTTCATGTTGGCACTTTCCCCGCTTGCCTGGGGGTTTTGTGTATGTTTGTGCCTATTTTAAATCGTTATGGGCGGTCCGTGCAAATGCTGGGCACGTTTCAGAGGCTAAACCCTGCGGAGCCCAAAAAGCCTTATTAATCTATACTCTGAATATCAGAGCACTGCTGCTAGAAATCACTGAGGTGAGAACATGGGCATATTTGAAAAGATTACCAAGAGCATCGGCGTCGGCAAGGACATGAACCTTGAGGAATACATGAACACCGTCGAGATGGAGAACGTGGACGTGCTGCACGAGGCTGCCGACTTTTACGTGAAGCCCATCGCGCTCGAGACCGAGAACGACGTGAGCGTGATAATGGAGGAGCTGAAGGCGAAGAACATCATCCTCCTGAACGTCTCGCCAATGGCAAAGCAGCCGAACAAGCTCAAGCAGACGATTGACAACATCAAGTCCTACGTCACCAAGATAAACGGCGACATCGCGCGCATTGACACGGACAAGATACTGCTCACGCCGTCCAAGGTCAAGATTGTCAAGAGCAGGAAGAGGTAATTTTTCCTACTTTTTGTTTTCATTCCCTTAGCGAGTGTTATAAGACTGCGCAGGGAAATCGGAGCATGAAAGCCCAGGGCGCAACCGAATATTTGGTGCTTCTCGCAGTCGTGCTGATTGTCGCGCTTGTTTCAGTTGCCTTGCTCGGCTTCTTTCCGGGAATGGCTAGTGACGCGCAGATGACGCAGTTGCAGGCATACTGGAAGGGTGCACAGCCCATTTCAATCGTGGAATGGGATGCCGTGCTGAGGGCATCGGACGGCGCCACATTCCCTTATTTCAGGCTGAGGAACAACGGCGTGTACCCCATCCGCCTGACAGGGGTAGTTGGCGGTGATGATGTGGCAGTCACATCTTTTTTTGTGAATGAAGGCAAAGCATCCTGCCCGCAGCAAGGAGTGGGAAGTGCATATAATTTCTGAAACTACTATTATATTGCGCCGGGCGAAGAGCGGTATTTTGGCAGCGCTGATTATCAAGGGGTTCCCTGCGATGCACGGCTATTTGCCATTACTGGAGCCAGCTCATCAGTTAATTTGGGCGGTGCAAAATCAGTCTGCCAGAATTCCACCACAAGCCCTGGCACGCTGGACTATGACCATATCGGGTTTGCATACACAGAGTATATTGATGGGCAGCAGATTTCGAAGAAGCAGGTTGGAAAGTCTGTTATCATCAAGTGCAGAGTCGTGTAGCGAACTACTTTTTTCCAATCTCGCGCTCCGCGCGCCTAAGAACGCCCAGCACGGCTGCGCATTCCTTGTCGGTTGCCATGCTCTTGCCGATTATTCTCCTGAATGCAACTTTCACCTTGCGCGGGTTGCGAAGCTCGCTTGAGAACTGGTCGGTAATCATGCCAAACGCGCGTATGAGCGCCTCCTTTTCATTTTCGCCCGCAGGCACATATGCGCGCGGGGCAAAGGTTGAAAGCTCGTAAAGCACGATTGCGACCGCGTGCGACAAATTCAGGACAGGGTAGCTGTCTGCAGTTGGAATGGTGACAAGGAAATCGCAGTCTGAGATGTCCTGCTCGGACAAGCCCACGCCTTCGCTTCCGAAAATGAGCGCGATTTTCCCTTCTTTCGCCGCGCTTGCCTTCTTTGCGAATGTTTCGAGTGAGATTGGCGAGCGGATGGTGGTGTGCCAGTGGCGGAAAATGATGCCTGTGGTGCCCACCACCAATTTGCAGCCGCGCGTGGCCTGCGCAAGCGTCTTGCAGATGCGCGCACTTTCCAATAAGCCGCGCGCGTGCTTGCTGTGCATTATGGCGTCAAATCCCTTGGGGTCGCACCTCGGCGCAACTATTGCAAGGTCTGAAACGCCGAAGTTCGCCATTGCGCGCGCAGCCGCGCCAACGTTGAGCTCATACTCGGGCGAGACCAGCACCACGCGGAAGCGCTGCTGCTTTATTGCCATGGAAAAACAGGGGAGGCGCCATTTAATTGGCTTTCGCCGGGATGGAGTCGACAATGGCGCTTTCAGGCACGGTCACGAAGATCGGGGCAGGCCAGGAAGCCTTCAGGGCGGTTGTGTAATACGGCTTGTTGTCATTCCTTATCTTCTGGAAATGGCTTTCAACTGATTCCCGCTCCATTTCTGCCGTCATAAAGACAGCACGCTCTTCAGGAGCCAATGTTTGCTTCATGCCCAGTATGCAGACTATGCTATTGCATACAGCCCCGAGGTTGGTGCGGCTGCGGTCGGAATTGCTGGTTTTCAGCGCCTCTTTCATGTTGCTTATTGCATCAAGGAGGTATTCTGTCTTGTATGGCGCGCCCATCTTTATTTCAGCGTAGCAGTAAAGCAGCTGCGAAACCGCCATGTTGTTCAATATCGCCACGCGCAGATTTTCCGGAAGGCCGCCCATCGGGATTTTTTCGTAGAATTGGATGGCTTCCCGGTAGTCGCTGTACGTTCTTGCGTTTTCGGCAAGTGTGACTAACGCCACAGGGGTGCCGGCAGCCTCGAGCAGTTTCTTGGCGTCCCCCACCTTGCCTTCATGCAGCATTATCCTGCCGATTATGGTTCTTGCGGTTTTTACCGAAGCTTCATCCGCGTCGGAACCCATGATTCCCTCGCATACGGAGATTGCCTTGTCAAAATAATGCAGCTTTTTGGGCTTGCTGCCCTTGCCCGCCTTCCCATCGTCATTTTTGGGCCCGGCCTTGGCGGTTTTTTCCTTTTTGGGGGGGTAATATAGGCCCGCCAAGTATAGCGATTCTGCGAGAAGAAGGGACAATTGCGCCTGTTCCTTAGTCATTTCAATATTGCCAAGCGCCTTGACGGTCTTCTTGAATTTTTTGCCGCTGCCGGTTTGGATGCCGGTGAAAAGGTACGTGAGGCTTTCTTCCACTTTGGAGGCTTTGCCGTTCATGCTGTGCACGGCCATCCATTCGGAAACGGATTTTTTTGTGGCCTGCTTCCTGGCATACCATACCGGTGTAATTTGTTTTGATAAATAACCTGCGATAGTCATCCACACACCCCTTGTTTATGGTGTAAAAACTGCTAGGAAGTGTTTAAAAGAAGCACGGTCGCTACGTCAGCGCCCTTTTGCCTCAATGAGCGCGAGTTTTTCAAAGAAAAACTTTTCCTCCGCAAGTATTTGCGCGCTGCCCACGCGCGCCTCGAGAAGCTCTAGCGTCTTTTCTATGCCATTGCCAAGCGAGGTGGCAATCACTGCCACCTTGCCGCCTTCTTTGAGGTGCGCGGGCGCTTCTGCGATGAAGCGCTTGAAAACGTTGATGCCTGTTGCGCCGCCGTCGTACGCCGCGTTTTCCTCAGGAGTCTTCAGCCGTTCCGCGCGCGTGGTGGGGAGGTAGGGCGGGTTGAAGAGGATGGAATCGAACTTTTGCGAAGGCGGGACTTTGGAAAACAGGTCTGAGAGGAGGAAAGTTGCGTTCTTTATGCCATTTGCCGCCGCGTTTGCCTCTGCGCACTTCACTGCTTGCGGGTTTATGTCCACGCCCAATACCATGTTTTTTGGGCTTGCCTGCGCGGCTGAGAGGGAAACTATCCCGCACCCTGTGCCTATTTCGAGGATGCTGCCGGACAGGCTGGAGGCATAGGTGGCAAGGAGGAAGGAGTCCTCCGCGGGCTCATATACCCTTGGGAGTATGGAAAGGCCAAGGGTGCCGAAGGAAACCGCTTTTGCTTGCGGAAGCATTGCAACTACTCTTCCTTTTTCTCCGCTTCAGGCGCGGAGCTGTCGCGCTCGCGCGGCATTTTCTTTTCCTTTTTCTCAAAAACAACGATTTCCTCCATGGAGACCGTGTCGTCGTAGTCCTTCATGTACTTGTCCATGTCGGAATCGTATTCGCTCCTCCTTTCGGGCTTGGCGCGGCGGCGCGGCGCGTCGTCGAACTTCCGCTCGGAGCGCTCCTGCCTGCCTTTCTGCCTTTGCTCATAGGCGGCTTTGCGCTCGGAGACCACGGCTGCGTATGCCTCGTCGCATGCCTTGCGGGTCTCCACGAGCTGGTGCTCCAGGCCCTTGATTTCTGACATGAGCGTGTTGAGGATGTGCCTTTCCGCGTCGATTTCCTTGCGCGCGGCGTCAAGCTCCTTGTTCTTGGCGATTTCGGCCTTGACTGCCTTGAGGCGCTTGATGAGCTCCTTTTCCTTTTTCGGGGTGTCTGCCTCGGTCGCAATCGCAAACTCGATGCGCTCCGCCTCGTCGATGAGCCCGAACGTCCTGCCGCCCCCCTTGCCGCGCATGGAAGCTATCATCTGCGATATTTTCCTGCGGGTTTCTGACACGGCCGGGTTCTTTGCCTTGAGCAGGTCAAGTATTGCCTGCCTTTTGGCGATGAGCGCGTCAAGCTCCTGCTCCTTTTGCGTTTTTTCGCGCTGCGGGGCGGCTTGTGCGGCCGGTTGGGATGAAGAAGTGTCAGCGGCGTTCTTCTCGCCTGGAATCTCCACCAGCTCCTTTATTCCTTCAGGCAGCTCATGGTGGGCTCCTTTGTTTTCCTTTTCGCTTTCCAAAATATTACCTTTTTGTTGTTTTTTGTGTCTGTATATATGCAAACCTTTAAATATACGCCACGGAATATAACATCTGCAAGAAATGCCCGTCTTTTGTTCTGTCTCTGACAGAAAACTGGTCGCCTTGCCAGCGCTTTGCGCTGGCCTACTTTTTTCAACCTTCAGCCGGAGGCAGGTTCGCTGCAAAACGGAAAAGGGGAAATGATGCGGCCGATGGGCACTTCAAGCTAACCTCATAACGGCAACTTTACGTTCGCTAAGGTTTATTACCTTTACTTATTGCGCGCGCAGTCGCCAAAAGCGACCAGTCGCGCACCTGCTCCAGGATTATCAGCGCAATTATTGCCATGAGGCGGGCATTCACGTCGCTGGAGGCAAGCAGCAGGTAGATGCAGAATGCCATGGGCACAAGTATGATGTAGCGCAGCCCGAATGTTTTCATGATTCCTAAATGCATGTGAGACCCCTAAAACATCTTGGCAGCCAGTTCCACCATCCTGTTGGAAAAGCCCCACTCATTGTCATACCAGGAAAGCACCTTTGCCGTCTTGCCGATTGCAATCATGGAAAGCCCGTCCACCACGGATGATGCAGGGTTGTGGATGATGTCCGAGGAGACTATGGGCTCCTCGCAGTAGTCCATTATTCCCTTGAGCTTGCCCTGCGACGCTTTCTTGAGCGCTGCGCCGATTTCCTCCTTCGTGGCAGCCTTGCCAAGCGTGCAGGACAGGTCGTTTATGGAGCCTACTGGCGTGGGCACGCGAAGCGACAAGCCGTCTAGCTTGCCCTTAAGCTCGGGGATTACCTCGCCAATCGCCTTTGCTGCGCCAGTCGTCGTCGGGATGATGTTCACCGCGCCAGCGCGCGCGCGCCTGAAGTCCCTGTGGTGCCCGTCCAGTATGAGCTGGTCATTGGTATATGCGTGCACGGTTGTCATGAAGCCGTTTTCTATCCCGAAATTGTCAAGGAGCGTCTTTGCCACAGGCGCCAAGCAGTTTGTGGTGCAGCTCCCCAATGAAACAAGATTGTGCTTCTTCCTGTCGTATTTGTCGTCGTTCACGCCAAGCACGATGGTGGCGTCTGCCTCGCCGCCCTTGCAGGGGGCGGAAATGAGCACTTTCTTCGCGCCGGCCTGCAGGTGCTTTGACGAGCCCACCCTATCCGTGAACGCGCCCGTGCACTCAAGCACCAGGTCCACGCCAAGCTTGCCCCAAGGGAGGTTTGCAGGGTCGCGGTCAGCAGTAATCACGATTTCATGCCCGTCAATGGTCATCTTTCCCGGTTCGCCCTTCGCGCTTCCCGCGTAATGCCCCTGCGTGGTGTCGTATTTGAACAGGTGCGCGGATAACTTGGGGTCGTGCGTGTCGTTTATCGCGACAATGTCGAACTTCTTCCCCACAAACCCGCGCTCGAACGCCGCGCGCGCAACCAGCTTGCCAATCCTGCCAAACCCGTTTATCGCCACCTTCATTGCCATGAGAGCACCTCCAAAATAGGATGAGGGGAAAACGGTGAGAATGAATAAAAAACTGCCATACGCAAGCGCATCATGCAGCCTTTCCGCGCGCAGGGCGCTACCGAATATCTGGTTTTGCTAGCCGTCGTGCTGATAGTTGCGCTCGTTTCAGTCGCCTTGCTTGGCTTCTTCCCGGGCATGGCGTCCGATGCGCAGATAACACAAGCACAGGCCTATTGGAAAAGCGCACAACCAGTTTCCATTCTGGAATGGGATGCGCAGATAAGGGCATCCGACGGCAGCATTTTCCCCTATTTTCGCATCAGGAACAGCGGCGCCTACCCGATACGGATTACGGGCGTGGCGGGCGGGGACGGGAACACTGCAACGCAATTCTATGTCAGCGGCGTCGGGGCCAGGAACATCACCGATTACTTTTACATGGCGCCTGGCGAGGAGAAATTCTTCCTGTACGACTCCCCTCCAAACGACTTTCGGCTGTTTGCGCGCACTGGCGTGAGCGACACATATTTCCTAGGGGGGGCAAAATCCGTGTGCCAGAACTCAACTTTATCCCCAGGCACGCTGGATTACGAAAGCATAGGGTTTGCATACACGGAATACATAGACGGGCAGCAGATAGCGAAGAAGCAAATCGGCAAGTCGGTGGTCATCAAGTGCAGGCTCATTGCGACCTAGCCTTTTTCCCTAAACTCGTTTTTTAGCCAATTCCTCATTTCCTGAAAGCAAGCATGCGCGAGCCATTTTTAACTTAGCCGCAAAAATTGCCGCATGGCAAGCTTTCGCGCGCAGGGCGCCACACAGTTGTCCTCCGGGACAACATCTCGAACTCGGTTCGAGAATTGTGCAACGATGCATCGTTGCACATCTTATTGCCCCGGCAATCGTCCAGAGACGATTGCGCCCCTTTTTGCTCGGCAAAAAGAGGGCTTGGTCGGCCAAGGGGCAACCGAATATTTGGTTCTTCTTGCAGTTGTGCTGATTGTCGCACTTGTGAGCGTTGCGCTCCTTGGCTTTTTCCCAGGGATGGCATCGGATGCGCAGCTCACGCAATCGCAGATGTACTGGAAGAGCGCGCAGCCGATTTCCATTGTGGAAAGCGCGGCAAGAGTACAGGCAAGCAATGGGGTAACGTATCCATACCTGCGCTTGCGGAATTCTGGCAGCTATCCAATCCGGGTGACGGCAATCGTCGGGGCGGATGGGGGGAAAGCGCCCTCATTTAACGGCGCGGGTTGCGGCGCTGTTGGCTCCAGCATAAGCGATAATTTCTATCTGGCACCTGGTGAGGAGAAATATTTTGGAGTTGCCAGGTTTTATGGCGTGGCTTGTGAATGGTATGTTTATGGCGTCGCCAGCGCGTCGGGCGGGACATTTGTTGGAGGTGCATCCTCTGTCTGCCAGAACTCCTCTTCTTCGCCTGGCGTGCTGGATTACAAGTCGTTTGGCTTTGAGTACATCGAGTACCTGGACAATAACCAGCAGATAACCAAGAGGCAGATTGGCAAGGACTTGATTGTGAAGTGCATGGAGTCGATGGCGTGACGCGCAACTCCATTTTTTAACTTAGCCGCGAAAATTGCCGCATGGCACTTCAGAGGCGGCGCGCGACGCTCATTGACGTGGATTACAAGGTCGGCGAGAGCGGCACGCTTGTGAGGCTTCTTCTCAAGGGAAAGCGCTTCTTCAGGCTGTATGACAGGTACGAGCCTTACTTTTACCTTGATGCACCCAAGTCTGCCGAGAAGGAAATACTGGCGGTAAAGGCGCCTTCGCGCGACAAGCCCGTGTCGCCTGCGCGCCTTGAGCGCGTGAAGATGAATGTGCGCGGGCAGGAAAAGGAGCTTTGGAAAGTGTATTGCGAGCGCCCTTTCGACGTGCCGCACGTGAGCGCGGCGCTCAAAAGCTATGAGGCGTTTGAGAACAACATCCCGTTTGGAAGAAGGTACATGATTGACAAGGGCTTGGCGCCCTTCACCGAGATTTGGTACGAGCGCGAGGGAAGGCACATCAAGAAAATACTGAAAACGCGCGAGGTCAACATCCCGCTTCGCACAATGGCGTTCGACATCGAGACTTACAACCCCAAGGGAATGCCGCGCCCCGAGAAGGACGAGGTAATCATGATAAGTTATGAAATGGATGGAGAGCGACGTGTGATAACAAGCAAGAAAATCGACCGCCCCTTCGTCATTGCGTGCAAGGACGAGCGCGAGATGATAAAGAAATTCCTGTCCGTGATAAAGGAAAAGGACGTCGAGGTGCTGCTTGGCTACAACAGCACCGTTTTCGACCTTCCCTACCTTGCTGCGCGCGCGCAGGTAAACGGGCTGGATTTTGCGATTGGCAGGGACGGGGGCAGCTTCAAGGTGAAAAGGCACGGAATACGCGACGTTGCTGAGATTTCCGGCAGGATTCACGTTGACCTCTACCCACTGGTGCGCTTTGTGGGCTTCATAGGCGCGTTCAAAATCAGCAAGTACACCTTGGAAAACGCCTACATGGAGCTTACGGGCAAGAAAAAGCTCATGGTGAAGAAGCTGGAGATACACAAGATGTGGGAAGACAATGAGCTTGTAAAAGACCTTGCGGATTATTCCGCATTCGACTCGCAGGCGACTATGGAAATAGGGAAAATACTGGTTCCCCTGATGATGGAGATGGGCAGGCTCACCCGCCTGCCGCTTTTCGACGCGGCGGCGGCAACTGCCGGGCAGCTGGTGGAATCGCTTTTGATGGAGAAAAGCTTTGAGCATAGGCAAATCATCCCAAACAAGCCCGACGACGCGCTTGCAAAGGAAAGGGAATTGGGCCCCATACAGGGCGCATTCGTAAAATTGCCGCAGCCGGGGATTTACGAGAACATGGTGGTGTTCGACTTCCGCGGCCTGTACCCATCCATCATCACCTCGCACAATATCGACCCCTACACGCTGAGCCCTCCGAAGGATATGCCTGACTCTGACTGCTACATCTCGCCAAACGGGCATCGCTTCGCAAAGAAGCCGCGCGGCCTCATCCCTACCGTGCTTGAGGAGCTCATCAAGATGCGCGGGGAAATGAAAAACAGGCTGAAAAAGGCGGAAAAGGACACGCCGGAATACGAGCAGCTCTTCGCGCGCGTGCAATCCCTGAAGATTCTTGCGAATTCCTACTACGGCTACCTTGCCTACCCCCGCTCGCGCTGGTACTCGCGCGAGTGCGGCGAGTCGGTCACCGCGTGGGGAAGGCACTTCATCCAGGAAACCATCGAGAAAGGCGAGAAGGCTGGCTTTGACGTGCTTTACGGAGACACCGACTCCATTTTCCTCCTCATGGGCGAGAAAAAGAAAGAGGATGCGCTTTCCTTCATGAAAAAGATAAACGACAATCTCCCCGGCGACATGGAGCTTGAGCTTGAGGGCTTTTACCCGCGCGGGGTGTTTGTCACCAAGAAGCACATGGGCAAGACGGAAAAAGGGGCGAAGAAGAAATACGCGCTCATTGGCGAGGACGGGCGCATCAAGATACGAGGCTTTGAGCTGGTGAGGCGCGACTGGTCCAACGTAGCGAAAACGACGCAGAGGCGCGTGCTTGAGGCAATCCTGAAGGACGGCAGCAAGGAAAAGGCGGTAAAGATAGTGAAGGACATGATAGAGGAGCTCAAAGGCGGGAAAGTGCCGCTCGAGGATCTCACCATCTACAGCCAGCTCCGCAAGGACCCGAACAAGTACGACATAAAGTCGCCTGAGCTTTCAGCCGCGAAAAAAGCCGCGGAGGCGGGAAGGCAAATCGAGAAGGGGATGATGATTGGGTATGTCATCACGAAAAAGGGGGCGAGCATCTCGGACAAGGCGCAGCTGGTGGAGCTTGCAAAAGACTATGACCCGAGCTACTACATTGACAATCAGGTGCTGCCCTCGGTGCTGAAAATACTCAAGGAGCTTGGCTATTCTGAGGATGACCTGAAATTCAAGGGAGAGCAAAAGGGGCTTGGCTCGTTTTTCTGACGTGATGCCATGCAGGCTGAAAAAATAGTTTTTGCACTCCTGGTTTTCATATTGGCAGCTGCCTTGGCATTTGTTTTTCTTGACACGGTGCCAAAACAGCCAACCCCGTTGTTTGCATACGGTTCTCTCCTGGCAAAGAGCACGATGGATGCGCGTGCAGGCGGCTACCTGAATGCCTCGGCTGCGGAGTTGCCGGGCTATTCGCTCATCTTTGCCAGCCAAGATGCGCGCCCCACTGAGTTCGGAGTTGCCACGCTTGCGCCAAACGCAAGCGGCAGCGTGCAAGGCGCGCTTTACTACCTCACACCGGAGCAGATTGCGGCGCTGGACAGGCAGATGAATGCTCCCAACTTTTACGGGAGAAAGGAAGTGACGGTGGCGCTGCCTGATGGAAGCACGGTGCGCGTGCAGGCATACTTCCTGTCAGGCACCACGCATCTGGCGCCCCCTTCGCGCCCTTATTACCTGTCAGCGCAACGAGGGCTTATTGAATGGGGCTATGACAATGGCAGCCTGGATGCTGCCATGGCATCCGCGGCATCTTCCAACTAAAAGCCGACAGCAATGTAGTAGAGCAGGTCGCCAAAGAGAAGGGTGAACACCAGCCCTATGAAAAGGTAGGGAAGGAAGAAGGGCATGCCCGTATAGACTGGCACCGACTTTATCTTTGCCTTCTTGAGGGCGGCAATGGCCTTTTCGCTGATCACTGGCGCAAGCGACAACTTCTTTGCAAGAGATGGCATCTGCTCCAGCGCAAGCACGTCCTCGCACTGGAGGCGTGATGTCGGGATTTTCTCCACCATGCTCGCCTTTATCTCGGGCATGAAAAGCGAGAAGAAGATGAGCGAGGCGCCGAGGAACCCGATTATTGCAAAGTAGGCAGAGGGCAGGGAGACCGGCAGCGAAGAGGCAATGGATCCGAAAATGATGAGTGAAACTGCAATAAGGGCAGGCCCGGCGAGCTTCTGCGCCGTGAATTTCACCTTCCCTTCCGCAAGCTGGCGCGAGATGTAGGGGATGAAGCGGATTAGCATGTGCACTATGAAGGCAATGCCTGTGGGCGCAAGCACTGAAAGGAAAAACGGGTATGGGATTGCCTGCGATGCCGCAAGGAGGGGCTTTGGAAGATAGGGGATGGCAAGCGAGATGGATGCCATCACAAGCACGTCCGCGCCCCCAAGCTGCCCCATCCTGTAAAGGGCATAGGTGAGCGCAGCGATGGTGATTGCGATAAAAAGCGCCTGCGCGAAAATTGCGGAGTCGAAAAATGCCACGTTGAGGGCAAGGGACGCGCCAAGGAAGCACCACAGCAGAAGGTCGGGCACCCATTTCCTGTTGAATATGTCATAGTAGGCCGCCGCGCCCGTGAAAGCAACAGCCACGAGCATTCGCATGTCCATGCCAGGCACGGCAGCAGGCGGCGTGAGGAGGGAAAACAGGGATTCGAGCATGGGAGGAAAACGGAGAGCAGTAATAAAAAGTTCCCTTCGGAAGCAGTGGCATGGCAGGAATGCGCGCGCAGGGCGCTACCGAATATCTGGTTTTGCTTGCCGTCGTGCTGATAGTTGCGCTCGTCTCAGTTGCCCTGCTCGGCTTTTTCCCGGGGATGGCGTCGGATGCGCAACTCACACAGTCGCAGATGTATTGGAAGAGCACGCAGCCGATTTCCATTGTGGAGAGTGGGGCGAGATTCTGGGTAGGTGGCAGTGGAGTATACCCTTACCTGAGGATTAGGAATACTGGCGCATATCCCATAACAGTGACGGGGATTGTTGGGGCGGATGGCATCAAAGCGCCACAGTTTCGGGGAGGTTATGGCACTTGTGGAACCCCGGCGGGATTGGCAACCTATAACATAAGCGACTATTTCTACATGGCGCCAGGTGAAGAGAAGTATTTTGCATGGTCGGGAGGGTATGGGGTCACTTGCAATTGGTGGATTATTGCCAGCGCCGGAGGGTCGAGTTCCATGTATGTTGGAGGTGCCTCCTCGCTTTGCCAGAATTCCGCAACGCCTGGCGTGTTGCAATACAACAATTTTGGATTTGAGTATGTGGAGTATATTGATGGGCAGCAGATAACGAAGAGGCAGATTGGCAAGGCACTTATAGTGAAGTGTATGGAACCTGGTTGACGAGCAGTATTAGACTTTAACCGTCTCCAAAAAGTAGTCGTGTATCGCCACCACGTCAAGGGAATCGCACGCTGCGCGGCATTTGAGGGCGGATGAGGCGCTCGGCGTAGTGCGCCCGCCGTCCGAGTGAATGAATTCCTTTATGTATGTGCCTGCTTCCGCGAGGATGCAGAGCTTGAGCTTGCCATCGCCCGTTGCCTGCGCGCTGATTTTGTAAACCGTCCTCTTCCTCAGCATGTCCGTCCTGCGCGCAAGCACGCGCGTGGGCGTGTGCTGGCTAAGGGCTGTGCCTGAAAGCGCGGCGATTTTTTTTGCGTCGGCGGCGGTAAGCGCGCGGTCCGCGGAAACAATCGCCTCGTACTCCTTTTCGAAATGCGAATTGCAGACGCTGTCTATGAAAGCCTTGTGCACGAAGCAAAGCCCGATGGCACGCACATCCTCATTCTTTGAAAATTCGCGCTCAAGGGCGCGAAGGTCAGCCGACCTTTTCTTCGGTGAGGCAAGCTCGGCAACGAAAGGCCTGCCCGTTCCCAGGCAGCGCACGTCGACATCCTCCCTGCCGCTTGCGTGAAGCGTGCACCCTGCCGCGCCAAATGCCGGCGAGAGAACCTTGCCAATCTCATCCTCGACGGAAGGGTAGTTCATGCCGCTTCCCTTGCAGGAGTCGCAGCCTTTTCCGCCGCATTCCGAGCAGTGCCAGCGGCTCTGGCAAAAGCCGCGCGTGAGCTTGATGTAATGCCCGTGGATGTAAAGGGGCATGGGGCGCGCAGAGGCCTTTTTGCCGGTAAAATCGAATTCGAACGAGGCGTCCGCTCCACGCTGGTCGTTTTCCTTGCCTGTTGCTTTCGCGATTTTTTCGGCAAGCTCGGCGTTCACGCTGTTCTTTATCGAGGTGTACCCGCCAGGCACCAGGCCGGTTGCAACCTCTGCCTCGCGGATGAGCATGGCGCGCGGGAAGGAGGAGGCTACGGAAAACGCCTTCCATTCGAAATCGCGCGACTGTGAAAGCGCAGCTTCAAGAAAGGCAGGAAGCGCCTCAAGTGCGCCTGAGCAGATGAAGCACCCTTTGCCCCGGCCATCGGAGCGCACTGCCCCCACTGCGAAGAACCGCCGGGCGCAAACCGCACACAGAGTGTGTTTTTCCACGGCTAAGATGGCGGAGCGCAGGGTTTATTAATGTAGTTTCTGAAGCCCTCCTGGGCAGGGTGAAAAGAGGTATTTTGCGGATGTTTACGAAAGCCTTTTAAATGTGCATCTGCAGAAATAAGATGGTAAAGAATGGATATGTGGTATTTCTGCCCGAGAAGGTGACAACATGCCCCGTGGAAAAAGAATCGTAATCGAAAAGGTAATCAACGACCCAGTGGTGACCAGGCTCAAGTCGATGAAGATTTCCGATATGAAGACCAGGCGCGCCTCCGACGAGAAGTCGCTCCATTCGAACATTTCGGACATTGTCGGCAAGGCAAACGACTTGTATGCCCAGGACAAGCTTGAGCGCGAACGCCTTAAGGGCATGGGGCTGTTCTCGGTCGAGGAGGCGTATGACGAGCTCAAGAAGGGGGGCGTCAACCTTTCCTACCGCGCTTTCGGGGGCCGTGTGGAGAGGCGCTCGGTGCACTCCGTCAAGATCGGCAACAAGAGGCTCATCCCCAAGCCTGTCGTGCACGACTGGATTGCGCTTGCGAACGAATATTACTCGGTGAAGCAGGCGTTCAACGAGCTCAAGAAGCACGAGAAGCTCAACCTGCGCGCATTCATCGGCAGGATAGAGAAGAACTCGGTCCCGTCCCTGAAAATCGGGACCCAGCGCTGGGTGCCGAAGAGCGCAATCGAGGGCATGGTGCACGTCTGCAAGAACTATTACGACGTCGGCGACGCAGTCCAGGAAATGAACTCCAAGGGCATCCGCATAAAGAGGAACGCCTTCGAGAGGCGCCTTGACAGGAACCGCATCCCGCACGTGAAGATCGGCGGGAGGCGCGTGATTGCCAAGGACGTGCTTTCAGAGCTCGTTTCCAAGGAGCTCGCACTTGCGGGCAAGGCTCCGAGGATGCAGTAAATTTTGCTTTTTCTGTTTTTATTTTTCGGTTAGCGAGAGCGCGCAAAGAGTTTTATTGCTCGTGCCTGAAAATTGGAAAGGAGTTTATAGTGAAATGCCTGCCGCCCGCATAGGCAGGGCGCATCGTCACTCCGCCTTCGGCACTTCCTTCTTTTCCTCGGGCGGCGCGCGCTTCTTGCCTGCGAAGAAGAAATAGTATGCCGCGCCGCCAAGGAAAATTATTGAGATTAGCGCGAGCGCCAGTGTTTGGAAAGGATTGCCGCCTGCGCTGGTTTTTGAGAGCGCGGCATTGGCAGCCCTGATTGCGCGGTCTGACGAGGCAAGCGAATCTGCGTACATGGCATTTGCGAGGAAATCCTCGGCGCGCGCCACTTCGTCGCCTATCTGCTGCGCGTCCTCGGCGCCCGCGCGCGATTTCACCTCGGCAAGCGCCGCCTGCGCGACGCCAAGAGAGGAGGAGGCTGATGATGAGAGCGATGCAAGAGCTTCGGAGAGCGACGTGTGGAGGGAGGAAAGCTTTGCCAGGGAGGAATTTGCCTGCGAAAGCGCGTCCGATGGCGCGAGCGATGCTTTTTTGGAGGCTGCAAGGAGCTTGTCCGCCTCTGACAGGCGCGCGGTTGCGGCTGAGGGCGTGAAGGGAAGCTGCCTGCGCGACTGTGTGCTGAGGGCAGCGTACTGGGAAGAATAGTTGGCAAGCAGCGGCTCGACCTCGGCGCGAAGCGCCGCGTAGTCAAGGCGGATGCTTTCCGCCTGCGCCTCTATCTCAGATGCACTGACCGAGGATGCCTGCTCAAGCAAAGATATGCTGAACAGCGTGCTTGACGAGTGCAGGAGCGATTGCGCGAAATCCCCCTGGGTGTAGTATGCCTGCGCATTTGATAGCTCGTCTTGCGCTGCGGCGAGGAGGGTGGAATTCCCTGTGCCCGGCGTTCGCGCTTCTGCGTACTTTTCCGACGCCGATGACAGGGAGGAGAGCGAGAGCGAGGCAAGTGAGGAGGACAGGTCTGCCCTTGCCTTGCGGAGCATGGAAATTGCCTTTTGGTATCCGCCTGCATCGGCTTCGTCCGACGCGGATGCGAGGGCGGCTTGGTACTTGAAAAGCGCGGAGGAAAAAGCCGCCTGCGATGAGGAATTTGCAAGCAGCATGGCATTTTGAATGGGGGCAAGCGCAAGGAGGGTGCCTGATGATTCTGACTTTTCCTGGAGGAAGAGCTGGTAGTCCGCTGCGGAGTAGGAAAGCTCCTGCGCCCATTTGCGCATTTGGGAAAGGAGCGTGAGCGCCTCGTTGTTCTTGCCTTGCGATGCCAGGCTTTTTGCCTCGGCAAGCATAAACGAGTCCCTTGTCCTGTTGTAGGTAAGCACAAGGAGCTCTGCCTGCGAAAAAGCCTCGGTGAGCGCCTGGCTTGCGTCCTGCAGGGCAAAGGAAACAAGGAACGAGGCGGCCTTGCCCTTGGCTAGGGGCGCAAACGTGAGCGAAACCTGTGTTTCGCTTCCAGAGGCGGCTGCAGATGCGCGTGACACCTTCTCGCCTGAAAGCGGCGTGATGCTCAGGTTTTCGATGCCGGTGTAGGGCTCGTAGAGGTAAACCGTGGCGGAGGGGCAGCCAATGGATGCTGGGGAGAGCGAGAGCACGTAGGAGATTTTCTTGGCGCCAAGGGGCAGCGTCTCGTACTCGCGCGCGGAGAGCGACGCTGCGAATGGGTGTGCGACGGCGTAAGAGATGGCAAGCCCCCCTTTGCCGGATGCAACGCCGGATATTTCGCCCTGGAGCGTGTCTTCATCGCCGGAGGGGAGGGAAGAGAGGGGAAAGCTTTGCCCTGAGTATGAGGCAGATGCCGAGTGGGAAAGGGGAGGCGCGGATTGCGAAATAAGCATGGTGGGAATGGCGCGCGACGATACGAACGATATTGTGCGGCTTGCGGACGCGAGCTCTTCGGTAGCAAACAGGCAGGCGTCGTCGGAGGAGATTACCTGCGCAGGCTGGTCTTTTTTCGAAAATGTGAACGAGAATGGCTGGAGCGGCGAAACGCCGGAAAGGACGAGCATGGTTTTGCCGTTGGCAGGATAGGCGTCGGAAATCGCGTCCCCGCCTGAGAAATCGGAGGAGTAGAGCGGCACTGCGGTGCGCACTGAGAAGGAAACTGGGAAGGATGCTGATATGGAGGAGGGATTGCCCGTGGTGATGTGCGCAGCGTAATCAGTCTGCCTGCCAAGCACGGGCATCCCGTAAAGCTCGGACACGTGCGCGTTTTGCGAAAGGGCAAAGGAAAGGTATTGCGGGGTTTGCTGCGCGCACGACTGCAGGACGGAGTCAAGGCTGCGCCCAGCCTGCTTGAGGTGGCCGGCGGCAGCCCCCGCGTCAAGCGTGCCGGATGGGAAATACCGCGCAAGAGGCAAAAGTTCCTGGGAAAGGGCGGGCGCGAATGCGCGCATTTCCCCTGAAAGCTCCAGTGCGCGCGCATACTTTTCCTCAAGGTAGGAGTATTCCCCGTATATCCTGAGAAGCAGCGCGCGATGGTCGTTTTCCACGGAGGATTGGACCGCGGATACCAGGTCGTCAGAGGGGGAGGAGGAAAGGAGGGAAAGGTATTCCGACAATGTTTCCTGCTCGTATGTCACGTCAATCCCGTCTGAGTGCGCAGAGGAGAGGAGGGAGGAATATTCCGACAGCGCCCGCTCTGCCTCGGAAAGCGCGCCTGATGCCTGCTTGCTTTGCAGGAGGGAGGACGCCCGGCCTGCAAGGCGCGCGGCGCTTGCGTATGCCTGATAGCGCGCGCCAAGCGAGGGGAGCGAGCCTGCGGATGCGAATGCCTCCTCTGCCTGCGTGAGAAGTGCGCGGGCGGACGACAATGACTGCGCGGACGCGAAAGAGGAGGCGGATGCGCCGGTGGCATTTTTCGCTTGGGCGATTGCCCCTTCAGCGGCATTTTTCTGGTAAAGCACCGCAGCCTCGGCGTTTGAGCGCACGAGCCGCAATGATGCAAGCGCGGCCTGCGACGTTTCCGAGGATGACTGCGCCTCGGAGATTGCTTCGGAGAGCCAGTTGTCGGCCCCCTTTGACGAGAAGCTATCCTGGGAGGAGGAGAGGAGGGACTGCGCGCGCGAAAAGCCCTCCTTGGCGTTTTGGTAGCCGCTGTAGATGCCGGTGTAGCCGCTGCCCACCAGGAGGGAAGTGCCCCCTGCGGAAGGCGGCGCGTCGCCGATTAGCTCGAGCCTTTCGCCGCCAAGCAGGGAAATCTCGGAGGAAAGCGCGCGGGATGCGCCCTGCGCGGACAGCTGCGCGGTGGAGTATTCGCCCAGCATGCCGCTTTTCGCGTCTGACAGGAGCATGTAGAGCGAGAGGGTGCGCGCTATTGACGAGTTTTCGCCGCTGCCGCCAAGCGCGCTTAGCCGCCCCTGGAAGCCGGCTTGCGCAAAATCGGGAAGAGGGGGCGATGACGCGAAATACGAGTATGAGGCTTGGTACCCGGAGATTTCATTTTGGCAAAAGCCGCCCTCAGGCGCAAGAAGGGACTCGGCATAGTTGAATGCGGGGGAAGCCGCGCCTGAATAGTTTTGGGAGCCTGCGCCTGCATGGGACAGGAAATTGTATTCGGACTGGGCGAGGCGGGAAAGCGAAAGCGCGGCGGACTGCATCGAGTCGTGCGCGGATACGGCGTGCCCGAGCGTGGAGGAGTACTGCGCAGGGTAAAGCGAGACAAACCTGCTCACGTCGTTCACCTTCATCAGGATGTCGAGGTGCACTATCGCCGCGAGGAAAAACACGTTTGTGAGGGGGGCGTTTAGCATCCCGAAGTTGTCGCGCACCGCAGCTTGTGCCTTGGAAGAGAGGGAATGCGCCGAGCGCTCAGCCTCCTTTGCAAGCGCAAGCTCGGAAGACGCTTGCGTGAGCAGGGCGGCGGGCTCAGCAAGCGCGCTTCTTTGCGAAGCAGGCGCGCGCGCAAGCAGGGCGCTCCCGTTCATGAGGGAGACGTTTTCCAGCCCCAGGCTTTGCGTGGAATTGTCGAATGCGAACGCATAGGAGTGGATGGACCAGATGGTGATTATGTTCGGGTTTGCTGAGACGTAGGACGGCTCCTGCCAGAAGCGCGCGAGCGGGTCGGGTGGGAAGCAGCCCTCAAAGCTTGCATTGCCCAAGGCAAAAATTGGCGCCACCAATGACGAAAAGCACAGAAAAACTAGAATGAGGCGCCCTTCCCGCCACCCCATGGAGGTATTTCCACCCCAATTTTATTATGGCTATCGGAAGAAGGCTCACTGCGCCGGCAGGCATTTGATCATGAGTTCCTTTCCAATCTGCCTTTTCGTTATCTGCTGCCCGTTGTCAAGGTATTCAATATACTCAAAGCCAAGCGACTTGTAATCTAATGTGCCTGGCGATGCGGTTGAATTCTGGCAAAGAGAGGAGGCTCCGCCGATTTGGGCGGTTGTGGACGCCCCGGCTATGGCATAAATCCGCCAATCGCACGCGGTGCCGAACAGCGAGGAGGTTGCGAGGTACTTTTCCTCGCCTGGCCCCAGGTAGAAATAATCGCTCGTGTTGGATGGGTTTGTTGCGCCGCAATTGGTGCCTTCAAACTGCGTTGCCTTTCCACCATCAGAACCGACCACGCCAGTGATTCGCACCGGGTATGCGCCGGCATTCTTGACACGCAAATAAAGGTAGGTCAGCCCGTTCAAAGAACGATACACTGCCCCGGATTCTGCGATTGAAACCGGCTGCGCGCTCTTCCAATACATCTGCGACTGCGTGACTTGCGCGTCTGATGCCATGCCAGGGAAGAAGCCGAGCAAAGCCACGCTCACGAGAGCGACAATCAGCACAACTGCGAGTAAAACAAGGTATTCGGTGGCACCTTGCCCTGCAAGGTGCCTGCAGTTGAACTGCGCACAGTTCAACTCAATTGCCCCCTGCCCGAGCTGGGGGCAATAGGTCGATGTGCATTTTGCTTTGGCAAAATGCATCAGACATCGAGCGAAGCTCGATGCTGAACCGCAGTTCGAGCGTATGGCGCCTTGGGCATGAAGCATTTTCATTTCATCACAGCTTTATTTTTTCTCCGCGGGCTTTTCCTCCTTTGCGGCAGCCGCAGCCGGAGCTGCGTGCGCGGGCGGGGCCTCCTGCTTCACCATCTTTTGCTCAGACTCCGCGGCCTCGCACTTCTTTGCCAGGTCGTCAAGCGTGAGGGCGAGGTAGGCGCCTTTCTCGGTGAGGTGGAAGATGTTCTGCTTGCCCTTCTTCTCCGAGGCGACAATGCCGAACCTCCGGAGATTTGTGAGAAGGTTTATCACGTGCACATAGGACGAGCCTGACACGCGCGCGAGCTTGGACGGGTACCAGGACTGCTCGGCATCCTTGAGAAGGAGGAGGACGGAGCAGGGCTTGGGCTTGAGGAGGAGCCGCTTGAGGGCGGACGGCTTTTGCGCAGGCGGGGCCATCTCATTTGCCAAGCACGCACCTCTTCAGGATTGCCATGCGCACAGGCACGCCGTTTTTGGCCTGCTCGAAGTATTTCGCCCGCGCGTCCGAGTCGAATGCCTTGGGAAGCTCGTCTATCTTGGGGAGCGGGTGGAGCACCGCCATGCCCTTTGGCGCCGCGCGGAGCGCATTCATGCTTAGGCGGAACTCCTGGGACATGCGGACCGCCTCGTCCTGGTCCGCAAACCTTTCGCGCTGCACGCGGCAGATGTAGAGTATGTCGCACCTGGTGAAGCTTGGCTTGGAGGTTTCCTTGATGCTTATCCCGTAATCCTTCTTTGCGCGCGAGACCACCTCGGGGCCCATGGCAAGGAGCTTGGGCGAGCAAAGCGAGACGTTCGCCCCGTACATCGCAAGGAGGTGCAGAAGCGAGCGCATGGCCCGCGCGTGCTTCAGGTCGCCCATGAGGGTGATGTTCAATCCGTCGATTTTGCCCTTGAGCTTCCTGATGGTGTATATGTCGATGAGCGCCTGCGTGGGGTGCTGGTTGCCCCCGTCGCCCGCGTTTATCACCGGATGGCCGGCGATTTCGGCCGCAAGCTGGGGCATGGCGGGCTGGGGGTGGCGGATTACGAGGCAGTCCGCATAGCCGTCCATTATCTGGATGGTGTCGGAGAACGACTCGCCCTTCTGGGCGGAGCTTTTGTCGCTGTAGAATGCCAGCGGGGTGGCGCCCAGGCGCGCAGCCGCGGACTGGAACGAGAAGTTCGTGCGCGTGGAGGCTTCGAAGAACAGGTTGGCGGTTATTTTCCCCGCAAGGAGCTTGATGGGCCTGCCTTTCTTGAGAAGGGCTTCCATCCTTGAAGCCTCGGACAAGTAGGCATCCGCCTCGCGCCTGTCAAAGTCGTAAACCGAGAGTAAGTCTGGCATGGCAACACCGAAGACGAGTGCGCGGGCAAGTTTTATAATGTTTCAACCCGCCTTTCCATTGGAAGAGGTGTCGCCATGAAGGACAAGAATTCGCATTTGGGGAAGATTGTGAAGAATGGCCGCGTGCTCATACTTGCGATGGACCAGGGCATGGAGCATGGCCCGACGGACTTCAATGACAGGAACATTCATCCTGAGTATGTTTGCGGCATTGCCGCGCGCGGGGGCTTCACGGGCTTTGCGGTGCAGAAGGGGATTGCAAAGCACTACAAGGAGTGCTACTCTGGCAAGGTGCCCCTTGTCCTGAAGTGCAACGGCAGGACGAACATCGTGCCGAAAGATGATATTTATTCGCCGCAGGTCTGCTCGGTGAAGGAGGCGGTGGCGCTTGGCGCTGACGCAATCGGCTACACGCTTTACGTGGGCTCGCCGCGCGAGGCTGACCTGTTCCGCGATTTTGGCAAGGTGGAGGAAGAAGCTGAAGATTATGGCTTGCCGACCATTGTGTGGGCATATCCGCGCGGGAAATACGTGAAGGATGAGAAATCCGTTGAATCGGTCTCTTATGCCGCGCGCGTTGCACTGGAACTTGGCGCGGACATCGTGAAGGTGAATTACACCGGCAGCGTGGACGGCTTTTCGAAAGTGGTTGCCGCGGCTGGCAGGTGCAAGGTAATCTCCGCAGGCGGAAGCAAGCAGACCGATGCCGAGTTCTGCGCAAAGGTGAAGGAAGTCATTGCCGCAGGCGGCGTGGGCATGGCTGTGGGCAGGAACGTGTGGCAGAATGAGAACCCCATGAAAATCACTGAGGAAATCAAGAAGATTGTTTACAAGTAGCGGAAGGCGCGGGAATGGCAAACACAAAAACAGTGACGCTTGAGCAGCACCTCGCCGCAAGCGGCGCGGATGCGAAGCTTCAGAGGCTCATTTCCTCGTTTGCCTACATTGCGCTGGACGCGCAGCATGAGTTTCCCAAGTACCTGCGCGGGACAATGGGCGAGCCGAATAAGTACGGCGAGGCGGTTGCAAAGCTTGACGAGTGGGTGAATGGCTACCTGTGCGACAACCTCGTAAAAACCGGCCTGGTGAGGAAGATTTATTCCGAGGAGCTGAAAGAGCCGCTCACCGCGCACAATGACGCGCCCTTTGTGGTTGCGATGGATCCGCTTGACGGGAGCTCGAACATCGTGAGCAACAATGCGTTTGGCACCATAGTTGGCGTTTATCGGGATGATTTGCCACAAAAGGGAAGGAAGCTTGTGGCTGCTTTTTACAAGCTTTACGGGCCGGTGAACACATTTGTCTATACCGTGGGCAAGGGCACGCACGAGTTTGTGAAGCATTATGACAGCGAGGGCAAGGCGCAGTTTTTGCTGCTTGCCGAGAGCATGAAACTGCCTGAGCCTGGCGTGGTGTTCGGCCTTGGCGGCGACCCCATGGACTGGAGCCCGCTTTTCCTGAAGTATGGGAAAGACCTGTTCAGGAAAGAGGGGATGAAGGCGCGCTACTCAGGCACGTTTGTCGCTGACTTTTCGCAGGTGCTGCACAGGGGCGGGATATTTGCCTATCCATCCACAAAGAAGAGCCCGCGCGGCAAGCTGCGCCTGTTTTACGAGGCGCAGCCCATGGCTTTCCTGCTTGAGCAGGCGGGCGGCGCAAGCTGGTCTGGTACTGGTTCGCTTCTTGATGAAACTGCGGATGATGTGGACGCGCGCACGCCTTTGTACATGGGCAACCGGCACCTTATTGAAAAGCTGAAGAAAGCGCTGAAGCAGTGATTATAGATGCCCCATCTTGTGCCCACAGCGCATGTGTGCTGACAGTGGGGGGTTTGGGCGGTATCGGACTATGTGCATTTTGCTGCGGCAAAATGCATCAGACTTTGAGCGGTGCGCCGCTCAAAGCTGAAGGGGGCGCAGCCCCCTTGGGCTGATCACGGTTGTTCCCACTCTATTTCGTAGTACTCGTATTTGCTGCCCGGCACCTCGATGCGCTTGACTGCGTAGTAGGTGACGGACGTTTCGCGGTCGCAGATTGCAAGCAGGAGCTCAAGCCCTATCCTCTTGCACTGCTCAATCGCATCCGCAAGCTCCTCACCG
>Ga0172370_10001827_pt1 | contig 31670 bp, 34 predicted proteins | sample LakKiv5m_FD_114538 | JGI IMG/M metagenome (GOLD analysis project Ga0172370, IMG submission 114538) | Freshwater microbial communities from Kabuno Bay, South-Kivu, Congo - kab_022012_11.5m | ecosystem: Environmental > Aquatic > Freshwater > Lake | place: Democratic Republic of the Congo...
AAAGCGGTAGTTTTCTTCGTCAATACCTGTCTTGGCGTACGGAGATATGATTACATATGAATAACCGTTTTCTTTAAGGACTTTCGTTATGCCCTGGGTATGGAACCCTCCCGTAACAATTGCACTTACTTTGGAATTGATTTCCTCTATCTTTTTCATGGCGTTCTTAGACATTTCCATATCTCTTTTATACGAAATATCATAGAAATGTTCCAATTCAGGCAAATGGCTATCTATCAAAACAGGGTTAAAATCTATATAATCCGCCTGGTTCGGCAAACCCGCTTTGGCCACTAGTTCAATCATAACGGTTTTAAAGAAGTTTGTTGTAAATTCATTTTTATTTTCGAGATAATAGCTATATTCTTCATTAGAGACTTCCAGATTAAACAGCTTCTGCAAGATATTTATACCCCTCAAGGCTTTCGTGAGTGTTTTTTGGTCGCTATTATCCGATAGCAAGTCCATGGTTTCGTATGTTAACTCATCTATTTCCTGGTATAAAGCAGCGGAATTTAAAGAATTTAATTTATTCAAATAGCCTGAGTATTCAAACAAATTTGAATATCCTGATACCTTATCTTTTAAATATTTCATGGCCAACTCGCTCAAATACGAATAAAATGAATAAGGCGAGATCTTTCTATCTTTAAAAAGGCTGGCTTTATTTACAAGGGTTTCTATTTCAAGCTTGTTATTTTCTGGTTTAAGAACTGACATCAGGTTGTTTAAAAGATCCTGTGATTGATCTGCGATTTTTTTCTGGTCCATTCGCTTCTCTATGCTTAAGGTTTCCATGAACAGGCTTATGTTTTTGTAATTATTAGCACGGGGGTTAAGTTCGATCAAATAAGCCAAATAACTGGTTGCATCTAATTTAACCTCTTCATATTCAATGTATTTATTATCCAATTCCAGGATTTTTGGAGTATATATCTTTGGTTTTAAATTTTTCAAAACATCATTTATCTTGTTGATAAAAACCATGGAGTCATGGTTGAATCCCATTATCTTATTGAATTCAAAAATATTTTCAAGGTAGATATCTTTTTTTTCAATACCCCATATGGGAAGTTTGGGGTATTTGGTTATAGATAGGTACTCTTCTCCTGTAAGTTCTCCTGAATTAACAAATAGCTTGGCAACCTTTTCCTTTGCTATAGGATCCGGAAAGCCAGACACAGCGCTAGTATCAACCTCGCCTTCAGCCCCTTCCGAACAAACCAAGTTAAGGTCATAGTCCTTTATGAGAATCTCCAATATATTGGCCAGATTGAAACTTGCCTCTGGATTACAATGCAGGTCTTGTACGTAGGCTACTAATTTTTTAGAACCAGGGTTTTCGTAAGCTTCCATTACTTTCCCGATTGTTTCCGGAATATAGATATTAGACAAATCTTTTGCAGAGTTCAGGTTCATTGAAGCTCTTGTATTTAATTTTGCAGAAACAGGCTTAAAGCTGTTTTTGCCTTTTAGGGTCTCCTTTTTTTCCTGCAGCTCTTTTTCCCGTTTATCCGAGATAGTTTTATAGTCAATTTTTTTATCTTTTAAAAAACTTCCGCTGCTTGGCTCTGAATAAGCTAAGCTTGCTATTAAAGAAGCCTGGCAAAAAATTATAATAAATAACATCCTGTTTGCGATTTTACCTATGGGCACGATTGTTTTCTCCGCAATGGTTTTAAAAACTATATAATATAAATATATAATATATTCTCATAAATGTCAAGGCGAGATTAAATTCAACTTCTATTGGGCACTCCAGCTTTTACTTGTAATACTTTCAATGTCAGGTTACGCCTCAGCTCTGCCTCCCCCAGCAGGTTTCAAGGACATCCGCCACAGAACTTTGGCGGACTCCGTTTTGACGCTCGTCCCTAGCTTCCGCTCGGGACTAAGAATCATGAGCTTATCAAAACCTCGCTCACCTTGCCCGCTTCCCGTCTCGCCTTCGGCTCGCCGAGGCGGACGCCAGCGAAGCGAGGCGAGCCCGCTTCGCCAGCGAAGCGAGGCGAGCCCGCTCGCGTCAAAGAGGCCTTTCAACCCGCTAGAGGAGGCAGAGCTAATATGATTAAAAAGCAGCTTAACTATTCAAATAGGTACATCTCCAGCGTTTTTATTTTTCTTTTACTATTATGGTTAGAATGGTATAATATGTTTATATTATGTACCTAGAATTTTATGGCTTAAAAGAAAAGCCTTTTAGCGTCACAGCTGATCCGAACTTCCTCTATCTCAGCAAAAAACACATGGAAGCTATCAGTCACATGCGATACGGGATCCAGGAACGTATGGGCTTCCTGGAGATTACAGGCGAGATAGGCGCGGGGAAAACAACTGTGTGCAAGGCCCTTCTCAATCAGTTGGATAATAATACAAAAACAGCTTTTATTCTGAACGGAAATCTCTCGGAAATCCAGCTTCTACAGGCCATCATAGAAGACTTCGGCATACAGGTAAAAATCAAAAATAAAATAACAATGCTTAATGAGCTGAACAGGTTTTTACTAGAACAACTGAATCACCGAAACAATGTGGTGCTTATTATAGATGAAGCTCAGAACTTAAAGCCATCGCTTCTGGAACAAGTAAGGCTTTTATCAAACCTTGAGACAGAAAAAGAAAAACTATTGCAAATTATACTTGTAGGTCAGCCTGAATTAAGGGAAAAACTCGCTTCCGGAGAATTAAAACAACTGCGCCAAAGAATAGCAATCAGATACCACATAGCCCCTCTATCCAGGCATGAAGCCAGGTGCTATGTATCTCACAGGCTTAACGTAGCAGGCTGTAATAATGAAGATGTTTTTCACAAGGATGCGTTTGAAGAAATATTCAAATTCTCAGGCGGAATACCCAGATTAATAAATATAGTATGCGATAAATCGCTTTTGGCAGGCTACACTGCTGATAAAAAAACAATAGATTCCAATATAGTTAAAAAATGCGCTAAAGAAATCGAGGGGGTGTTTGATGAGTATAGTCAATGATGCTTTAAAAAAGGCTGGCAAAGAATTTGAGTCCAAGGATCAGAATACGCTAATTGCGGTTCAAAAAACTGCGCCAACTCCTGATAAAAAATGGATTGCTGCAATAATCACATCTTTTGTTATCATAGCATCTTTTTTCGGATCATGGGTATTATATAAAAATATGTCCGTTTTTAATTCCGGCGACACTTCGAATGAATCCGGCAAACCTGCTTCTGCGGTTCAGTCAACTTTGAATAGCATAGAACAAAACCCTGTGGCAAGAGCTATAAAATCGAAAGATGTTGTGAAGTTAAACGGCATTCTTTATGGCAATGAAGGCAAATGGGCCATTATCAATGATAGAATCGTCAAAGAAGGCGACAAGTTTCTCGGCGGGGAAATTACTAGCATAACCAAAGATCTTGTAAAGATTGAAAAAAAAGACGGCACTGAATTTACTCTGAGCTTAAAATAGTGGTTTTAGCGTATAGCAAACAGCGTTCAGCAGATAGGTTGGATTAAAATATTTCTTTTCCTGATTCCAGCGCGGAAAGGGCTTCTTTGGCAGATGCCTGCTCTGCGCTTTTTTTGTTTGAACCAGACCCTATCCCGCATCTATTGCCTAGCACCACTGCTTCTACAATAAAATGCTTTTTATGATCAGGGCCTATTTCTGAAAGTATTCTATAACAAGGCATTGTTTTGAATTTTTTTAACGCAATCTGTTGAAATATTGATTTATAATCCTTCGTCCCTTTTCCTTCTTTTACAAGTTTTACCTCAGTCCCTAATACTCTGCTTATAAAAACATGCGAAGCCTTTAATCCTCCGTCTAGAAATATTGCTCCTATAATAGCTTCCAATGTACACATAAGATTTGACATATGCCTTCTGCCGCCTGAAGCCTCTTCTCCTCTACCTAACAGGATATATTCGCCTACTTCCAGTTCCTTTGCTATCCTGGCAAGTGTTTCTCCGCTCACCAGTTGCGATTTATAACGCGTAAGGACACCCTCGTCTTCTCCTTGGCATTCATTGTAAAGTATATGACTTATAACTACTCCAAGCACAGAGTCGCCAAGGAACTCCAGCCTTTCATTATCGCTGGAACGCTCCATATTTTTTTCATTTGCGTATGATTTGTGCGTAAGAGCCTGATTCAGCAAGAACTTGTTTCTAAAACCATAACCTATTGATTTTTCAAAAATTTTAAGTCTCTTAAGCCTATTTTTATCTTTTTTTAGACTCATAAAGCCCCTCGATAGCATCTTTCACCATGTATTCAGGTATACTCTCTTTAACAATAACTTTGCCTATTTTTACAGGCAAAACAAAACGGTTTTTACCATGAATAAATTTTTTATCATGACTCTGGGCTGATAAAATATTTTTTAGGCTCACATCTTTCAGCTTAACAGGCAAACCTACATTTTTAATTACATTTGTTATCCTGCGGCTGCTCTTTTCTGCTAACAAACCCATTTTTCTGGCTATGTAAACGCTGGACAATATACCAAGCGCTACTGCCTGGCCATGGTTATAAACCTTGCGGTAGCTAATTGCAGCTTCTATGGCATGGCCTATGGTATGCCCTAAGTTCAGAACCACGCGAATATTTTTATTATCCATCTCGTCTTTTTCAACAATCCCGGCCTTTACAAAACTGCATTCATATACAACACGCTGCAGGCATTTTTTATCATATTTTAGGATTCTTGTATAATTTTTCTCGATAAAGTTAAAAAGATCCGGCGATTTTATTATTCCGTACTTAATAACTTCCGCAAGGCCTGATATCATCTCTTTTTCCGGCAAGCTTCTCAGAAATGACGTGTCGCTGAAAACAAGTTTTGGCTGATAAAACGCCCCTACCAGGTTTTTCCCTGCGTTCATGTCTATGGCCGTCTTTCCTCCTATCGCTGAATCCACTTGGCTAAGAAGCGTTGTAGGGACCTGCACATATGGAATACCTCTTTTGTAAACGCTTGCGGTAAACCCTGCAAGGTCTCCTGTTACCCCTCCTCCAAGCGCTATTATAAATACCCTGCGCAAGGTATCGATTTTAGAAATATTGTTTAAAAGCTTCATGCATTCTTTTTCTGATTTGGCTTTTTCTCCATCAGGGATTGTTTCAAACCTGACACTGAAACCGCTTGAAACAAGGTGTTTTTCAAATTTATTTCCAAAAAGCTTTTTTATTTTTACATTTGTAATTATTACCGCATCATTACCTATATTCAAGCGTTTCAGGCATGGCCCAAACTTATCAAGCTCATCGGAACATATTAATATATTGTAACTATTTTTTCCAAGATTGACTTTTATTTTTTTCATAATATGCTCTTTTCCAAAAACCCCTCTCCCACCCCATAAACTTTACAAACTGACAATGTTAGTTTTGTCAAGATCTTGGAGAATTAAGGTATAAACTTGACAAAACTAACATTGTCAGAATGTCAAGATTGGGAGGCGTAAATATGATCACATTCCGAAATTTACGCCTAGCAGCCTTGCTAGAACAATGACAACAGGCCAAATTACAGTGTTTATAACACCTATCCAGAGTAATGCAAATATTATTATAAAGCCATATGGCTCAACCTTAGCATATTCAACGCCTAAATGATATGGCAAAAGACCCATAGCAACCCTTGATCCGTCCAGAGGAGGAATAGGCAGAAGATTAAAAACAGCCAGAACCAGGTTTGCCATGATAGCTGTTGTTATTACACTTACAACAAAGTAGTTAGCTGCTAATAAAGGGATTTTTAATATCAAAGACAGGGCTATCGCAAAGATTATATTCGCCGCAGGGCCTGCAAGGCTTACCCATATCATGTCTTTTTTCGGATTATTTAAATTAAAGAAATCTACAGGAACAGGTTTTGCCCATCCGAAGAGGATAGGAGAATGCGTCATAAGAAGAATAAGCGGCAGGAATATAGTGCCTATGGGATCAATATGTGCAATAGGATTAAGCGTAAGCCTTCCCATGAATCTTGCCGTAGAGTCCCCTAATTTCCACGCAACCCATCCATGAGCATATTCATGTATAATAACCGCGAAGAAAAATATTAAAAGGTTTACAAGTAGTGTCATCTATTATTCTTTGTAGAGGTAGATATAGACAGATTGCCTTTAGCGGGTGCAGGAGAATTTGCGTTAAGCTTTATCATAGAAGAACCGGCTGCTTCTTTTTTATTAGCCGAAACTAGAGGTGCGGGATTTTCCTCTTTTAGTGTCTCTTTTTGTTTGGGAGGCGCTACCTCGTTTGCCTCTGTTGTTATATCTATCTGATTAGAATGCATCCAGCCTGCTGTGCCATAAGGCGGTTCTATTTTATACCACTCGGCATCTTTTGATAATATTGAAACCTTTTCAGGTTTGGATATCTGGCTGACTATGGCATATCTTGTGCCAGCGCCTGCTCTGATATTTACATTGGAGGCATTTATAATGCCGATGCCCTTTTCGTCAGAAGTCAAAGTAACGTAATCGCTGTGAATATACAAAGCTGCTTTTTTGGGCAATAAAATTTTAAACCAACTATAGCGTTTGTCTATAATTTTCACAGGATCAGCTTTTGATAAGGTGCAGAGATTTTCAAAATTCTCGTTGTCTCCTGCTTTAACTATCGCTCCATCATTTCTTACATAGCCTACCTTTGGAAACTTTTCCTCGGATTCTTCCTGTGCATAGGCTGTTAAAGTGAGTAATGAAAAAATGACAATTAAACCCTTAATATAATTCATAAAGCCTCTCAAATTTTGTGAAGCAAAATTTGATCCCGAGTAGCCCTGTTTATTTCCACCGTGCCACGAGGGACATTTACTTCTTCTTTGTTTCTTTACCAGCCTTAGGTGCTGCAGCTTTTGCTGTTGGAGTTGCGGGCGCTGGAGCTGGAGCTACAGCTACTTCTCCGTCTTTTGGCTTCTCTTCTGCTTTTTCCTTCTTGACCTTGATCTTTATTATTTTTAGCTTAGGCATGCCAAAAACAGAATCATCGTCTTTTAAGAGGCCTTTTTCTTTCAGGGCCGTCAACCTCTCGTATCTCTTTAAAACAGTTCTGTGTTTCTTACCTGCTTTTGATGTTTTTAGACTTGGATGTAGCGACATTTGGCACTCCTTTTGTTAGTTCTGGTTTAGACTGAGGATACACATCACGCGTTACCTGCTGCGGCATCATTATCCGCCTTTTCTTTTCATCATATCTCCCTTTTTCAACCCCCAGGGAAAAAACTATTATGCACGCCATTACAAACCCTATCATAAAAAAGATGGTTGTTTCGTAAGAAATAGTGAGATTGTTTTTTACATCCGGAAGAAGAAGCCTGGTTTTTCTTCTTATTTTTCTATCTACAGTCTGAGCCTGTTCAAAAAGGTCGGACTGAGTTTTTTCCTGGGATTTTATGTTCATATGGTTGAATGATTATAGCACAAAGGTCAGATATTCTTTATATATTTTTCTATTTTTTTTACGATCTCTTTGTTATTTGTATACGCATAGGCAGCAGTAGAAGCTGCCTGATGGCTTGTAATTATGCCCTCTTTTACCAGCTGGTCCAGGGCCTTCTGGATAATATCTATATCCCAACCTATCCATAACGATATACCCTTGGCAGTGTCAATGCAATTCGGATTTTCATTAAAAAAAAGTAATATTTTCCTGGCAGCTTCATTTTTAAATAAACTTTTTATGCTTTTCATGGGAAACCTCTACTATATTTTTAAATTCAGGTTTTTTAGCAATTTCTATGAAGGCACCTACCACTTCAGGGTCAAATTGAGTGCCTTTATTTTTTTCTACTTCTTTTATTGCCTGAGAGATGCTTATTTTTTTACTGCCTTTATAAGGCCTGACGGAGATCATTGCTTCAAAGGCATTTGCCACAGCCATTACCCTGGCACCTATAGGAATCTGGCTGCCTTTCAGGCCGTCAGGATAACCTGTACCGTCATATTTCTCGTGATGGTGTTTTATAATAGGCATTGCAGGCTTTAAAAATTCCAGATGCTCTATTATTTTCAAACTTTCTAAATGCTGCTTTTTTATAATATCGTATTCTCCTGCGGAAAGGATGCCAGGTTTTTTTAATATCTCTTCCGGTATATTGAATTTACCAGTGTCCGGCAACAAGGCTGAATAGTGCAGGTTCACAATATCTTCTCTGGACAATCTCATTTCTTCCGCTATCGCAAGGACCATTCTTACAAACTGGTCGGAATGAGTAAATGTATTAGGGGATTTTGCATCAAGAAGCGCTGCCAGGGTTTTTATGCTTCCGTAAGCCATTTTTTCCTGTTCTTCGTACATCTGCGCATTCTTTATAGCTATAACAGCCTGCTCCGCAAGCGTAATCAGGATCTCAAGTTCAAATTTATCAAAAGACGCATCGTTTGTTTTGTCCCGCGTGCTTATGACTCCGATGATATCTTCTTCCACAAGAGGCACGCAAACTGAATTACGGGAAAGCACGCTTTTTCCTGTTTTAGCGACTCTTCCTTCCAGCTTAACGCCAAGCCTTATTTTTTTATACTGCGGATCCGTTTTCAGTATTTCTTTATCCAAATTAATCACAGCTTTAGGAATGAGGTATTTTTTTGATTCGTCCAAAAGCATTATAGAACAGTGCCGCGATCTCATAACCTGTAAAATCAACCTTGCGATACGCTCTATAAGTTCATCCATATTAAGGGTCGAACTCAATAACCTGTGAATAGTATGTATCGTGGAAAGTGCTATTGCCCTGGGCCTGATTGTTTCATATAATTTGTTCAGCTCTTGTTCTTTCTGAAATTCCTTTAGCGCAAGATCCATGCATATCTTAGTAGCATCTATCGCGGTTTTTTTAGGCTCTTTGCCTAAATGTATAAATAGCACATGTCCATACACGTTTGAACCCTGCATTATCGGAAAAGAAAGGCATATCTTATTGCAGCTGCACTTAAATATCATGTATTCTCTTGAGGGGTCAAACTTTAGCTTGGCCAGATATTTACCAAGCTTAATATGATCACACTCGCTGTTACATTTGAAAGGTTTATACTCTGCATCAAGAAATACGCAGCGGCTTTTTTTAATGACTTTCGAACAAAGCTTTCTAAAAGCAGTGATCGAACCGCTTTTAGAAAATTTTGTCAGGAATTCCTGTTTTTCTATTTCTTCAAACTCTTTCATAAGGATCGAACAGTTTTTTGTATTCATCCAGGGCATATCTGTCCGTCATTCCGGCTATATAATCACAGATAACCCCATAGCGTCCTATTTTACCTATCTTTTTCTGATCAGACGGAGGAAGCTGCTCCGGTTTTTCAAGATAAACTTTGAATAATCCTGTAATAAATCTCCTTGCCTTGTCTGACATGCGGATTACCCGGAAATTTTTATACAAATTGCCCATTAAAAATATCCTCAACTCTTTTCTTTTTTTCTGCATACCTTCTGAGAAAGCTACAAGCCTCTTCTTATGTTTTCTGACATCGTCTACGTTTCTTATAAAGCTGGCCTTGATATTTTTTTCAGATGCACGCAGGAGGTCTTCTATCTGACTATCTATCAGTCTCCTTATTATTTGATGCTTCCTTACTTTGTCAGGCAATTCTTTCCTTCCTTTTTTCACAAATCTGGCAGCGTCCTTCCATAATTTTAGTTCAAAAAGGTCTTTTTCCTCTATCAGGCCTGATGTCAGCCCGTCATCTATATCATGATTGTCGTAAGCAATCTCGTCTGCCACATCTACCACTTGAGTCTCCATTGTAGGCGAAGAACCAGGTTCAAACTCTTTCAGCCGCTCCGCTCTGTCAAACATTGTAGTGTGCTTATTGATCCCTTCCCTGGTTTCCCAAGTAAGATTTAATCCTGGAAAATCAGGATACCTTTGTTCTAATTCTTCCACTACCCTTAAGCCCTGAAGATTGTGGTCAAAGCCTCCATTGTCTTTCATAAGCGTTCTCAGGCTTTCTTCTCCTGCGTGGCCAAAAGGAGGATGGCCTATATCATGAGAAAGCGCTATTGCCTCTACCAGGTCTTCATTTAAGGACATTGTTCTTGCGATAGACCTGGCTATCTGGCCTACTTCCATAGTATGGGTAAGCCTTGTCCTGTAATAATCGCCTTCGTGGTTTACAAAGACTTGAGTTTTATATTCCAATCTTCTAAAAGCAGTAGAGTGTATAATTCTATCCCTGTCTCTTTGGTATACTGACCTGTATTTAGGCTCTGCTTCCGGATATTTTCTGCCTTTCGTGTCTTTCGAATGCATTGCATAAAGGGCAAGCAATTCAGATTCTCTTTTTTCTATATCTTTGCGGGTAATCATACTTATTGGTGTTCTGCCTGGCACACTAGCACACAAGCAGGTTATATAACTCTTTTAATGACTGCGGCATTACTTTGGTGTCCGCAATAACAGGCATAAAATTGCCATCGCCTTTCCATCTTGGCACTACATGTATATGCAGGTGGTCTTTATATCCGGCGCCTGCAACCTTGCCGGTATTTATGCCTATATTAAAGCCATGCGGCTTCAACTTCTTTTCAAGTAACATCTGCATGTCTCTCGTAAGCTTTATTATATCCAGAAGCTCTCCATCATTCAACCCTTTTAAATCTTTTACATGCCTAAAAGGCGATACCATGATGTGGCCGTTATTATACGGGTATATATTTAACATGGCAAATGAATGCCTGGATTTCTTGATAATAAATTCATTTTTATTATCCTTGCTTTTAATGCAAAATATGCATCCTCTTATTTTCCTGATTTTTATAAATACGCTTCTCCATGGAGCCCATAATTTATTCATAATAACCTTAATATAAAATTCTAAATCCTGAACAAACTCAAAACCCAAAATTCAAATTCTCCAAACATAATGTTTTGAGTTTTGCGTTTGAAGTTTTGGATTTGTTTAGAGTTTAGGATTTTGAATCCAGGGTTTAATATATCCCTATAATTTATATATTTTGGCATCGATTTCCCCATCTTTGTTTATTTCAATAATACCATATGAACAGTATGGCGCATATACAGTGTCCGTTACGCTTCCTGAATTAAAAAAAAGCACGCCGTCTATATACTCATTCTTCGGTGAATGAGAATGTCCGAATATTATTATATCCGGCCTCTCCTGGAAAAACTCATTTTTCAAAATATCGACGAGCTTGTCTGGATGGCCGTATCCATGCATCACGCATATTCTTTTCCCCTGTATGTTAAGAATTTTTTTATCTTTCAGATTAGCTTTTACATTATGGTCATCCATATTGCCGCATACGGCCTCTACCTTGGATATCTTTTTCAAAGGATCCAGCACTGAAATATCCACCAGGTCTCCGGCATGTATTATAAGATCACAGCCTTCCAATCCGCTGATAAGTTTTTCCGGCAGATTGCAATTCGGCGAAGATAGATGTGTATCCGATACGACCCCGATTTTCATAGATTTCCTAAACCCGATATGTGCGGTTTACCGTACAGATCCATCAGTACGTTCAAGTCTTCCATGCTCCATGTCCAGAATTTCGCTTCTTTTGCCATAAGATATGCGTTCTCGTTTACGCCGGAAAATGCTACCACGATATTCCGGTTAATCCTGGAGCCTTTCTTCCGGTCCCGGCTATCCTTTATTATATCCATCATATCGTTTTCTGTTATATTTTCTTTTTTGATCGTGCACAGCCAATTTTGCCTGCCGTTGGTTGCCAATATAACGGTTTGATTTGCGTCCTGATTCTCAAGCTTTTCCACATTTGTAAAGGATATAAACTTATGCTTTTTACCATTCAACTGGATTATGTCATTTTTGAACAGCGTAAAGAGCTCCATTATCCTGGAAGAAAATTCTTTTTCAAACTCCTGGCTAAATATATTAAATTTGGAGGATACATCCTTTCTAAAAAACGACTCTTCCGCGGCATCATCCAAACTAAAAGACAAAATCCTTTTCATGTATACGGATTTGAGCCAGAATCTGAACAGCCTGTCCGTAAATCTGTAAAAAGCCCCATTGCGCACAATAATATCCAGCTCAATCATGCTATTTAATATCTTGGAAACTTCACCTGATTGCAATCTGGTGGCATTTACGATGTCGTTCTGTTTTTTATTTTCTGAAGAAAGCGCTATGAGGACTGATATGGATTTTGACAATAGTTTCCCTCCCGAGATCTTAAAAAGGAGATTGTAAAAATATTGATTCAAAGTGCCGTTTTTTCTAAAAAGCGCCTCCATAAAAGAATGCTCTATAAGATTTGGATGATTTTCCGACGGTATCCTTCTGGAAAACACAGCCCTTTCTATCTCATCGGATATCGCCTGCATGTAAAAAGGCCTGGAACCTGTAAATGACGCTATGAAATCCAGGTAAACCTGGGACAACGCAACGCCTTTTATGCTGTTTTGTAAAAATATCCTGCCATTAGTTGTATCAAGCGGCTTTATAAAAAATTTCTCGAAATTACCGAATAAAAGGGCTAATTTTTCATTAACAAGACGGAGAGACAATGTGGTCCTGGAGCTTATCAACAAATACATCGTATTTTTTTGTATCATTATCTTTTTTGCAATTGTGCCAAATGGATTCTTGAGCATAAAATTATCCAGGTTATGGAATTCGTCAAGTATAAGGACACAGTGTTTTTTTGACTCTTCAGATAGCACGCTGGGGATATCCAGCATAAATGAAAACGCTTCGTCTAATCTGGATTTTTCTATATCCTGAAAAACTCTTATGCAAATCTGGGCAGTCTTAGGGTAATCTCTCGCCAAGTCCTCTATTAAAAGGACTGCGTCCTGAGGAGCTGTAAGAAGAGGGTCTGATTTTACAACCTGGGATAATATGGATCTTATAAACCTTTTTGCGCAAAATTCAAAAGGCTCTATTTTTATTTCCAGATATATAGGTATAACGCTGCCTTTTATCAATAATTCCGAAGAAAAAAGACTCTTTATAAGAGTTGTTTTTCCTATGCAGGGCTCTCCGAATATGGCTATATTCTGCCTATACCCGTCGGCAAAGGAGTTTATCCTGCGTATAAGCGTATTTAATATTTCTTGTCGATCATCCGGCATAATATTTTAAGTTTTCTTATGCCCCTCGCAGCTCCATGCAAAAGACCATGGCTGCTCGGGACGAATTTTACTTCGTAAAATTCGGAGCGGGTGATGGGAATCGGCGCCCGCCTACGGCGGGTCGGCCACTCGTCTCGCCAAACACATGCTCTTATCCATCGCATGTGGCGGACTCCCTTCGATTCCCACTATCACTCTGGAGCGGGTGATGGGAATCGAACCCACGCTGCGAGCTTGGGAAGCTCGTGTTCTACCATTGAACTACACCCGCATACATATTACTCATCTTTATATCACTAACCCCGAGTGAACATGATTCTCTCTACATCGCGAAGTGCAAATCAAAACTCCGTCCTAACAACAACTTGACAAACTGACAATGTAACATTTGTCAACTTCTTTGCAAGCATGATAAACTTGACAAAACTTACATTGTCACAATGTCAAGTTTATCAGTCAAGAGCAGATTAATCTACCTTTATTAATTTTTCAAAACTCCTGTATCTCTCTTCTATGTCTTTCCTGCTTATGTTCAGAAACCTGTTCACGCTAAAATCCTGCACTGTAAAAGAAGCCATTACACTTCCCCACAGAAGCGCATTTTTCATATTCTTCTCATTTATTTTATCCGTCTTTGCAAGATAGCCCATAAACCCGCCGGCGAACGTATCTCCTGCGCCTGTCGGATCCTTGACTTCTTCCAACAGATAAGCAGGCGCCATAAATATAAAGTTTTTAGAAAAAATTATGGCCCCATATTCTCCTCTTTTAACAACCGCAAACTTAGGCCCTAGAGAAAGAAGGTGTTTACCCGCCTTGAGCATATTGGATTCCCCTGAAAGCATCTTCGCCTCCATATCATTCAAAAATATTATAGAGGCCTTCTTTATCATTTTTTTAAGAGGCCTGTTTTTATTTTTAATCCAGTGGTTCATGGAATCGCATCCTATAAATCTTTTGCCTGCAAATCTTTTGAGTATAAATATCTGCAAGTCAGGGTCTATATTTGCCAGAAAGATATATTTGCTTTTTTCATACCCTTTCGGGAGGCAAGGCTTAAAATCCGCGAATACATTCAGCTGTGTATCAATAGTCTCCGCACAGTTCATGTCTTTGACATAAGAGCCTTCCCACCTGAAAGTCTTGCCCTCTTTTATCTCAAGGCCTTCCAGGTCTACGCCAAAAGATTTTATAGCTTTTTTGTGTCTTTCTGGAAAATCCATACCCACTGTAGCAACCAGGTTTACGGGAGCAAAAAAACTCGCACTTATTGAAAAATAAGTCGCGGATCCGCCCAGTATTTCCTTTGAATACCCGGACGGAGAAGCAATTGTATCAAGCGCAACAGAACCTATAACAAGTATCTTTTTCATAAATTCTACCTTTCAGCAATGTTGTTTAATCAAATTTTTGCAAAATATTGTTCCATGATTTTCATAGAGCAATAATCACTGCACATAGTGCAAAAGTCCTTATCCACGGATATGGAAGATTTTCTGTATTTTGCCGCCTTAACAGGGTCTATGGATTTTTTAATTTGATTTTTCCAGTCTCTTTTCACCCTTAGCTCTGATATAGCCTTGTCCCAGCTCAACGCGCCTGGTATCTTTTTCGCTATATCAGCTGCGTGGCCTGCTATCCTGGAAGCTATGACGCCATTTTTTACATCATTCTCGTCAGGTATGCTCAGGTGTTCCGAAGGCGTTACATAGCATAGGAAATCTGCGCCATAAAAAGCAGCCAGAGCGCCTCCTATAGCCCCTGTTATATGGTCATAACCGGGGGCTATGTCCGTGACAAGCGGCCCAAGGACATAAAAAGGCGCATTGCCGCATAATCTTTTTTGCAGGATCACGTTTGTTTCTATCTGATCCAGCGGCACATGTCCAGGGCCTTCTATTATAACCTGAACATTGCTCTCCCTGGCCCTATCAGCCAGTTCTCCCAATATGATAAGTTCTTGTATTTGAGGCCTGTCAGTAGCATCCACCAAAGAACCGGGCCTTAAGCCATCTCCCAGGCTAAGCGCCACGTCATATTTCTTTGCAATCTTGAGTATGTCATTAAAATATTCATAAAAAGGGTTTTCTTTTTTATTAACAATCATCCACTCCGCCAGGAAAGAACCTCCTCTTGAGACTATGCTTATAAGCCGTTTTTGTTTTTTAAGCCTTTCTATAACGCTTTGGGTTATGCCGGAGTGGATCGTAAAAAAATCTACGCCCTCTGCCGCCTGTGTTTCAAGGATCTCCAAAATATCCCGGGCATTTATGCGGGAAATATGGCCTCTTTTTTTTGCTGCCATAACAGCTATTTCGTATATCGGGACAGTGCCTACTGGAACGGCTGAATTTTTTAAAATTAATCTGCGTATCTTTTTTATATCCCCTCCTGTGCTCAGGTCCATTACGGTATCCGCTCCGTATTTTATTGCAACATCCATTTTTCTGAGCTCTCTATTGACATTAGAGCTGTCCTTGGACGTGCCTATATTAGCGTTTATTTTTACGCGAAGCCCTTCTCCTACTGCGCAGGGATTTATTTTTCTTTTTGAATTTTTTACAAGGGTAATCCTGCCTTCTTTTATGCGGGATCTCAATAACTCAGGAAACATGCGTTCGTTTTTTGAAACATAACGCATCTCAGGCGATATTTTATTCAATCTTGCAAGTTCCATTTGAGTCATTTTAAATTTTTCCCAATAAACTTTTTGTAGCCAGATAGGGGCTTTTTGCTTCAAGTATCGCCCGCACAACAGCTATCCTTCTTACTCCCGCGGCTCTGACTTCTTTTATATTCGATTCATTAATCCCGCCTATTGCTACAAGCGGAATTTTTATCATATTTACAGCCTGTTTCAATGTTTCTAGCCCGGCTATTTTATAACCCGGCTTTACAGGTGTCTTGAAAACGGCTCCTATGGCGATATAATCTATGGCTTGTTTCTGCGCATCCATAGCTTCTTCTAAAGATCTGGCTGAAAACCCTATTATTTTTTTCTTGCCAAGAATTTTTCTGGCTGCAGCTAGAGGCATATCCTGAGGGCCTAAGTGCACGCCATCAGCATCCAGTGCCAAAGCCGCATGAACGCGGTCATTTATTATAAAAAGAGCTTTATGTTTCAGTAATTCTTTTATCTTAAAGCCTGTTTCCAAGAAACCTCTATCACTTGCTTCTTTATCCCTGAACTGAACCATGTCCAGCCCTGCTTTTAGAGAACAGGATAATATATCAAATAAATCTTTGCCTTCAAGAGCGTTATTATCTGTTACGAGATACAAGCCTGGCTTTTTCAACAATGTTTTTTTCAATATCATAAGTGTCAAATCTTAGTTTCCTATACCCCCGGCTTATATTTGCATCTATTATCTTAAAACACTCCTCAAGGACCCTCAGAGACTCTTTGACCCGCTCTATGTTAGACATAAAAATATCGGTAATATTTACGCCGGATTTAGGCATAAAATCTATAAATTTTGTTTTATCGCCCGATATATCCCTTTCAGATAAAAGCTCTGACAGAGATATTTTTTTCGATTTCAACACCAGGTTTGTAGCTCCGTGCCGTAGGGTTTTAAGAGCCTTTGTGTCATTTTTATCCTGCAGCGCAAATCTAACTATATCTTCGCAAACCCTCAACCCTTCGCGCGTCCTGTTTAAATTTGCATCTATAATCTGCAATAATTTATCTTCAACCATGCCTTATCATAAACTTTACAAAGTTACATTGTCAGTTTTGTAAAGATGTTTGAATTTTAGCTATCAGGTTTCGGGTAGAAAGGCCTTTTACATACGCCAGACTTTTTACTTTGCCGCCGTACGACTCCACAAAATCCGATCCAACTATATTTTCTTTTTTCCAGTCCCCGCCTTTAACAAGCACGTCGGGTTTTATCGCCTTTATAAGCTTCAAAGGGGTCAGTTCGCTGAATAACACTACAAAATCCACCGCCTCCAGCGCGGCAAGTAATATTGCCCTGTTTTTCTGCGACACAACAGGCCTTGATTTTCCTTTTATTTTTTTTACTGACGCGTCGCTGTTCAGGCCTATAACCAATATATCCCCTAAAGATTTCGCCTTTGAAAGGTAACTGACGTGTCCTGCGTGCAGGATATCAAAACAGCCGTTTGTGAATACAATCTTTTTATTTTTTTGTTTTAGTTTTTTTATAGCACTTGCTGCACAGGGAAGGTTTTTTATTTTCTTAGAAAGCATCTTCTATAAGCTCGCATACAATATGGCCTATTGCAATATGAGCTTCCTGTATCCTTGGAGTATTGCCAGATGGAACTCTTATGCACATATCCGCTATCTTAGAAAGCTCTCCGATTTTATTTCCTGTAAGAGCAGCTGTTTTAAGGCCAATTTTGGACGCCTTTAAAATACCAGCCACTACATTCTTTGAACTGCCGCTTGTGGATATGCCTATTGCCATATCGCCTTTCGTGCCAAAAGCCTCTACCTGCCTCTCAAAAAGATATTCAAAGTTATAATCATTTCCAAGCGCGGTAAGAGTGGAAACATTAGCGGTAAGCGCCATAGCAGGGAACGCTTTTCTTTCTTTTTTAAATCTGCCCACAAGCTCTGCCGCTATATGCATGCTGTCACTAGCGCTTCCACCATTTCCAAATAATAAAATTTTATGGCCTGATTTTAGCGTCTCCAGCATCGCCTTTGCAAGCTTTTCAATATCTTTTAAGCTGTTTTCGAGCAGCTTATTTTTAACATCAATACCCTCTCTTAATAATTCTGAAATTTTTTTCTGCATATAAACCCATATCACGTTCACCGATCTGGAGATAGTCCCGATTCGGGGAGCGGAGTCTGGTTACATTATCCGAAAAATATCTTTGCAATGTTATAAAGCTCCATATCAACAGTTTTCAATTTGCTGACAGCAGCTTCTAGTGGAACCGCTATTATTTTATTTCCCTGCAAACTTGCCATTTTTCCATAATTTTTTTTAAGCACCAGCTCCATTGTCTTTATGCCGAACCTTGTGCCCAGGACCCTGTCAAACGCCGTAGGAGTTCCGCCTCTCTGTATATGCCCCAGAACAGTAACCCTTGTTTCATATCCTGTCCTTTTCTCTATCTCATCTCCAACTCTCTGTCCCATACCGCCTAATCTCACATGCCCGAATGCGTCAAGCTTTTCTTCCTGGGTAACCATAGTGCCTTTTTTAAACTGAGCGCCTTCAGCAACGACTATTATGCTGAAACTTTTTCCTCTTTGGTGCCTTTTTTTTATTATATCGCATACTTCATCAATATCCACAGGAACTTCCGGTATGAGAATAACATCCGCCCCGCCCGCAAGCCCTGATTCGAGCGCTATCCATCCCGCGTGTCTTCCCATTACTTCAACTACCATTATTCTATGGTGCGATTCTGCAGTTGTATGAAGCCTGTCAATCGCCTCTGTCACAATATTTATAGCAGTATCGAATCCGAACGTAACGTCAGTACAATCCAAGTCATTGTCTATTGTTTTAGGCGCTCCAACCACATTGAAGCCATCTTTATACAATTTATTTGCAACGCCAAGGGTATCCTCTCCTCCAACTGCTATCAGGGCCTCAAGCCCTATCTTTTTAAAATTTTCCTTGGCTTTTTTTATGTCATCTTCTTTTTTATAAGGATTAGTCCTCGATGTGCCCAGTATGGTCCCGCCTTTTGGCAGTATTCCTGAAACCGATTGGAGGCTTAGCTCAATAGTATCATTTTCAATAAGGCCTTTCCAGCCATTTTTTATGCCTATGACTTGATAGTTTTCTTGAATCGCATACCTCACAGCAGCCCTTATTACAGGGTTTAATCCCGGGCAATCTCCTCCGCCAGTTAAGATTCCGACTTTCTTCATTTCTTTGCTCCTCCCAATTTTTGCAAAACAAAAAATTGATCCCGAGTCTCGCCCGCCACCTTTGGTGGCGAGGCGGACGAGGGACCTTTTTACTCGCCTGTCCCTAAAAGTTTCTCAACGTAATCTGTTGCAAAATCACCTCTTAAAAATAATGTATCGCCCATTACATGCTTATGAAAAGGTATTGTAGTTTTTATAGGCGCTATCATGAATTCATCAAGAGCCCTTTGCATTGTCTTTATTGCCTCCTGCCTGGAATTTCCATAGCAAATAAGTTTGGCTATCATAGAATCATAATAAGGGGATATGGTATAACCTGTGTAAACATGCGAATCCACTCTTACGCCTGGGCCGCCGGGAATCAAAAACATATCCACTTTTCCAGGGCAAGGCATAAAGTTTTTCTCTGGATTTTCTGCATTAATCCTGCATTCTATCACAGTGCCTTTCATTTTTATATCATCCTGCTTGAAACCCAGCTTCATCCCGCTGGCTATTTTTATCTGTTCTTTTATCAGATCTACGCCTGTAACCATTTCCGTTACAGGGTGCTCCACCTGAATCCTGGTATTGACTTCCAGAAAATAAAAATTTTCATTCCTGTCATAAAGGAATTCTACCGTACCTGCGTTCAGGTAATTGCACGCCTTAGCTGCCCTAATCGCCATGTCCCCTACTTTTTTTCTTAATTTGGAATCTATTGCAGGAGAAGGCGACTCTTCTATTAATTTTTGATGGCGTCTTTGGATAGTGCAATCTCTTTCGCCAAGCGATATGATATGGCCATATTTATCAGCAAGTATCTGCACCTCTATGTGTCTTGGCCTTTCAACATATCTCTCAAGGTATACATCTGCATTTCCGAAGGCAGCTTCAGCCTCTTGCTGAGCAGTTATAAGCGAACTGACCAATCTCACGTCATTATGGCACACCCTCATGCCTTTTCCGCCTCCGCCTGCGGAAGCTTTTATTATAACAGGATATTTCAATCTCTTTGCCGTCTTTACAGCCTCTTCTTTTGTTTTTATAATACTTTGGCTGCCCGGGATAACAGGTATGCCGACTTTCTGCATAGTGAGCCTGGCTGTCATTTTATCGCCCATCATCCTCATATTTTCAGGAGTAGGCCCTATAAATGTTATATCGCAGGATTCGCATATCTCTGCAAAATGCGCATTTTCTGCTAAAAATCCGTAACCGGGATGAATAGCATCGACATCTGTAATTTCAGCAGCGCTTATAATAGCGGGTATATTCAGATAACTTTCTGAGCTCTGAGCAGGGCCTATACAGACAGCTTCATCAGCCAGCCGGGTACTAAGAGAATCTGCATCAGCCTCCGAATACACAGCAACTGTCTTTATGCCCATCTCCTTACACGCCCGTATGATCCTTACCGCTATTTCACCGCGGTTGGCAATCAATATTTTAGAAAACATAATGCATATCTTCCTTAACTAATTTCGCCCCGACGAAGTAAGCCGGGGCGAAATTAACAGTTATCTTATATGGATTCCACCATAAACAACGCCTGGCCATATTCAACAGATCTGGCATTTTCTACAAGTATCTCTACAATCTTGCCCTTAACTTCTGATTTTATTTCGTTCATCAGTTTCATTGCTTCAATAATACATACCACTTGCCCTATCTCTACGGCCTGCCCTATCTCAGCATAAGGTTTTGCCTCAGGATTAGCAGCTCTATAAAAAGTCCCGACCATTGGCGCCTTTATTGCTGCAAGGTTTCGTTCTGGTTTAGCAGGCTCGCTAATTTTTTGTTCATGGCTGACAACTTGGACATTTTTTGGTATAGCATGCTCTTCTGCTATTGTCTCTATTTTACCGGAAGCTGATTTTCTAAGCCTGATCTTCATTCCATCACGCTCAATCTCGAGCTCCATGAGCTCGTTTTCATTCATAAGTACAATTAATTCCTTAATCTCTTTTAGATTCATATATGTCTCCCAAATTTTGCGAAGCAAAATTTGATCCCGAGCCCCTCGCCGCTGACGGCTCGGGACGAGGGACCCTTTTCTTCTACACCCTGCCTGTATATCCCCTGGTCCTGGTGTCTATTCGCACCACATCCCCTTCACTCACAAATAAAGGCACTGACACAACAAAACCGGTTTCTGTTTTTGCAGGCTTATTGCCTGATTTGGACGTATCGCCTCTGATGCCAGGCTCGGTCGATATTATTTTTAAATCTATAAACATAGGCGGTTCGAGCGTAAGAACCTGGCCTTTATAAATAAGGGCTGTCGCCTCAAGATTTTCTTTGAGATAATTTATTACCTCCCCTACCTGATCCCTGTGAAGAGATATTTGCTCATATGTATCATGGTCCATAAATTCAAATATGTCGCCGGCTGTATATAAATATTGAAATGTCCTCTTATCTATATCAACTGTTTCTATCTTTTCGTTTCTGAAAGTGCGCTCTAATATCGTGCCTGTTTTTATGTTTCTTAATTTTGTGCGGACAAATGCACTGCCCTTGCCGGGTTTTACATTTTCATAGCTCACTACATAATAAACTGCGCCTTCCAGTTCTATGCTCAACCCATTTTTTATATCATTAATTCCTACCAGCATGTTTCACTGCTCCTTTTGTTAATATCTCGCAACCGTTTTTTGTAATAAACACTGTGTCCTCTATTCTTACCCCGCCCCAGCCTGGAATATAAATCCCTGGCTCAATAGTTATAATCATGCCTTTTTCCAATTTTATTTCGCTGTTTTGGGAAATAGCCGGGATCTCGTGAGTTTCGCGGCCTATGCCGTGACCCAGGCTATGAAGAAAAAAGCTTCCCATACCTCTATCTGATATATACCGGCGGGAAACAGCATCTATATCTTTTGCATAAACGCCCGGCTTCAGGATCTCAATAGCTACGCTCTGGGCAGCCAAAACTATATTATATATATGCAAATACTTACGACTAATTTTACCCAAGAAAACCGTCCTTGTCAAGTCAGAATTATACCCGCAATGCATAGCTCCAAGATCCAATGTAACCATCTCCTGTTTTTTTATAATCTTATTTGATGCAGCTGCGTGAGGCATTGAGGAATTTACGCCTGAGGCCACTATTATGTCAAAGCCTGCCAGGCTGAAATTATTTTTTAAGGCGTATACCTCTATAGCACGCTTTACGTTATTTTCAGTAACGCCAGGCTTTGCGGCCTTGACCGCGTAATTCATCAACTGCACCCCGTATTTACAAGCCTGCCTCATATTATGAATCTCGCTTTCATCCTTTACCTTCCTCAGATTCTCTATGATATGCGTTAAAGGGGTTAGCCTTATTTTGCCAAAACGTTTTTTCAAATTTACGTAATCCTGATAGGTGAAATTATCCGCTTCGAACCCTATAAGACTTGAACGGGTTTCAGCGCAGGTTTCTATTATAATCTCCCAAAGATTTCTATTTTTAACAATGCCGATAGAACATCTTTTGGCGGATTTTTCATATTCCTCTTTATACCTCGAATCCGTTATCAGGATATTTTTTTTAGGGGAAATAAAAAGAATGGCTCCTTCGCCTCTTGAGCCGGTAAGATACGCGATGTTTTCTTTTTTTTTGATCAAGAAACCGTCGATAGATTCCTTTTTTAGATACGCTATAAGCTTATTTTGTCTGTCAATATAGCTCATAATGGCTGTCATTCGTCCGCCAAAGAAACAATGGTAATCTCAGTATTAATTTCTCCGGCTGGAAATTGGTTTTCTCGCAAGATGGATTGCAGCGTCAAGGCCATACAAATAACCATCCGCTCCAAAACCGGATATCTGGCCTTTTGCAACGGAAGCTATTAATGAATTATGCCTAAAATCTTCTCTTGCATAAATATTAGAAAGATGCACCTCTACCGCCGGTATGTCCATAGCTGATATGGCATCTCTTATGGCAACGCTCGTATGAGTGTATGCAGCAGGATTTATAAGAAGGGCGTCATATTTATCTTTTGCCTTGCCTATTTTATCCACTATTTCTCCTTCATGGTTTGATTGAAAAATCTCAAGATAGACCTTTTTCTTTTTTGCTGCCTCTTTCAGTTTTTTATTAATATCTTCTATAGTAACTTTGCCGTAAATCTCAGGCTCTCTTTTGCCAAGCAGATTCAAATTCGGCCCGTGAATAACTAATATCTTAACCATGGATACCCCTCTCTTTAACCGCTTCAACCTGCGCGGTTACCGCGCAGGTTGATTTCGGTAACTTACTAGCTTCTGATAATGCTCTGGTAATCTTAAATGACCTTATTCTGCTTCTTCTATCAACATTATAGGTATCCCATCTCTGATAGGATATTTTTTCCCGCATTTTACGCAACAGATCTTATCGTCTTTCAATTCTACATCTTGCTTGCATGCAGGGCAGGCTAATATCGCCAGCAGCTCTTTGTCTATCATAAGTCCCCCTTTTTCTCTGTTTCCATATGACTGCCAGAAAAATAATGGCAGGCTCAGTATTCCGCCAAAGAAACCTCAGGCTTCAGCTTAGAGGGTTCTATTTTTACAGGATATACCAGCTGATATATCCCCCCTACCACGCCGTATAGCATAATCAAACCAAGCCACAGAAGAGATATCGCAAATGCTTTTTCAGGCCCGATATAACCTTTTAAAAAATACACAAATGCACCTTCCCTCACGCCAAGGCCGTTTAACGAAGGAAGCATGCTTACAGCCCATATAAGCGGAATAATCAGAAACAACCTGAACAAAGGAATGTCTCCGCCTATAGATAACACAAGCAGATATACGCTGGATATAGAAACAGCTTGCAGTCCAAAAGATAATACTATAGCCTTTACCAAAAGCCTGGGGCTATTTCTATAAAGATTTATACCATCGTATAATTTTGATGACTTTTCTTTTATTTTATAAAATATCCCTTTTTTGCCTGAATAGGCTTTTTCCACCCTGTTATTCTTCTTAAGCAGAAATATTATCATTGCTGCGGTTAAAATAAATATCACAGGAACTATGGATACAATAAATTTATTATCCAGGCTCTTGCCTATAAAAAGAATACCTATTAAAGCTATTAATAAAGTAGCTACGAAGCCCAGAAGCCTGTCAGTCAGCACCGCAGCGTAAGAAGCAACCTTGTTATTGGTTTTCTTGGACGCATAATACGCTTTTACTATATCTCCTCCTATTGCAGTTGGTAAAAAATTATTGAAGAAATAGCCTATAAATGTAAGATATACAGCGTCTTTTATAGAGATAAAAACCTTTTGCCCTGACATCAGTAACTTCAACCTGTAAGCAACCGCTATAGAAAGAAACATGTTAATAAGTATCGCTAATAAAATAAACGCTTTGTCAGAACCCTTAAGTATGCCCAGGATTTCTCTGGCGTCTTTTCTCATTATCCATATTAAAAGAATGAGCAGCCCAAAGCTTATGACAGACCGTAATATAATAAACAATTTATTTTTCACCATATAATCATTCCCGCGTATCCGACTACGGAGCTATAGTCGCCTGATGTGTCACCGCTTGTCTGGTATTTCACGAGTCCTGCTTTTTTTGCGCCTAAATTTTTGCATACGCTTATAAGCGCGCAAGTAGCCGGAAGGCCGCACATAGACAGGCCTCTCTCTTTAACTACCCTGAATAACTTTTCCTCATCCATGTCCAGGATAGCGTCTATTGCCAGCCTGTCCTTTTCCCTTGCAGATTCCTCTGATTCATAATGAGTCATATCAGTAGAGGCTATAAAAAGGCCTGTCCTTCCTATTTTTTTAAAACCATTCGCTATATCCAGTCCCAAGGCCTGGCATTCCGATAATTTTGCCTGCGGAGATACGGATATAGGAACAATTTTTATGTCATTCTGCAGATACTGCAAAAACGGGATTTCAACCTCTATGGAATGCTCCTGCAAATGAGCCAAAGCATCTTCTTTTAAAAGAGAGCCTTCTTTTAAAATAGAACCGGCTATTTCAGAGTCTATCTTGGCCTCTCCAAGAGGAGTTGCCCAGCTTCCGCCGGTCATAATGCTGAATTTTTCTCCGGAGCCTGTATGATTTGTCCCTAAAATAACTGCGGTTTTTTTAAGGTCTACTTTTGATATTGTAAGGCCCGCCACAAGGCCGGAATACACATAACCTGCGTGCGGCATTATTACGCCTATTGCATCCTGTTTTTCTGAAACAGGTTCTATTAATCCGGAAAGCATCTTTCTAAGGCTTGCTTCAATCTGAGGATAAAATTGCCCGGCTACAACAGGTCGTCTAATCATATACTATTTTGCAGGGCTCGGTCGCGACCGAGCCCTGCAGCTATTTTCCTTTTAGTATCAACACTGCGCACTTATCAAGGGTTAAGATTCTTTTCGCCACTCGTTTAACGTCTTCAACGGTAACGGCATCTATACTTTTATCAAAATTCTTGTAATCATTATATCCAAGCCCGTACAGTTCATCCATCGCTACGCTAAAAATAAAGCTGGAATTTGTCTGCATGTTGACCTTGCGCATTGCCTTTAAATAGTTTTTTGATTTTTCTATGTCTCCTTTTTTTACGCTGTTTTTTGCCAAAAGATCCAGTTCTTTTAATATTCTGCTCCTGGTTTTTTGTATATTTTCTTTTGAGGTTAGCGCGTACACTGCAAGATATCCAGGATCTATACCCAATACATTAAAAGCTCCCACCGCATAGGTAAGGCCGTTTTCTTCTCTTATGTTTTTAAACAGTACGCCGGAAGGGCTAGACAAAATGTTCGCAAGTATCTCAACTACATACCTATCTTTATCGTAAATACCTATCCCGCTAAATCCTATAAGTATAAGCGACTGGTCTTTATCTACATTTACCGTACTTTCTCTTATTTTTTCTATAGCAGGTTCTTTTTGAGGATTAGGAAAAACTGGCTTATTCAAAGTTATTTTTGAAAAATATTTTTCAATCAGATTCATAATCTCTTCGCTTTTAAAGTCCCCTGACACGCCTATTGCAATATTTTCCGGAGAGACAACGCTTTTATAAAAATCTTTTACCGCATCTTTTGTGATCTTATCAACGCTTGAGCCAGTGCCTATCGTCTGAAACCTGTACGGGTGGGTTTTAAAAAGGAGCTCTTTCAATAACCTATGGCCATGATTCATTATTTCGTTATCCTGCATCTTTATCGCTTCCTGAATTTCATTTTTTTCCCTTTTAAATTCCTCGTCCGGAAAAGAAGAGCTGGTGCAAATATCAGATGCAAGCTTCAATGCGTCTTCAATGTGTTCTTTTAAGCACGTCAGGTTAATACCGATGCTGTTATTGCCGGAATACGCATTTAAAGCTATTGCCCTTGATTCATAAAATTTAGCCATATCACTTCTTGACATAGAGTCTGTCCCGTCCAAAAGCATCCGGCTGGTAAGCATTGACATGCCGTTATTGTCTTCGTTTTCAGCCCTGAGGCCGCCTTTAAATACAATAGACACTGCTATTATAGGCAAGCTGTGATTCTCAGACATGATCACGGGAATATTATTAGAAAGCGAAATTTTTTTAATATCCATGGATTTTTTTTCCAGGCCTGATTCGTTTTTTCTTTTCAACGCATTGCCTGACTTACTTAGAACTGTAACAACCATATTTTGAGCGTTTAGATATTTTGCAGCTACCTGTTTTATATCCTCCGCTTTTACAGATTTTATATTTTCTATATACTCCCTGTAGAAATCAGGGCTGCCGGTCAGGATCTGGCTCTGGGCCATATCATTGGCCTGGGATTCAATGGTTTCTTTCCGGTATACGTAATCGGCTATAAAATTATTTTTTGCTTTTTGAAGATCGTATTCGCTTATACTGTTTTGTTTCAGATTTTCTATCTGGCTGAGCACAGCGTCCATTGCCTTATTTATATTTTCCTCTTTCAATATGCTTGAAACAACAAAAAGGCCCGGGTCTTTGGGTGTATAGTTATACGCGGAAACAGAAAGAACCAACCGATTTTTCATCCTCAGATTTTCGTTCAATACAGAGCTTTCCCCCTGGCCCAGGATAAAAGACAAAAGATCCATCGCGTAAAGATCGCTATTAAGCAAATCCGTAGAATGAAAGCTTATATTCATATATGCGCCGTCGATATCAGCGCGCTCTTCCAGGAGCCTTTCTATTACCTGCGACGGCTCTTCCGGCCTTGCAATGATTGTATTACTGCCGCGTAACAACTTTCCAAAAGACATTTCTATCTTATCCAGCACATCTCGCCTGTCTACATCTCCTACAACCGCTATCGTAATTTTCTCCGGGACATATGCGGCCTTGAAAAATTTTATCAGGTCAAATCTACCCAGCCTTCTAAAATTTTCTTTATACCCTATTGGAGGCAGGCGATAAGGGTGTTTTAAAAATGCTGCCTCAAACGTCATCCTGGAAATCCTCCTGGCAGGGTCGTCTTTATTCATGTCCATCTCTCTTTCTATGACAGACATTTCTTTTTTCATCTCGTCCTGGTCAAAAACAGGTTCTGTAATCATTTCTTTTAGTATATCCATAGCTATGCCTAAATGGTCCTTAAGAATAGTTACGCTATAGCCTGTATAATCATATGATGTATATCCTTCTATACTGCCTCCATATTTATTTAATATATCTTCTATGGATCCGGCAGGATATTTCCTGGTCCCCTTAAAAAGCATATGCTCTACCAGATGGCTTATTCCTGTCCCGCTATATTCCCCTTCAGACGCAGAGCCTGAATCAATAAAAATAGATACGACCACTATGGGGTTTCGGTGGTCTTCTTTTACAATCGCCCTAAGGCCATTATCCAGAGTTATAGTGTCATTGGCATTTAAAGGTGCACAGATAAAAGCGCCTAAAACAAAAAATGCCAAGACAGAAAATAAAATAATTTTTTTTATCATCTTGGGCATATAGTAAGGGACAAGCATGCCTATCCCCTGCATTTAATATTTAAAATCAATACCTGCTGATCGATTTAGGCGAACGCTGTTTTCTTCTTCTTTTTGCGCTCGGTTTTTCATAATGCTTGCGGGCTTTCAGCAACTTTAATAAACCATCGCGTTCTATTTTTTTCTTAAAACGCCGCAATGCTTTTTCCAGGGATTCTCCCGGAGCTATATCTATTCTCGACATTCGTTTTCACCCCCTCAAATTTGCAAAGCAAATTTGATCCCGAGCGACCATGCTTATTTTCATCGTGTCGCGAGGGACATTTGCAAAGCAAAACTTGATCCCGAACCCCGATTTATCGGAGCAAAAGATCTTAATACGTATAGATTTTATATAAAACACCTGCAAGTGTCAAGCACTATTAGCGCCTCGCAACATAAAACTTTAATCAGGGTTGCTCGGCACAATACCGAAGCCGCCCTCGTAAAAATTTAAGCGACGAGGTATTAGTCTTTTTTCGAAGGCGTTTCGTCATCCTTCATGCCTTTTTTGAATTCACCTATTGCCTTTCCCAGGTTCTTTCCTATTTCCGGTAATTTAGCAGCTCCAAATACCAACAGGCATATAACTAATATCAAAACCAATTCCGGCATTCCTATTCCAAACATTTAGACCTCCCAATTTTTGCGAAGCAAAAATTGATCCCGAGCCCCAATTCATCGGGACGAAGGATCCTGTTCAATCTTTCCCAGTATCTTATCTACATCCACATAATCCTTTACCAGGCTTTCAGCCATCATGGTTTTTCTCTTATCTTGAGGCCCTATTTTGACGACAAGGTTGTATATTTCTGAAGCAGTTTTATACGTGTGTTCTGTGCTCAAAAGCACCGGGATATCCGTACTTCTTATCAGCCTCATTACCTTTTCATTAGGCACAACGCCTCCGGTTAATATAATGCCTGATATTAAGATTCTTCTTTTTGGTTTTTCTAAAAGATGCGCCATTAATACCGTCTTTATCATATCTTCCCTGTCGCCGGGGGTTATTAAAAGAGAATCTGTTTCAATATAATTAAGCGCATCATAAGGCTTCATTGCGCCTATAAAAATATTGCGTACGACATTAGAGACGCCTACCTTTTTAGATATAAGCTTCAGATTGGTTTCCTCTATGATATTCTGAATCGTGGGATTTGAAAGATTCGGCGTATAGGGGATTACGCCAAGCACATCAATGCCTCTTCTCTTAAGGCCCAACTTAAGGATGTTTTTTACTTTCTTATATTTCGACGCAAGAACTTTATTAATTATAACGCCTATAACATCCACCCCTTCTTTTTCAAACAATGCCATATTTAGTTCTATTTCATCCATTGGCTTGCCTATCCCGCCAGCTGTCACAAGTATCACCTTGGCATCCAAAAGGCTCGCCACCCTCGCATTGGAAAGGTCGAATATAGAACCTACGCCTGCGTGGCCTGTGCCTTCTATTATAACAAGGTCTTTTCTTTTGGCTATGCGCTCAAAAGAAGATATTATACTGTTCACCAGTTTTCTGTGATCGCCCCTTTTTATATAATTTTCCGTAAACCCTTTATCTATCGCCACGGGACTCATATCTTTTATCGAACATCTCATTCCGCAGACTTTCTCAATAAGAACAGAATCCTCGTCCACCTTGCATCCGTGCTCAAACACGTATCTCTGGCCAACAGGTTTTATAAAACCTACCCTGTTAAATCTTTTTTTAAACGCCTTGATAAGGCCCAAAGAAATAGTGGTTTTTCCGTCATTCTGCTTAGTGGCAGCTATAAATATTCTTTTCTGCATTGTAAAGTTACCTCTTCTCCCACTTTAGTAATTCCGTAACCTTTGAAAGCGTTGAACCTTCGTCTATCTCTTTCCGAAGCCTGTTTTCCGTTTCCATTACGCCCATAGCTCTGTTTGCGAATTCTACCGCTTTATCTTTCGGGATTACCACTACGCCATCATCATCTCCCAGCACCCAGTCTCCGCTGAATATTTTTACGCCTCCTGCATTTACGCTTATGCCTATTTCTCCGAATCCTTTAGGCTCACCTGCCGAAGGTGAAATTATTTTTGCAAATGCCGGGAATTTAAGGGCCCTTATTTCTTTAATATCTCGTATAGCTCCGTCTATTACAACGCCTGCTATCTTTTTCTGGATAGCTCCGTGAGTAGCCAGTTCTCCCCATATGGCAGGCCCTACGCCTCCGGCGTCAACAACTATAACCTGCCCCTCTGAAGCCTTATCAATTGCCTCTACAGGTTTTGCCCAGTCTCCGGGATATGTTCTTACTGTTAAAGCCTGGCCGCACATCTTTAAACCTGGATTAACACTTATTATGTCTTTCAAAGCCCCTTGCCTGTGCATTGCATCAGAAAGATTCGAGGTTGATACTTTCATTAAGATTTTTGCAATATCTTTTTCAGTGCCTCTCTTAAAAAGATCTGTTTTTATTTTTTGAAGCCTGGCTATAGAATGTATTATTTTTTCTGTTGCTTTTTTTGCATCTTTTGATTTATTTATAGCCCCGCCTACTATGATTATGCTTGCGCCGGCTTTAACAGCGTCAGGAGCTGTTTCAGAATTTATCCCGCCTGCCACTGCTATTGGAATGGATAAATGTTTTGCAATATCCTTTAGCTCGTTAAAAGGATTTTTGGCTGCCATCTGGTCGTCAATAGAGCAATGGATGCCTACGTAATCGACTCCTAATCTTGTTGCTTCAATCGCTCTTTTTTTAGCATCTTTTATCGCAATTAAATCAACCTGTATCTTTGCCCCATAATTATGCGCCGCCTCTACGCATTCTCTTATTGTCGCATCGCTTGATGCGCCTAGCACGCAGACAATATTTGCACCAGATTTTGCCGCAATCTCCACCTCCGTACGGCCCGCATCCATAATCTTCATATCAGCTACGATTGTTTTATCAGGAAATCTTTCGCGTAATTTTCTGACAGCATTCAAACCTTCGCTTTTTATTAAAGGGGTGCCCGCCTCTAACCAATCAGCCCCTCCGCTGACAGCCTCCTGGGCGCATTTCATTGCGCGACTCAAATCCACGAAATCTAATGCTACTTGCAATATCGCTTTCATATAAAAATCCCAATGATTCGTAACCTGTAACTAATAACTCGCAACTGGAAATTTTAAAACTAATTCCAATCTGGTTTTTTTTATTCCTAATTCCTAGTTACTGGTTGCTGTTTCTCGTTCTCCCATTACCTGTATTATTATCTCCCGCTCTCTAGGCCGATTGTCAAAATCAATGAATATTATCTGCTGCCATCTGCCTAACTGCAATTTTCCGTTAACAAAAGGCACTGATATCCCAGGGCCTAAAAAAGAAGCTCTTATATGAGCGCATCCATTACCATCCTGTAATCTTATATTATGCTGATATTCACCTGATTCGGGCGCTATTTTTTCAAAAAATGCCCTGAGGTCTTGCACTAGCCCTGGTTCATATTCAACAGTTGTAATGCCCCCTGTAGAGCCAGGGACAAAAATAGTCACAGAACCATTTTTTAGTCCAGAACTTAAAACAGCTGAAGCTGTTTCTGTGGTAATATTGATTATATCCGTATCGCCTTTAGTGCTAAATTTTATTCTTTTTGTAATGACCGTCATATAACACCAACTTCACCCCTGCAACCTGCGCGGTAAACTACGCGGTTACCGCGCAGGTTAAGGATGTTTATTTTTTCCGGTAAGCTTCTAGATACGAATTACAATATAGCTGTTTTTCCATTAACAATTCTGCCGTAATCAAGCTGTCCATTAATTCTCTATCAGTTACGTCGAGTATAGCAGCGTCCAGGCCGTTGGCTATAGCCATTGCTAAAAAAGTCCTGTTGATTAAAC
>Ga0172370_10001831_pt1 | contig 31549 bp, 42 predicted proteins | sample LakKiv5m_FD_114538 | JGI IMG/M metagenome (GOLD analysis project Ga0172370, IMG submission 114538) | Freshwater microbial communities from Kabuno Bay, South-Kivu, Congo - kab_022012_11.5m | ecosystem: Environmental > Aquatic > Freshwater > Lake | place: Democratic Republic of the Congo...
AAAGGGGTACTCCTTGCGCTTCTTGCGGGGCGGCTCCACCGTTACTGTCGAGGTGCTGAAAGGCACGTCGAAGCCTTTGGCTACCATGTACCGCCGGGCCACTCGATGAACGGACGTGGACCACGGACCTTCAGGCCCTTCGCCGGAGCGGGTGGAACCCTTGGCGTTCTCCACGTCGATCTTCAGCCCCTGGAAGTCAATGAAGCCCTCGAAAGGGAACTCCTTGCGCTTGGCCTGAGGCTTCTCCAGAACCACGGGGGAGAAGCTGGCGGGCACCTCGACCACTTTGGCATTGGACTTGGCTGTCTTGCCCAACTTTGGTGATGGTGGGTAGACCTGGCCGTTTGAGCACCAGCACGCCCCAGGTTGAAAGGCACCCGAAGAATGTGTGTCCTTGGCAGGCACAATACGGTTCTTGTCCACGGGGCAAGTGACCCAGGTATGACCTTGGTTGCAGGTCTTCTCACTGGTCGAGCACCGGCAACTCCGCACAGCAGGTGTGGAGCACACAGGGCAGAAAGAGCCGTAGGGGTTCGGAAGATGAGTCAGATTGCCCTGAGCATCCTCGCCACGACGTTCTTGCAGCCGCTGAAGTTTCTCACCGATAGTGAACCCGGCTGTCTTGCCCTGCATGTTCTTCTCCGTGCTCACACCCAGCGCAAAGGCAGCCGCCAGGCTCGACTTGTTGTCTACTTCGAGCCACTGGCCGGGGGCGTGCCGTGTGTTTTCCACGACCTTGCCCCGGGACATCGTCATCTCTTTGACGGGTCGGTAGATCACCTGGTAACGGGCTGGATGGCCAGGCCGCCTGGTGTCCTGCACTCGGACGTTACCGTCCTTGCTCTCAAAGATGGTGTACGAACCTGTGGCAGGGGTCTGCTTCCAGCCTGAAGGAAGTGCCGTGGCCCCGTGGACACCCCTGACGTGGATGATCCGGTCGATGCCCTCTGCTTCGGTCACCGGAGTTGCGGCCAGTTGAGCTTGCATCCTCTCAAAGGCACCAACAGGGACAATGCGGTCTGTCGTCCGGCACAGATTGCGGTCAATGCAGATGGCAATGGGCGTGTCCATCACAACAGCCCACACTTCCAAGTTGTTGTCTTTGGCCCGCTGAATGACCGTGGCCCTTTCCCGAGCCTTGGTCAGGGTTGCATCGAAGTAGATGGTGTCTGGCTCATGATTGGCACGCAACCAGGAGGTCTTGCCCGAGGCGGGGAGGCCAACCAGCATCACGACCCGATTGTACCTGCCTGTACGAACCAACTGGTCCAGTACCGACTTGGACTGCCACCACGCGGCCTGCACCCGTTCTTCTGACCAGGCATACTCCCCTGTCGAAGTGAGCAGGTACTCGTCAGGCGAGATGATTGTCGCCGTCTTCTTCAGGTTCTCTTCCGCCACATCCTCAGCCAGCAAGGCCCGAATTGCCAGTTCTTCGGCGGGGTCAGTCTCGGCGACCTTCTTGAGGAAAGCGGGCATCGGGGCCTCCCTGCATTGGTGTGCGGGCTCTACCCCTGGCGTCAGATAGAGGAACTACCGCCCGAAGCCTGGGAAGCGCCCACGCCGCAGATCGTACACCTGGCGCAGGAAAGAGGTGGGTCGGTTACGGGAGATCAGGCCCTCTAGCCGCAGGCACACCTGGATGGCGTTGCGGTACTGCTCGAAGGTGAATCTGGACTCCTTGTGCAGCGACAGTGCCTGAGCAGCCTCCCGAACGGAGGCTACAGTTGGCAGACGCTTCGAGTCCTTGGGATAGCCCATTGGCAGGGCACGGCGAAACTTCCGATCATCCCCCGGCATCCAATCTTGGGTGCGCTGGCGCTCCAGTCCTTCAATGCGGTATGCCAGTCTGTCGAGGTCCAAGGGTGTCATCGGGGGTGCCTCCTGTCTGGAACCACTACGGACGTGGCCTGTCAGTTGAGCCCCAGGTCAGCGGAACATCCAGTCACACGGACCTTCCCCTTCCTCAGGGGTTGTGACCTCAGGGGCCTTGGCCTGCTTGACCCGCTTGGCCACCTTGGCCTTGGGCTGGTCAAGGCGGGGGAACTTGGCCAACAGGTCACGCTCCACTCCTCGGATGTAGTCACGCCCGTAGGCCTGATTCTCCAAGTCGTCATACAGGACCTGGGGGATCGCGTTCCGCGTCTCCTGGCACACGGCAGCCGCAGGGGCCGCAATGGCGGCTACGGTGTCCGTGTCACCACCCAAGGCCACTGCCCTCTGGATCACGTCGGCCAGGCTCTGGCCCTCCAGGAACACGGCCACAGCCCGTTGCACCGTAGCCACGCCATCAGTCGGTGCTCCTGTGACCGCCCCCCGAGTACCTAAACCCCAGTCAAACCCAGGCACCCACTTGTCGAGGAAGGCCACCACGTCAGCCTTGGTGCCCAGCCGGTGGTAGCGATGATGAAACAGCAAGGCTGCGGCAGCGGCAGCCCCCATGCCGCCCCAGGTGGCGTGCGTCAGGCTGGCCTGCATCATGGCCACATCCCGGACCTTCCAAGGGTCACGGAGGAAGCCCACAGGGAAGGCACGCATGGCCCCACCGTTCTTGGTCGAGTCCGGTCGGATGCCCGACAGGAAGTCTGTGGCTGTCGTGGCCCCGAGCAGGAAGTTGTAGAAGTTGCTGGAGTAACCCGTCCGTTGGTCCCTGTGGAACGCCTGGGTGAAGTGCCCGGCCAGAACCCAGGGGGTGGCAGTCTCCCCTGTCCGCAGGTGGTCGGCCACGGCCAGGGCCATTTGGGTGTCATCCGTGTAGGCGTTGGCAGCCCGCCAGGCGAACTTCGGGTGCGGGATGTAGCACGTCATCCTGTTGTGCTTCTGGACGTAGGCAGCCGAGGTCATCTCGAACCCGGCCCCATAACTATCTGCAATGGCACAGGCCAGAAGAGGGCCGATCGGTTCAGGCGGGTTGGGGTTGGGCATGTGCAGCAGCCTCATGGATGTGGTGAATCAACCGGCACTGGCAACGCAGGAACAGCTTGAGGTTCTCGTAGGCAGGGTACTGCCGGGGGAACTCGTGGCGGGCCTCACGGATCATCGGGTAGAACCACTTCTCGACCTCGGCCAAGTAGGTCACCTGCTTCTCCTGGGTGAACACACCGGGCATCGTCTGCAAGTTGTGTGCCCGGTCAGACAGTTTCACAATACTGGCAATCGGGCAGTGGGCCATCTCGGCAAAGTAGAGGTCGTAGGTCTTGGTCAGACCGTTGGACTTCTTGGACAGGCACCATACCGCCGAAGCCACCAGAGGACCGAACTTGGCTTCCAACTTGGCCTGCGTCCAGATGTGCCCATGGTCCTCCAACAGGTCGTGCAGGAAGGCCGCTGTGACCGTTTCCTCCGGGTACTCCAGGTGTGGCACCAAGGTCGTGATCAGTCGGGCCACGCTCAACTGATGGTGAAACAAGGGAGTCTCCCCATCCTTGCGGAAGCCTTGCTCCAGTTTGCGGACCAGTTCCAGGGCCTCAGCGGCCTTGTAGTAGCCCTTGCCTTCGAGCCAACCTCGCATCGTGGAGAGTTGCTTGCGGTGGCGATCTTCGACTTCGCTCATGGTGGGCCTCCTACAGGTACTACGCCTGGGGCGGCCGGATTGAGCCCTAGCCGTTGTGCAGTCCCAACAGCAGGACCCGCTTATTGAAATGGGGCGCGTCCGGTGGGATGAACTGGTTGCCCCGGAAGTCAGTGTAGTTGAACAGGTCCTGATTCTCTGGGTTGAACTTCACGACCGAGGCATTGCCGCCCTGGTCGTCCCAGCCGGTGCCCGACGTGTGCTCGACCACCTCGACGATGGCTTCCTGGTCCTGACCTTGCAACCAGACGATGAACTCAGCGACGGTCATAGAGCACCTCCAGGTACAACTACGCCTGGAGATCCTGTTTTGAGCCCTCGGCTAAAGGGTTTGTCCCCGCCCGCAGGCAGGCCCACTCCTGGTCAGTCAGTTCCCGCAACGTGCCCCGGTACTCCACGTCGTACTCCTCCGGCCCATTGGGTGTCGAGGGGTAGATGATGCTGTGGATGAAGCCCTCCCAGACGAAAATGCCAGCCCCCTTGTCGGGCAAGAAGCAGTCGTCGGGGTCACAGCCATTCTCTCGGAGGTCATCCAGAAGTTCTTCGGAACCCCAGATGATGGCGGTGCCCCGGCCCTGACCTCCGCTGAAGGCAATGACGGCTTGGAGCGGTTCGCACGGAGAGTCGTCAGAGCACTCAGGTGCCTGGTCAAAGATTCCCATCGGTAGTCCCCCAGATGTCGAGGTTACGGTCGAGGCAGGCAATGAAGCCGTGCCCTTCGATGTTGAACACCGGGCCGGGGATCTCCCGCTCGTTGTCCCTCACCGTGCTTGGTGGTGCAAAAGGCACGGTTGGCACACCAGGTAGTTGCTCGTGCAGGTGGAGGATCGCCGCAGCCTGGGGGTACTTCTGGCCCACCCGGATGAGCAAGGGGGCGTTGAGCGTTGCCTTGGCCTGAGGGTCATTGACGTAGATGATGCGTTCCTGGACGTTCGTGACCTCTACAGCGTCCATCACGGTGAATGCTTTGCCCTTCTCCCGTGGGGAGCAGATGCCCCCTGCGGTGCCGTCCCTGTTCGGGAGGCACACTGCCCCGAACACCTTGTCAGCCCCGTCCTGGCGCTGCACGAAGCGTTCCCGGTACTTGGCGACCACCGCATCAAACAGGCCGCCTGCCTGCATCCAGAAACGGGTCGAAAGGTGCGAGGCAGGCATCGTCTTGTAGTGCTCGTCCGTGAGCCCGGCGGCCTTGCGGGCCTCTTCCACGATGGCAGAGATGTCAGCCATCGCTCCCATACCCGTGTCTCTACAGGCCAGTACCTTCTCCTGGGGCTCGACAAGACGGAAGTTGGGGTAGTCCGCCTTCAAGGCCCCCAGTTGCCTCCTGGTGCTGGGCTTGTCCCACATGTCCGTGTTCATAGCCGGAGCCACAATCAAGGGTTTGTGGGAAGGCCAGGCCCGGACCACGTTGGTCAAGAGGTTGTCCGCCAGCCCGGTCGCCATCTTCGCCAAAGTGTTCGCCGTGCAAGGCGCAATGACGAGAACGTCTGCCCAGTTCTTGAGGTCAATGTGAAGAACCGGGCTCCCTTTGGAGTATGACCCCCATTCGTGGGCGTCTTGCCAGACCTTGACACCAGGCAGCAGATTGCCATCCCAGGTGGCCGGGATGAACTCCAGGCTGCGCGGCGTGGTGACGACCTGGACTTCACCCAGTTCCTTGAGGGCCACAGCCAACTTCGGGGTCAGCCCCGCCGCCACCGATCCTGTCACACCAAGCAAGATGTTCATGAGTCACTCCTCCCCGCCCAAGTTCGTGCCACCTTGGATGACCCGTGATGTCCTCTTCTTGGCCTCGACCAGAGCAATCAGTTTCGGTGCCAGATCCTGCTCGATCACCGTCACTTCCCTGTCGGAGAAAACATGCAGCCGATGCTGCCCCCGCTTGATGTCGTGGAGGTCATTGGCAACCACCAGGTCCGCGCGGACATCCCTATTCACGATCTGCTTCATCGCCGCGTCGTACAGGTCGTCTGGTGTGGCTCCTGCCAGCAACTTGAACCCAACCAGGAATGTCGTGGGGCACCAGTCCTTGACCTTGGAGATCAGCTTGGGCAGCCGCCTCAAAGTGAAGGTCATCTCGTCCAGGTGCGAGGGGATCTTGCCCACGACGGGCGTGCCCCCGTAGTCCGACACAGCCGCAGCCAGCATTGTCATGTCCGGCTTGTCCTTCTCCAAGTGCTGCCGTAACTTGAGGCCGTACTCCTCGAAGTTGCCGAACAAGTCCACGGTCAGGAGATTCCGGCAGCCCCAGATCAGGTCCCCATCGCTCATTGCGGCGGTCACTGCCGAGAGCGCATTGCTGTGCCCCAGGTTCACCGTCATCTCATCAGGGCGCACCGATCCCTTGGCACACAGGAACGTGACCTGGTGCCCCGCCTTGATTGCTGCCTTGGCAATGTCAGCCCCGAACCGTCCGGTGGACATGTTGCTGAGGTGCCGGACTTCATCCAGGGGGACTCGGGTGCCGCCTGAAGTGATCAAGATGTTCATTTGGAATTCCTTGCTCTGAGGGCGCATAGTGAGCACACGCCCTTGTCGATGTCATAGATTCGAGACGAGCATTCAGGACATCCTGGGGGTGAGCGCCCGTGCCGTGTCTCGTACAATTCCCTGGTCAACACATCGTCGGGCACATCTTCCCAGGTGCCATACATGTTGCCAGTCCGCACCCCTCGGGGACATCCCGGCAGGCAGATTCCCGTAGCCAAACTGACTCGGCAGGTGCAGTCATGCACCTCTGTTGGCAGAGGCACCACCGCTTCCGTGCCCTCCATGAGGACAGGGATCAGGGTGATGTTCAGGTCGCCACATATCTCCCGGACAGCTTTGCCAGGAACATCACTCAAGGTGAACATCTCCCCCAAAAGCCCATTTCCGAAGCCCAACTTGCGGGCCGCAGCCAGGCACGCATCCTTGTCCTGGAAGATGCGCCATCTCTCCGTGTAGGTCAGGAGCGGGCCGCCTTCGTTGATAAGCAGGTAGACAAGCCTCATCTGTACTGCTCCTTGGGGGTGCAAAGCCAGCGCACTGACTTGCCATCCGAAATGACATAGGTGTCAAAGACGAGGGCCAGCGCGGTGCACACGTCCTCCTCCGTGAGGTGCTGGAACTTGGACACGTCCCAGCCGATGCCAGGTGCTGCCTGCAAGTGCATCACCGTGTTGCCCCAATACCCGGAGGCCTCAAAGTATCGAGTGCCCCCGTGCTTGTAGGTCTTGACCGCCCACTTGGGCTTGGCAAAGGTGTTGAAGACCAGTTTGCCACCGGGCTGGAGAAGCGAGGCAAGCCACAGGACCATCGGTGTGTTCCACGCTAAGTAAGCCGCAGCCTGCCTGATGACGATGACATTGAAGCTGTGCAGGCACTCTGGCTGCCGCCGCCCGAACACAGAGGGGCCGATGTTGTCTGCATCCCCGACCACCTGATCAATGCGGGGGTCAGGGCACCGAGGGTTCAGGTCCACAAGCATGATGGTCGATGGGTCTGCCCCACGACGGAGAGCCTCCAAGCTCACGGCTCCTGTGCCCCCACAGAGGTCCAGGAGCCGGTCACCCGGCTTGTATCCTGCCAGGTCCAACAGACCTCCGGGGTTGGTGAGCCAGCGGGCGTAGAGGCAGGCATACTGGTCCGTCGTGCAGCGCAAACTCATCTGAACCTCAAGCCATCGTAGGTCGCCAGATTGAACTGCTCTGCATCCGGCCCTGCGGCCTCCCTGAGCTTGGGTGTGGGGTCCAAGAGGGCCTTGGGTAACGGCTGGTCCAACCAGCCCCAATAGGTCTTGCGAGTCCCAGGGAGGGACAGTTCAAGGTGGAGCATGGACATCGGGCGGCCCTTGAAGCGCCGCAACACGGGTTCCTCGATCACGCCGACGACATCCCCGGCTTTGACGAGTTGACCTACCTCGACCAGGGCTGTGATCTCGCCATAGGTCACCACGCCAGAGGCACCCTCGATGAGGGCAGCTTGTGTGTTGTTCCACCAGGGAGATGGATCAGGGGCCAGCGGGCCAGTGAAGACCTCGATCAGGACTACAACCCCGTTCTCAACGGCGACGACCTTGGTGCCCCGATCGGCATACAAGTCGATGCCGGTGTGGTGCTCGAACTTCCGAGCAACACCGAATGTGCCCGGTTCATCCGGGAACAGCGGGGTCCTGTCCTGCAAAGGCCAGCGCCAGGTCATGCGTGGTCCTCCTGGTAGGGGGCCATCGCTTCCCGAATGAGTTGCGCTGTCTCAGAATCAGGCCCCTCGAACACAGAAAGGGCCACGAGGCGAACCAGTTCCACCCGCTGTGCAGGTTTGAACTTGGCGGTGACCGCTGGCGTGAGGATCTTGTCGATCTGCTTGATGGCCTGGGATGGTGTCAGGTCTGCCATGAGATTCATCCTTGGGCGGTTCTCGCCCTCAGGACAACTACGCCTTGGGGGTCACGCATTGAGCCCCAGCGGGTAACATTGTCTGAACGGACGAGGCGCGAGCAATGGCACGGTTGCAGGTACTCAAAGGCGGCGGTGGCGAAACCCTGGGCATGGGTCTGGCGGACTACATCTGGGTCACAGACCAGGGGGACATCCTCTGCAAGAAGAAGACAATCCTCGTGGGCAAGGACGAGAAGGGTGACCCAGTGCCTCTCCTCCCTCGGTGGGGCTTTGGCACCTGTGCCTGCCCATCCGAAGAATGTGAGAACCCCATCGGGGTGCCATGCCCTCATCCGACAACGAAGATTCTCTCCCCGGCTTTCTATCTGCCAGACCCGACTCGTCCCCAGCCGTGCTACATCGTGCTCTGTGAAGTGCGGGACGAGACGGATACAGCCCTGGGTTGCAGGAGCAAGCTCCGTAAGGCCCTGCGAGCACGGGGACCCTCGGCCAAGTTGGTCTGGTTCGGCTTCAAGCAGGCCTACAACCTGGAAGCTGTGGATCCGGCGAATCAGGATGAGGCACCCGCTCACGACCTGGCTGAACGTCAGTTCCTGACATCAGAACGCCACATGGGAGCCTGCTTCGATGCAGGACTCATCTTCCACAGCGCCTGGAACGTGCCCAGGGCTGCCTCCTGGAGCTTCAAGGTTGGCGTCCGGGGCTTCTCACAGGACCACGACCCGGACCCGCCCTCGGCTCTGGTAGTCAGCGACCATCTGGTTATCGCCCAATACCTGATGGAAAAGATTGGATTAGAGAAAGGCCTGGTCCCCCAGTGGCTCTCCCAATCTCTCTACGTCTCCACCGCTGAGTTGCGGGAGCCCGGCAGCGAGCACAAGTTCCAGGCCGCGATCCTGATGAAGAAGCTGACCCATGAAGGTCAGGTCCTCCGCAGCGTTCCACACCCGACCAATGGTGGGTGCATGTGTGTGGAGGTCGCGTTCTACTCGCCGTTCCAGAACCCGTACCAACTGGCACTCAACATCCTGGAAGCCGTGTGGCCCCTGGAAGGGGCTGACCCGATCCTGACTGAAGAACCCGATGAGGACTGACTTGACTGCACCTGTTTAGTAGGTTAGTGTGAGCCCGTGAGGTGCCCGAATGCCTGCAAAAGCTCCACCTGGGTTTCGTTGGTGTAAGACTTGTGCCGAGTTCCGTCCTGTCACCGAGTTTGGAAAAGAGCTATCAGCCTATTGCCACCCCCATTGGCTCATCTACAACAGAGCCAAAGCGGCAAAGATTCGGAAGTCTCACCCAGGAGAAGACGCCGAACGAGCACGCCGTTGGAGGAAGGAGAACCCTGAGAAGGTCCAAGCCAAGAACAAGGCATGGGCGGCTGAGCAAAAAGCTCAGGGTTATCCCCATCTCAAAGCCTGGATTCAGGCCAACCCGGAAAAGGCTCGGAAACTATGGCGTGATAGTGACAAGCGTTGGCGCGAGGCCAACCCGGACAAAGCGGCTGCGGCCCGCCATCGAAAACGGGCACGCAAAGCAAAAGCCCCAGGGCACCATACAGGTGCCGAGCTTTGCGCCCTTGCGGCGCAGTTTGATGGCCGTTGTGCCTATTGTGGTTCCCCTGGAGATACATGGGATCATGTGCTGTCTTTGTTCCAAGGGGGAACCAACTTCGTCTGGAACATTGTCCCTGCCTGTCGTTCCTGTAACAGCAAAAAGCAACATCTCCACCCTGACGTCTTCTTGAAGGGCCGTGAACTCTCACTGAAAACCCGTCAGTACATCGCCGCTGCGCTACAACAGGGTCAGAAGATGCAAGATTCGTCTCTGTATTGCCGGAATCCCCACGAAAAGGTCTCAGAACAAGCTCTCTGGGATGCAGCCAAACAGGTCTTTCAGCAGTATGGCACTGTCACTGAAGCCGGGCTGGCGACCACCCCTTTCAGTCCGTCTACATATCGTCGCCGCTTGGGAGCACTGAGCACCATCAATCAGGTGCTGGAGGCACTATGAGGAAAACCGTCGTTGTCCTTGGCTTGATCGGATCGGGCAAAACGACCCTGAGCCGAGAACTGGCACAGTCCCTGGAAGCACTCTGGCTGAGCGAGCCGGATGAGAAAGAGGGCCGGAATCCCTATTTGGCAGACTACTACACTGACCCAGCCCGATGGGCTTTCCCACTGCAAGTGCATATGCTGGGGCTACGACTTCGCCAGCAACTTCATGCTCAATGGCACGCCATGAATGATGTGGGTCACGCAGTCCTGGATTCTTCCTACTGGCAGGACACGGCCTTTGCCCGTCTCCAGGTCAAGAGCGGCCTGATGAGCCAGCGGGAGTTCGACACCTACAGCAGCCTGTACCAGGCGATGACGGCATCTGTCCTCCTCCCGAACGTCTGCGTCCGTGTCCTGGCATCCCCAGAGGTCTGCAACCAGCGGGTTGCCAAACGGATGGAGACGGAGACTGGCCGCAAGTGTGAGGCTGCGATCGACTTGAACTATCTCCGGGGTTTGGAGACAGAGATCGACCACATGGTCGGCGTGCTCCGCAGCCAGGGTGTCGTGATCTTTGATTTGCCCTGGGACACGACGAGAGAAACAGAAGAAGCCCGGCGTGGCACCGTGGAAGCTCTTGCGGCCCGTATCATCGGTCTCTCACCCCCCGACTTCTTTCTGGATCTGCACCGCCGCACCGTCTGAACTCAGAACCCCCACCGAAACGGTCCTCAATCCTCCCCTTGGGAACTGCCCTGCCTTACTGGGGGTTAGGCCGCTGAGAATCTCGTTTCTCCATCTTTTGGGCTATAGAGAGGGACAATCGGCCTCCATCCTCCCAGACCAGATTCTCAGAATGCAGAAAAGGCATTCAGAGTTCCCCAGACGGATTCTTTTGGGCGCATCTCTTTGTCAAAAGGGGTGTTGGGCCGATTCTCCAGGTTCCCCAGAAGCTACCCCGTCTGGCACAGGGACTTCCCTGCGGCCTCGGAATCCCGCCTGAGAGGGCTCTCAAGCCATCAGGCCGTTCTCCGACCAACGGGGGGTTACCCCCGAGAAATGAGGTGCAGAGGCCCGAAACGGAGGGGCACATGCCGAGTTATGGCGGGTATGGGGACGGGGGTATAACGGTCGAGAGGGTAGCTTGATCCCCTCAAGTGAGCTTGTTGCCGTGGCGGTAGCTGCGGGTCAAATTGAAAGTGTGCTTCTGCTCCATGATGGCCTGGAGGTCAATCCCGGCCCACTCACAAAAGTCGAAAACACGAATGATCACATCAGCCAACTCGGTCGGAACGCCCTCTGGCTTGCCACCCTCTCCCAGGTACGTTTCGGTGAGTCCACGGCCTCCCCGATACTCCTCGTAGGCCTCAGAGACCTCTGAGGTGAACAGGATGAAGATGTCACCGATGTTCCTCGGTTTGTCCCACCAGCCCTTGTCCTTGGCATACTGATGGATGACCTTCTGCCACTGCGCAATGGTCTGTGGGCGGGCGAGCGTTCCCAGAGGGCACTCACATTTCCCATCCCCCCAGACCTGCCGCTTGGCACAATGCTCGGTGTGCCCCTTGTCCATGTGGCTCTGGATCTCGGCGTACTCTGGGTCGTGGAGATCCCGATTGCGCCGGGCCTGAAGTTCTTCAAGCCACTTGGCCAACTGCTCGTGCTCCCGTCCACAAGAAGACGCATCTGCGTGCCGCAGAGAGTGCTGGATGGCCGCACCCAAGGGCATCATGTCCGTGCCCTCTTGGATGTAGGGGCTCATCTTGCTGAGGTCCGAGGGATCTGCCACCGGATCCTCCTCATCAGCATCATCCAAGAGGGAGCCATACTCCTCTTCGATGGACTCGATGAGGGCTGCGGCTGCCTCCAGCACCTTTGTGAGGCCCATACGGGCATATCCAACTTCCACGGCGGTCTTCAACGTCCGTGCTGCATCCATATTGATCATCGCGGGCACCTCCAATCGGTTCTACTCACTGAAAGAGTCCAAAAAAGCCTGCAATTCATCTGTCTCCGTGGCAGGTCCTGGGGGTCTCCGCCCTTCCAACCTGGCATGTGCCAGGGGGAAGTAGTCCTCGTTGAGGTCCAACCCGACATAGTGTCGGCCCAGCCTCAGAGATACAGCACCCGTTGTGGCTGAACCGCTGAAAGGATCAAGCACCGTACACAGCCCGAGTTCGGCCTCGCATGTGCAGGTAGCCTGCCAGCCCACTGTCACTGTCTCATTGGTCCCGGCCCCATGATTGGATCCTAACGTGGACTTGGCGGTCCTCCCGCTAATTGCGCCTCCTGTGGCGGCAACAGCAGCAGCACCGTACTTAGACCCGTCATGCCCACGGGACTTCTTCTTGGTGATCCGGGACTGCGGGGCACCGCACTTAGAGCAGCAACCCTTTGCACTTGACCCTGCCTGAATCATCAAAGACACCAGTTCTTCAGGCCAAGTGGCAAAGTGTGCTCCAGGGTAAGGCTTTGGGTTGATGTTCCAGACAGACCGTCTATTTCGATAAGCACTAGGTTCTTTCCGCAAATCCTGCCCACCAGGAACTGAACTGCGATGCCTAGAGTATGTCGGCCCATGCAATGCCTTCCGGGTCCCTGTATGGGGAGGCAGCCCGGGTGCAGCATAAAAACCACCTGTCAAGTCATGTGCCGTTTGGCCTACCGCCCGTTCTTTGATGGCATCCTGATCGAAAAAGTACCTCTCAGCCTTAGCGAGCAGAAACACATACTCGTGGGCTGTAGTGCAACGGTCGGTAACACTCGAAGGCATGGGGTTGTTTTTGGCCCACACGATGTCCTGCCGCAAGTACCAGCCGTCTGCCTGCAAGGCAAAGGCCACTCGCCAAGGAATACCCAAAATGTCCTTGGACTTGACTGGCAAAGACCCATAGTTGGCGTGGGTGGGCTGTGCCATCTTCGGCTGCGTCCGATTGTTCTGGCGCTTGTCCCCCCCTGCACTGAACCCGTGGTCCCCACCTATCCCCTTCATCGGTGTGGCGTAGGAGTCCCCCAAGTTCAGCCATACCGTGCCCTCATCCCGCAGGACCCTTCGGATCTCCCGGAAGACCGCCACCAGTCGTTCGACGTACTGTTCAGGTGTGTCCTCCAGACCGAGTTCTGCTGGGCAGAAGAAGGGTTGAAGGTGATCAGGAATGGAGTCCTTGAGGTAGATACTCATGGGGCCATACGGATCAGCCTCAATAGGGTCAACACCAAGTTCTCGGAGTTCCCGCATCACCCTGTCTCGGTCATCCGATGTGATGTCTGGTCGCAGGCGTACCATCCCGGGAGAATAGCAGCGCAACCCAAAGTAAGGTGGCGAAGTTGCTACCATATGCACGGATTGATCTGGCAAAGCCCTGAGAGACGCCAAACAATCACGCCCGTACATGAGGCGGGCCTGCGGAGGGTCATCTCCGAGTGGGTACAAGACTACTTGATCGATCATCTCTCAGGCACCTCCAGCCGGATCTACTCACTGGGGCAGCAGAGTGATCCAGCAGGTCCGACACCGGGCCTCATACTGAGCAACCCCAACCTCGACCTGGTGTTCCTTCAATCCCTTGTGGTAGCTCCGGCTGGCATCCTCACCGCACACGACGCAGATGGCGTGGAGCTTGGTCACGTCCTCAGCCATGGCCATGAGTTCGGGGATCGGGCCAAAAGGCTTGCCATTGGAGTCCTGGTCCAGGCCAGCTACGATGACCCGCACGCCCTTGTTCGCCAGGCGCTCACACAGTGAGGCCAGACCCGGCTCGAAGAACTGGGCTTCATCAATGCCGATGACCTCATAGCCCGTGGCCTCATCTTCGAGGACCTCCACCAGGTTCAGCGGAATGGCCTCGAAGGTGGCTCCTGTGTGGCAGCCAATGTGCGTCTTGTGATAGCGGTCGTCCGAGGCGTGCTTGAACGCCTTGACCCGCTTCTTGGCAATCTTGGCCCTGCGGAGACGCCGAACCAGTTCTTCCGACTTGCCGCTGAACATCCCGCCAGCTATGACTTCAATGCGACCACGAGACATGAGGTACTCCAAGGCTGTTCCGCCCGGAATACTACCCACGGGTGGCTGGACGCTGATGGATGCAGGGGGTCGTAGCAGCCACATACCGTGCAGCTACATGGGAAACAGATTCTCGGGGGTCTGCCACCAGCCGGACAAGCTCTTTGCGAACTTCCCGAACGCGCTGAGCAATCTCTGGCAGGGGCTTGTGATCGTGGAAGTCCGTCATCCAGTAGCGGGCGCAGACCGCGATGTTCTCAGCGGTCGTGCGGTAGACGCCCACCTGGTCGAGGCTGACAGCCTCCTCCGCGAACGCCTCGATGGTCAGGAGGTGCTTACGGGTGCAGTCCGGGCAGTGCTTGTACGGATGGCAGAGGTGATCCTCCAGGAGGATCATCTGCTTGGCGATCTCTCGCAGGTTGAATTGCGGGTGCATCAAGGTCAGACGTGGACGCTCTTCGTCCCCCTGATCGGCCAGGAACTGACGGGCGGCGAGACGGCGTTGGTGATGCAAGGCGTTCATCCTACCTCTGGCCAGGGGATAGAGGAACTATCGCCCTCAGTCGAGGTCCTCAGCTTCAAGGCCCTTGCGTGTCCTCTTGACCTTGTAGCCTGCCTTGACCGTGGCCTCCACAACCTGCTTGGCGTCGGCTGCACGATTGGCGGCCTGGGCCGCCTCCAGTTCCTGAAGTGCCTGTGCCTGGTTGTCGTCCAACTTCATGTTGCCACGAGAGGTCATCTCGCCTGTGTCCTTGTCCTGACGGCGAGAGGTGAGCCCAATGGTGCCTGGCATGAGCATCTTGACCAGGCGGGGGTCCATGCTGTGGATGGCGATGTCCCACTGCATGTCGAGAAACATCCCGGCCATCACCGACACTGGTTTGCCATTGTAGAGGGTCGGCAGGCGCTCCTTGACCAGGGAGAGGCCAGCCCGTGTCTGAAGTTCCAGGTCGAAGAAGTATACCGGCATTGGGGCGGGCGGACGATGGAAGGTCAGCCGGAACTGCACGCCGATCCGATGGTCCCCAACCAGGAAACGGGGATTGTCTAAGCGACCCCACCCGTGGATGAACAGCACGAGATCCCGTGCCTCGACCAGGCGGATGATGGCCTCTTGTTCCACCTCAGACATGGGGACATAGAGCCCTCTGGCGTTCTTGCCCCCGAACAAGTTGGTCTGGTCGTGCTGGTGTCCGAGGTTGATTCCGCCAGGCTTCTTGCTCATCTGCACACCTTGACATGACATGCTCGTGGCCGTCCTTCGCGCACCCCAGGAAAGAATGTGGCCTGTGTGCCCACCAAGGGTAACCGGCCATCCGTGATCTCACTCTGGTGCAGGTGGTAGCTCACTTGGTCCGTCCCATGAAGAAAACCATACCGCCGACCAGGGTCGAAGGACTCTACCGTCCCCAGCAAAAGAACAGGAGGACTTGTCCGCACAACTCGGGTAGCCCGAGGAGCTTTTCCTGGGGTGCCCTCTGACTCAACGGTTACCAGCACAGCCTCCCCCAGAATTGGAGGAGGTGCCGTCAAGGCTTCCTGACAGTGCGGCTGACCTGGGCAGTGGACACACTTGGCGGGGGCCTGAAGGTCTGCACCTGGCTGGAAGGTTGCCAGGTGAAAGAAGACCTCAAACCCGGCACCGTCCTGGCAGAAGCCGTACAGCTTCTCAGGGAGGTACTTGGTGACCCACATCTGGAGATTCACGGACTACTCGTTGTTCATCTTCGTGAGGGCCGCCAAGATCGAAGCCCGCGTCATCTCCGCAGGCACTTCCCAACCCGCCGCCAGGGCGATGGCAATCAGTTCCTTCTTGGTCATCTGATTGTTGAACACGAGCTTGCTCGGGGTGGCAGCGACTTGCTCGGGAGGTTCCTCAACGGCAAGGACTTCTTCAACTGGGGCTTCAGGGGCTTCGGCGAGCGCAGGGCTTTGCTCATCGGTCAGGGCCTCCTCGATGGGTGCAGGGGTTTGCTCAACGACAGGGGCAGGCGGGGCTGCCTCCTCCACGACAAAGACGGCCTCGGGGGCCTTGGCCGCCAAGGCAGCTTCGACATTGATCGGGGTTGTATCCCGCTCGGGGCGCACGCAATCCTGCTTGATCTGGCGCATCCGAGCGAAGGGGGGCCTGTAAGTGGTACTCATGTTCTGTCTCTCCTGTGATGGGGTCTAAGCGGCAGCCATCAGGCCCTTGATCACGGCGGCTGCCACCGTGCCCAAGACCTTGCCGACCTGAACGAGGAATGCAGTTGAAGCAGCCTGGTCAGCCGCTTCTGCATTCTGCAACTGGGCCACGATGTCAGAGGCCGTCCTGGGGTTCGCCCAGTCGATACTTGGCACCTTGTGATTGAAGATGTCGTGGACAGCCTTCTGCACCAGAGCGACACCGGCAGGGCCGTGAGCCTCCACCGCATCTGTCAGCAACGACATCGTTGCCTTCTTCCACGGTGTGTTCGAGGTGGCTGTCAGCCCGGCCAACTCTGCGGTGAGCTTGTCCACACCCTCCTGACCCAGGGTGGGTAGGAGAGACTCCAACATCTTGGTGAAGTCCATCAGCGGCCTCCATCCGTGGTCTGGAAGCACTTGCCTCCATCGACCAAGGAGAGCTTGCCACCGTCGATTTTCCGAAAACGACGGCCCCCATCAATCTGCTTCATCTGGCCTCCATCGATCTTGTCCGTGAACATCAGTGGCCTCCAGGGCACAGGGTGTTGCTCTCAGGAATCACAGGCGGCTCTTGCAAGGGCCGCGTCGCGGTAATGCCCGCGAGGTACAGGGACATGGCCTTGTGCCAGGCCGCCCGAGCCTCAATGGTCAGAACGTAGTCCGCCGCTTGCCTGCACGCCGGGGTCGTGAACTGCTTGTTGGCGTCACATGTGCAGTTCAGCACCATGAAGCCCTTGAGCAGCGCCGCCTGCTTGGTCGCCCAGTTGTCGTACTGGTTGAGTTCAGCCTGGTAGGTGACAGTGTCACGCACGATGTACTTCGTGCAGTAGGTCGTGCCGAACAGGACAACCATCAGAACCAGCAATCGCTTCATCGGTCACCTCGTGGTTGGACTCTACCCGTCATGTTGTCAACCGCAGGGCTTTTCGGGGGAACCGAGGCTGCACTTGTGCCCGAAACACCCCCAGGCTTGCCTTTTGGATGCTCAGTTCTTCCAGATTCCGGTCCGGGCGGATCCGTCGGGTGTATTGGATACCCAGATCCGTGAGCACCTGAGCCACCCTGTCCAGACCGCCGTGGGGCTTCTGGTAGTAGATTACCCGAGAAGTTGTCTGCACTGTTCCATCGGCATCCAGCAGACCTGCCAGCCACGGACCCCAGTGGGCCGGATACTCCGGGAACATCCACTTCTCATGCCCGACCCCAGATACTTTGAATCGACCAAGGTCTTTGGCCAATCGAACAGAGTAGATGTTGACTCCGTTAGCCGTAACACCAACACCCGCTTCCAGGCCCACAGCGGCCAAAGTCGCCTTGATAATACCCTTGTGTGCTGGGGGCGACGCTGCAAACGTGGTTACCCCCCCATCCACCAGGGAAGTGCTACCATCCCCGTGGAAAAGCCCCAACAACCAGCACCAGTTGGGGTCATGCAAATCCGCTTTGTACTCGTATTTGACATGCCCACAGGACTTACACCCTGTGCTGTGACCTGATGTCAACTGAGAACCGGAGAGAACGGTCTCAAGACCGCATTGGCAACGAACTCGCCAATGTGCTGATGTACGCCCTGAAGGGGTGGCCGAACGGCCAAGAACTGTCCACAAACCGAACTGGCGACTCAGCAAGGATCGCACCCGGTCAACCTTGGCTCTGCCGCAACGTCGACAGGAGGGTTGAAGTTCCCGTAGCCGTTGAGATGCAACCACAGCCTCATCTCCGCATTGACAGCGGACAAGCCAATGTGCCTGGCGTCCAGGATGCTCTACCTGCTGGAGCACCACCCGGTTGCCGAAGACCTGGCCTGTGAGGTCAATCTTTCTTGGCATCAGGAGCCTTCGCGTTGATCTCTACATCCTTCAAGCGGACCCCCTGGCCCCCTCGGACAGCAATGTCCGCTATCTGGGTGTACCTGTCAAGTGCAGCCTGACCCCCGACATAAAGGGCCTCGATGAAGCCCGCCACGATCACGATCGCTAGGGCAATCGATCCGACCGTCAAGTCAATGGCATCATGCTTCATCCCAAGGCACAGCAGTACGATGAGGGCAACCTTCCAGGTGACCTCGGCCACCAGGTAGGCCAAGAACTTTCGACTTTGGAGCGGCGGTTCTGTACTTGACATCAGGCGTTTCCTCCACGGCGAGTTCCGCCGAACTTCCCAGTTGTCCGCACGCCCATCCGGTTCTGCATGGACTGCTCATTGTCAGCGTAGAGGTACTCGCTGGTCATGTACTTCGCTGTTCCCGAGGCAATGGCCCGCAACCGGGTCTGCTCGTCCTCCAGCATGGTAGGGACCAGCCGGTTGAACGAATCACGGGCGGCAGGGATGCGGCGCAAGAAGTCGATAATGCTGGCGTCAGGCAGCCGAATGGGATTCGTTTCATCCCCGGCGACGCCCTTGAGCAGGTTCAGGCCACTGTTGTTGAACCACCACTCCATACCAAGTTCTTCCTGCTGGGGGCGTCAAACATCCCCCACAGGTGAACCTGTATAGGCTTCCCAACGAAATCAGTCGTCAGAAGGACCCGAATCGTTGCCGGACGCAGGAACTGCACCCGGGGGCTTCGCCAGAATGGCTTCAATGTCCACTTCTGACTCGGCTTTGCCCGCCAGGGACGACAAGGTACGTCCGCCGAATGTCTTGGCAGGCTGTCCTCCAGCGGGGGTTGGACGCCGCAGGGGCACCGGAGTCGTGTCCGTAGTGACCGGAGCCATGATGGGCTTGGCCGGTGCGCCCTTGAAGAAGTCCGACAGGCCATCATCGTCCTCATCGGGGAGAACTTTGCGCGTGTCCGGGGCAACCACTTTGACCGGAGGCACAGTAGCAACTGGCTGAGGTGTCTGTGGAGGTGGCACCGCAGCAACAGGCTGAGGTGCCTTGACCACAGGGGCAGGTGGCGGTGGAGGGGGTGCAGTCACGACGACAGGTGGTGGCGGCGAGGGCCTGGCCACCGGGGGTGCCACGACGGTGGCTGGTTCGGGCTTGGCCCTGGCTGCATTCAAAGCAGCGATCAGAGCCGTCTTGTTCTTGCCGAAAGGTGCCCAGGGGATGCCCAAGGCGTCAGCTTCGTTCCGCAGGTCACTGATGGGCGGCAGGGTCATCCTCGGTTCGGCCACAGGGGTCACAGGAACGACCGTGGGCGCATCATAGTCCACAACCAACAGGACTGACCCGTCGGTATCCACCATGATGTGGGGAAAGCCCCGCTTGCCGACCTTCCGCATGGCGTGCTCAGCGACGATCTCAGCCACGGGGTTGCCCCGCAACTCCTTGTTGGCAATCTCGACGGCTTCGGCCAATGCCCTTTGGGCATCCTGGAGGAGGCCCCAGATGGTGCCATCCTCTCCGCAGATCGGAACAGACATCTTGAGTACCGACTGAGCCAGGTTGACCTCAAGGGCCTCCCGGTGCGTGCGTAGGTTCTTCTTGTGCATACCCGTCCTCCGATCTATCTCCCCATCTACCCTACCCGCAGGGGAAATGAACCCCCCGCAGAGATACTACTTCGGAGAACGGGGGCGGATGGCCCCCACGCGGCCAGCCGAGCGGGCACTTCAGTAGCCCAGGCAGACCGCTGCTCCGGTGTGGCTGTGGTCAGGACTTTCTTGACGGCCATTGCCATCCTCACGTCCGCCATTGCCCCGTGGGCACCATCGGTAGACAGGCCCAGGGCGATGCACACAGGCACCAGACTCACCGAGTCCACCCAAGCGCCGAGATGCTCCAGGGCCAGGGTCACGGTGTCATAGAGGTGATAGTCCACACGGGCCTTGATGCCCAGACGCTTGTAGGTCTTGTTGATGAACCCTGCATCGAAACCGACGTTGTGTCCCGCCAGGATGCAGTCCTGGAGCAGCTTGATGTCGTGGATCTCCTGCATGACCACGGCAGCCGGACGGGCACCTGCCCACTTCTCCTCCGTGTAGCCGTTGACTTCCAGGGCCTTGGGGTGCGCGTTCTCTGGGCGAGCCATCTGGATCTTGGACTCGTAGACCGTCTCAGACCCATCCAGATTCTGCCGGATGATGGCGATCTCCAGGATGTCCCCGTTGTCTGGGTCGAGGTCACTCGTCTCCACGTCTACCCATGTCAGCGGCTTGATGCGGACAGGAATGAAGGCCATGGGGTTCTAGCTCCGAAAGTTCAGACAATGTTACCCAGTGGGGCTCAATCCTGGACCCTGGCCCGTAGTAGGTTCATCGGGAGGCACAGAGCCACCCTGCTAGGAACGGCCATGTTGCTTTCCCGCGTGACCTTGAAGGGCATCCAAGAGTTCCAGACATCCAATGGTGTCGCTTGGTCGGCCACGGTGTGCCTCGATGGCCAACCGTGCATGAAAGTCGGCAACGATGGCAATGGTGGGGATAGCCATTTCAACCCTCTGCCCGGTGGCACCTACGCGGACATCAGGACCGTCGTGCGCCAAGCCAACCAGGAAGCGGCAGTGGCCCTCGGGACACCTAATGGTTATGAGTGCTTCGCCAACCTGCTGTCTGCAATGGACAACAACATGACGGCCCTGGAAGCCGTCCCTCACTGGCAAGCGGCCATTGGCCTCTACGCCTAATCAGGATCAACCATGAACGCCCGCATTGAAACAGCCTTGATCATCATCGGCGTCATCCTCGGCAGCCTCGTCTGGATCAAGGAGTACGCCCAACCGAAGTCGGCCACCTTGGACGCGGCAGCCTCGTGCATGTACGACCAGGGCCTGACCCAGGACGCCTCGGCTCGGTCGAAGGCCGCTTGGAAGGTGTGCTTGAAGGAGGCCGAAAAGGCCCATGCCACCCCGCTGCTGCTGACCCTGGGCTACTAGGCCCCGAGGGCACTGGACAGCAGCGGAGTGGCCCGCCGCGATTCACTACTTCTCGGTGACGCCCGCAGCCTCGTCCAGCTTCGCCAGTTCTTCCTTCCACTTGGCAGGCCGGTGACCCAGCACGCCGAGGTAGTAGATGTCGCCGACCGCCGGATTGAAGGTGCGGGGCAGGAAGGTGTCACCCTTGCATCCCGTGCCCTCAATTTGCAGGCGCTGCTGGGGGAATCCCCGGAAGTAATAGCCCTTCTCCCCGACAGACGCAAAGATGACGTGGCCAGTGTAGTAGTTGGCCGACCGCGTCTCACGCTTGCCTCCACGCCCGATGTACGCATCCACGATGACCTTGGCGTCGTCCGTGGTCTTGCCACCCGCGAAGTAGTACATCTCCATGGCCGCCGAACCTGAGATGGTGTGGGCAGCCGTGTACTTGTAGACGCCCACACCACGGGGCTTCATGCCACCCTCAAAGCGCACAGGGGCCACCTCACCCGGCATCTGGAGCATGAGGTCCAGACCGTCGTCACCGACGCAGGTGCCGATCTTCTGGTCGTAGAGTTCATAGGTGCCCTTGCCCGACCCGGTGTGCTTCTCAGCGCAGACGATCACCTTGTCACCGTTCTGGAAACGCGGACCCGTGCGGGCCTTGACAGGCGGGCTGGTCTTGATGCCCAGGCTGCGGCTCACGACCGTCTCAACCTCGTGAGGGCTCATCACCGCCTGGGTGCTCAGCACCCAGCGGCCGAACTCCTCGGTGTCCTTTCCCGCGACCTTGGGCTTGATGGCCCCCATCTTCGTGAGCAGGTTCAGAATCTCGGCGCGCTTCTCTGGCTTGGCCTGGGCCTCCCGGATGAGCTTGCTGACCAGGGACTTCTTCACTTCGGCTGCGGACTTCTTCATCGTGGTGTCTCCACAAGTGTTACGGGGTTCTCCCGCTGATTGAAACGGAGGTGCATCCCCCATCACAGGGGCCGGGCTATAGAAGCCCTAACGCATCAACCGGAGTAGCCATCCGACGCCCAACCTTTGCCCTTGAGATGGAACGTGCCACCTGAGAACAACTTCTTGGTGGCCCCTCCGCAGGTGGACTCCTTGGGTTGGTCCACAGCGGCTGGACCTGACTCAGGGGCAACTTGGGGGCACGGGGGGTTCGGTTCCGACATCCCCTGACACCTCTCAAACTGGTGACCACACTTCTCGCACTTGAAATCGTAAGTTGCCACTATGATTCTCCTTGGTGGCGCAGGGCCTCCACCTCATCATCGTCACCCTCAGTGAGCACGGTCACCTTGGCCTTGACCAGAGGGCCGATGAACAGCGCCTTTGCCGCCTCGGCCTCATCGGCTGTACCCACCATCTTCCAAACTGACAACTGCCCATTGTGCTCATGCCCAGGGCCGATCTTGCCATGCAACTGTAGCTGCATGGATTGCCCGCCTTCGATGATGAGGGTCCAGACCTTCTTCAGGCCACGCGAGTGAGAAACTGGTTCGCTGCTTTGCGCCATCGGTTCATCTCCTCAACCGTAACAGTCACCTGCCCCCAGCCGGTGAACATGACATCGAAGGGCGTCTCGAAGATGGGCTCGTTGACGGACATGACCGACAGACACCCGCCCGTCGCCAGCCGCAAGGACCGCCCACCGAAAGCCCCAGCCTCCGAGTGGGCCACCAACATCCTGATCGCCGCACTATGCTGCTCTGGTGGCACCACCATCACCACATGGTTGTGGCTCAAACTGGCACACCGCAAAGCGTATTGCAGTTCAGCCATCATGGGGCCACCACTGGCAGCGTCCCCCGAAGGTCTAGTAGTAGCCTGCCTGCCCAGCCGACCGAGCGCACGTCCACGGTGTTGATGGCTGTGACCTCCAGGATGACTTTGCCCCGTTGCTCCCCCATCTTGCGGGTGAGCCCCTTGGTGATGGACGCAGCCGCGTTGTCAATCAGGTTGAAAGCCGCTTGCACAGCCCCGGGTCCATCAATCCCCACGGACCACTCATGGACCGCCTGCACAGGATCAGCCGACCCAGGGGTGTAGGGGCGAACGCTCACTTGAAACCCTTCACCCCGGAGCTTGACCTCCACCAGTTCGGCCAAAGCATCAACCGCCGTTCGCCGCCCCTGCGTCGTGCTCAGGAACTTCCAGGCCCCTTGCTTGCGCTCCTGGGGTGTCATCGCCAGCAAAGCCGAGCCTGTAGGCGTCTCCACGACCAAAGGCACAGGGACTTGCCCCCGCCTGTACTCCGGGACATCCATGGCCGCCGACTGGCCATCAAACACCATGTCTTGTGCCTGGGCCAGGGTCAGTGCCTGGCCGGATTGCTCCATCAAGGCCAGCGCCGTCAGGTCCCCCTCTGCCATCTGCGTGATGAAGGCCCGCCGCGCAGGCTCCTTGGCATCAATCGCCTCCGCGACTTGTTGGGATGCCTGGGCTAGCATCAGGCCCAGAGCCTCCGGGCTGCGAACCTTGGTGTCTACCGAAACGGCAGGAGCCACTCCCGGCGTCAGACCGCCAGATCGCAACTCAGGCATGTCCTCGTCGAACTGAGCCCTCTCGATGAGGGCTGCCTCGACCAACGGGTTGAGTTGTGGCAAGCCCCGCTTCTTGTGGATGACCAGACCCGTGGGGTCATCAGGAAGGTCTGGATCAGCAACCAGAGGTGCCATCAGGTCGCGGCTCATCTGCTGGAACCGCTCTGCCAGATCCGGGTTGCTCCCCAGAATCTCAGACATGGCCCGCAGAGCATCCATCTCGGTGAGGGTGCCCGCCTTGGCCTGGTCCATGACTGCCTTCAGGTCAGGGAAGTCCTCAGCAACTTGCTCTGCAAATGCTTGCAGGACGGGGTTCTCAGCCATTGGTCACCTTCCCTTTGCCATCGGCCCCAAACTGCACCCGAGCACCAGGCTGCACGATCACCACTGAAGGCTTGGGCGGAGGAGCCCACGGGTCCAGTTTTGGTCCTGGTGGCGTGCGAGAGGGCACCGTAGGTGCATGCCCGCCCCCAATCATGACCTCCCCAGGGTCGATTGTGTTCCGCCCTGCGGGCTGCGGGGGTTGAGCCTTGCGAGGAACAGGATGTGGCGGAGGTAGTGGTTCTTCGTCGTCCTCAAGCCCCTCATCGTCATTGATCGGAGGTGCCTCGTCAGGCTCGTCCAGGCGGAGGCTTGGCGGCGGGTTCCCTTTTCCTGAAAGCTGCCGGGCTGCTGCCTCAACCTGGGCCGTGGTGTCCTGGGTGGCCGGTTGCACCCGCCCGTCAAGAACGGGGATCTCAGGCACCGACCAGTCCCCTCGACGGGCACTGATCTCCAGCTTCATGGCCTTCTGGAGCATGTTGGGGAAGTCAGTCTGAGCGATCTGGGCGAACCTGGGAACAGTCAGGTCCGCTTCCTTGGCCCCGAAGAACTTCTCCCGCCAGGTGGCATTCCGTTGGGCCATCGGGTCGATCTTGGCAAGGGCTGCCAAGTCGCAACTCGGGGTGTGACACTTGGCACACCAGGTGTCCACGAAGGTCTTGTTGTCGATCTTCAGTTCACCCGTGTTGCAGTCCCGGAGGGTGTCAGGCATCGCCCTCACCTTCTGGTGGGGGCTCCTTGCCAACCCAGGCTGCCGTCGCGTGTGATCCCTTGGTGCCAGGGCGCTGGAAGATGTTCGTGAAGTGCCGGTTGTGGGGTGAGGCTTCCCCTGTGGCAATGTCCACGACGGGGGCTGCGATGCCCTGGGGGTCCACCAGGACTGGACCTGCTGTCCGCCACTCCACCTTGCGACGGTGTGGGCATGTCAAGCACTTGCTCCCCACCATGTCCATCAGACCGCAATCGCGCTTCCAGATGATGAGCCGATTGTACTGATCCTCGGTGATCGTCCCTGCCGCCCGTAGCTTCTCGGTGTCAGGATCAGCGGCTCCCAGAGGTGGGAAGCTCCGCCAATGCACGCAGATGTAGGTCTGGGTGCCCTTCATCGCATCAACCTTCAGTGACTTCATCTTTGCCTCTTTGTTCCTGTAACCAACCACCTTACCCGATCAGACCCGTCTCTTTGGCCTTCCAGTAGAACTGGTCTGGGGTGACAAAGCAGTCGGTATCCGACCACCCTGTCAATACACTACCATCGGGAAGCAGCAGACGCAGCTTCTTGGTCCCCCCAGATTGACAGGCCACAATCACTTGGGCCAGGTCCGCGCACACTCCCGGCGTCAGGGGCACACCTAGCACAAAGTCATAGGTATCGCCAGACTTCATCATCCTCGGCGGTTGCTGAACAGGCGGGGCTGGGGCCGCTGTGGATACGGTGGTTGGTGCGGGGGTGGCCCCAGATGCCACCAGAGACTCAGTGACAGTGGCTGCCGGGATCTCGTCCTCATCGAAGTTGGCCAGGGCTACGGGCGCGGCAGTTTCTTCGGCAGGGCTTTCGGGCATGGCCCGCTCCATCTCAACAGGGGGGGACAATGACACCGGCTCCCGCACCTCTTGTGACGTGACCTCGGCCAAAGGGGGCAGAGGTGCGGGAACCGACGCCTGTGGGCTTGGTGATGGTGGGCTCACGGGGGCACCCCCTTCAACAGGACCGAGGTTCGTGAACAAGGGCCGGAGTTCCTCTGGCCAAGAATAGGGCATCGCCTCCCAGGCGGCCTTCTTGGCAGGATACTCATCCATGGCTTTACGGAAAGCCTCCGGGTTGTCCTTGTACTTGTCGTCGCCCTTCAACGGCTTCTTGGGCTCTTTGACCTTCTTGTTGCCATCGAACCGGATCTCCCTGTAGCGCATCTCATTGAGTGCCCAATTCACCGTCCAGTCGTGTCCAATCTCACAGTCCGTGGTCAGGGGCACCGGCCACTTCATGCCCATGATCATCGCATTGCTGGTCATGGCAGGCGTCAACGTGTTGATCACCTCCTCCAGGACGGAGCCATGCACCTCAAACACCAGTTCGTCGTGCATCGTGGCGACCAGGCGGACCAGCTTGAACCAGTTGTTCTTCTTGCAGGTCTTGTAGGCCAAACCCATTGCAATCTTGATGATGTCTGCGCCTGACCCCTGGATGGGGCCATTCACCGAGTTGCGCTCTGCCTTGGACCGGAAACCGCCGTCGGCAGACCAGATGTCAGGCACGGGGTAAACACGGCCAAATGCCGTCGTCACAAAGCCGTGCTCAGTAGCGAAACGATGCTGGCCACCCCACCACCGCTTGAGGCCGAGGTAGGTCTGGTCAAACTGGTTCTTGATGCGCCAGCCTTCGTTCTTGTCCACGCCCGTGGACCGCACCACTGCATTGCCTCCACCGCCATAGCACAAAGCGAAGTTCGTCGAGTTGTGCGTCAGGAGACCGTTCGTCCAGTACAGGTGTTCCTCATTGTCCAGGCTGAGATCCACACACGGCAGGTCTCCCGCCGGAATGATCTCCAGCACCTGGTTGGCCAGCCGCGCACCAGGAAGTGCCGCTCGGAGCCGCGCAAGTTTGCCCGGGTGCTTCATGTGGATCGCCACAGCGGCGGCCTCGGATGCACGCACATGGACACGGTAGTACCAGCGTTGGTACGTCTTGTTCCAGCACGGCTCGACAGCAGGCACACACCCTACAGCGTGAAGCAATGCCGCCACCTGCCCCGCGAAGATGGCGTCCTTGCTTGTCCAGGCGATGCCAGCATCGATCTGGTTCACGGTTCCGTCCGTGTCGAACAGCCCCCCGAGGAACCGGAGCACACCCTCCCTGCCCGCCTGCATCACCCACTGGGGGACGCGAAGGATACGCCCCCCGGACACGCCTGCTACCAGGTCCAATGCACCCAGGAACCGCATGACTTGACGGCTCCCCAGGTACACCGACTCGGACTGCTTGACTGGGGTGAAGCCCGCAGCCGAGCAACTTCCAGCCAGAATCTCCTGCCACTGGCTGTACGGGATGCCCATCTTGTCCGTTTTGCGGACATCACCGTGAGAGATCCCGATGGTGGTGCTCCCGCTCTTGGATCCATCCCCGAGAAACATCCCTGCAAAGTAGGCGAGGTCGGGGGTGGTTTGGATCTCTACCGCTGGAACCCCTGCGAAGGGGATGTAGGCCCGGCGAACCCACTCCGAAGACCCGAGCGAAGGGGCTGTCAGGCTCTCCAGTGCCATCCCCCGGACGAGCCCCGAGGACAGAGACACCTGGGAGCCATCTGCCAGAACGAAGGCGTGCTCAGCCGAGCACGTCAGAATGCCCCGACGTGTGACGACGTGGTACAGGGGCTTGACGCCCCCATTGTAGGTGCTCTTGACCGGAACCATGCCCCGGCTCGGATCAGAATGACCTCTCCAGACCTGAAGGTTGCCAGCCACGGGCAGGAACTCGGCGTGGTCCCCGAAGGTCAGGGTGCTCAGCGGACGGACACCCTGGGGCAGACCAATCAGGGTGTCTGGGTGGACGCATTTGGCATAGCCACGCAGGGCCTTCCAGTTGTCTTTGCGGGGGGCCTCCTGCCCATAGAGAGAGAGGGCCGTGAGTGTGTGCAGATCGCCAATCTTGTCCGAGCCGCAGTTGGGGCACCGGGCAGGTGGCGGCGGCGGTGTCGTGGCACCATCCCCACGGTTGAACTTCCGATTGCAGGATGAGCAGTGGAAGAACTCGTCCAGCCACTTTGGTTCCCCAGACAGGTTGGTAACCAGGCGCAGTTCTTCACCGCTGAAGTCGATGGCAATGATGTAGTAGCCCGGCCGGGCCACAATGCACTCGCGGATCCGAGTCATGGCCGCAGGCCGCTTGGGATCATAGGTGGCAGGCATCGACTGGAGGTTGATCTCCGGCCACCCTGGCATCCGCTTGTTGTTCTTGGCGTCGAGTTCCCGCTCCTTGGCCGGGGTAGAGAAACGGCCCGTGTCCGTCTTGTGGGCCACGAAGTTGATCCGCATCGTGTGGTCCGACGGGTCCACATCTTCGAGCATTGGATAGAGGTAGCCTGACAGGGCCTTGTTCGTCTCCCGGAACCTCTTGATCTTCGACATGAAGGGGAAGCGGTCTGCTGCCTCGTCGATGACCCGATCCAGTTCGTCTTTCTTGGTCATGACTTGACCGGACTTCTCTGTGTACTTCAGTCCCGGTACGGCCATCTCCTCAAACATCTGGCCCAGTTGCTGCGGGGCGAGCACGTCATAGATGAGGGGCCACTTCTTACCCCGTGTCTCCACCGTGCCAATGGCATTCCGATACCACATGGCCTCACGGCTCTTGGCAAACGTCATCTGCTGCGGGAGCAAGGTCAGCGGGTCATCGGGCACGAAACGGCCAGTGACACCATCCTCGGGCGACCCGTGCAGCAAGACCTTGTAGTAGCCGGGCATCACGTCCCGGCCCAGGATCTCATGGGCAGCGTTGTAGACATCGATCACCGAGTCGAACCACTCCTGCTGGCCCAACTTGATGAGTTCCATGACCTTGGCCGGGTCAGTCAGAATCCGGTTCCGTTCCATCCACCGTGTTGCCGTCACGCACAACTTCTCGATGGTGTAGATGTACTTCTGATTCCAGGCGTGCTTGGGCTGCAACACCTCGGGGATGAGGAGGTCGGCCAGCAACCAGGTGCAGATGCCGTCAGAGCAGCCGTAGATGAGGGGGCCATCCTCCGAAGGGTCCAGCAGGGAAAAGTCGTACTTGCGGGCCTCGCCCTTCTCTGGCTTGGGGAACAAGTCCTCAAGCTCGTACATCACCATGCCCAAGCCCCGACCGCCTACCTGGCTGATCTGCTCCTGGGTTGGCTTTTCATCGGCGGATGCCGCTGACAGGAGTTTGAGGGACTTGCGCCGTGCCCGACTGTGCCGCAGGTACGCCAGGATGAGGGTGTCCTCCCAGTTCTTCGGGACTGACCAGTCACCGTATGGCTCACCACCGTTGCACTCCAGGAACTCCTGGTCAAACTTGCCATTGTGGAAGATGGCAACCACACGCCCCTCGTCCACGGCAGCCATGAGGCGGCGGAACTCTGGGTCGAAGATGTGAAAGGGGATGTTGTGCGAGGCTGCGTTGGGGTGCTCCCTGGTGTTCTGGTGCCGCAGCGGGATGTACCAGCCGGTCATACCATCACCCGAGAGGCAGACACCCACGATCTTGTCCTTGGTCGCCCCGGTCAACTCGTCTACACGGTTATCTATGCCCGTGGTCTCCAAGTCCAGGGCGAATCGTCCTTTGACCCCGTTGATGCAGGCGTCGATGCACTCCGTGAGATTCTGAGTGGTGACCAGGACAAACTTCTTGGTCTTCATCCAGTCATGCTTCTTCAGCACCCTGACCTTGTTGAAGTAGCCCATCCCATCATCGTCGGAGTCTTCGCGATCGAAGGAGAAGGACGCCACCGCCTTGGCTGTTTCAATGTCGTCCTCGTCCTCGTCCTCGAAGAAATCAACTGCATCGGACATCGTGGCCCTCCTGAGGTCGGCACCTCACCTTTACCCTCTCAGATGCGGAACTCAGCCCCCTCAACCACGACAACGTATCTATTCTCCGCCCACGCAAGGGTTACCACCGCTACCGCCTGCCGGGCGACCTCCTCCACGCCATCCGGCAACCAGCACTCCGGCAACTTCTTGTTTGGAGTACACCGCTTGGCGTCGTACATGATGCAGGCATCCCGTGAGGCGCACTCTTTGATGGTGGCCATCTTGAGCAGGGCACTGGGGGCAGGACCGATCGTCAGCATGAGGGGCCTGGCGTGCCCATGCAGGGCATGACTCCAAGCCTCCCCTGTCACGACAGGGATGAGCCGGGCGATGGAGGGCACGCTATCCCTGATGGTCGCCAGCACCCCCCAGGGATCAATGAGGAGGGTGTCCCCCTGACGTTCTTCGGTTGGAACGGGGCGCAGCAACTTCAGGGTGCCGAAGTTCACGGTCTGAAGGGTGAAGCGTTGAATCTTCACTGGCCCTCCTTAAGGGCCTTCTGCGCCGTGGTCAGCAACCGATGGAGGAAGGCACGCCCTCTGTCCTGCGGCCACTGACCACCCTCACCCTTGTCGCCTTCGACGTGGTGGACGATCTCGTCGAACTTCTCCCAGTAGTGAAGAAGTTGGTCCTGGGTCAAGTAGTGTGCGATCACTGCCACACCGGGCACGGGGCGGCCCGGATTGGTCGCCTGCTGTGTCTGTGAGTCGAGGAACTTGTGGATCTTCTCCTTGTACTGGGCGAAGGACACCGAGGCGTCAAACTTGCTGTCTATGGCTCTGATCGCACCTTCCTGGTTGTCGTACCCATAGTCAACGGGCAGAGGGTCGAGGCCGTAGGCTGTCTCCAGGAGCTTCACTGCCTCCCAGAACTTCACACCCTCTTTGGCCTTGACTGTCTCGATAGCATCCCGAGTCTTGTCGCAGGCGAAACAATACCATGAGTTAGACTCTGGGTACACCCGAGCCGAGGGCTTGTTGTCCCTGCCAGTGCCGTGCAGGTCACACTGGAACTGCTGCTCGCGCTCACCACTGTCTGCCCGGACACGGTAGCCGTAGGTGACCAGCACCTCCAGGATAGGAACGTGCTCTCGGATGCGGTCGGATGCTGCTTTGGCGCGGTCGCTCACGGTGGCCCCCTATGCCACCATTCTACTCCTTGGGGGGCATGGCAGAGGTCACACGGGACAGGCGTAGCTTGAGTTCGGCCAACATCTCATCCACGGTGTGCTGCACAACCTCAAAGGCCTGGGGGCGATGATCCCATAAACCCTTGCAAGAGGCACACTCGAACCAGCCGATGAGCAGTGTAGGCAGACCCTCGAAAATGTGCTTGCAAGGCATCCCTGGCTGGCCAGGCAAGGTGTTGAGGGTCTTGGCCACCTTCAGGGGTGCATGGGCACCGCACGTCTCGCACTGCCGTTGCCCCGTGGGGGCTTGGCCTTTGCGGCGGTAGTCTGGCCGGAAGCAACAACGAGCCTGCTCCGGGTCAGGGGCTGGCAGCGGGTGCGGGCAGCCGTTGTAGTAGTTGCAGGTGCAGATGGGCTTGGGCTCCTTGAAGTAGGACGTGTAGCCCCTGCCCTTAACGAAGTTGCCCTTGTTCTCCCCGACGACCAGGCAGGGACGTGCCCAGCACTGGCCGTCAGGGAGCCCAGGAACGGTGAAGCGGGTCGGAAAGCCCATCAGGGCACCTCCAGGATGTTGATGTGCCCTGCCGCGTTCGAGAACGTGATGCCGCCCTCAACTTGGATCTGGCCCCCGCAACCGTGGGCATGGCCGAACAAGTGGTGCGTGATCCGGTGCTCGCCGAAAAACAGCTTGGAGGCCAACGAGGGGATGCCATAACCAGGCTCACCCTCCAGGATGCCTCCAGGAGGAGCATGGGTTACCAAGATGTCCGGGTTGCACGCCAGCGCACGCAGCACATGCGTGCGGGTGTCAAAGTCCTCGCCCATCCACTCACCTGCAATCCATGGCACCTGCCGGAAGCCTGCGAACCGCTTGCCACAGACTTCGACACACGGGTTCTCATCTGTGATGACGTGCAGGTTGGTGTGCCCGTAGTGCCTCAGCCACCGCTCAATGCCAATGAAGTCGTGGTTACCCGCGACGTAGACAACGGGGCGTCCACGGAAGTCGGGAACCCACTTCTTGGCCTGCTTGCGGAACCACGATTCCTGGTACTTACGCTCCTTCCAGGGGACGATCTTGCC
>Ga0172370_10001833_pt1 | contig 31533 bp, 29 predicted proteins | sample LakKiv5m_FD_114538 | JGI IMG/M metagenome (GOLD analysis project Ga0172370, IMG submission 114538) | Freshwater microbial communities from Kabuno Bay, South-Kivu, Congo - kab_022012_11.5m | ecosystem: Environmental > Aquatic > Freshwater > Lake | place: Democratic Republic of the Congo...
ACCTAAAAGATTCGGAATGGCGTTATGCCAGGGAACCTGATATGCTGGAAAAAGAGCTTTGGAAAATTTACAAACAGTATTTAAAAATAAATTACATAGTCTAGATATCTAGTCTAGAGCCTTGTGAAATGCACAAAACAAGACTTGACTCCATGACAGGTATAAAATGGGGTTTTTGAACAATGCGCAAAACAAGACTTGACCCCATAACCCATAACCTTGAGGATTGGTCCCAACTTATCCAACCGCCCAGCATGCGGTGGTTAGAAAATTCGTCAAGAAAAAATAAACATCATCATTGAGCTGCGGTTAATAAACGCGGTTTTTTTGTAACCACACTTAACCACCTTAATGAACGGAGCATTTGTAAAAATATTGACGCGGCGGTGTTTTATTTTTTATAATAATGTTATGCGATACAAAGAAAAAAAATATACGATGATCGGCATCGGTTGCGTTCTCATAGTCCTTGGTTTGGCTGCGGGTTGGCGACTGGGTCTGACTCGGTCCGGCGCTTCCGGAAAAGCGCTGGAGCAAATGCGTCAAAGCGATTTCGCCGACCGAAACTACAAATTTATTGACCCCCTGCTTGGTTGCAACGCTGTTGTCAAGAAGGATTTGTCCGAATTCACCGCGTTAAAAAGCGGCCTAAATCAAGTTATCGCCGGCAAACTGGCATCCGGTCAGGCCGATCAAATATCGGTCTATTTTGATACGCGAGATGGCAATTGGCTGAGCATCAATCCGGAAGAAAAATATTCTCCGGCCAGTTTGATGAAAGTGCCGGTGGCCATCGCTTGGCTGAAAAAGGGGGAAAGCCGGCCGGAAGTTTTAAGTCAGAAAATAACCTATGACGGTCGGTTTAACGGCAACATCGGTCAGTATTTTAATCCGGAAAAGACGCTCGCGGTCGGTTCGGCTTATGTTGTTGACGATTTGCTGTCGCGTATGTTGACTTATTCTGACAACAACTCCTATCTGCTGCTCATCGGTAATATTGATGAAAGTTTATTGAATGAGGTGGCGAGCGATTTGGGCGTTAAAATTCCGCCGCCAACCAACGGCGAAGTCGGAGATTTTATAACCGTCAAGCAATACGCCAATTTTTTTAGGGTGCTTTATAACGCTTCCTATCTGAATCGAGACATGTCGGAAAAATTATTGACCAATTTAAGCCACAACGGCTTTCCTGGCGGCTTGGCCGCCGGTTTGCCGCCGACCGTAACCATTGCCGAAAAATTTGGAGAACATAGCTTGGCTGGTTATGACATCGACGATCCGGCCAATGAAAAAGAACTGCATGACTGCGGCATTATTTATTATCCCGACCATCCCTATTTATTATGCGTGATGACCAAGGGTCGCAATTTCGACAAATTGACTAAAACCATCAGCGATATTTCCGGAGTAGCGTATGATTTTATAAATGTTGACCAAAAGACGATGGATAAATAATATCGGGTGTCGGATTGCGAATGACGATTTTTTGTCTTGACAGCCGGGGAGTTGTTTTTTAAAATAGGGTTAGCGCTGGGGCAAGGGCGCCGGAAAAATTTAAAGGAACGCCGGCAAAACTGTGATTTGGCCACCACCCAAGCTTGGCGCCGTTGCATCTTTGTCGCGTCCGTTAAAATTATGTTTTTAAAAAAGACCTATAATTTGTCCGTGGGGCATATTGCGGCCTTTATCGTAACCGCCGGCTTGCTTGGCGGTTTATTGCTTTGGAGCGGCATCAATCTGGCTTGGCAGAACTGGCCCAATTGGCGTCAATCCGGTTTAAATTCGTTGCTACCGGACTTGCAAAAATGGTTTGGTAAGGACAATAATCAGGCCGCCAACGTTACCATGCAGGTAGTGGATGAGGAATCTCAGGTGGTGGATGTGGTCGCCAAGGCCTCGCCGGCCGTGGTCAGCATCGTGGCTTCGGCCGAGGTGCCTAAATTTGAAACTTACTATTCCGATCCGGGCATAGATTTGCCGCCGGATTTGCAACAGTTTTTTAATTTTCAGATACCGCAACAGCGGCAAAACGGCACCCAGAAACAGGAAATCGGCGCCGGCACGGGTTTTTTGGCGTCGTCCGACGGTTATATCATTACCAACAAACACGTGGTGGCCGATGAAAAAGCCGAATACACCGTTTATTTGAATGACGATAAGCATTTGGGAGAAAAAATAACGGCCAAAGTTTTGGCGCGCGATCCCGGCAATGATTTGGCGATTTTGAAAATCGATAAAACCGATTTGCCTTTTTTGACTTTTGGCGACTCCGCCAAACTTAAAGTCGGCCAAACCGCCATTACCATCGGTTACGCTTTGGGCGAGTTTGACAATACGGTCAGCAAGGGCGTGGTTTCCGGTTTATCGCGCAGCATTACGGCCGCGAGCGGACAGGGTCAGGAAAGATTAACCAACTTGATTCAAACGGATGCCGCTATCAATCCGGGAAATTCCGGCGGACCGATGTTGAACCTGGCCGGTCAGGTTATCGGTGTTAATGTGGCCATGGCCAACGGCCAAAATATCGGTTTCGCCTTGCCAGCCGCGAGCGCCCAAGAGGCCTATGATCAGGTGAAAAATACTGGTACCATCAAGGCCAAAGATGTGGCTTTTTTGGGCGTGCGCTATTTGCCAATAACCGATAATTTACAATCGCAAAACAATTTGCCTTTTGATTACGGCGTTTTGGTGACCCGTGGCGACACCAATCAGGACTTGGCCGTGATGCCGGGTTCGCCGGCCGATAAAGCCGGTTTGGTGGAAAATGACATTATTTTGGAAGCGGACGGTCAAAAAATTACCTTGAAAAATCAATTGTCGGATATTATCGCGACGCGCAGGCCGGGCGATCGGATCAAGTTAAAAATATATCACAAGGGCCAAATCAAGGATGTTGTTTTAACTTTAGAAAAAAAGTAGTAAAAATTTAGTCAAACGGCCCGTCTTGAACGGATCGTTAGCCTCGCCGTAGTCCCTTTCAGGAGACTGCGGCGGAAGGAGATGATTTATATCGCCAATGCTAGATTATACCAACTAGACTATTGTTCTTACCGCTGCGGTTATCATTTGGTTTGGATACCCAAATATCGTGGCAAGGTGGCATAGCTACTTTTCGTGGCACGGGATAACCTGCCTGCCGGCAGGCAGACGAAGTTAGAACCGAATTTAAAAAGCACCTAAATAATAGGTGCTTAAATTATACTTCTATAATTAGGTGGTTTTAGGGCGTTACCCTATATATAGTAAGTTAGGCCGGTTTTTTTTAAATTTTTTACTGCTTCTTCCACCTCAGTGGAGGAGGAGCCTGCCTTCCTCATTTTAATTTCCATTTCTTTGATCTGGTTTTGGGCAACCAAATCATTCATACAGGTAGCATACCATCCCCAGGCCGCTCTGGCCTGGGCTTCGTGCTCGTAGCACCGCATTTCGAACTCTCTTTTTTCTTTTATTTCGAGTTCTCTTTTTTCTTTTTTAGTCATGATGCCCGACCCTGTTCTTTTAAATGTTTAACATATGAAATTACTATATTTAGTACATATACTATAAGCAATATCAAAAAAAGTCAAGTATACAAGTATAGCACCGCTTAAAACTAATAAATGTGCTTGTATTTTTGCTTAGCCGCAGTCTTTTGTCAGAAGATTGCGGTATTTTTGACTAAACTGCTTTTTAGACTTAAACTTAACTTAGAATAATTCAGTTATGGTTCATTAAAAAAGGTGGAATAATGGTAATATCAGTTTGGGACCTGTTTTTGAGCTGTTTGACGGAGGTTGGATTGCCGATGGAACCCAGCGGCTCGTACAATAAAGATTACGAGCGTTACACCTTTGACTTGCCGGATTTGATATTTTATCAATATCAACCGAAAATGATTCAAGAAAAAATACAGCAAGTCATTAAAACGTTTTTTGGCAATTTGCGCGGTTACGGCTTTCGGCTGTTTGAAGGCAGCGGCGCGCCTTGGATATTGCAAGATGGCCGGCCGCAGTTTTACAGCTGTTCCGATTTTCAGTATTACTTCGCCTATCGCGACATCACGGGCGAGGATGTTATTTTTTTGTCGTACAACTGGCGGCAAAGAAGCGCCAATAATATTTTTTCCATTTATTTGGCAGATCGCTCTTTTTTGCCAAAAGATAGCTGTCAGCAGCGGCTATCATTTAATTTGTGTCTTAATTAAAAAAAACGAACAAACCGGTTAAACAACCGGTTTTTTATTTGACCTTTTGGTTATATTCGGATAGACTGGCGGTAATTGTTTCACGATGTTTGAGGTGGAGATGAAGCTCTTTAATTACAAGCAAATTTGGTGGCGTTTGGCTGTTTTTTTCTCGGGATTTTTTATGTTGTCAGAGTGGCTGATCGGTTTGGCCGAAGCTGACGGTTTTTGGTCGGCCTGGACTTTGACATCCTTGATTTATAATATTATCGCCATTGACGCCGATATTTACATTTGGAGCTGGTTAAAAATTGATAAGCGTTTGAAGAATTTATCATTGATTAACCGCTTGAACAAAAGTCAAAATATAAGCAATGGTCGTTGGCATAAAATTTTGCGGGATTTGGGTTACGTCGGTTTGGTCATGGCCGCTGCCATCAACAGCTTGGGACGCATCGGGACTTTTATTTTTGTCATGGAAAGAAAGAAGTTGCCTCGGGGACGTTACTTTCTTTATGCCGGTTGCGTTTTGCGTTTGCCTCTGACTTTCTACGGACTGCGCGCTATTTTTAATTTTTTTCACGTTATCTTTCATTAAAGCTTTGATAAAATATCAAAGCTTTTTATTTTTGCCGATAAAAAGCCCCGCTTATCTTTGATCAAGAGATTAAATAACAATTTTTTTTCTTGTAAAAATAATAATCGTTAGTACCGCGCAACCGATCAGCGAACCGGCGGCCGATAGGGTAAAGGTGGCGCTGGCGGAAATTTTGTCCCAGACTTGTCCCAGTCCATAGCCGCCGGCGATAATGGCCAGCCCGACGATGGTGTGAAAAACGGCATAAGCCCGGCCGCGCGCTTCCGGCGCCACCAGGTCGGCGATCAGGGCGCGACCCGAGCCCTCGGTTAAGGCATAAAAAAGACCGTAGCCGGCAAAAAGGATCATGGCCCAGGCGAGTGATGATTGACGGGCGAAGCCGAATTGCACCAGGGATAAAAGCAGCCAGCCGCCGGCGATAAAGGGCATCTTGCCAAAGCGGTCGCTTAAAATTCCGATGGGGTAGGAGAGAATGGCGTAAATCAAAGTGAAGCCGGCAAAAAGCACCGGAATCCAGGAAAAGTTGATGCCCAGGTCGTGCGCCCGCACTAAAAATAAAGAGTCGTTGATTTTGGTCAGCATGGCTACAGTGGTGCCAATGGTGAACAGCCAAAAAGTCCAGGGTAGCCGTCCTTCATATTTGACTCGTTGTTTTTGTATGGCTTGCGGTTCCCGCACGCCGAAAAAAATCAGGGCCAGGGCAATGGCGCCCGGAATGGCGGCCAAGGCGAAAATCAGGCGATAGGTGGAGAGCGAAGCTGCCAGCCAGAACAGCAAACCGGCGGCGATTAGGGGACCAAAAACCGAGCCGGCGGTGTCAATCAGGCGATGAAAACCGAAAACGCGGCCGCTGATGGCCTGCGCGGCCGAATCGGCGATCAGGGCGTCGCGCGGCGCGTCTTTAGTGCCTTTGCCCACGCCGTCAATGACGCGCATGGTTGCCACCAAACCAAAAGACGAAGCCAGGGCCAAGCAGGGACGGGCCACCGATGACAGAGCGTAGCCGATAAAGACGAATAATTTTCTGTCTTTGAATTTATCCGATAAAACGCCGGAAACAAATCTGAAAATACTGGTTGATCCTTGCAACAGGCCGTCGATGATGCCGATGCCGGCGTGGCTGATGCCCAAGAGCGTCAAGTAAGCGGGAATGACCGGCGTGATTAAATCCTGGCCAAAGCCCGAAGATAGAGCCACCAAGGCGATAATCAAAACATTGCGGGGGATTTTAGGTTTGTCGTTGATCATATTTAGTATTTATGATTTAAGGGTTTTGTTCGGCAAATATTTTCTTGTCATGCTCGCGCAGGCAAGAATCTAAGGTTTAATATTTTTAAGGTGAAAATCGGTTAATCATTGTTAGTTCTTGCCAGACCCTGGATTCCAGCTTGCGCGGGAATGACAAAAAATTTAGTTGTCGTCAGACTGTGGATTTATTATATATAAACAACGCTTTACTTTCTGACATATTATACTATAAATTAAAAATTACATCTATTGACTTTTTTCTTTGAATATGATATAATTATATATTGGGACATTTAAAATATATAACAACGAGGAGCAATAATGCCTGCAATTTTAACAAAAAAAGCCGACCAACAATGGCGTCCCCAAGATATTTATTATTTTGGCAACGGCCCTTGCGAAGGCAGGAGCTTGCCTTGGCTGATGTTTAACAACCACCCGCACTTGCGGGAGTTGTTTGAGCAGGTAGTCGGCAAGGCAACCGGCTTGTCTCGCCAAGAGCGCGCGCTCTTGGACTTGTCCGACTTTTTGCGATTAAGCGGAAAAGTAAATGGCAAGAGCCGGCTGCATCAATATTTGGAATATTATCTCGGCGCCGGAGAAAATTTGGCGCCAAAAAAAGCCAGGTTGATCTGCCCGTATTGCGGGCAAGAGCCGGTTCGTTATTTTCTCTTTATCAATCGTCTGTCCTACGGCTTTGTCGTGGACAACGACTTGATTTCTTGCAAAGACTGCCTGCCAAACGCCAAGTATCACGGCGTCAGAAAGTATGGCAGTCGGGGTTTGGCCGTTAAACGGTTTCGTTTTTCGGCTTTTGAAATGAGTTCCAAATTTTTGTCGGCTGACGGCCAAAGGGCCTACTGGAAAAGTTTGGAAGAGTTATATAAAAAAATCTTCGGCTTGCCGGAAATTTTAGACGATGAAATTTGCTTCAATTTTTTTCGATAAAGCAATAAGGGTCTGACTTTAAGGTTGGGCCTTTTTCTTTTGCAGTTGCCGCTTTTTTGAGTAGCTGGTATAATGAAATGGTTACAGAACCGCTTTGACGGCAGTCGGGGTTTGGGGGCCGGAAGGACGGAATCCCAGCATAAATTTTTTTAAAGCGCTTTTAAGAGTATGCTTAAATCAATGGTCAGGTGGCTTTTGGTGGTGGCGGTCGCCGGCGGAGTTTTTTGGTTGTTGAAGCAAACGGCAATGGCGCCGACTCAACAAAGCCCTGAAGAGCTTTTGAGTAAAATTGAATTGGCCGCTGACCGTTTACCGGAGAGGCAAATCAAGGTGGCGAGTCCCAAGCCCAACCAGACAGTATTAAGTCCTTTGACCATCACCGGTCAGGCGCGCGGCAGTTGGTATTTTGAGGCCAGCTTTCCGGTTCAGCTTGTGGATGAAGAGGGGACAACGTTGGTCAGCGCGCCGGCTCAAGCTCAGAGCGATTGGATGACCGACGACTGGGTGCCGTTTAGCGTCACCCTGACTTTTGACCAACCCCAAACCGCGGCCGGTCAGTTGATTTTGAAAAAAGACAACCCGTCCGGTCAGGCGGAAAACGAGGCGCGAATAACAGTGCCGGTTAAATTCAAGTAAGTTGAGCGGGATTTGAAGGTAATTAATTTCAAATTAAGCATTCGTTTAGCGCGTGATTTTATTAAGATTTTTAATCCTGTCATTGATTTGACTTTGGAAATTCAGCTTTTTAATTATATAATAATATGCCTCGCCGCAAGAAATTAGGGCCCATCGCCAGTCAGTTTATTTGTCTGGACGAAGCTCCCGGACGCTACCAAATTTGTTGGGGGCGTTATTTTGCCAGTTCGCTGACCGGTTTTTTGGCCGGCGTGATCGCTACTTCGCTGTTGTGGCTGCTGGTTATTGAAGCATTTTTCAAATAAACCGGTAAATGATAAATTAAAAAGGAAACCGTGGCGGTTTCCTTTTCGTTTAAGCGATTATTTTGCTGCCGAAAATTTGGAGCAGGAGGGCCATTCTCAAGCATAATCCGTAGCCGACCTGCCTGAAATAAGCCGACTTGGGATTTTGATCCAAGTCGGGAGCGATTTCTTCATTGCGCGGCAGAGGATGCATTATCACGGCTTTACCGTGATAAGGGCCGTTTAAGCTATAATCAATCAAATCCTTGCTTAATTTTTTTAGAGTCTGATCGTCGGCATAATTTTCCGCCTGAATCCTGGTCATGTAGACCACATCGCATTTGATTATGGCTTCGGCTAAAGTTAGGTGGCGATTGATTTTTTTCCGTCCGTCCAACAAATATTTTAAGGTGGCTGGAGAAAGTTCAATATAGCTTGGAGCCACAAAATGCATTTCCACGCCATTAAAACCACGTAAAAGACCCACCAGCGAGCTGATAGTCCGGCTTTTGTAAATATCGCCGACAAAGGCGATACTGAAGTTGTCCAGCCGCCCCAACTCTTTTTTAATAGTCAGGAGGTCTAAGAGCCCCTGAGTCGGGTGCTCGCCCGTTCCGTCGCCGGCGTTGATTATCGGCGCCTGACTGATTTCGGCGGCTCGGGCCGCGCCGCCGGTTTCGTGATAGCGCAGGACGATCACATCGGCGCCCAGGGCGTTGAGAGTCTTAATCGAGTCGGTCAAACTTTCGCCTTTGGCCGCCGAAGAAAATTCTTTGGCGTTTTCCGTTGATATGACCATGCCGCCCAGGCGTTGCATGGCGATACCGAAGGATAAGCGGGTTCGGGTGGAGGGTTGATAAAACAACTCCACCATTAACTTATTGGCGTTCCGCAGCAGTAGCCGCAGATGATCCGCTCTGGCTTGCAGCAAATGTTCTGCTAGCAGCAGAAGCTGCTTTATGCTGTCAGGGCCGAACTGATCGGCGCTGATTACATGTGGGTAATTATTCCAGGTTATCAGCGGATCGTTGATTAAAGAAGACATAACTCCTCCTTTGCTAAAATTAGTTGAAAAAGTGCATATTTTTTCTTTATTTAAGCACCTGTAAAGAGTATGTCAAGATAATTGACAAATTTTCCCGATTATACTAAATTATGATATTAATTAAAAATTATGGAATTGGGAGTGTTTTTAAGATTATGGCGCGCGCGTTGGCAGGGCGGTCTGTTGATTGCGGCCTTGTGTTTGGCGGTGATTATGGCCGCGACTTTGGCGCAGCCCCTGAAGTACAGCTCTTCGCTGCGTTTATTGGTGGTGCAGGAAACCGACGGCGCCGACTATTACACCGCTGCTCGTTCCACCGAGTATTTGAGCGATATTTTGTCCAAGGTCAGTTATACCCGGATTTTTTTTGATCAGGTACTCGCGGTTGCGCCGGAAATCAAAGCCGATTATTTTGGCCGGACCAACCAGCAAATCGTTAAGCATTGGGCGCGAAGCATTGACGTTAAGCCGGTGGTTAATACCGGTTTGCTGAATGTGACGGTTTATCATGCCGACCGCGGTCAGGCCGAAATTTTGGCGCGGGCCGTGGCGAAAGTTTTAATAGAGCATAACGGCGATTATCACGGTTTGGGTAATAAAGTTTCTTTGAAATTGTTGGACGGGCCCCTGACCAGCAACTATCCGGTTAAACCCAATGTGGTTGTCAACGCCTTGTTGGCGTTATTGTCGGGCGTCTTGCTTTCCGGCGCGGTTGTTTATTGGCGTCCGCAAGCCGCTTTGTTTTATTGGTTTAAAGCGGTAAAGCCGGTCGTTAAGACAGCGGGAGAGCTCCAGGCGTCGCAGCCCTTAATGGAAACGCCGGTTCGGGAAACGGCCAAGGCGGCGGAGTGGTATAATAAATTTTAACGGGTTTTCCTTTAAGCTCTTCTCTATCAACAAGGGAGTTAAAGATAAGAAATGCCACGGCATTTCTTGAAATTCCGTCGTTCGCCCCAGATGAAAGCAGGATTTCGCCTGCGGGCTCGCTAGGAATTATAAGTTTTTTGATTTGTCGGCAAAAGTTGGCCGCCTGGGGCGGCGAACTTTTGTTGATAAAAAGATAGCAAATTAAAAAGTAAATATTCACTTATTTTAAGGAGGAATCATGAAATTTTTCATGGTTATTTTTTGGTGGTTGGCGGCATGTTTGTGGGTTCAGGGCGCGATGGTGACTTTGGACCGCGACATGACAGCCGGCGCGGCCGCTCGCTTTTACGGAGTCGGCTTTAACGATCTCAAAGTCGCCAATAAGACGATTCTGAGCGTCAGCACTCTTTTGAAAAAGGGTGCTAAGCTGAAGTTACCGGAAGGTAGCGATATCGATATTTTGTATTATCAGCAGGACTACCTGGCGGCGCCAGCCGTCTGGAATTTCTGGGATAAGGAGTCAAACGGCCATTCCCTGGCTTTAGCCGGGGAATACAGGTTGCGTTTTAAGCGAAGCAACCGCAGCGATATTGTGGTTGGCGGTTCGGCGGAGGGCGGCGGCGGTAATTTGTCTTTGACTGGCGGCTTGTATCAGGAGTCGTTTGTTCATTGGCAAGCCGGAGCGAGAATTCGCTGGCAAAAACCGACCGGTTTGTTTTATGAGGTCAGCGTTGCTTACGGACAAAATGTCCGGCAAGCGAGCCTGGCCACAGGTTTAAACCAAAAATTATTTAGTCATTATCTAATGGTGGAAGGGGTTTTTCATCCCTACGCCAAAAGGACACTCCGTGATATTTGGTTTAATGACGCCTCCTTGACTTGGCAGGTTAAACTGCCGCTAAAAGAAGATAAATTTTTTTGGGCCGGTCAGCCAATTAACCTGATGACTCTGTCGCAAGTGATAAGCTTAAGCGGAGAGCTGTCAATGATTGATTGGAATATGTCCCAAAAATTTATTTTGCCCCTTGGGGCGAGCTTTTCTTTGAATTTGTATGACTGGTCGGCTTTCAAATTTTTCAGCTCGGCGCAAATTTTTATCGAGCCGATTTATGATGGCAGGCCAATCGGTCGGGTAATGTTGTTGTCTCAAGCCGGAGACGGCTTGGCCCGGCTAAGTCTGGGTTTGAATTTTGATTTTGGCTTTTTCCTGAAAAGGAACGAGCCGACTAACTAATCACCAAAAGGAGAAAAATGAAAAAATTATTGTTACTTCTGCTGCTTTCGTTGGTTTCCTGCGCCGGCGCTGAAAATATGCTGTTAAAGGACGGCAATGACGTCTTAATTAATAAGTCGTTCTTAAACAAAATTTCAGGCCAGAACGAAGATTTGCCTTATTATTTTTCAGCTGACACCAGTTGGCTGAAAGAAGGCAAACTGACTCCGGCGGTCGGCATCTTGAACGATGCTGATGATTATCAGGTGGCCAACGATATGGCCAACCAGCCCTTTCAAATTTTCCAGGTCCAGGAGGATGATCTGGGAAATGTCTTGTCAGTTAATTGGGTGGCGGACATTACCGCCGATCCCAATTTGAAATTGAGAGAAAATTTAAGAACTAGCAAACCGAGGTTGGATGACGGACCAGTGGCGCAAGCCGGCGTTACTGGGACAAACAATGGGCCAAACAATGAGACATTTGACGAAATTTTTGTGACGCCGGCGGCGGTTAAGTTTATTATTCAGGCCGTCAAGGTCGATAATAAGTTTGATTGCTATAACGACGTCAATGACCGGTATGGCAAGGATACCCGTTATTTTATCAGCTGGGACGCGAACGCCATTCAAGCTGATGAGATTCAGCAGTTTCTGACGCCCGATAGCGCCAGCGTCAATACACCCGTAGCGGGACATAGTATTGTCGTTGACTCTCGTCAAGGTCTATACTTAAAGCTCCTTAATCGGGGGCAGCTGTCATTTATGATTAACCCCGATAAACCCGATGATCTGGAGCTACTGGGCTTATCTTTGGTTAGTCGAGCGACCGGTGATGATTATTACTTAAAAATAATCACCGGCTTAAAGCCATTGCGTCAAATTTTGCGTAAGCATTATTCTTTGAAGCAAAAATATCCGGAGGGTTACTATCAAGTGGCCGTGCCGGAGCTAAAAGGGGATAGTTCCGATTTGTATCGTTTGTGTCTGATTGACGGCGACATCGCCGTCGGGCAAGACACCGTAATCGTCGGCGTAAATTATTTCAAGAAATACGCCAGCGACACCCTGCAAAAAAAATATCAGGGCAGGGAAATAAAGCCCTGAAAAACAAAAGCAGTCATAAGGGCTGCTTTTTTATTTTTCAGCAAATGATTTTGACTTTACTCTAAAAATATGGTAATTTTTAAGCAACTTTATGACTTTTTGGAGAAGATTAGCTAAGGCGTCAATGAATGGTGAAATAGTGCCGGCGGTCGCGCTGATAGCGGCGTTTTCCCTTTTTTTATTGGTCAATTTTTTAAGCGGTTTTAAGTTGTGGCTGTATTGGCCGGTGGCCTTGATCGGTTTGGTGACGGCTATCGGGCGGCCGCGCTCCGCTTTATATGCCCTGACCTGGCTGACCATTGTTTTCGGCAGATTTTTCAGTCTGCAACCCTTGATCATCAATCAGCAAACTTATAAATTTTATTTGGTCGATATTTTGTTGGCCGGATTGATTATCAGCTGGGCGGCCGGTTGGCTTGGCGAGCGGCGGATAAAATGGCAATTGCCGGATCGGTTGGCTTTGGTCTGGTTGGTTTTGGTGGTTGTTTATAGCGTTATCAGTTTGACCGTCTGGCAGGGCGATCGGGCCTTGGTGGCGAGCTCGTTCAAAAATTACGCCGTTTACCCCTTAGCATACTTTTTGGCTTATAATTTTTTTGACCGCGGTCGTTATCTTAAAACCTGGTTGGCCTTTGCTTTGTCCGGCGGAGTGACGCTCATCGGTTTTATCGTTTATGGTTGGGTAGCCGGACGGGGTCTTTGGACCGAGATTACGCCCCTTTCCACTGTCGGCATCCGGCTTTTGGATTTTAGTCACGCTTTTTATTTGTGTTTGCTGTCAATTTGGTTAATTGTTTACATGATTCAGGGCGCCGGACATTGGCTAAAATACGCCTGCGCGGTTTTGCCGTTTTGGCTGGCCGGCATCGCCGGTTCGCTGATGCGTCACTTGTGGCTGGCTTTGGCCGTCAGCTTGTCGGCTCTGTATTGGTGGTGGTCAAAAACCGAGCGACTGGCGGCGCGACGTTTAATCCGGTTGTATTTAATCATAGCAGCGGTCGTGGTGTTGGGGATAATTTTATGGGCCAATATTTTGCCATTTTCCTCTTTGGGCCGAACTTATGAATCCTGGTTGGCGCCCTGGCGGGTGCGGGTGGAGTCTTTTGCCAATTTTGAAGACACCAGCATCGCCTGGCGGGCCGCGGTTTGGCAGGGTATCTGGCAAAAATATTTAATGCGGCCAATTTGGGGTTTGGGATTTGGCCAGACGGTTTTTATTGATATGGGAGGTTATTTTGACTATGTGGAGGTCAGAAACGCGCATAACTCTTTTATAGCCATGTTCGCGCAGGTGGGTTTGGGCGGTTTGATTTTATGGGTGGCTTGGTTGGCGAGCGTCTGGCGAAGATTATGGCTTTGCCGCATTCGTTCCAAAGCCGGTCTGGCTTCGCGTTACGCGATTTTAGCCATAATGCTTTTTTGTTTGGTGGCTTTCAGTTTTCAGCCCTATCTGGAAGCTAATTGGTTTAGCATTCCTTTTTGGTTGATTGTGGGGGCGGGAAGAAAAATTTATGAAGGTGCTCTTGGTTAACAAATTTAATTTTATTAAAGGCGGCGCCGACCGTTATTTTTTGGAATTGGCTGAACTGCTGACAACGCGGGGCGTAACCGTGGCCAAGTTTTGTCTAAGTCATCCGGATAATTTATCTGATAAATACAGTCGTTATTGGCCAAGCGGCGTTAACTTTGACAATTGGCGCTGGAGTTTGATTTTTAAATATGCCGGGCATATTTTTTGGAATCACGAGGCGTCTAAAAAATTTGAACGGCTCATCAAAGATTTTAAGCCGGATGTGGTGCATGTTCACAGCATTTTTCATCATTTGTCCCCGTCAATTTTGCCGATAGCCAAACGCCATGGCGTGCCGGTGGTGATGCATCTGCATGATTATCAACTGATTTGCCCCAACTGGCAAATGTTCAGTCGCGGTCAGATTGACGAAAGCGCCAAGGGCGGACGTTACTGGCGCGCGATCGGCCGACGCTCCATCAAAAATTCTTATTTTAAAAGCGCGGTGGCGGCCGCAGCCATGTGGTTGCATCATCGAGTGTTAAAGGTTTATGAAAAAAACATTGATTGTTATATCGCGCCTTCGCGTTTTACCGCCAACAAAGTGGCCGAGTGGGGGATGGATGCTAAAAAAATCAAATTTTTGCCGCATTTTATTAAAGTCGACAACCGCGGCGTTGTTCGCTGTGGCGATTACTGGCTTTACCTTGGTCGCTTGTCCGAAGAAAAAGGCCTGGATATTTTAATCAGGGCCATGGCGAAAACAGGCAGCCGTCTGACTTTGAAAATAGTGGGCGCCGGACCGGAATTCAGGTCTTTGTCGTCTTTGGCGCGCGATTTGCCCATGGCCGCTCCGGTGGAATTTTTGGGACCAAAGCAGGGATTTGAAGTGCGGCGGCTTTTGGCCGGCGCTTACGCGGTCATCGTGCCCTCAAAATGTTATGAGGTTTTCGGTTTGGCGGCTTTGGAGGCGGCTGCCGCCGGCAAATTCGTCATTGCCGCCAATATCGGCGGTTTGCCGGAAATTTTTGCCGGCGAACCGCAGACGGCTTTGTTATTCCATCCCGGCAATATTAACGACCTGGCCACCAAATTAAAGTGGACCGAAGCTCACCCGATGGCCGTGGCCGAGGGCGGAGCGGCGGCTCGCGACTTGGTCAGACGTCGTTTTAATCCCGGCGACCATTATCGCGCTTTGATGAATATTTATAAAGATTTATATGAAAAGAAATAGACCCAAACGCATCGGCATTGACGCCAGATTTTATGGCACCAAGGCCAAGGGTCTCGGCCGTTACACCCAGGAAATTGTGGATAACATCATTAAACTGGATACGGTGAATGAATACAGGATTTTTTTACGGCCCGAAAATTTCCTTGAATTTAAGTGCGATGGCGTCCGTGTTAAAAAGATTTTAGCCGACGTGCCCTGGTATTCTTGGCGCGAGCAGTTGGTTATGCCGCGTCTTTTGATTAAGGAAAAGTTGTCGCTCGTTCATTTCCCGCATTTCAACGTGCCCCTTATCTACGGCGGCGAGTTTGTGGTGACCATTCATGACTTGATTTTAACCAAGTTTCCGACGGTCAGAGCTACCACTTTAAGCCCGGCTTTGTATTGGTTGAAAAATTTGCTGTATCGGTTGGTCATCTGGTCGGCTGCTTGGCGGGCGCGGAAGATTATCGCCGTGTCCGAATTTACCAAACGGGACATTGTGAAAACTTTGCGTGTCCGTCCGGATAAGATTTCGGTTACTTATGAGGGCGTGGCTAATTTAGCCAAAAATCGCGATACTTTATTTGACCTAAGCGATGACAAGACGACGCTTTTGCGTTATAATATCAATAGGCCTTTCTTGCTTTATGTGGGCAACGCTTATCCGCATAAAAATTTGGAAAGGTTGTTTGAAGTTTTTTCTCGTTTGCGTCATCAATTCGGCGACAAACTGCAGCTGGTTTTAGTCGGCAAGGAGGATTATTTTTATGAAAGACTAAAACAGGCAGCCGGGGAGCGGGGTCTCTTGACAGCTGCGGGAGAATCGCCGGTGGTTTGGACCGGCTATGTGACCGACGAGGAACTGGAAATCCTGTTTAAACATGCTTTGGTTTACGTTTTTCCCTCTCTTTATGAGGGTTTTGGTCTGCCGCCCTTAGAGGCCATGGCCAAGGGTTGTCCGGTGGCGAGCTCAAACAGCTCCAGCTTGCCTGAAATTTTAGGCCGGGCCGCGGTTTATTTTAACCCGACTGATTTGGCTGACATGGTTGATAAAATCAGTTCGGTCATCAAAGATGATCGTTTGAGGCGGGATTTACGGCAAAGGGGCTACGAGCAAGTTAAGCGATTTAGTTGGTGGGAATGCGCCCGCGCCACTTTTGAAGTTTATAAAAATGTTTTTGATTTATGAATCGTCAACAACGTCTCAACTCTTTGACCGTTGTCCGTTTTTTGAGCGGCTTCTTTGGCGTGGCCATTTTTTTGGGCCACTGGGAACACGACTGGTGGCAACGTCATTTCAGATTGAGACGCTGGAACGGTTGGTTGATCAACCTGGGTTATGGCGTGACGCGTTTGCTTTGGTTTTTGTTAAGGGGGGTGGGAAAAATTTTCCGTTGGCCCTTGGGCGTGATAACCCTGATCATGGCGGTTTGGCTGCGGATAAGGCGTGAGAAGCCGGAACCGGAAAAACGACCGGAGGAATCGCGCCAGCCATTTTTCCGTCGGCGTTTGTCGGTTTGGCCCAAGCTGGCCGCCTTTGCCGTTTTGTTGTTGTTGATTTTGTCGTCTTTAAAATTTTACGGACATTGGCAATTTTTCAGTCAGTTGCGTCAAAAAATCATGTCCACGGCCCAGGCCGGTTTGGTTGATGTTTTATCGGCCAAGGAAGCGGTCTCCGCTTTGGACTTTCAGGGGGCTAATCAAAATTTTAGTCAGGCCGGCGCCAATTTCGTGGCGGCCGATTCCGAATTGAAAAAGGTTAACGGCTGGCTGTTGACTTTGGTTGGCCTGTTGCCAAATAAACAGGCTCGTTTGGCCGGCAAGAGTCAGGAAATTTTAACGGCGGCCAATCTGGGCAGCGGTTTGGCGGCTGATTTAAGTGCGGCCGCGGACAGCTTGTTCAAGCCGCCGGCCGGTCAGGACTTGGTCGGAGCTTTGAAAAATTTTGCCGAACACGGCCGGGCCGCCGAAACCAAGGCCAAGGATTTGAATCGGTTGCTGGAGCAGGTGCCCGTTAATGATTTGCCGGAGGAGTATCGCGCCGACTGGTCTTATTTTCAGGATAAAGTTCGTTTTATCGCGGTTAATTTAGGTGAAGCGTTGGATATGGCCGATCGTTTAAGAATATTTTTAGGCGAGGCCTATGACAAACGCTATTTGTTAATTTTTCAAAATAACACCGAAGCGCGCGCGACCGGTGGTTTTATGGGCAGTTACGCCCTAGTTGATTTTAGCCGCGGCCGAATTAAAAATTTGGAAGTGCCGGGCGGCGGTACTTATGACACGGAAGCCGGTCTTTTAAAAAGCATCGTCTCGCCGCGGCCTTTGCAGCTCGTCAAGGCGCGCTGGTATTTTTGGGACGCCAACTGGTGGCCGGATTGGCCCATGAGCGCTCGCAAAATTATGTGGTTTTATGAACAGAGCGGCGGCTCTACGGTTGACGGCGTCATCAGCTTGACTCCGGATGTGGTTGTGGATTTGTTGCGTTTAACCGGCCCGATTGATTTGCCGGAATTTCAAACCACCGTCAGCGCCGACAACTTTATGGAAACGGTGCAGACATTAGCCGAACAAAAACCGCCCGCCACCACCAAACCCAAACAGATTATCGGCGCTTTGACCGAGGCCTTGATCGCCAAGTTGACAGCCAAGGCCGATCAAGATCAATGGCTGAAAATTATTAATGTCATTGAGCGTTCTTTGAATGAAAAACAGATTTTGTTGTATTTTTCCAATCAAGATTTGGAAAATAAAGTCAACGATCTCGGTTGGGACGGCGGTTTGCATGAAACGAGCGGTGATTATTTGTCCGTGATCAACACTAATTTAAACGGCGGTAAAAGCGACGGCGAAATCAAGCAAACCGTGGAACTGGTCACCAATATTTTGGCCGACGGCTCATTGGTTAATCACCTGACCATCACCCGCGATCACCAGGGTATTTTGGGTCGGGGCTTTGGCGGAATGCGTAATTTTGATTGGCTGCGTATTTATGTGCCAAGGGGCAGTAAATTACTTTCGGCCGAGGGTTTTAAAGCTCCTAATTTGGCCAGCTTTAAAGCGGTCGACCCGGCTTGGCAAGAAGATCCGGCATTGGATAATGAACGAGCGGCTCTGGTCAGCGATCCGAGCGGCACCAAAATTTACGAAGAACAGGGAAAAACTGTTTTCGCCAATTGGAGCATTATTGATCCGGGTCAAGCCACGGTTATCAAATTGACTTACAGTTTACCGTTTAAATTATCGGTTAAATTGCCGCCCGACGGTTGGCTGGATAAAGTTAAGCAATTTTTCAATAATGAAGAAACGGGCCCCTTATATCGCCATAGTCTGTTGGCGCAAAAGCAGGCCGGCGCCGACAATTCTCAAATTAATTATCGATTGGCGGCGCCAAGCGCTTACGAGGCGATTTGGCATTATCCGGAAAATAGCGGCGAGGCCGATTACACGCCGCAAGACACTGATAAGTATTGGGGTTTTATTTTGCGTGATCGCACCTTCTAAGTATTATGACCAGAAATAAAAATTTGGAAAAATTAAATGACAATGCGGCCGAATTTAATCGTCAGCAAACCATTAGCAATGGTTTATCGGAAATTTATCAAGACGATGACGGCAGTATCATTGATGTTAAAAAATTACAAATCAGAGGCCAGCGTCCCTGGTGGTGGGTGAGTCGCGCGGTGATTTACGGCGCGGTGGCGGCGGCGGTGGCGGCCGGCGGTTGGTGGTGGTGGCACGGTCAGGCCGATCCCTTGGCGGTTGATTTGAATTTGAGCGGTCCGGCCAATGTGGTGGCTGGCGCTGAATTTACCTACACCCTGGCTTATCACAATCAGACCGCTGAAACTTTGCGCAATTTGAATTTTAAACTGGAGTATCCGACTAATTTTGTTTTTGTTTCAGCTGAACCGGCTCCCAACGCGGGCACGGCCCAGTGGCAACTTGACGAACTGGCCGGTGGCGGCCAGGGCGCGATTTTAATTAAAGGCAAAATAATCAATCAGGTGGGTTTGTCCAATGTGGCCACGGCGGAAATGTTTTACAATTTAGATAAATTTTCCAGTGAATATAAAAAAGTCGCCACTTTGGACACGCCGGTAGCTTCAACCGGCTTGGAGTTGGCGGTGACGCATGATGCCAGCGCTTTGGTCGGCGAACAGCAAATTATGCGCTTGCGTTATCGTTTGAAAGACGACGGACAAATCAGCCATTTTTGGTTAAGTGTGGAGCCGGCGGATATTTCTCAGGTGGAATTTGTCAACACTGACGAAGTAACGCCCGGCGTTAATTTAATTAAGCCCTGGGTTTGGGAAATCAGTCAGGTTGACAAAACGGATCGCGATTTGCCGATCAATTTTAAATTCATTGACAAGCCGGCCGACGCTTATCCTTTGACAATTAAATTGTCGGTGACGCCGCCAATCGATTTGACCGCCGCGCTGTCAGCTACTTCCACGCCGGCCACCACAACCACGCCCCTGGCAACAGCCAGTCCGGAGGATGTTTTTTACCAGGAAACGGTTAATTATGAAGTGGTAAAAAACGACCTTAATTTAAGTCTGGCCGCCAACGGTTCCGATCAAAATCAGGGGGTTAATTTTGGACAAACTATCAATTACAGTATCAGTTATGCCAACAAAAGCAGGGAGGCCATTGACGATGTGATGATTATGGCCGTCATTCAGGGAGATATTGTCAATTGGTCAAGTTGGTCTGATAAAAATCACGGACAAGTATCGGGCGACACCATCACCTGGACCAAGGATCAGCTGCCGGAATTAGCTCACTTAAAACCCGGCGCCATCGGTTGGCTGGACTTTTCCGTTAAATTAAAAAATTGGAACGATTTAAAAGGCGGGCAGTTTGACCGCGCCATTACCGCCTACGCGCAATTTACCGCCAATCAAAACGCGCCGATTAAGCCGCAGACGAGCGACAACAAAAGCAATGTCATTGCCAATAGTTTAAATAGCGATATTATTTTTGATCAGAAAGTGTTTTATTTTAGCGATAGCAATTTGCCTTTAGGTAACGGCCCTTTGCCTTTCACCGTCGGTCAGGCCACGGTGGTCAGAAATTCCTGGCAACTCATAAGCACTTTGCATGATTTGCATGACGTCAAGATCAGCGTGACTTTGCCGGAGTATGTGAAATGGGCCGGCAAAGAACAAAAAAATGACGGTGATTTGTTTTATGATGAGGCGAACCGGGTGATCAGCTGGAATGTTAATCGTTTGGCGGTTGGTCAGACAGACACGGCCGAGTTTGATTTGTCGGTGGAGCCGCGAGAGTCGGAACGCCGTCAGTTGCTGGTCATTTTTCCCAAGGCAAAAGTTACGGCTATTGACAGCGACACCGGTAATACTTTGACCAAGGACGGCAAGATTAAAACCGGCCGCTTGGAAGACGATCCGCTGATCAGTTCCGGCGATGTGGACAACAACGAGGGGCTGGTGCGATAAAAGATAAAGATTATATGTTTACAATATTCAAGCAAGCTAAAAGCGGCGCCAGGAGCGGGTATTTGCAATTAGGGTCGGCAACAGTGCCGACGCCTTTGTTTATGCCGGTGGCCACGCAAGGCGCGGTTAAACATATCAGTTCCGATGAACTCGGAGTTCTTAATTTTGGCTTGCGTCTTTCCAATACTTATCATTTAATGCTTCGTCCGGGCGCCGCGGCCATCAAACAGGCCGGCGGCCTGGCCGCTTGGTCCGGCTGGCCGGGCGCCACCCTGACTGACAGCGGCGGCTTTCAAATTTTTTCTTTGTCGGGCGTGAAAGGCGGTCCAAGCTTGGTTAAAATGACCGAGGAAAAAGTTATTTTTAAATCTTATTTGGATGGCAGCCGCCATGAATTAAGTCCCGAGGGGGCGGTTAAATTGCAAGTTGACCTGGGAACGGATATCGCGGTTTGTCTGGATGAGTGTCCGGCTTTGCCAGCCGATCGCGATAAAATCAAAGCAGCCGTGGAGTTAACCGGTCGTTGGGCCGAGCGTTCTAAAATTTATCACCAAAAAATTACCGGTCGCCAGCCAAGACTTTTTGCCGTGATTCAGGGTGGTTTGGACAAAAAATTGCGCTTGGCAAGTTTGCGCCAGCTGGTTGATTTGGATTTTGACGGCTATAATATCGGCGGTCTGTCGGTGGGGGAGAAGCCGGTTGAAATGTATAAAGTGTTGTCTTATCTCGTCCCCTTGATGCCGGCCGATAAGCCGCGTTATTTAATGGGCGTCGGTTATCCGGAAGATATCGCGCGGGCGGTGCGGCTGGGAGTGGATATGTTTGATTGCGTGATCCCCACGCGCGAGGGCCGACACGGTCGTCTGCTGGTTTGGCCCCAAAACGGTCGGACTCTTTTAAAGAATTTTTGGTCGGGTCACAGCCGGCGTTTATTTTACCAAACCGTTAATGTTAATAATGCCAACACGGCTAAAATCAATCAGCCGCTTGACCCCGTTGCCGCTTTGCCTGAGCTGAGAAACGCAACTTGGGCTTATCTGCACCACCTGTTTAAAGTCGGCGAGCCCCTGGGCCAACGTTTGGCCAGTTTGCATAACCTGGCCTTTTACGCCCGTTTGATGGAGGAGTTGAGGCGTTTGATTTAAAATAAAAGGCCGTATTTGTCAAATTGATAAAAAAGTCAACGATCTGTTGACTTTTTTATAAAAAATGCTAAGGTAAGCTATTAACCAATGACTATTAATTTGGCCCTATGAAAGCTAAAACACTTATTATTTTCAGCGTCTTGGTCATCGCGCTGTCCATTTTTGGCGTCTGGCATTTTGGTCAAAGTAAAACCAAGTCCTACTACTCGGGCGATGCCATTGAGTATCATGGACAGTTGATTATAGCTTCCGCCAATACCGGTTTTTTAGAGATTTTCAAATTCGTTAACGGCAAGCTGGTCAATGTGATCAAGCGGGCCGCTCCGGTGGACGCCCAGGTTCGTAGCAGCGCTTATAATGATGTTTTACTGAATCAGGAAAATGACAATTTGTTTGTTTACGCCGCGAGCGGCAGCACTGTTTATAAATATGATTTCAGTGATTTGCAAAACTTGCCCTTGGCCAACAGCCGGCGCGACACCACCTGGGACTGGTTTGGGCACTTGGCTTGGGTTAACGGCCGACTAATGACCGCGGGCAGCCGCGCCGTTAAGTTTTGGAACCCCGACTTGGAAGTGGTGGACAGTTTTAATTTGGTTAACTCCACCAATCCTTACAATATCGTGCCAGCCGGTAACGATCGCTGGTTATTTAATTTAACCGGCTCGCAAGTTGATTTATTCGGCCTGAGCGCCCGACAAATTAGCCGCAGTTTGCCTGTAAACGTTAATTTGGCCACCGGCAACAAACGAGTTTATTTTGACGCGCCGGCCAATTTGCTGTATGTGGCGGACGACGCCGCTTTGAAAAAAATGTCTCTCACTGGTGATCTGTATAAAACTTTGGCGCATTCAAGTCAATTCGGTTATGATGTGGTGGCCTCCAGCGACGAACCGGATAATCTGTATTTTTCCAACGGTTACGGCGTGACCAAAGTCAGCAAAATCGATTTTAAAAGGTTGGCTTCTTTTGACAATGACCAGCTGGCCTGGCCCAACTCCTGGGCCATGGGTTTGAAATTGGTTGACACCGTCAAGGGCGAAGTGGTGGTGGTGTTTAATAATTCCAACATTTTGGTTTTAGATAAAAATTTATTACCTTATGCCACCGCGGCCGCCACGGAAGAAGAAACCGGAGCCGCGACCGCCAATGAATCATTATTCCTGCGTTTGGATGTCAACAACGGTTATGTCGGTAACCAAGTTGCGGTGTCGGGCGGCGGTTTCGCGGCTAATGAAAACATTACTTTATTCTTCGGCGGCGTTCAGTGGTTGACTACGGCTGACGCCAGCGGTCGCTTTACGGCCACGGTCACCGTGCCCGAGAGCGCGCGAAACAAAACCGGCATTGACTTAAAAGCCATCGGTTCTAAATCGGGCCTGTCCTATTCGGCCGGTTTCTATATTAAGCGGTAATTATGAAGATCGCCTTTATCGGACAAAAAGGTTTGCCGGCTCACGGTGGCGGCGTGGAGCGTTATGTTGAAGATTTAAGTTCGCGTTTGGCGGCGCGCGGTCATGAAGTCGTGGTTTATTCCCGCGCTCATTACACCTCGCGTTCTCGCGTTCGTTATCGGGGAGTGCGACTTTTGGTTTGGCCAACCATTCACACTAAATATTTGGACGCCATCAGTCACACTTTTTTGGCGGTTTTGCATGCCACCCGTTCCGATTATGACATTATTCACTGGCAAAGCATTGGACCGGCTTTGCTGTGCTGGTTGCCGCGTCTTTTGGGTTCGCGCGCCAAAATAGTGGCCACTTTGCAGAGTCGCGATTATGAACATCAAAAATGGGGTGTGTTGGCCAGAACCTGTTTGAAGCTTGGCGAATGGCTGATGTGCCATTTGGCCGATGAATTGATTGTCGTGACACGCGACATGGAAAGATATGTTTCGGAGCGTTATGGCCGTCAGGCCGTTTATGCGCCGAACGGCGCTAATTTGTATGAGCCGGTCGGCAGCGAAGAGCTGATGCGCTGGGGATTGCGTCCGGGCGGTTATTTGGTGGCGGTGTCGCGTCTGGTGCGTCACAAAGGCCTGCATCACCTGATAACGGCTTATCAATCCTTGGGGGAAATCAATCAGCCGCTGGTCATTGTCGGCGAGGGCGCTTTTACCGATAATTATGTGATGGAGTTAAAGCGTCTGGCCAAAGGCAATCCGCGTATTATTTTTACCGGTAATCAAAGCGGTGAAACTCTGGCCCAACTTTATGCCAACGCTTATTTATTTATACAGCCATCAAGTAGCGAGGGGCTGTCCTTGGCTTTGCTGGAAGCCATGGCGCGTCGCGTGCCGGTTTTAGTCAGCGATATCGCGGCTAATCAAGAGGCCGTGGGCGAGGCCGGTTTCGTCTTCACCGACCAAGATGCGGTTGATTTGGGTAAACGCTTGGCTTATCTTTTGGCCAATCCCGATTTAACGCGAGCCGGAGGAGAGGCCGGACGAGACAGGGTGTCCAAGTTTTTTAACTGGGATAAAATTGCCGTGGAAATTGAAAAAATCTATCAACGCCCCGCCAATTTGACAGCCGTCAAATCCAAGGCGACAATTTAAGTTGAGATAAGTTTTTTGGGAAAATTTATCTTAACCTAAATTAGCGGGACATTAAAAATTTTATAATAAAAAATAGGAGTGAGCAATGAAGTATTTATTTTGTCTAATGGCCATGATCTTTGTATCATGCCAGGAGATGACTCAGACATCAATGTCTGAGATCGTTGATGTAAAATTATTGTCGTCGTCGGTAAATGCCGACGGCAGTTGGACCTACAAAATTCTGTTGCCGATTTGGGAACAGGATTTTTCAGGTCAAATTGGCTTGAAAATTGATGACGAAGACGTCATCAATTTATACGCCGCTAGTAATCAGCTGGCGTATTATTGGGAATTTAAAACCCCGAACCGCCATCTTTTGCTAAATTTTGGTCACTACCAAAAAGTTCAGCAAGAACAAGAGGTTTGGGCCAATAAGAAAGAGTTGGAGTTTAGTAAATACTACCTAAATAACTCTTTGGGCATAACCTTTGTTGATGGTCAGATTTTGCCGATCAATCCGGTTGATTTGACCAAACTCGCGGCGATAATTGACATCAACCCGACTGAAATTCGGACAGGCGGCACGGTTCATTTTAGCGGCGCTCGTTCCACGGGTCAAGCCGCGCCTCATTCCAATGTTGTGACCTGGAATTGGGATTTTGGCGACGGTGAAAGCGCCAGCGGCGCTAATGTCGAGCATCAATATTACGCCGACGGCGCTTACACGGTTCAATTAACCGTGATTGATAATTTTGGTCAAAGTAATACGGCTAAGACGCAAGTCTTGGTGTATAAAATGTCCTTTCCACCCAACACCATGCCGGGCGGCGACGACTATATTCAGGCAAACTTGAATAGAGCAGACAAAACCGTCATTTTATATGTCAATTTAAGTTTGACACAAGGCACGCACGGCAAGCCGTTTTGGTGGGGGACAAAATTCGGCGCCGGCACGGCTTGGGTGTTTACGCCCATCAAACCAGTTCTCTTGAACGAGGACTGGGGCTCGATTACTTTGCCGTTACCGGACGGACGCCAACAATTCGCTTTTAATTATGCGGATTGGTATGAGTATCTGGACGTCGGTGGGTTTCCGGTTGGCGTTAACTGGAGTCACTTGTCGCATAGCCGATTTTATGATCAGGCCAAGGGACATTTGTTGATTCTGATTTCCGGAGAAAAATTAAGCAGACCGTAATGCTTTTTATTGTTAAGTTTTTTTTGTTCTTTTTAAGGAAAGACGATTTTTTCAATCGTCTTTTTTATTGGCCAGATTTGTAATTAAGCGCGGTTTGCCAAAAAATAAAAAACGTGGTAAGTTGCCGTAAGATGACTGAAAAACCGTTTCCCCACCGTTTCAATTAACGATTATGAAATTATTGATCGACACCAACAATAAAGATTATCTCTATTTGGCTTTGTTGAATAAAAAAAAGACGGTGGCTGAAGAAAGAGTGGCCACGCACTTTGACCAGTCGGCCAAACTGTGGCCGGCCTTGGATCGGTTGTTGCGCGGCCAAAAAGTCAAACCAGTCGCCCTGGAAGGTATTGTGGCGGTGGCGAGAGGCGGCAGTTTCTCTTCTGTTCGTATCGGCGTGGCGGTGGCTAACGCCCTTGGTTACGCTTGGGGCATACCAGTGAAAGACGAAACCGGGCGTTATCAACGTCTTGGCGGAGTGCGACAAGTGGCGCCGCGTTACAGTCAGCCGGCAGTCTGATTTCGGCCTGATTGGAGAATAATATGAAACCCTGTGCATAAGTGCTCGGGTTTTATTTTTTAAGCAAAAAACCTTGAAAAACAAGGTTTTTTTTAATCGGGGAGTGTTGACGATTAAAAGACGAGTGGGGTATAATGTAATAAGAAAGGCATAAAGTGGTAGAAAGTGGTGAAATTATGTTTATCGGCGAATACAATCACACTCTGGATGACAAAGGTCGTTTAGCCATTCCCGCTAAATTCCGGGCCCTGCTTAAATCTGGCGGCGTCGTGACCAAGGGTTTGGATAACTGCCTGTTTTTATACGCCAAGAAAGAATGGTCGGCCATTGCCGCCCGTCTGTCATCCCTGCCGTTTAACAAGGCCAATGATCGGGCCTTGGCCAGACATTTTTTAGCCGGCGCCCGCGACTTGGATTTTGACAGTCAGGGTCGGCTGAATTTACCGGAATATTTGCGCCAGTTTGCCAACCTGAATAAAAAGGTGATTATTGCCGGTTTGTATAATCGTTTGGAAATCTGGGATGAAACCGCTTGGCAAAACTATAAACAAAAAATGGAAAAAGAAAGCAACGCCATTGCCGAGGCCTTGGAGGGGGTGGTGGTGGATAAATTATGAGGTATCAGCATCAGCCGGTTTTACTGAAAGAAGTGATGGCGTTCATTAACCCCGGGCCCGGACAACTGATGATTGACGGCACTTTGGGGGGTGGCGGTTACACGCGAGCTTTGGCTCGGGCTGTCACCGAAAGCGGAACTGTTTTGGCCTTGGATGTGGATGAGCTGGCCGTGCAACATGCTCAGGAATGGTTGAAAACAGAAAAGATCAAGAATGTTCAGGTGATTAACGGCAATTTCGCTGATTTAAAAGATTTAGTTCCCGAAAAATTTACAAAAGTTGATGGCATCGTTCTGGACTTGGGCCTGTCTTCGGCTCAGTTGGATGACCCGGGGAGGGGTTTTTCTTTCCTGCGAGAAGGTCCTCTTAATATGGCCTTTGGCGAGACGGATAAGGAAAATACAGGGGTCATCGTTAATCGCTACCGAGTCGAAGACTTGGCCGCAATTTTAAAAAATTACGGCGAAGAGCGTTTCGCCAAGTCCGTTGCCCGCGCCATAGTGGCGGCCAGGCCAATCAACACTGTCAGCGAGCTGCTGGCAGCCATTGACCGGGGCATGCCCAACGCAGCCAAACATGGCGGTAAAATCCATTACGCCACCAAAACCTTTCAGGCCCTGCGTCTCGCAACCAATCGTGAGTTGGAAAATCTGCGTCGGGTTTTGCCCGAGGCCCTGACTTTGTTGAAAAGGGGCGGACGATTGGCCGTGGTCAGTTTTCACAGTCTGGAAGACCGGATTGTCAAACAATTCTTCCGTTCCCTTAGTCGGGATTGTCTTTGCCCGCCGGCCATACCCAAATGCGTTTGTCATCATCGCGCCGAAGCCAAGATTTTAACCCCCAAACCGGTCAGACCGACCGCCTTTGAAGTAACGGGCAATCCACGCGCTCGCAGCGCCAAACTTCGCGTTATTGAAAAATTATAAAATATGTATCAAACTCAAACATTTCAACCTTATTACGCCGTTAAAACCGCCGCGCCGGCCATTGGTTGGCAAATCAACCTGCGTCTGTTTAACAGAATTTTAATGGCGGCGATTGCCGCGGGTCTGATCGCTTTTCTTATCGGCAATAATGATTTGGCGGCTAAGAGTTTTGTGTTAAAGGATGTAAAAAATAATTTAAGCGATCTAACCTGGCAGAATAAAATACTGGAAACCAAGGTGACGGCCCTCGGTTCTTATCAGTATCTAAGTCAAAAAAGCGAACGCCTGCAATTTGTTCCGGCCAATGACATCAAGTATTTACCGGCCGGGGAGTCGAGCATCGCTAAGCGTTAAACCACCAGTTTGTTTAGTGGACGTGATTGTAAAATTATCATTAACGATTTATTATGGGTCCTTGGCAGCGACGCCGCCAAGCCGTGGAAGGAGGGCATCGTTTAACCTGGCTGGCGATTATCATGGGTTTGGCGCTAGTCGGTTTGGCGGCCCGACTTTTTTTTGTGCAAATTACGCGGCATAATTTTTACGCCAAAGCCGCCCTGGCGCAGCACAGTTTTTCCGCCGAACTGAAACCGACTCGCGGCAAAATTTTAATTCAGGACAGTGATGGTTCGCTTTACCCCCTGGCCACCAATCGCGATTTGATTTTAATCTATGCCGTGCCATCGGAAATCAAAGAGGCCGAGGTCATCAGTCAAAAACTTTATGAATTTTTTGATCAGACAAGAATCACCAAAGAAATTGACGACCAATTGCAAACCGAAGAGGAGGCCGGATTAAGCGGACAGCTGGCGGCCGTGTCCGGTTTGAACGAACCGGAAAAATCAAAGCAGGAAGCGGCCATTAAAGCCGCTTACGCCCAGGGGCTCCTTGATTCATCTTACCAAAAATCCCGCCAGGAACGCCGACAATCTTTATTGAAAACCAAACAAGACAATCAGGTAAATCAATATCGGACTTGGCTGAACCGCGCTTCCGATCCTTATCAAATTTTAGCCAAAAGAGTGGAGCCGGATGTGGCCAAACAATTTCATTTGTCTTTGGTCGGCGGTGTTTTCAGTAACTTGAAAATTGATGATCTGGATATTAAAAACGGACACATGATCGCGAGCGACGGACAAGCCGTGCCTTTGGACGGCATCTATTACGATCCGGACACTTATCGCCAATATCCCGAAACCCAGGTGGCCGCGCATCTTTTGGGCTTCACGGCTTTTGACGACAGCGAGCGCGCTGGACAAATCGGCAAACACGGCAACTACGGCCTGGAAGGATTTTTTGACAAAGAGTTGTTTGGTAAAGTCGGCACATTGACATCCGACAAGGGCGCTGGTGGTTTGGTTATCGCTCAAGACCGGCAATATCAAGACAAGCAAGACGGTTGCGATTTAATCTTGACCATCGATCGGTCAATTCAATTTTTTGTGGATAAGACTTTGCGCGCCGGCCTCAACAAATATAAGGCCGAGAGCGCGCAGGTTGTGGTTTTGGACCCGGCTAGCGGCGCCATTTTAGCCATGAGCTCCATGCCGGATTTTGACCCCAATCGCTACAACGAAATTAAAGATGCTAAAATTTTTAACAATCCCGTGATTTTTGATCAGTATGAACCGGGTTCGGTTTTTAAAGCCGTCACCATGGCCGCGGCCCTGGATCAGGGCAAAGTCGGTCCCGACACGACTTATCAGGACGCTGGACAAGTGATGGTGGAGGGCTGGCCCAAACCGATTAAAAATTCCGATTTTGATACCGCGGGCGGCCACGGCAAAACTAATATGGTTCAAGTTTTGGAAAGTTCCTTAAACACTGGCGCGATTTTTGCGATGACGAGCATCGGCGCCGAAACCTTTGCCGGCTATGTTAAAAATTTCGGTTTTGGCGATAAGACCGGTATTGAACTGGAAGGCGAATCAGCGGGCGACATTTCGGCTTTGTTAAGCAAAAAAATAAAACCGGTTTCGGCGGCCACGGCTTCTTTCGGTCAGGGCATTTCAGTCACCCCTTTGCAGATGGCTTTGGCTTACGGCGCTTTGGCCAACGGGGGAGAATTGATGAAACCGTATTTGGTTAAAGAAGTTCGTTGCAATAATCAGGCAACCGTCGAAAATCAACCGCAAGCGGTGCGTCGGGTTATTTCCCGGGCGGCGGCCGATCAGATTAAAGGCATGTTGGTTAAAGTGGTGGAAAATGGTCATGCCAAGCGGGCCGGCGTGGCTGGTTATTATATCGCCGGCAAAACCGGCACGGCCCAGGTCACCGAAGTCGGCAAGAAAGGATATGTCGAGGGTAAGTATAACCACACCTTCATCGGTCTTGGCCCGGACGATAATCCACGTTTCGTGGTTTTGGTCAGATTGAACAATCCGCGCGGCTTTGAATATGCCGAGTCCACGGCCGTGCCTTTGGCGCACGACGTCATTGAATTTTTGCTTAATTATTGGCAGATTCCCAAGTCGCGTTAACTTGATTTTTTCGCAATTTTAGCGTAAAATTGATTTTTAAATAGCGGGCAAGAGGATTATGTTCAAAAAAATTATTCAATTCAAATTAAAAATATTGGCTAGGTTTATTTTAGCCAAATATCAACCGCAAATCGTGGGTATTACCGGAAGCTTGGGTAAGACCAGCGCCAAGGAAGCCGTGGCCACGGTTCTCGGGGCCAAGTTTCGGATTCGCTCCAGCGTTAAAAATTATAATAACGAATTCGGTCTGCCTTTAACTATTATCGGCGCGCTTTCGCCGGGCCGATCGCTGGCGGGTTGGTGCCGCGTCCTGATGCGCGGTTGGAGTCTTTTGCTTAAACATCGGACCGATTACCCGGAAGTTTTAATTTTGGAAATGGGCGTCGATCACCCAGGCGACATGGATTACCTGAACTCTCTGGTTAAGCCCAATGTGGCGGTGCTGACCATGATCGGCGTGTCGCACTTGGAAAATTTCGGCAGTCAATCCAAATTGGCTTCAGAAAAAAGAAAAATTTTTGACAATTTGGACAAATCCGGCTGGGTCGTTATCAACTATGACAGCGAGCGTTTACGCGACTTGTCTCAAGATTTAAAATTCAAGGTTTTGACTTACGGTTTGGAAGAGGGCGCAGCCGTTCGGGCCATCAATCTTAATTTTCGCTTTCAGGAGGACGACGCCGAAGATGATTTGTTGGGCATCAATTTTAAGATCGCTTATAAGGACGCCTATATACCGGTGCGTCTGCCACGGGCTATCAGTCGTACGGCCGTTTTGGCGGCCTTGGCCGGTTTTTCCGTCGGTCTGACCTATAAGTTGAACCCCGTAGATATGGCCCAGGCGTTAAGGGAATTCGCGCCGCCCAAGGGTCGCATGAATCTATTGGCCGGCTTGAACGGCGCCATCATTATAGACGACACCTACAACTCGGCGCCGCAGTCGGCCGAAGCCGCGTTGGATGTGGTGGGCGATATGCGCTTAAAACGCGGACAGCGCCAGTGGATAGTTTTGGCTGATATGCTGGAGCTGGGCGAAGCCAGCGAACAGGCCCACCTGGCTTTGGGCGAACGGGTGGCGCGCCTGAAAAAAGCGCATCTTTTGACCATGGGTCAGGAAGCTCTCTATATTGGCATCGGCGCCCGGCAGGCCGGTTTGAGCGAGGAATCCATGCATTATTTTAATAATCATCAGGAGATCATCAATTTTTTAAAGGAAAATTTATCAGCCGGCGATATCGTTTTGGTTAAGGGATCGCAAGGCATGCGTTTGGAAAAGGTGGTTAGGGGAATTATGGCCGAACCTGAACAAGCCGCAGAGCTTTTGGTGCGACAAGGGAGTGATTGGGAGTAAGGCGGAAAGAAAAGAGCAAGTCTTGGCGAAACAATAAAAAAGGAATGAGTTTCAAGTTCCAGTTGTTATCAACAGTCTGGATTCCTGCACGAGACGGGAATGACAAGAGTCTGGCAGTCGTTTATCTTGTGATTTATTGAATATGGCAAAAACACCTATTGTTCTAACCGAACAAGACAAAATCAAAACTTTAAAACAGCTGTCGCGCCAGTCGGTCGGCCAGGCGCGCGCCGGCAAAAAAATTATTCCGGCCAGGGGCGGGGCCTATAAGCGTCGCGGTCGTTACGGCAAACAGGTTGACTGGTAAGAGAAATTTGATTTTTATAAGGGCCTTGTCCGGTAAACATGACGATTTTGTCATTCCGCCTCGCTCGCTTGTCCGGGGTTGCCGCCAGACGCTCCCGTTGGTCGCGTCCGGCATCGCTCGATTATTCGTCGTCGCTTCCGCTCCTCCTCATATCT
>Ga0172370_10001840_pt1 | contig 31441 bp, 21 predicted proteins | sample LakKiv5m_FD_114538 | JGI IMG/M metagenome (GOLD analysis project Ga0172370, IMG submission 114538) | Freshwater microbial communities from Kabuno Bay, South-Kivu, Congo - kab_022012_11.5m | ecosystem: Environmental > Aquatic > Freshwater > Lake | place: Democratic Republic of the Congo...
GAGTTACAAGGATAATCGTGTTTCCCGATTCATAAATTTGATTGAAGAGATACATAATCTCCTCTCCGGTTTTGGAGTCGAGATTACCTGTAGGTTCATCAGCCAAAATAATTGATGGGTTTGTCACTAATGCTCTTGCAATGGCAACACGCTGACGCTGCCCACCCGATAACTCATTTGGTTTGTGATGAACTCTATCTTTTAAACCCACGTTTTCCAACGCTAACCGGGCTCTATCTTTTCTTTCCGACGAATGCACACCCGCATAAATCAGAGGAAGTTCAACGTTGTGAAGGGCATCCGATCTGGGAAGCAGGTTAAACGTTTGGAAAACGAATCCAATTTCTTGATTTCTAATTTTCGCAAGTTCATTGTCACTCATGTTGCTCACATTCTTTCCGGTAAATTCATATTTTCCGGTGGAAGGTGTATCGAGACATCCCAACATATTCATTAACGTTGACTTTCCCGATCCGGACGGGCCCATGATAGCTACGTACTCGTTCTTATTAATTTGTAAAGAGACATCGCGGAGTGCATGCACCTCTTCCGAACCTACTTTATAAATTTTCGCAATGTGTTCTATATTAATGATGTTCATTGTGCTTCCGAATTAATTTTTCTTTTCAGTGAACGATTTGCGTTTACCTTCAACTTTAACTAATGAACCATTTTTTAATTCACGGGATATTGCACGATAACTTCCGCTAACAACTTCTTCTCCGCCTTTTAATCCTTCCGCAATTTCAATGTAGTTATCGTCGCTTAATCCGGTCTTAACTTTTTGCGATTTAGCTTTTCCGTTCGCAACGATGAATACTATTTCTTCGGGCCTGTTATTATTAGCTTTCTTCTCAACTTTAGCCATGCTTTCTTCTTCACCACCCGCCTCTTGTGGCATGTTGAAATCACCGCGTGCCGTTACAGATTGCAAAGGAACGGAAATAACGTTTTGTACGGTTTCAGTGCGGATATCAGCGTTACAAGACATTCCAGGACGTAAATTATTTTCTAAATTCATCACTCTAATTCTAACTTCAAAATTCACAACCTGCTCTTGCGTCCCAAGTCCACTTGTTTTAGCGCTGTTTCCAATTTGAGTAACAATACCTTTAAAGTCTTTGTCACCAAATGCGTCAACTTTAATGTACGCTGTATCGCCTACTGAAATAAGTACAACATCATTTTCATCAACGTCAACGCGTGCTTCCATACTGCCAAGGTCAGAGACGGTCATGATATCCGTTCCTTGACTAAATCCGCTGCCCAAAACACGTTCGCCAAGTTCAACATTCAACTGGGTAATAACTCCGGCCATGGGCGAATAAATAGTTGTTTTATTTAGTGACTCAATCGTCTCTTTTAACGATGCTTCGCTCTGTTGTACATTTGCTTTAGAAGCCTCATAACCGGCGGCGGTTGAAAGATAAGTACTCTTCGCTGTTTCTAAATCAGCGTCACTCGCAAGTTTCTTCGCGTGTAATTCTTTCATACGATTATAATCAGAAGTAATTTTATCAAGTTCTGCTTTGCGCTGTGCCAGTGCGGATTTTGCAGCAGAAAGTGTTGCTTCAGATCTTTGTTTCTGAGCGACGTACGCGTCAGCTTTAATCTTTATAAGCAAATCGCCTTTCTTTACGGCTTGACCTTCCTTTACGGGAAGTTGCACTATTTCTCCGGTTACTTCAGGAGTAATAACAACTTTGAATTCCGGGTTGATTTTACCGGTAGCCGAAACTGTTTGTGTTATGGTTCGTTTCTCAACTTTTTCAGTCTGGACGTTTATAATTTCTTCTTTATTGCCCTGGAAGATTACAAGGAGGACAATAACAATAACTAAAAGTCCTAATCCGCCAAAGATGAAAAGTTTCTTCTTAGATTTTTTTTGTTTACCATTTGCCATGTGTGGTTCTCCTGAGATAAATATTATTCAAATTTTTTGTAATCAAGAACACCAAGCGAATACTCGAGTTCTTGTTTTAGTTTAACATATTCAAACTGTGCGTTCACATAATTGGTGAGAGCATTCATATAGTCTGAGTTTGCAATTAATACGTTTAACAACATTGTTGCGCCCAGTGTATATTTTTCCTGCTCAATCTTTCTGTTTTCCTCAGCGGCAGTTACATTTTTCTTGCTAACTTCAAGGCGTTTTTCACTTGCTTGAAGATCAAGATATGTCTTTTGCATTTCCTTTTTAATCTGCTTCTCCAGGTCAAGTACATCCAACTCTTTATTTTTGGCATCAACCTCAGCTTGCTGCACTCTATTTTCAACCGAGAATCCGGAAAAAATTGGAATATTTAAACTTAAGCCGACAGAAGTAGCATAGCTCTTAAAGAGTCCGTTTAGAGAAGTTGCGCGCGAGCTATAATCGTAATAGTTTGAAAGCGTAGGTAAATGTCCGGCTTTTGCCATCGTGATTCCATCAAGTGAACTTTCGTAATTCAATTTGGCGCTTTTAAAGTCGGCTCTGTACTTCAAAGCCTTTTCAACCAGCCCTTTTAAATTTGGATCGAGGGTGATGATATCTATGCTTAAGTCTGACGGATTAATGGTCGGGTCATCAAATTTATAATCATCAAGTACGTCGAGTCCGAGATAGTAGAGATATTCCGACCGAGTAGTCTCATAGCTGTTTTTTGCACGGATCAAATCAAGTTCGGCATTTCCTACTTTAACCTGTTGAGAGTAAACATCAGCAACGGTAACATTTCCCAGTTTATTTCTTTCGAGGATAATCTCCAAATTCTTCTGATTCCATTTCAAGTCTTCTTCTTTTACATCCATCAATTTCTTGGCATTAATTACATCGTAGAAACCGCTGATTGCCTGAAAAGCTAAATTCTGCTTCGCTCTTTCGAGAGAATATTTTGCGGCTTCAAGATTGTTTTCGTTGCGAGAAATATTCGCAAAATTTGAGAGACCGTCGAACAACATAATATTGGCCTGAGCGCCGGCTGAGTAGCTTCTGCTCTGAACAATTTTTTTAGGCGCGGTAAAAGTGAAGCCGTTAAAGATATAGTCGCCCCCTTCTTCAACGGAACGGGACCAATTCCAACCGCCGCTTGCGGAAAGCGTAGGAAGCAGATTACCGTATGCTGATTTAACGTTTGACTGATATCCTTTAATTCCCTCTTCCATCTTCAGGAGGTTGGTATTTTTCTGCAAAGCAATCTTTACCACCTCGTTCAGAGAAAGTGTTTTTTGCGGAAAGACCGACGTAGAACAAAAGATGATCAATCCTAAAAGAATAATTTTGCGCATAAGTTTCTCCATTACCATTACAATAAATTGTATTGAATTTAAATCACAACGAACTTTTTTTCTGGTTCAAAAATAGAAAAAATACCTGCGCTAATGGTGTATTGATTATAAGCGGTAAGATAAAATGATTGGCGGCTGATGGGAAGGCAACAAAAAAAGCTGCCCCCATGGAACTGAGGGCAGCTTTGAGACATAATTATTTCAAGAACATTACTTCATGAGCATCATTTTCTTGGTAACAACTTGATCCGGTGTCTGTAAACGATAAATGTAGGTACCGCTTGCAAGAGCACTTGCATCAAATTTTACTTGTTGATTGCCGGCTTTTAGCATTTGATTTGCAATAAGCACAGCAACTTCTTGACCTAAAATATTGTAAACTCTCAAATCAACAATACTTTCTTTATGCAATCCGAAAGAAATTGTTGTTGTTGGGTTAAACGGATTAGGATAATTTTGTTTGACATAAAATTCATTTGGAATCGTATTGTCGTTAACGCCGTTAACAATTTTTCTCACAAAAGTAACGGTAAAGGTGTCAACACTTGAAACCAATGATGCTTCTTTTCCTTTTACTTTAACGGTCCATTTTGCTGTTAAAGTATCTGCAGTACCCAACCATCCAAGTGCTTGCGTACCCTTAAATGAAAATACGGTATCATTTAAAGCGGAGCTTGAATAGGTAGGAGTTTTTAAGAGAACAAATTGATAAATTAAAGCGTCATTGTTAAAATCAACAGCTTTATTCCATGTTGCGCTATAGGTTGCGTTAGAATCCGTAATCTCAACAACCGTATTATTTGCAGGTGTAGCTAAATGGAAATTAGGCAGTGGAGGAACCGCAACATTTTGTGTGAAATCAGAATAGAAATTCGGAATTATTTGGTATCCGTCTGAATAAGGCGCAGCTGAAGTAAATTGAGAAGCAACACCTTTTACATTAACCGGCCAAACAACTTCTGCGCTGTCATCAATTTGAGTATCTTTATCAATACGAAGAAGGACTTCATTTTTTCCGTCCCAGATGGTGAGATTCTGGTTGTTTCCGGGAGCAGGCCAAGCAAGTGAATTAGCTGTTTTGGTAACGCCATTCAATTGGATAAGCATACTTTCATATTTTTCTCCGTTTGCGAGGTATTCGCCAACAGTCATAACAACGGGGTCAATAGTTTTATTTGAATCAAGCTTCATAACTCCGGTGGTAATATCGGCAGGAGTTAATTCATCCAATCCATTATAAAATGAAACGGTGCCGGTAACTTGCAGAACATCTCCAACATTGTAGGAAACCACTGTTCCGCCTTTATACAAAGCAATACCGCCGGTTGCATCTTGAATAGTATATTGCGTTCCGGTAGTTTGGGTATTGACGGAGTTTACAGTTCCAACTACCGTTACAACTTCATTTAATTTATCCGGTTTACCATCAGCGTTCGCATCAACTTTTGCATCAGCAATAGAAATTGGAGGAGTAACCACGCCCGAACTTGTTATTGTTATCGGGTCAAGTCCCGGATTAGTGTACGTTAAATTTGACGTAGGTGGTTCAATAAGAAATATTTGTTCATTTGAATTTTCGAAATAAATCAGATTTCCACCTTGATCGACACCGACTTCCCCGCGGGAAGAAGTAGTATTGTTATCAGGGTCGGCAAAAATTAATTTCAACGATGGAGTTGCTGCATCTAAGTTGCCGATTTCGTAAATACCGCTAACATCTGTGCCGGCTCCAGCTTTATCTACAGTTAAATAAAGCAAGTCAGCATTTTGACTATGGGTAAGTGATACTGCGTCACCGTCCACAAAATGAACACCCCAGAGAGTATCTGCAAAAGTTTTTGTTGTGATACCGCTATCAAAATTAAATTTAAAAACCGCATCATCGATACCGACAATAGCCGAACGAACAACTACAAAAATATTTTTCCCGGTTCCACCGGTTTCAACGCTCCAGAAGGTCATACCTGCTTCTGCAGATAATACTTTTTGATAGTCACCATGAATAGCGGCACTATCACCTATTTGGGTATAAAAAATATCAGTCGTGGTTGCTATCAACATTCCTTTTGTAGCTCCCTGATCAACGATATTTACATCCAAAACTGTTCCGAGTGTTGGGATAGTATCTAAGGTAAACCATTGAACATCCAATGTATCCGGGTGGAATCTAAAGATTTTTTTGTTTGAAAAAGCTACGCCATATATATATCCATCTGAAGCATAAGTCGGCGAATATCGCATGTTACTTGACCCGATAGTTAAACCGGTAGTGTTTACGTGAATGGAGTCTTTAACGTCGCCCCAAAGTTCACCGGTCATTGCTACTCTTGACAAACCGACAGGCTGCCAAGGTGTTCCGGTTGTTCCACCACCGTTGATACCGTATGCAAAACCGTTATTTCTTGAGTCAGGATTATTAACAACGGTAACACCGCGTGTCGATAATCCGGCAGCAAGAGCTCCATCATCGTAGGAAGTATAAGCAGTTGCGGCAGCATTTTGTGTTGTTGTAACCTCAACGGTATAACTTCCGTTTGCGGCAGCAGTATTATCGTCCTTACTTCCATCCCATAAAACGAAATTATCTGTACCGCTTAAATTATCTTTCATAATAGTTTTAATTAATGTATTTCCACTGTAAATTTTTACTGTGGCGGCAAAAGTCACCGTAGAGAAAGGAGTAAAGAACCGAATGGCGGCTCCCGTTCCATCATTAAAACTACCATCAAAAGGAGTTTCGTTTGTCGGTTGCGTAACCCTTATGTAAAAAGGATACACATCTGCTTTTGTCACTTCATTCAGCGAAAGAATAAGAGCAACAAAGAGAATGATCATTGTTTTGATTTTTTTCATCGAACCGTTCCTTATTTTATTTTAAGAAAGTCATTTTTTTAGAGATACTTGTTGTGCCGTTGCTAATTGTATAAATGTATGTTCCGGAAGCAAGCAGTGAAGCATTAAAATCAATTTTATAAGTTCCACGCTCGAATGCTTTATTACGAACAAGTGTCGTAACCAATTCACCCGTAATATTATATACCGCAATACTAATTTGAGAATTCTCCTGTACACTAAATTCGATTGTTGTATTGGGATTAAACGGATTAGGATAATTTTGTTTCAACGCAAAAGAGGTTGGATTAATGCCGTCTGTCCGTTCAACTCCAAGCACGGTGATTGGGATTACCGGTAATTGCCCTGTAAAAAACCATTTTTCAATTGTCCATCCGTTATAACTTGGTGTATAGACATTCCCGGAAGCGTCAACATCAATTCCATACACTGATGTGTATCCGGAACCAGTTGGAAATTTCCCGTCCAGAGTTCTGTTGTTTGTAACACCGAATGTCTCCAAATTCCACTGAGCGATATCACACGTATCTAACTTTTCGCCTGTGTTGGGATTAACGATATAAAACATTCCCATATCATAAGTACCGCTCCCGTAAGAATCAACACTGACGAGAAGCAGGTTATTATTTTTTAGAAAAGCTAAACCCGTGGGACCTGCTTTTGTTCCGTCCGCCGGTAAAGTATCCGTCACAGTAAAATTAAAACCGTTGTATAATGAGTAACCTGCAGAAGGACTTCCTGTATACAGATATACTTTTCTTGCTGTATAATTTGCAACGTAGAGCAGCGAGGCATCCCCGTTCACGGCTATATCTAAAGCTCTTCCTACATCAGGTAGTGTAAATTTTTGTATTGGTGTGGATGCATGGGAATCACTCCATTGGGGATCGTCTTTAATTCCTTTATAGATAATGACGGAAGCATTTTCGTTATCAGCACCATAGGTTGTTATAAAGACGTCTCCTTTATCGTCGAGAGTTATACCGTGGATCCGGTCGTTGCCTGTTTCCAAACGATAAGGGGACGAATAAACACTATCAGCTCCCATTTGAAATACAAGAATATTGTGGTAATCATCATTGCTTGTAATGTATGCGAATGAATCGGGTGTAGCTGCTACACAAAGCGTCCGCTTTGAGTAGATATTATCAAATCCGTTATCGGGATTTGTCCAATAGACTTCTAAACTATCGGGTTGATAGGGAAAAACGCCCAATCTGCCGGTAGAGTCTGTTGCGTCTCTGTAACCAATTGGGTAAGCTACCGGTCTTGATAAAGAACCGATCAAAGCGACGAAAGTATTCTCTCGAACCACTCCAACATTTACCGTATTAGTTCCGGTTGCGTTAGCGTCGCGACTATCCCACGTTGCATATGCGCATTTCCATTGTCCGTCAAACGATTGAGCTGAAATATTCCAGGCTGTTGAGAGAAAAGATAAAAATAGGAACAAAACGAAGTAATTTTTTTTCATAAATCTTACTTTCTTATGTTTTTTGAGATAGGACATCTAATTTTATTAAAATATGCTATTAATGTCAAGTTTTCTATCACTTTTAAAGAGAATAATGCAATCACTAACTTTTTCATTTTATAAAAATCATTTTCCTTGTTTGACGGTTTCCACCAAGGTTGGAGTGATAAAAGTACACACCTGTGGAAATATTTTTTGGAGAAAACGATACGGTATACGTTCCCGGCTGCCTGAATTCATTCAACAAAGTTTCAATTTCATTACCAAGAAAATCATATACTTTGATAATTACCATCTGCTCTTGTGCAACGGTAAACTTAATTTTTGTTTCAGGATTAAATGGATTTGGGAAATTCTGTTCCAGTGAAAAACTTTGTGCACTATTTATTTCTTCAGATGTAATTGAGGAGATAGACTGGAAAAACTGCACAGCTTTTTTGATAACTTTATTGAACGCGGAATCGTCGGCAATGGTCTCCAAAGGAAAACTTAAATAAATCAATTTTGCATCAATTGAAGAAGCTCCAAAAACACCGGCGTACTGGTTCCCCGCCCCTTTTCCATTGGCATACTGCATGCATTGGATACTGCCATTGGTGGGAAGAATTTCATCAGGATAATCTTCTTCATACGTTTGCCCGAAATAAAACTCACAATCGCTCAGTGCGCAGTTTGAAATTCCTTGTGCACGATTGGAGCCCGCATCGTCAGATACAAAAACAGATTTAAGATAATTCTTGTAAAAATCTTTATCAATTGCGTCACCTTTATAGGATAAGTCCCATCCAATCTCACTACCGGAAACAAAAAGTTTACCGCCGGTTTCTAAATATTTTTTTACAAGAACTTGCTCTTGGTGACTAAATGTTTCATCAGCAGTACTTTCATCACCGGAAATCCAAAAGACCATGTCATAATTATTTAGGGCTACGGAGGAATCAAGGAGCTTTGTATTACTTACGGTTTCGAAAGCTTTAGAAACAGCTGTTAACGCTTTTCCATATTTAATGGAAAAGGTATGTCCCGGACCTTCCCAACTCCCTGAAAGAGTGTTTCTGTTAAATCCATCAACGATTAAACATTTCTTGTCGTTTGATTTGGAAAGTCCCATCGCGTTTGACCAATTGCCTTCAACGGATTGATCCCCTACCTTCATCACACTTGCGACTCTGAAAAATTCAATATTGCTCTCGGTTGCAATGGTAAAAGAAGTGGACTTACAAATACTTTCATCCGCTAATAGATTCCAAGTTGAACCGTTAACCGAATGATAGACTCTATAACCAATAATATTTGCCGTATCACAAGTCCAGGTTAAAGAAGCATTGTTTTCTGGTGATGCTATTGCCTGCAATAAGTTTGGCTGGAGAGCGTTTGAGTTAGTCTCCATATTATTATAAAATCTTGGCGTATACGATGCTAAACTTGAAGCAGAATATGACCAGTACGATACATCCCAACCACGTGCAGAAGCTTCAACAACTCTAAAATATCCGTTCGGTGTTCTGTTAACAAATAATCTAACATGACCCGGAATCAGAATTGCGTCCCCCGGTTTTAACATATCCCAGTTAGCATATTGTGTAGTAATATCCGGCATCATGCTGGTTGAAGAGTGATAACTCATTTGCCAGCACCTACTCACAAAACCAGAGCAATCAACCCCGACTGCATACGATGAAACTCCCGCAGTATTGATATCACCACAATATCGTCCGTTTCTTATTCCAGCATCAAAATCAGAAACTGTATTAAAACCGCCCCATTTGTAAGGAATGCGGGCATTCGTCCCTGTAACCAACCAAGCGGGTGTACGAACAACATCACCATCCGGTGCGGTAACATTTGTTGGAGCGAGATTTTGAGAACTACACGAATATTGATGAAGAGCATAGCTTTCCCCTATCTTTAAAGCTGCCAACCTGCTCGCAGGTGTATTGATACCAACCGGACTTTTATATTGAGGTGCTTCTTCTTTTACAATTCTATTTTTGCTAAAATCTTTCAAGAATTTGTTTGGATAGGTTATTTCATTTGCATTAACTTTCTGCAGTCCACTCCATTTGAAGATTTTTATTCCAACTTCGTCGGAATACAGATGATACAAATTCCCTTCAGCGTCTATCTGAAGATCTTTCAAAGTATAAATAAAATTCGATTCAGGAAGTTCTAAACGAGAAAGTATTACTCCTTCCTTTGAAAGCGAATAAACTTCTCTTTTAATCCGCAAAGGGATTTGCTGTACATAAGTCTCAATCACTAAATAAGAGTTGCCTACTCTATCTATTCCAACTAAATCGGCGCATGCTAAATTCGAAGGAAATGTTAGCTGTATCTCTTGTTGCAAGCCGGAAAGATTGTTTTCGATAAGAAGTTTGTCTTTATTTTCTACAAGTACTTTGAGTACCTCGCCCGATTCCCCGCTTACAATTCCGCCAACATCCTTTAAAAGACGGCACTGATTAAAAAATATTTTCTTCCATAAAAAATCTTGTTCGCCATCGGAAGTCTCAAGCAGACTTTTAGATGCAGTTACTTCACCGACAATATCAAGACCCATCCTTTTGGAGGCAGATTGGACTTCAACTTTTGCATCACTGAGAATATAGCTTTTGGAATCATTAAAATTTGTACAGTATACTGCGTCACCAACAATGTCAAAGGAGGCTATTGAATAATTCCCGGAGTTTTCCATTCTCATACCGAAAGGCAGCTCGCCGTATTTTTTTTCAAGACAAATCTTGTATGCAGCTTGCCCAAATGCGTTACCGCCTATGACGAAAACCAAGATGACTATAATTAATTTTTTCATATTACAATATTTACCAACTTAGCATGAATCACTTACGGAAGATATTGTTCCGCAACCTGTGTAACCACGTTGTTCTTAAAAGTTAACACAAAGGGTATTTTTTTGAACCGTTGATATTTAGCGTCATTAAATAATTTTAAAAATTTGGCTACGGGAAGTTTCTCGTTGAATTTATAATTTCCCGTTGAGTCGAAGCTGAATGTTTGCATAGTAATCGCAACGGCTTGACTCAGTAAAAATTTATCTGGAATAGTAGCGCGGGTTAGGATGATATACTTATCTGGTAGTTCGAGAATCTCAAGAGAATCGGATAGTCCCTTCTTCTCCTTTATATTTAATCCTTCCGCTGAATTTTTAGCATAATGCTCTGCGACTTTAGCAATCGCAAAATAACTTTCCCCTTCGTGAATAATTCCCGAAAGGTAAGCATATTTTTCTCCGGTGAATTCCGCCGGTTTTGCTGTAACTATTGGCTCCGGTTCGTGAGTATGTAATTGTGGTTTATCGTTTTGACATCCTAAAAAAGTCGCAACGAAGAAAGAAAAAAAGTATGCTAAAGACACTTCACGAAATTGTATCATTACTTCGATAACAAAAACTCTCTATTTATCACGGTTAACTAAACAACAAACTATGATCATTAAGAAATCTTAGAAGCAGCGACTGAAATGGTCAGCCGAATCCTGCTTTACTCACTATTTGCCTTTTTTGTAAGAGACAGTAATTAGCGGATAACCATCTCCGTCACAAAAGACAAGGAACAATTACCTTTCCTTTACAGCTTGAGATTAAAAAATCACACCAACATCAAAGTATTGAATGTTTTTTAATCTGCCGTAATCGCCGTAACCATAATTTACATTGAGGTTAAGTCCGGCGGTCATTTCATATTTTAATCCTGCTCCAAGCGTAAAGCTTTGTTCACTATCAGTTAAAAAGAGCGATTTGTATCCGCCTCTGATAAACAACAATTCATCATAAGCAAATTCAACACCAACGTTAGCATACTCAACGTTATCATTCGGATGTGTCGCATCGAATGCGGCTTTAACTCGTATATATCTCGTCTTAAGGACATCCATCGAGAATCCAATCCGAAAGGTAAGGGGAAGATCATACTTGTCCATTTCATACTTAGCGGGAACATTATTCGGACCAGTAAGCGGATCACCATTTGGATCATAATTGATTCTAATATCTCTGCCGTCTAATTCCATTTTAGTTCCGAAATTGCTTATGCTGGCACCGATAACAAGATCGTTAAACGGTGTTACATAATACGTACCGACATCTAAAGCAAATCCTTTTGCTGAAGAACTCCAAATCGATTCCTGAATATATTTAGCGTGAAATCCGATCGAAAATCTATCGGTAAGACTACGCGCAAACCCAAATCCGAAAGAAAATGACGAAGCATCCCATATCTGTCCATTCCCTTCGGGGAATTCAAACGTTCTTACTTTTTCTTCGGGTACTCGCAAAGAAGTAATTGTAACGAACATTGTACCGATTGATTCGACATTAAGAGAAGCCGCGGCAAAGTCATAACTAATATCAGCCAACCATTGCGTATGACTGAATGCCGCCTGCCCGTTTCCTTGACTGATGGCTACACCGGCGGGATTATAATAAACAGCATAAATGTCATCACTTACACCTACATAAGCTCCCCCCATGGCAAGTGCCCGGGCTCCGGGTCCAATTTTCAAAAACTGACCGGCAGTTGTTCCGACTTTGGTAATATCTCTAAACAACTGGGCATGTAACTCTGAGTTACTCAATAAGATTAAAACGCTTATTGTAAAAAGTATAAAAAATTTTCTCATACTCGGTTTTCTCCGTAAAAATTCTTTTTCAAAAAAGTGAGGGACAGAGGAAAATTTCTGTCCCAATAATCAACAACTTTTATTTTATGACCGCAAATCTTCCAATCTTTTCGCCGATGCCCGGGATATCTACATGGAAGAGATATACTCCATACGCAATTCTCATACCTTCGGAACTCAAGAGATCCCAGCTTGCCATGCTGGTAAAATCATCCTTTTCAATTGTGTCAACCAGTTCGCCTGTTATGGTGTAAATTCTGATGGTACACTTTTGAGGAAGATTTCTAAATTGAATTTCCCGGTCGCCTCGTTTGGTGAATGTCCTCCCCGGATTTTCAGACAAACTGTATGCTACGTAAGGATTCGGGACAACGTAGATATCATTAATACTTTGCTGAACGAGATCATTTTTTATTTCACCCTTTTTCGATTCGAAGATATACGTATCATTCTTTTCAAACGGTTTTCTCGTTTTAATCTGATAAACATCACCACTCTTTGGAAGTTTTTGCACCGGTGCGTTTTTGTCCAACGATAACACTACTTCATAACTTGTAGCGGCTGTGGTTGCTCCTTGCGGTTGTAACACAATTCCTTCTCCCCAATCCCAGCGTTTATTTCCTTTTTTACCTGGAACCAGTTCATCGATTACAAAAGTTGCAGGGGCGTTTGCGGTTATATTGAAAATTTTGAACGGCATGGAAAAGTTGCCAGAAAGTGTTTTAACCGTGTCTGCATATTTCCAGCTTCCATCGGCTAAGGTATCGGTATCGTTCCACCTTACTTCCCAATCCGCGCTAATTTTTGTCCGCAGACTTATAACGCCGATCAACGCGGGATAAAAGATTGTGTCATGAACTGTTACATCAGCGTTGTGAATGAATTTAGAGTTTTCCGCGTCAAAGTTTAAGATATCATTCATGACAAAAATTCTCATACCGTCAAACGTCGGATTTGCGTCTTCATTATTAAGTAGTTTGCTTTGGTAAACCGGGAAGTAACGATACGATGCTTTGTACATTTCACCACTGGTAAAATCGCCTCCCTTTTTCCCGGCAATTTGTCCCGAATGATAATTGATTACATATTTTGAAGGGTCAACTAAAATATTCGAAGCATCATAAACTTGAAGGCTTCCCTCTTCAATTTCTTTGTTCGGTAAAGCAACTAATACGGTATCTTTTGATTTAAACGAAGCTTCTTTACCGGTTGAGTCAAGAACACTGTAGGTTGAAGCATCATCAAAATAAATCTCATACAATTTGTTGTTGACGGCTAAATTTTCTAACACTTTTATCTTAATATCGCCGGTCGCATCAGAATTTATTGAAGTCGGCGTTCCCGCTAAACCAACATCCGCCGGAGTCATTCCCTTCGATACCGGTCCCGGAGTAACTTCAAGCGTATTAACATCGAAAATTAATTTACCGGTTAACGGATCTTGTTGAATTACCGATTGTGTTTCTGTCGGAGGCAAATCAGGAGAACCATGGTCATACGCAACAACAGCATAATAGTAAGTTATACCGTTTTGAACTGTTGAATCCACATACTCATGCTTCAATCCGGAGTTTTCGCCTAAATAATATTTAACACCACGGCCGTCATACTCCCGTTGCGCTAAGCCGGAATAAGAGTCATTCAAATCAAACTGAGCTCTTTTTCCGGTGTTCGGATCAAGCAAAGCTTGTCCTAAAAACGGAACACCGTTCGCGTCGGTTATCGTATAAACGTCCGAGAAATTGAAATTTCTACTTCTGTAAATTTTATATCCCTCAAAATCTTTGTCCTGTGTTAAAGGATCAACAGAATCTTCGGATTTAGCATCCCAGTATAGTCTTACTCTACCATCTTCAGGAACAGCTTTTACGATTGGTTTTGCAGGGGGCTGCGCAAAACGGTAGTCGGCTTCAAGAATTCGGACTGAAGTAATAGAGTTAAGAATAAGGTCATCTTTGTTTTCTCCCATGATGATCGCCATGGAAAATCTTTGAGTTTCGCCAATTTTAAGCGAAACAGGTCCGGTAGAAAAGCAGAAAATATTATCACCTTCTTGTTTAAGCAACGGTTGGTCAGGGTCAATATACCCTTTATTAACCCACTGCCAAAGGAGTTCATCTTCTTTAGGATAATTAGGAGCACCATAGCGTGCAGCGGTAAAACCGGTTAAACCGAGCATATCGGATTCCGAAATATCTCTGTATCCAAAGTTTGGTTCGGAACCTGCCCATTTATAGCCCGGCAGTTGAACATCACTTAATGTCCCTGCTTCTTCTCGATCATAGACGCCATTATTGTTAAGGTCCTTGTAGAATGCTTGTGAAGGAACTCCGTCTCCTTCTCCGTAATCAGGCCCAGGATAATTTGCGGATTCAGGACCGATTCCATCAATTCCGACATCGCATTTTTCGGCAACCCAGTCTCCGTCTTCATCTCCCGACCATCTCGGTTTAGGTGCACCATAGACTTCGGTGTATTTGGCAAGATCAGAAATGCCGTAAGTCAACGGTGTAGCAACTCCATCAATATAAAAACCTTTATCGTTGAACGGACTTTCATCCGTAATTCCATCGTCATCATCGTCTATACCATTTTTATCAAATGAAGGCGACTCAAGAAATTTCCAACCGAAGTAGCCGGGAACTTTTCCTCCCATACCTTTGAAATCAGCATCCCAAGCATACACCATACTTCTCGCTCTCTGATCATAATCATCGGCGAGAACGCCTTTCGGCGGAATGAAAAATGCACGGTCGTCGGCATGATCAGACGACCCACCAACGTGCGGATCACCAAACATACCAACATAAACTTTGTTGAGTTCTTTTTCGGAGGCGTTGGTGATTTGATAAACCATAAAGATGATATCTTCCGCCATCGGGTTATTGAATTGGAGGATTCTCACCGTTGCATCTAATCCTAAACCTCCTTTTGTTAAATCACTCGGGAAGGGTTGATACCGATCAATAAATTCATAATTGGTATAATCGTCAATTCCGTAGTAAACTTCTTCATCGGGAGCTGTAGCCATATCACCAAGAAACGCAGGCCACAAATATTTTCCGGCTCCGGGGGAATACCAATTCTCCGGCCACGAATCGGGTTTGCCGTCTCCATTTTTATCTTCCGCTTTTAACGATGCCAGTTTGTCTTGATTATTATCAGAATATCCAGTTTTTGGAAGCCAGCCGTACTTTAATGATGCATCCGGACTGTAATCACCTTCTGTTGATCGTACGTGAGAATCACTAATAATATGCAGGGTATCTCCATTTACGTCAATTACTTCAGCGCCGGCAATCAGTCCAAACTCAAAACCATAGCCCAAACCATTCCATACTAAATCTTGAATGTTGGAGAGCGCTGAAGGAGAGCAGACTGAACCATAATTAAAAAGGATAGTTGTGATTTTATTTCCTTTTATGGTGATGTCTTTTATTTCCAGTTTATCGCCGGCAATTTTATTAAACTTTACTCCTGTAATTGGTCCGAATACTTTTAAAGCCTCTTCGGGAGAAAGATTTCGATAGTAATAGCGATCCGTAGTGTCTTTTACTTGAGCTAAGGTAAAACCGGAAAGCAAAAGTAAACTGAGGAATACCAAAATATTTTTCTTCGTCATCATGAATTTCCTAAATAAAGATTTAGTTAAAAATTAAAGAGAATCCCAACCGGACTTCCCGCGGTTTGTTTACGTTTTCAGGCCGCTGAGAATAATACTGGTCGAGGTAATTCATATTTATCATACCACCGTCGCCTCTGTTAATGCGGTTACGGAGATCGTTAAACTGATTCGCATTCAAAGCTTGTTCAACGTTTGACAAAGCTTTTCCGGAACTTGCGTAGACGTATCTATCATTTTGGGTATCGAATAAATTGTTTATATAAACAAATACCGAATAATTTATTCCGGCAAAATCAAAGTACTTCTCAAATTTCAAATCGACTTCCCATTGCATCGGTTTGTTTGCGGAGTTTTGTTTATAGGTTATTGTTGACAAACTCGGCGGCAAGGCAACGGTATAAGGTGTTCCAACCTGGATGTTGTAAATGACACCTAATGACCATGACTTCGGCTCCGAGAATGTAAACGTTCCATTGATTAAATGTGACCGGTCAAAATCAAGCGGGACAAGATATGTTTCAGTTTGCTTTCCCGCAGCTTCGCTGAAGAAGAGGTCTTCTTGCGGTTGTGTTCTATTTCCTTCGGCAACCTGAAAAGTATAATCCAGTGTTGCTGCAAACATTCCGTCTGCGGATCTTCTCTTAAGAAAAGAGAGGGTAATCCCTCTTACATTTGAGTAAGCTAAATTTGTTAAAATGCGATATTCTCTTGCCTTCTCCGTATAAACTGTTTGCGTGAAGATGTAATCGCGCACGTCTTTGTAGTAACCGGTCAAATCGAATTTAAAATCATCCGTTAACTGCTGCTGCAAACCGATTTCATATTGAATTGACCGTTGCGGATTGACGTTTGGATTTCCGAATGTCGGAATAGATGAGATGTTCGGTACCCATCTGACATCATTTGCATATAAACTGGAAAGTGACCCGATTTGGTAGAAGTGACCGTACGAAAATCTAATTACTCCCCGGTCGGTGATCGGATAAGAAACGCTAAACCTTGGAGAAATCATATGTTTAATCGACGCACGTTTAAGATAAGTATTCATATATCCCGATTGCTGCTCGGTAATGTCTCGCGAAATATCGTAGTTATAATCTGATGCAGCATCGAAAAATTCGTACCGCAATCCAACATTCAGGATTAATGTTTTTGCGAGTTCCATTTTATCTAGGAAGTAAGCGGCTGCTTGAATCGGGTTTTTATCATAGGTGGAAACGCTTTGAATTCCTCCTCTTACAATGGCAAGCGCCGTATCGTAAAGAACATCATTCACACCTAATGAAGTTATGGAAGGAACGCCGTTAATGTCTTTGTACTTGTAAAAATCGAGCGTGTAACCGCTTCTTTGAACATTGTGCTTCCTCAATTCAAACCCGGCTTTTATTTCATGCACACCAAACATTTGCGAGACTACATCCCCTTTAATGCTATAAGTTGAGGTGTGTCTTCTGGTGATATCGTTTTGTGTTCCACCAGCATAGTACGTAGTGTTTCCAATCGTTCTGCTGTAAAAATTCGGTAAATATCTTGGATCGTTGGGATCGGCATACAAATATGATTCAGCTCTATTGAAGGAGTATGAACCTTTAATCGTATAAAATGTGTGTTCACTGATTGTATGCGTGAGGTCTAACGTATTGATAACGCCTCGGCTGTAGTCCCAGCTTACGCCATCAGGATTGAAAAGATAGCTTCTGCTGAAATCTTTTGATTTGGCTTTATCGTAAACGAATTCATATTTCAATTTAATAACCGAGCTTAACTTTTGGCTGATATTAAATTGTAAATTGAGGGTGTTATTCGGGTCCATCGGCACATACTGTTTATCGCCTGTAGGTAATCCATTGCTATTTTTATTAAAAGGATTAAAAACATAAGCTCCGGTAGCGTCGCCGTATCGGGAGTCGCTGCTTTTAAAATTATCAGGGGTTAAGTATGAATCAGACGGATTGTACAACCGGTATCCGTAGTAGGTTCCTTTAAAATTTTCATAAATACCGGAAAAGAAAAATCGTGTTGATTCGGTTATTGGAATTGGTCCTCCAAATGTTGCTTCAACACGGGCTCTGTTTAGCACATCAACGTTATCCAAATGCGGAAAGAGATTTGTTCTTGAGGTAACATAATCGCCGCCGTATGCTTTTAAGCTAAAGGTATAATCATTGGAACCTTCTTTTGTAACATAATTAACAACACCGCTAAGCGCGTTCCCGAATTCAGCGCTAAATGTTCCCGTAGAAACCGACGCTTCTTGAACGGCGTTTGAAGCAAGCCCGACTGATCTCGAGTTGCCGTACGGATCATTGAGCGAAAGTCCGTTCAACGTGTAAGCCACTTCATTTCCATAGCCGCCTCTCACGTGAATACTTCCATCATCTCCGGTAACAACACCAGCTTGTAGTTTGATGACGTCACTAATATTATCAACCGGTAAAATATCAAGTGATTCGGAAGTGATTGCGACGACCGGATTGGTTAAATCCTGCTTAATCAAAGGATTTCGTTCACCTTGAACTATTACCGCATCCAAAGTAACTTCTCCGGGAGACAATTTAATGTTCAATGTTGTCGTAAATCCCACGTTAACGGAAATACCTTTAACGGTTACTTTTTGAAAACTTATATAGGAGGCGGTAACATTATATTTTCCGGGAGGGACGTTCAAAATAACATAGTTGCCATCCGCATCGGCCGAACCGCCAAGTGTTGTGCCGTCAATAACTACACTTGCAAACGGAATACCTTCGTTAAGTGAAGCGTCAATCACCTTTCCCATTATTTTTCCGGTAGATTGAGCGAAGGTCTGGTGAGATGGAATTAAGAAAAATACCGTAATAAGAGACAGTAAAAGAACTTTCTTCATTAGCGCGCCTTTCAAAAGAATTTGGGACATGCCTGTATTAATAAAATCTTGGGTCAATTGGAAATTGTAAGCGATTTATAACCGGTAGAATAGTACCGATACGGCTGAATCAAAAGTGGTTCTTTGCGAGAGAGTTCTTACATCTCTCGTTTCATATCTCTTCCTCTTGATTCAGCCGTTCGTGTTACTCGTCCTAATTATTTCAGCAAGGTCATTTTAATTGATTTAGAGAAAGCGCCATACGTAAGAGTAGCAATATAATTGCCGCTGGCTACTTTAGAACCGTTATTGTTCGTTCCATCCCAAACCACTTGAAGATCACCTTTTTCACGGATTTCGTTATTAATCAATGTTGCCACCTCTTTTCCCAGCATATCAAATATCTTTAGAGATATTTTTTTCTGTAAAGGAAGAGAAATTTTGATCATAGTGCTCGGATTAAACGGATTTGGATAATTGTTTTCCAATTTGTAATCATCAGGAGTTACAATGTTGTATCCCTGATCAACCAATCCGTCTGGTCCGGTATATTCTAACACGCGGACGGTCTTTCGGTACGTGTTTACAATTTTATGTTCAGCGGCGTTATCTCTTTCCCATGATTTTGAGGAATCGACCCACACATATTCAACGATAGTAGTTGAATCATAAACACTTTGTTCTGAAAGTACCATTTCCATGTTACCGTCTTTATCAATGTCAACACTGTCGGCATAAATATAAGCGGTAAATGGAGTTTCTGTGAAGACTGAATCAGTAACCGAAGGATCAAAAATATATGTAGTATCCGTAGAAGTGATAACCGTATCGACTTTACCATGATAAATACTTATTTTTGCAAACACATCTCCGCCTTCTCCTGCGTAAACCAAATTTGCAGTATAATTATTTTTATCGAGTAGACTACCGGTTCCCTTATATTGAACAGCAATCACGTTCAATCCTCGTCCTCCGCCGGTATAAATTTCATCTTTTCCATCTTTGTTCAAATCGCCTTTTACGCATGGCCAAAACTCAGCGGCTGTTTTTCCACCTAGGGCTGCTAAGTCTTCTTTTTTAGCAATAATTCCGTAGCGCGACGCGATTGAATCGGGGTTAGAATAAAAAAGATTTGCGGAAGTATCCCATGGTTGGAATTGGAACAAACTCATGTCAAAATTGTTTCCATACATTGTTCCGGCAAGTTCATCTCGCCCATCGCCGTTAACATCAACCGCAGCTAAGCCGAAATAACTATTTCCATCAGCAGGAGTATATTTGTTGTATACGCCGGGTTTTGATGTATCCGGATAAGTATAGGAATCCGGCCCGTTAACTTGAATAGCCCACATTCCGTAATTGTCCCAATGGTGATTAATAATCTCGTATTTGCCATCACCATCAATATCAGCAGGAGTTGAACACCAGTGTGAACCCGTGGCCCAATTAATTCCGTTGGGTGTTGTTCCCGGAAGACCACCTTCAATAACTACTTGAGCAAAGCCGGGGAACACATCGGTAATTCCCATAATATAAACGTCTCTATTGCTGTTGCCGTATGAATGTCCAATAATTTCAGACCTTCCGTCACCGTCAATATCTTTTACAGTCAAAACTTCTCTATTAAATCGGAGATTACCTGACCCTCCGGCTGCAAGAAACATATCTGACGTGATAGCGAATGCGGGTTCTGTTCCCCAAGATGTTCCATCCCATTCATAAAATACAATTCTTGCTTCTCCGTTTTGTTCAAAAATAATTTCGGGCATTCCATCACCGTCACAATCACCAACTTGCGGGAATCGCGGTGTAGAACCACTGGAAGTAGCTGAGAGTGGTGAAGACCAAACTATCTCAAGATTGCCTTTCCCATCATATTTCATAACATGAACTCTGCCGCCATTGGAGTAATCTGTTGCAATGATTTCTTGCGTTCCATCGTTATCAGCATCCGCCACAATAACTCTTCGCACACCTAAATCTTTGTAATAGGGCATTGCAGTATCCGATGTAGTTCCGGCATATGCGTTAAATGTTGCCATATTGGTTGTATTTATTGGGGTTTGAGCTTGAAGTGCAGTAACTAGTAAAAACGCTAAAGAAAAAAGTAGTAATGTTTTTTTCATTAGACTTTCCTTTCATTATGAGAAGTATTATTTGATTTACATCTAAAGTAAAAAATAGAAATTATCTCTTTAAATTCATAATAAAAATAAAAAAAATTGAAGGAATCGCGTACATTCCCCATAGTTACCACTATGCAAATTTATTGAAGATATGGAGTAAGGTGAAAAATTGATAGCAGTAAATTTTTTAGTTGATTAAATAACCTGAATGTTGTGCTAGTTAAAATTTAGTAAACAATGATATAACATAAAACCTTTCAGATGATAGCTTGCTATTTACATTAAAGATTAACTTCTTTAATATATTTGTGTATGACACTAACAAAAATTTTTTTCAAAAATATCCCCGATGAAGAACGCGCTTATTTCGAGAGTATGGTTCAACACACTCACTTGGAGAAAAATGACTTTTTTCAACATTCCGGTAGCATTTGCAATAAAATAGCAATTGTTCAATCGGGTCTCCTAAAATCATTCATTTTAACTGCAGATGGAAAAGAGAAAATAGTTGAATTTTATTCCGAAGGGATGTTTGTTTCTTCATTTACAAGTTTTGTAACAGGCAAAATAACCGAATGGAATATTCAAGCATTGGAACATTGCTCCCTTTCGGTGCTCTCAAAAGAATCACTTCAAAAACTGTATCTGCACCATCCCTTTTGGATTGAACTCGGACTCAAAATATTTGAAGAACAAACGCTAAAAAAGTGTAATAGGGAAAAATCTTTGCTCATCAATTCAGCAAGCGAACGCTACGAGTTATTCTTTCAACAATATCGGCATATTGAGTCGCGGCTCGCACTAAATCAAATTGCCCTTTACTTGGGAATTACTCCGGAAACACTCAGCCGTATCCGAAAAACTTCTTGATGTAAGTCAAGGAATCTCTCCTCTATAGTTTCCGAACTTGCACTTGCATTTTTTTTAAGAAGGAGTTACAATGAATATAATCAACGGTACCGAAATTATAACGAATGAAACCGACGCTAAAGAAGCGGCACTTATTCGTTTTTACAATGCTTTCAATTTAAGAGATGCCGCTTTGATGAAAAGTAGTTGGTTGCATAGCAATGAGTCTTCAATGAATAACCCTGTTGGCGGGATAAAAAGAGGTTGGGACGAAATAGCCAGTGTGTACAACAAAATCTTTACCGGAGAGGCAAAAGTATTTGTTGAATTTTACGATTTCACTTTCTATTCCACCGGAGTTATGTTTTTTGTAAACGGAAGTGAACGTGGCTTTTTTGAAATCGGTAATAAAAAAATTGATCTGCACATAAGAACTTCCCGGGTTTTTCTCCTCACTCCAGAGGGATGGAAGCAAATTCTTCACCACGGCTCAATAGATGACCCGGAGCTGCTTGCAGCGTATCAGCTTGCCGTTTCTTCACAAGTGTAAACTTTGCCGTTTCTTGATAGGATATCAAGAGGTAGATAAATATTTTACGCTCAAGATTTGAAAATTTTAAGAGCCGAGGTTGTTCCATGAGTCCACTAACTAAAATTTTTATAGCTGCGGTTACAGAGTTGTTGGGAATAATTTTAATTGTAGGAGGATTTATTGCCGGAAGACGGAGTGCCATTGGTTTTGGGATTATTGTTATGACACTTTCCTCAACCCACATAATTCTGAATATGCTAAAAATCAAAAAAGAAAAAGAAACCGAAAATTCTTAACCCCACTCGTTCCTGTTTAATAATCGAAAGGATGGATTCTCTCCATCCTTTCTAACTCACAGCAAAACCTTTTGTTAAAGTTTTTCAAATCTTCCCTGAAAAAAACGAAGATATTTTGGTTCGTATACCATCTTTAATCCTTTAACTTTTTTCCGTTCTGAGAAAACCTGGGCGACAGATTCCACCGTCACATCAATATGAGCTTGTGTGTACACTCTTCTCGGAAAGGTTAATCGCACCAATTCCAATTTGGGGAAATTGTGGTCACCGGTTTTTGCGTTTCTTCCGGCGGAAACAATACCGCGTTCCATCCCTCTTACACCTGAGTCGACATAAATTTCAGCCGCTAAGGTTTGAGCCGGAAACTGGAGTTGTTTCAGATGAGAAAGAAATCTTTTCGCGTCGAGAAAAACAGCATGGCCACCAATCGGTTCAACAAGCGGGATATTGTATTCTTTCAATTTTGCGCCGCAGTATTCAACCTGACCGATGCGGGCTTTAATGGTATCGAAGTCAACCATTTCTTCAATGCCGCGTGCCATCGCTTCCATATCTCTTCCAGCCAGTCCGCCGTAGGTGTGTAATCCTTCGTAAACAACGCAGAGGTTTCTTGCCTCTTCGAAAACTTTTTTGTTTCTCGTTGCAAGAATTCCGCCGATGTTCACCATCAAATCTTTTTTTGCGCTTACCCAAATACCTTCAAACGGAAGAAGCATTTCTTTTAAAATTTGAGCAATTGTTTTTTCTTGATATCCTTTTTCTCGTTCCTTTATGAAGTAAGCATTTTCGACGGCGCGTGTAGCATCAAACCACATTTTGATGCCTGCTTTTTTACAATAAGCGGTCAAGTCGGAAATATTTTGCATCGAAATTGGTTGCCCGCCTGCCATGTTCACCGGACCGGCAATACTTATATAGGGAATTCTCTTCGCGCCGACTTCTTTCACAAGTTTGTCGAGTTTCTTGAGATCAACATTCCCTTTGAATGGATGTAGACTTTGCGGATCGTGCGCTTCATCGATAATTATATCAACAAATGTTGCACCGGCAAGTTCTTGATGAAGCCGCGTTGTGGTGAAGTACATATTCCCCGGAATATAATCACCGGGTTTTATCAAAATTTTTGAAACGAGATGCTCGGCAGCTCGTCCTTGATGGGTGGGAACGAAATACGGCATACCGTAATATTTTTTAACGTTGTCCCAAAGCGTATAAAAGTTTTTGCTGCCCGCATACGCTTCATCACCAACCATCATTCCCGCCCATTGGTAATCACTCATCGCGTTAGTGCCGCTATCGGTGAGCAAATCAATGTAGACATCTTCCGACCGGAGTAAAAATGTATTATAGCCGGCATCTTTGATTGCTTTTTCGCGCGTTACCCGGGTGGTCATTTTTATCGGCTCAACCACTTTTATTTTGAATGGTTCCGCCCACGATCTTTTTAAAATTTTCTTTGCCATGAAATTCTCCATTACGTTTGATTATAAATTTAAATTCTTAAACCGGCAGAAGATTTACCTGCTCGATTCGTTTGACACAAATGAATGAGAAATATTAAGGTTCTTCGCGCTTGATAAGTTCGAAGACTTTTTGTCTTTTGAGAAATGTATTTTCAGAGCTGATATGTGAAAGTGAGTTCATTGCAAAACTTTTATTTATTGCATTTTCTGTTCACTTCAAAATTAAGAAAGATGGAGAAATCAAAAAAGTATTTAATTTCACCACATTTATTTTACTCTGTTTACGCGTTACCAGTGCAGGCAGGCAACGTAAAGCTAAAGGTGCTCCCTTTCCCTTCTTCACTTTCAGCGCTAATAATTCCTTTGTTAAGTTCGATAAATTCTTTGCAGAGGAGGAGTCCCAAACCCGTGCTCAATTCTCCTTCGGTGCCGACGGATCCAATTTTTTCTCCAACTTGGAACAAACGCCCTAAATCTTCTTTTGAAATTCCAACACCATTATCTTGCACGGAAACTTTGATTTGTTCGGAGGAAACAAAATCTGCGTCAATTTGAATTGTTCCTTGCCTGTTAGTGAATTTCAATGCGTTGGATAAGAAATTAAGAAGAACGGATTGTATCATGTTTCTATCTGCACAAACAATCAATTCTTTCTCTACTCTGCTCACAACGGCTATCTGCTTCTGCAGACTTTTTAAGCTTAATGAATCAACTGTTTCATTTATCATCTCTGCAAGCGAGACATTCACCGGTGTACATTTGATGGTTCCGTTCTGTGTTTGAGCCCATCGTAACAGGTTGATGAGAAGATTAGATAAATTAATTGTTTTCTCATGCAAACTTTGCACAAGCTCCTTGATTTGCTCAGTAGTAAATTCTTCTGTGTTTTCAGCAATAATTTCAGTTAACCCCAATAATGCTTGGAACGGGCTCCGCAGATCGTGTGAAATGATGGAGAAAAGTTTATCCTTCTGAGCGTTCAGTTTTATAAGTTGATCTGTTTTAAGCTTTATCTCCTCTTCATTTTTTTTGCGTTCGGTTATATCGTTTACAATCGAATGAAGATAGGTTTTCCCGCCCATGGTGATTGAAGCGCTGTAGACTTCAACATCACGTACACTCCCGTCTGCTCTCCGTTGTTTGAATTGAAACACCGATTGATCTTTCGAAAGAGAACGATTCATCTTGCCTAAAAGATTGTCCTTTTCAAGCGTATTAATTTCAAAAATATTCATCGTTTTTAATGTATCCCTCGTCCATCCGTAAAATTTTGCAGCTGCATAATTGGCATCTTGGATTTTTCCGGTTTGGGGGTCGAGGATAAGTTTAACGGCTGAATGATCTTCAAATAATTTTCTATAATCTTCTTCGCTTTGCTTAAGTTCTTCCTGTACACTTCGTAATTCGGTAATATCGGTAACCACGTGAACGATAGCTTCAACTTTATTGTCTTGCTTCACAATGGGGTCTACAACCACTTCAAACCAGCGGCCGCCTTTCTCCATGACCATTTTTTCTCTTTGATGCGAGAGTCTTGTTCTGATGAGAGGGCAATTGTCTGTGAAGAATTCGGAATTGTGAACGACTTCGTGGTATTTCTTGCCGACGATTTCTTCTTGTGTTTCGAAATAACTATTGGAAATTTTGTTTGCTTTAAGAATAGTCCCATCGGTGTCAATCATCATCACGGAATTCCCCATAGCATCAAATGTGCTTTGCCAAAATGAATCGGATTGGCTTATAGCCCTGTTTGCGTCAATGTTATCTTTTAATACGTTTTCCAGGTAAGTAATATTTCGTGAGAGCAGATAGACAAGCAAACCGGCAAAAAATGCCGTTACACCACCAACAACAATATGTTCAATATCAAAATATTCTATATCCGGGTGCAGGACAGAATCTAGAATTGCACCAAGATTTGCCATCAAGACGATGGAGGTCACGGCAATAACATACCAAACCAATTTAGATTGCTTTGAATCCATGATGAAGCCGGCAATTTTTTCTACACCAACCATTTTTACACTCCCAAACAATAAAATTACAGAACGCAGTAACAGCCCTAATATTCGCATTATTCACTGAATTCATAATGCAAATCAATTACTCAAATATGAAACGCCTCCCGAAGAATTTATTGGACTTAAATAAACCAACCAGGAAGATGGAGCAGGGGAGAGAGAAAAGTAGAGAGATCCTCCTTGATCTTTGAACCTACAATACAAACCTGTTACTTTTTTTTATTATAACCAAAAAAAAAGATGATTACCGGTAAACCGTTTTGATTTTCAAAATATATGCTTATGTTGGCATGCAAGAATTAATCATTATGGAAAAATGCCATACGAGTTTTATTCTCCATTGTTCCCTTTTCACTTTTGTAATACCTTCGCCAACCCGGCAAGTTATTCAGTCCTTCCTATTTATTCCCCCCAACACATTCTCAAAGGAGAGCTCACATGAATTCAAAAGAAAAAATTCATGAAAAATTCTTTTCCGAAATATGGAAAAACCAAAACTTTGAAAAAGAAATTAAAACGCTGGAGGGAGAGTCAATCTCGGTTCTTTCTTTAGGAGAAGAAAATACAACCCATTCGGGTCCCGATTTCTGCAACGCCCGGATAAGAATTGGGAATATCACTTACGTTGGCGATGTTGAGATTGATACGCTGCAAAATGATTGGAAGCATCACGGTCACTTGATGAACAAACGGTTCAACAAAGTTATTCTTCATGCTGTCTTCTCAAACGACTCAAACCACACGCACGTTTTTACGCAGAACGGACGAAAAGTCCCTACCTTAGTTTTTGGAGAATTTCTTACTCAAAGTCTTTCTCAATCTATCAAGACCGCAATATCAAGAGAGCGCGAAGGAAGAACGAACAAAATTCCCTGTATGGAAATGTGCGATGCGATCAGCGATAAAGAGAAACTCCAATTCCTTGAACAATTGGGAACCGAACGCTTCAAGAAAAAATGCGAACGGTTGGTGACGCGATTAAAAGAATTAATCTATTTAAAGAACAATAAACTGCATGAACCGCTAATCCGTTATTCCCTTCCGAAAGAGATTTTCGAACAAAAACTTTGTTACGAGGATTTAAAGGATAAGCAAATTTGGGAACAGCTTTTTTATGAATTGATTTTTGAAGCGCTCGGGTACAGCCAAAATAAAACTATTATGATGCGGCTTGCGCAGGCTGTAGACCTTTCCTACCTGAGGAATTATACTGATTTCAGCAATTTTAGATTGTATGCTGAGTCGATTCTTTTCTCTGTTGGAGGACTTCTCCCCGATGTAATGAACCTAAAAGAGGAAGAAACTTCGGAATACACACGCAAGCTTTATGATACGTGGAAAAAAATTCAAACCGGCTACGATGGTGCTACGTTTACCGAAACCGATTGGCATTTCTTTCAACTGCGTCCGCAAAATTTTCCAACCATTCGAATTGCCGGAGGTGTGGTATTGGTTGAAAGGATTCTCAAGAATTCATTGATAAACGTGCTGATCAAAAAAATAACGGAGATTCACAAACCCGAAGTGCTCATCCAGAATTTACGCAATCAGTTGGTTGTTAAAGCTGAAGGATATTGGAAGGATCATTACGTTTTTGACAAAACGAGTCAGGAGCAGTTGAAATATTTTATCGGGAACACGCGGGTAGAAGAAATTCTTGTTAACGTCCTCTTCCCTTTTGCTTACATTTACTTTGAACTTTTCGGTAAGAAATATCTTGCGCAAAAAACGTTGAATGCTTTTTCACATATCAGTCTTTCTTCCGACAACAAATTAGTAAAAGAAATTTCCGAAAGTCTCAATCTGGAAAATCATTGGAAGCGTTCGGTAATTAACCAGGGAATGCTTGAACTTTTCAGAAGCTTTTGTTCCAAGGAACGCTGCAAAGAGTGCCCGATTGGAGAAAAAGTATTTTACACCGCAGAGGCTGAAGAACAATAAGTTATCTGCAATATTTTTTTAAGAGGAGTTGAATCTGCTCATCTCCGATTTTTGCAGCGGTAATCCAATCTGCAAACGCCCGGTCGTCTAAACCAAGTTTCTTGCGTACAAGACCTCTAAAAACAAATGCGCCCGCATCCAATTCATTTAATTCAATCGCTTTAGAAAAAGATTCTTCCGCCCCTTGCAAGTCTCCTGAAGCATATTTTAGTAGTCCCCGTTGATAATGCGTCCCGGCGTGCCCGGGATTCAACTGATCGGCTTTGCGGAAATCTTTTTCGGCATCTTTTAACGCGTTGAGTTTTTGTTTGGCAAGTCCCCTGCAGAAGTAGGCATCCGCGAAATTCGGATTGATGGTGATTGCATTGGTATACTCTTGAATCGAGCCGTTATAATCGGCGTTCCCCATGGTAGCTACTCCGGTTTCGAAGTACCCTTCAGCTTCTTTCATAACATTCATAGTACTCTCCTAAAAACGTTACCGAATAGTTGCTAAGCTGAACTCCCCATAAAAAAAAAGAAGGAGTAAAAACTCCTTCTTAATTATTGACTGACATTTTCTTTATTTCGTCTCGAATCACTGCCGCTCTTTCATAATCTTCACTCTCCAGAGCGATGCGTAATTTCTCCTGCAGTGACGCAATTTTTGCTTCTTTCGTTTTCAACGGTTCCGCTTCTTCCGTAAACGGATCATCTGATTTTACCTCAAACGGGTTTTGTTCTGTTGCGGGGATGAACGAGGCGGAATCCATGACACTGTCTGAAACAAAAATTGGGGCTTGTGCGCGTATAGCTAAAGCTATTGCATCACTTGGGCGGGCATCTACCTCAACAGTTAATGTGGAAATCTCAATCACCAGTTGTGCGTAATAAGTATTTTCACTCAACTCGTTTACAAGTATCTGCTGGAGCGTTCCTCCCAGGTTATCAATGATACTTTTCATAAGATCGTGGGAAAGCGGACGCGGCGGTTTCATTCCTTCAAGCTCAAGCGCAATTGCCTGCGCCTCCGCCTGACCAATAATAATCGGCAGCCGTCTATTTCCGAAAACTTCCTTCAACAGCAGGGCATACGCTCCGGATGAAGAAGGATTAGCCGACATCCCCAAGATTTCACATTCAACTTTGCCCAAAAATTTTCCTAACCTTTCAATTTTTTCACTTCTTCCGTTAACACGGGAAGAATTTCAAATAAATCACCGGCAATACCGTAATCCGCTACTGTAAATATCGGAGCTTCTTTGTCTTTGTTTATAGCCACGATATATTTTGAAGAAGACATTCCCGCCAAATGTTGTATTGCGCCGGAAATACCGCACGCGATATAAAGCGAAGGAGAAACCGTTTTCCCGGTTTGACCGACTTGATCTTCGTGCGGACGCCAGCCGGCATCAACAACTGCTCTTGACGCGCCGACGGCAGCACCGAGAGGCTGAGCCAACGCTTCAATTAAATTAAAATGTTCGGGAGCTTTTACTCCTCTGCCGCCGGAAACAATAATATCTGCTTCCGCAACATCAAGCTTTCCTTCCGAACGCTGAATTTCTTTTACCCGGCAGGATAAATCTACATTTTCAACTTGCGTAACCGTAATTTTTTCTTCCGCTTTAGATGAAAGCAGTTCCGCTTTGAAGACATTTGGACGGAGACTGAACATTTTCAGATCCGAATGAAGTTTTACTTCTTGCAATGCTTTACCGGCATAAACGGGACGTGTCGCAACAATTTCATTTCCATTAACTGAGAGCGAGGTACAATCGCTAACCAATCCGGTATTAAGTTTTGCAGCAAGCACCGGCGCTAAATCTTTCCCTAGTGCTGTATTTGAAATCAGAACAAATTCAGCCTGAGATTGTGAAATAAAATCAGCAGCAATTTTCTTGTACGCTGAAGTTGAGTATAAATTTAATTCAGCATGAGAAAAATGAACAAGACTGCACGCGCAATAGTGAAAAACGTCGGCAAGATTCTCAATAGAACCGCCAATAACCGCAGCATCAACGGTTAATCCCATGGTTGAGGCAAGTTCAGAGGCTTTGCTTAATGCTTCAAAGGAAGCTTTTTTAATTTTTCCTTCACGCTGCTCAAGGAGGACAACAATTTTCTTTTCCATATAAACCCTTTCTATATTACCTTGGCTTCTTCGTGAAGCAGTTTAACTAATTCAGGAACCGCTGAGCTATCCGTTCCGAGAATACGCCCGGGATTTTTCGCGGGAGGCATTTTCATCAAAAGATTTTCAGCCGTAGTTAGCGCGCCGGTTACCGCTTTTTCTTGAATGACTTTTTTCTTTGCCGCCATTATACCTTTTAACGAGGCATAGCGGGGTTCATTCAAACCTTTTTGAGCGGTGATGACACAAGGCAATGAGGTTTCAACAAGTTCTTTTCCTCCTTCAATTTCGCGTCCCGCCGTAACAGTTGAGCCCTCAAGTTGAAAACTGACACAGACGGAAACACAATTCCACCCAAGATATTCGGCGGTTAATTGTCCTACCATTCCGTTATCATAATCGACGGATTGTTTTCCCATAAAGACGATTTCTGAGCCAGCGGCTTTAATTTCTTGCGCAAGAACTTTGGCAACGGCAAAGGAATCGAGCGGAACATCAGATTTAATATGGACTCCTTCATCAACTCCCATGGCAAGGGCTTTACGAATTGTTTCTTTAACTTGATCCCCGCCAACACTATAAACAACCACATCGCCGCCAAACTTTTCTTTCGTCTTTAATGCTTCCTCAACCGCGAATTCGTCGTACGGATTAAGTACAAAAGAAACTCCTGAAGGGTCAATGGATTTAGCGTCGGCTCCGATTTTCACTTTGGTAGCGGTATCGGGAACATGACTAACGCAGACAGCTATTTTCATTATTACCTCTAAATGATTTAAGAAATTTGATGAAAAAATAAAGATGATGGAGCTATAAAACAAATACATTAATCGCGGCTGATTTTCACCTTTGCGGTAATCGCGGTAAAAAAAATTCGTTTACTTTTTTCTTTGATATCAGTAACTTTGACCATGGAAATAAAAAACTCCCATCAACCTGTTGAAGAAACAATCACCGAACAAAGAACCGAAGTGCAAGTCCCGGGGCGTGTTGTGCTGTATAACGATGATTGGCATACGTTTGATGAAGTGATTACCCAACTCGTAAAAGCGACGCGATGCAGCGCCGTTAAAGCGAGGGATTTTGCTTTTGAGGTGCACTTTAAAGGAAAAGCGATTGTCTTTTCCGGGGATATAGTTCAGTGTCTGCGAGTCTCTTCCATTCTTGAAGAAATCGCGCTTCACACGCAGGTAATAACCTAAAACAGAATAAAAGCTCAGCCGAATTTTTCACTTCCGCTGTTTTCAAAACAAGATGTGGTGAATCTTCCGTTTTAAGAAATATTTTAATGATTTTTTTTCTTACCACGGGCAAAATACTTGGAGAGAAAAGAGAAAAAGCGTAATTTTGGTGCACAAAAAATGGGCAGGTAGCTCAGTCGGTAGAGCAAAGGACTGA
>Ga0172370_10001841_pt1 | contig 31430 bp, 22 predicted proteins | sample LakKiv5m_FD_114538 | JGI IMG/M metagenome (GOLD analysis project Ga0172370, IMG submission 114538) | Freshwater microbial communities from Kabuno Bay, South-Kivu, Congo - kab_022012_11.5m | ecosystem: Environmental > Aquatic > Freshwater > Lake | place: Democratic Republic of the Congo...
CAGCCGGCTCAACTGATGCTGCTGCTTCTTCTGCCGGAATCTCAAAAGCTCTTTACTCCGGCAGAAGAAGCAGCAGCATCAGTTGAGCCGGCTGTAACTGCTAAAAGAGCATACACCAAAAGACAAAGTAAAATGACTGCTTTGGAAGCTGCTCCGCAACAGGAAATCGTTCAGGATGCAAAACATGATGTCATGCACGATACAAAACCTCCAGTAAATATAAATGTTCAGATAGAAATTTCAGCAGATACGTCAACCGAACAAATTGAAGCAGTATTCTCAAGAATGGGCAAATATTTGTTGGGATAGAATACTTCTCTTACAAATAATAATTTTTAACCGGCTGCCTTTCGTTCACGAGAAAGGCAGCCGGTTTTTCTATTTAATGGGACATTTTGCAACATTTTGCAATTCAAATCGTAAAAGCAAAGACAAAACTTATTAAACTTTCAGGAGTTTCAAATGAAATTTTTAAAAATTACCGCATTATTGTTTTTCTTTGCTCTCACGGCAGCTTTCTCGCAAAAGAGCTTTCTATCATATTATGAATTGAATGATTTTCTTTATGCCTCCCCGGGTGCTTTCAAATTCGGGCTTTACGGATTTAACAATCCTGCTTTGCTCAACACACTTCAGGAAAGCGATTTATTATTTGCATTCTCTAATAAAAATTTCAGTAATCGCAATCCACGCCTTGGTTTGTTTGCCGGTTCACCGGGTTCGGGTGCCGGATTTATCAGAACCTCTGATGGCAAAAATATAGTTTATGATTACAGGTATGCTGCGAGTTTCGGGTCAAAATATTTCGGGATTGGTTTAGGGTATGGTTTTGTCGGAGGGAGAAAGGGATTCTATAAAAGAAGTAACACTTTTTATGCAGGTTCTTTCTGGAGACCCATACCATATTTGTCAATCGGTGCTCAGTTTACTCAGGCGATTGACAATCACGATAAGGAATATATAGCCGAATTGGCTCTTAGACCTATCAAAAACTATCCACTGACATTTTTTGCCGACTATGGTATGTTTGACGACCAGAATCCCGAACAGGCAAAATGGAGTGCGGGCATTTCTTATGAAGTTATTGACGGAGTCAGACTTAGTGGCAGATATTTCAATAATAAGGCTTTTAATGCAGGTATTGATATATCGTTGGGAACCACCGGAGTTGGTGCCCAGTCGAATTTCACTAAAAACAGCAGTAACAGCTATGATTACGGCTATTCCACTTTCTTTATACGTGCCGGAGCTTTGGACAGAACCATCATAAAGGATTTTACACCAGAAAAGAAATTTCTCAATCTTAGCTTTGACGGTAGTGTAAAATATCAGCGTAATGCTCTTTTTGATGAAGGAAATACATTGATATCTCTTTTAGAATTAATTAATACTGCAAAAAAAGAAGACAAGATTTCCGGATTGGTGATAAATATAACTAATTTTGGTGCCGGAAAGGAAATACTCTGGGAACTCCGCGAAAAGCTGAAAGATTTTAAAACAACCGGAAAAAAAGTTTATCTTTTTGTTGACAGGCTTGGCATTGACGATTATCATTTCGCATCGGTCGCCGATAAAATCATTATGGATGAACTTGGGTCAATCTCACTTGAAGGATATATGCTTGGCAGAAGCTTTTATAAGCAAATGCTCGAAAAATCAGGAATCGGTTTTGAAGAACTCAGATATTTCAAATATAAATCTGCTGTGGAAAACTTTTCTCGTGAGAAAATGTCTGAGGCTGACAAAGAACAGCGACAGAAAGTGGTGGATGACTGGCTTAAAATTACTAAAAATGAAATCTGTGAGTCGCGTAAATTTTCTCCGGAACAATTCGACAGTCTGCTAAACAATCAGATTATTTATTCCGCAAAAAATGCTCTGGATAAGAAACTTGTTGATATGACTGGCAGATGGGATAACGTGGACAGTCTACTGAAAAAGCTTGAAGGGGACAAAACCGGTATGATATATCCCAATTTACTCTTCGAACATAAAAAACCGATTGACGACCAGTGGGGTAAGAAAGACAAGTGCATAGCCATTATTTATGCAATCGGAGAATGTGCAATGGACCAGGGAATTAAAGCCAGAAAACTGATAAACGATTTGAAGTTCGCTTTTGCTAGCAAAGAAATTGATGCCATTGTACTAAGGGTTGATTCTCCCGGAGGTGATGCTCTCGCTTCGGATTATATTGCAAATGTTATGCGGCAAAACAAAAACAAAAAACCGGTTATCGTTTCGCAGGGTATGGTTGCAGGTTCGGGTGGTTACTGGCTCTCGATGTACGGTGATAAAATCGTTGCATCTCCAATGACAATTACAGGTTCAATCGGAGTAATTTCAGGAAGAATTTATGACAATGGCTTGAAAGATAAGCTGGGCATTACGGTTGATATGGTTAAATCGGGTAAATATGCCGACCTTGGTCAAAGCTTTGCGCTGCCACTCATTGACATCGGACTTCCCGTGCGGAATTACAACGAAGATGAGAAAAAACAAATCGAAAAAGAAATTCGTGATATGTATGCTGATTTTGTTTCCAAAGTTGCATTCGGAAGAAAAATGTCTGATTCTGCCGTTGGTATCATTGCTCAGGGAAGAATATGGTCAGGTCTCGATGGTAAACAGCTTGGTCTCGTTGATGAAATTGGCGGTTTGGAAAAAGCCATTGAGCTTGCTAAAGCTGCTGCTAATATCGGAAAAGACGAAGATGTGGAATTTATTGAATTACCAAAACCACAGCTTTTTGACCTGTCATCACTTTTATCTTCGATGATTAGCATGAACATTAATTCTCTTGTTGCAAACACACTTTTGCAGAAAACAACTGACCCGGTTCTCGATTACATCAGATTCAGAGCCAAAAACAATGATTTGCCCATGCTTATTATGCCGATTGAGTATCAGGATTTGGTACCGAAACAGTAGACGAGAATTTATTAGAAAAGCTTTTAAAAGATGCCGCTTCAAATATGTCATTCGTAAGAATTAATACATATCTGATTCGGCTTTTTTTTAGCTTTTAAATCACTACTGATATATTCTGCCCCGCGGGAGAGGAAAATTCATTAACCGAATCAAGTATTTCCTGACTCGTTTGATTAACTGTAATAGACTTGATGATAAAATTCTGGTTTTTTACCGAACTTTCGAGTTCCGGAAGATATTCCCTTAGAAATTCAGCAGTTTGATTATTTTCAGTAAATAAACCAATTGATATTTGGTTATTCATATAGCTTACATTAGCTACAATTTCACCGAATTCATCTGAAATCAGTTCGAATGAGAATTTGATAAGTTGATGACCCGGGCGGGGAGTGTGCATCTTTTTCACTATTATTCTTGCCAGCTTCTTGTTGCCTCGAATAATTACCGGAAGAAACAAATAAATGGGGGAATTCCACTGAAGAGCAAGATTATTAAGATAATATTGCTGTTCAATTGACTGCAAGAGATTTAAGGATAAATTCCTTAATGCTTCCAAAGCAGGAATTTGAGCTACTTTGGTTGATAAAATTTCAGCCAGAAGGTTATACAAATTATTATCTTTTTTTGCAAGTGCATGACTTCCTGTGATAAAACCAAGCAAATCACTTAAATTATGTTCAATGTTCTTTGTTCCTGAGTACAAGCTTGTTAATTTGTCTCTGACAGATTTCGGAAGCAAAGGCAGCAACGAATCAATTAATTTGAACAATCTGAAAAATTCATCGGGCGGGCTGAATGCAAGCTTGATTTTTGAAAAAAGTTCAGGTGTAAACTGCATAGAAGAATCGTTAATGTAAAACAGAGCCTTCATCAGATTACCTTCAGGAGTCTGTTTTATTTCTGCTTCCGGAATACTCAAATGCAGCTTATAGATTGCCAGAAATTCTTCACGGTTGATAATTGTCCGTCTGCTCTTTAAAAAAACTAGTAGTTCCCTGTTGAACTCCGATACAGGAATATCGAGGATTCTCAGCATTTCATCAGCCGAAATATCCTGACCATTGTTTTTTGTAGAAGCTGCGAATATTTTAAGTACAAGTCTTGGTTCGGTTTCCAAAATTTTGAAAAATAGGGAATCACCCTTTTTGAGTTTACCGGATAATGTTGCAGTAAAATCACCGTGTGGCAAACGCACTATAGCATCCTTCCCAATGGAGGCTTCCAAAATGGTTCCATGTGCGATTTCTCCCGTTCTGAGCGAAATATGCTTATGCTGAGGCTTATATGTCATACGGATATAGTTCGGTGTAGTTGAGGACGACCTCGAACCAATCGGACTTGTAATGCTTCTTATGTTCCCGGGATTATCCATTTGGAATAAGTATTATTCTTTAAGGAATTTGGAATCAATCAGTTTGTTTTCATTGTTCACATAAATTGCATATTGGAAACCTTTCCTGTAAGAAAAAGCCCCAATTTCGCCAAATTTATCCACAGCGAGAAATCCGACCTGCAAATCCTTGTCATCTTTTTCTTTTGACGAAATACGCGTAATTGCAGTTTCGCAGGCTTCCTGAGGAGATTTACCCTGTCTCATAAGTTCAACAATCAGAAAGCTGCCGCAAATTCTGATTACTGCTTCTCCTTTTCCAGTGGCGCAGGCTCCACCGATTTCATTATCAACGTACATACCTGCTCCGATAATGGGAGAATCACCTACCCTGCCATGTATTTTCCATGCAAGTCCTGAAGTAGTGCAGGCTCCGGAGAGATTGCCCGTATGGTCAATAGCGAGCATGCCGATGGTATCATGCTGGGTATTAATGTCAGGAATATATTTTGATGTTTTCAGCCATTCGAGCCATTTTTCCTTTGATTTTTGAGTCAGAAGATTGGTCTTTTTAAAACCGTTTTTTAAAGCAAATTTTAGAGCGCCCTCGCCGGAAAGCATTATGTGGGGCGTTGTCTCCATAACTTTCCTTGCTACCGATATTGGGTGCATGATATGTTCCAAAAAACTAACCGAACCGCAGTTAGCCAGTTCGTCCATTATGCAGGCATCAAGGGTAACTTTACCGTCCCTGTCAGGAAATCCACCGTAACCGACACTTGTCACTTCAGGGTCGGCTTCGGGAACCTTAACACCTTCTTCGACTGCATCAAGAGCCCTGCCATCTTTTGTTAAAATTTTCCATGCAGCATCATTGGCAGCTAAACCATGTTTCCATGTTGAAATAACCAAAGGTCTGACGGTAGTCCTCTTTTGCTGGGGATTATTGAAACCTAAAGCATCCGATGTTTTCAAAAGAGGCACGGAAGCAAGAGCCAGCGAAGTGTTAACCAGAAATTTTCTTCTTGATTTCATAATATTATTTTTTTGTGATTCAGGAAAATTAACTTTATTTTAATATTTCGCTTAATGTTTTATCAAGAGAGCCTCCCCTGAGACTGCCTTCCATAGCTATTATTTTTCCGGTCGGGTCGAGCAGCACCGGACGGGGAATGCCCATTACTTCAAAAGCTGCACCAATATCGCTGTCGAATCCGCCTTTTGCAAAAGCATGATTCCATGGCATTTTCCATTTCTTTTCACGGAATTTCGTAACTTTCTCCGGCTTATCGTCAAAAGAAATACTTAATATTGTGAAGTTTTTATCCTTGTACTTTTCATAAGCTTTATGAATATTTCCCATCTCACCTACACACGGACCGCACCAAGTTGCCCAGATGTCAATCAAAACATACTTGCCCTTTAACGATTCGGGAGTGAAAATTGTTTTATCGTTTTCGAGTGAAACAAGTTTGAAATTAGGAACCTGCTTGCCGATTTCCACCGCTTTATTATCGGAAAACTCCCTCTTAGCCATGGATGCAGCTTTGGAATCTTTGAAATCTTTGTTAAGCATATCGAAATAGAATTTTTTTGCACCCATATCTTTATTTCTGACTGCAAGCTGTAATGCAGAAGAAATAATGTATGCCGTTGAGTCCGTTTTGTCGGTTATTATGCTGTTAACTATTTCGGGTGATTTATAATTTTTAACTAATTTCCTGGCTAAAAGCTGATTTTGAATATAGGTTTTTGTATAACCCTTCAAGCTTTTAATCATTTTTTCGGCATACAGTTCGGATTCTTTGTTATTCAAAGCTTCAACCAGAGTAAAGAAATCCTGACTCCTTGTCATCCATATATCATCTTCGGGTGGAATTTGGTTCAAAATGTCGCTAAGAATATTTTTATCAACCAAAGAATCTTCCTTCAATCTCAAAGCAATGCTGCAAATATCGAAATAGGAAAAATACGCAGCTCTCTTTACTCGAGGATTCTTTGTCTGGCTAATGAATCCGGCAGTATTCTTTACACTCTTACTCAATTCGGAAACAAACTTCTCGCGGTTCTGGTCCTCGAAGTATTCTTTTACAGCATTATTGGCATTTTTCAGATAACTCCCGAATAATTTCTGATTGTCAAGCATTTCCCTTATACTCTTGTCGGGCGAGGAAACAACCGGTTCCAAAGTGCCTGTGATAAAGTCTTTCGGATTGAAAGTGATTTTAACTTTTTTATCTTTACTGACAATCACCGAACGGTAATCTCCACCACCGTCATAAATAAAATAGTCTGCCTGTCTGCCGTTAACACTTCTCATCTCAGGGTCGTTAAAAGGACCAAGAATCTGATAAATTAATGTATCGGTCTTCTTGGTAATTTCGGCTGTAAACGAACCATCTGCCTGTTTTTGCATCGGGATTCCTGTTTCAAAATCAAATTCGTTGAAATCTCCAATTACACTGACTTTAGTAAATCCCCGGTCCAGATTGTTTGGTGAAAGCATAATGACCAGAGGTATAACGTTGTCCTGTGGCAAAGTAAAGACTGTTAATATTTTTTGTTTATGGTCGGTTCCTGTAAAAGTAAAATTTAATACGGATTTTTTCTCTGTTTCAAAGTTGAATTTACCATCAGGTCCGGCAGAAATATCTTTGGATATATAACCTTTATCGGTCATTTCCAGGAAATGCACCTGACCGAGTTTCATGGCATTATTATCAAATCCGACAAGTGTTCCTTGAACGTTAATCTTTTCTGCGAATAACAGAAAAACAGGTAAAAGTAAAGTCAGAATAATTACCAAACAGAATCTCTTCATTTTTTTAACTCCCGAAATATTAGGTAAAAAGTTGAAAAACTATTATTTAAGAGAAATATTTTAATAGTCATTAAAATAATCGAAAACTAAAAATCATACAATATCAGTCTATACTAAATATTCAAAGTTTAACAATAAACGGTTTTTTGAATTTAAATGAATGAAGAAATCAAATTTGAAGCTCAAATCAAAGATATGGGCAGAGGCGGTGCAGGAGTTGAACTTCCATTTAATGTAAGCGAAGTATTCGGGAAAAAAGGATTGGTTAAAGTACATGCTACTTTTGACGGTCATCCTTACCGAGGCTCACTTGCGCCAATGGGAGGAGGAAAGCACTTTCTCGGAATCCTGAAAGATATACGTTTTGCAATCGGTAAGCAACCCGGAGATTTTGTTTGTGTAACACTTCGTAAAGATGTAGAGCCGCGTGAAGTGGAAATTCCTGAAGATTTACTTGCCGCATTAAAAAGTGAACCCAAAGCATTAGAAGCATTTAACAAACTTTCTTTTACCCATAAGAAAGAGTACGTCAAAGCTGTTATTGATTCTAAAAAGCCGGAAACCAGAGCTACAAGAATACAGAAAACCGTCGTTACTCTAACGGAGAAAAGCAAGTGAAAATAAAGAAAGTAATAATTTGCGGAGGTACCGGATTTATAGGGAAATGCCTTGCCAAACTTCTGAAGGAAAAGGATTATTTTGTTTCTATTTTTACAAGGAATGCAATCTCAGCAAGGAAAATAGTAACAGAAGCCGATGAATTCGTTAGCTGGGATTACAGGAATGCCGAGAACCTGACAAGTCTGATAGATGACTCGTTCGCTGTGGTTAATCTAACGGGAGCTTCTTTATCGAGCGGCAGTTGGACAAAAAAATATAAACGCGAGATTTACAACAGCAGGATTGTGTCAACTCAGGACATTTCAAATGCAATCAACTCAGCGGCAAATCCTCCGAAAGTTCTGTTCAATGCTTCGGCTGTTGGTTATTACGGACATCAGACCGATGAAGAACTGAATGAATCGGCACCACCGGGAGACGGTTTCCTTGCAACTGTCTGCAAAGACTGGGAAAATTCAGCCTATCTTTGCGCTGAAAAAACTAGGGTAGTAACCGGTAGATTCGGAATCGTTTTAAGTAAATACCACGGAGCTTTACAAAAGCAATTGGCACCTTATAAATTCTATTTGGGTGGTCCTTTGGGTACAGGTCTTCAGTGGTATCCCTGGATTCATATAGATGATTTGGTCAGTATGATTCTTTGGACAATAGAAGATGAAAAAGTATCGGGTCCGGTCAATTTTGTAAGTCCGAATCCAGTTAGAATGAAAGAAATGGCTTATTCTATCGGCAACGTGTTGGACAAACCTTCATTCTTCAGATTACCGGAATTCGCCTTAAAATTTTTATTGGGTGAAATGGCATCAATCGTTATTAACGGACAAAGGGCTTTACCTATGAAGGCTCTTGAATATGGCTATCATTTTAAATTCGATAATTTGAACGTAGCATTGGCAGACATACTAAATAGAAATAAATAAAATATGAATATTTTTAAGCTACCTTATTTATTTTTGCAATTCGTAATTCAAAAATTTTTAAATATTGAAATATGAAAAAAATATTCACAAAAATTTTCTTTGGATATATCGCACTCGTAGTACTCCTTTCATTTTTAATTCTATTATTTACTTTCGATATTATTAGGGATAATTATCAGGAAAATTTAAAGAACAATCTCCTAAACGTCAATTTTTCAATTGATTATAATATTCTGCCACTTTTGCGGGATGGAAATGTCAAAGCACTTGATTCCATTGTGAAAATATTAGGGGAACATATCAATTCAAGAATAACTATAATTTATCCGGACGGATTAGTCGTTGCCGATTCCAAAGCTGACCCAGCAAAAATGGAAAATCATTCGGACAGGCCTGAAATTCAAAAAGCTATTTCCGAAGGACAGGGTTCTTCTATTAGACATAGCTATACCGTTGACAAAGATATGTTGTATCTGGCAATTCCCGTTCGGGACAACGGCAGACTGTTAGCAGTGTCGCGATTGAGTATCTACATGAAAGACTTTGACTTGCTGTTGTTTAAACTGGAAGCCAATATTACTAAAATTGTATTGGTTATTTTATTTTTTGCTTTATTTCTTGCTATCATTTTTTCAAGGACTATTACCAAACCCATTAAAATTCTGACTGAAATATCAAAAGAAGTAGCAAAAGGAAATTTCAACGTAAAAGCAAATCTTAAAAACAACGACGAAATCAAATTCCTTGCCGATAGTTTCAACAATATGATTGAAAAAATTAAAGAACTTTTCAGGCAGACAGAACTGCAGAAGGAAGAACTTAACAGTATTATTTCTTCCCTTCAGGAGCCTTTGGTGGTTATAGATAACGATGGAAAAATTCTACTATCCAACAAAAGCTTTGACTCTGCATTAAATGCAACAAATCCGGAAGGAAAATTTTATTGGGAAATCCTTCGTGACCCACAAGTTTCAAAATTAGTTAAAAAAATTGTTGAAAAGAAAGGTAACATATCAACTGAACTTCAACTTAGAGATAACTGGTACATTTGCAGCATCAATCATATTCCTGTAAAAAATGAGATTGTTGTTGTTTTGCATGATATTAACGAAATTAAAAAGCTTGAGAATGTAAAAAAAGATTTTCTCGTAAATGTTTCGCATGAGCTTCGTACACCTCTGACAGTTATCAAAGGATATGTGGAAACTTTAGAAGAAGATATTGACGACGAGCATAAAAAGTACTTTGAAATAATTAAAAATCATACAAACCGGCTAATAAGCATTGTTAAAGACCTGATGGAGATTTCAAGACTTGAGGACAAAAGCTTCCCTGTAAGGATGAGCTATGTTAATCTCATGGATTTATTTTCTAAGCTTTCGCTAACTTTTGACCAGAAGCTCAAAGTCAAAAATCTTTATTTGAAAATTAATAGCTTTGGCAGCCTTCCTGAATTTTTTGCCGATGAATTCAAAATTGAGCAGATGTTTATCAATCTTATTGATAATGCTATCAGATATACCGATACAGGGGGTATTAGCATAGATTATTCTTTTGATACCGGTTATTTCAAATTTGTTGTATCCGATAGCGGAATAGGAATTCCTGAGAAAGACAAAGACAGAATTTTCGAAAGATTTTATACCGTTGACAAATCAAGAGCGAGGGAGACAGCCGGAACCGGTCTTGGGCTTGCGATTGTGAAACACATAGTTCTTTTGCACAAAGGGCGAATTTCTGTTGAAAGTTCACCCGGCAAAGGTTCACGATTTATAATTTTTTTACCCATTGTTGAACTTAATGAGCAAGTCAATGAGTATATCTGATATTCCGCCTGTATCAAAAACCGTATTCATTCTCGAAGATGAATCCGATATTTCGGAACTTATTGCTATTAATCTGAAAAAAGCCGGATTTCGTTCGAAAGAATTTCCAAAAGCCGATTTATTTTTCAAAGAAATAAAAGAGGAAATTCCCGACCTTCTGATACTTGACTTAATGCTGCCCGATATTGACGGTCTGGAAGTCTGTAAATTTCTGAAAAATGACAGAAAATATTCCCGGATTCCAATCATCATGCTAACAGCGAAAGTGGAAGAATTGGATAAAATCATCGGTCTCGAACTCGGTGCCGATGATTACGTTACAAAGCCTTTTTCACCAAGAGAACTCATTGCAAGAGTAAAAGCCGTTTTAAGAAGGGATGCTCCCCATCCTGCAGAAACTTTAAGTCCTGTCAATGAATTATTATCAATTGATTCTCAGAAATTTCAGGTTTTCGTTAAAAATGAAAAAATCGAATTGACCACGACAGAATTCAAACTACTCCTTCTTCTGCTTCAGAGAAAAGGCTGGGTCTATTCCAGGTCTGTTATTCTTGAGCATCTTGACCCCCAGAACAAAGGCGTTTTAGACCGAACGGTGGATGTGCATGTCAAGAATCTTCGGGAAAAGTTGAAAGAAGCAGGAAATTTTATTAAGAATATACGCGGCATTGGTTATAAGTTTGAGGATTAGCAAAATAATACGGGAATAATGAAGAAACCTCCATTAGAAATACATAAGCTTATTCGAAGCGACAGACGTACATTGAGTCTTAGGATTGACAACGAGGCAAGAATAGTCATCCATGCCCCGAACCGAATGCCTGAGAAGGATATGTTCTCATTTATCGAAGAAAAAAAAGGCTGGATTCTCAAAAAACAGCAGGAAATCCTTCTTAAAATTAAGAACAGAGAAACAATCCAAGCCGAATCGGAATTAAAAGTACTTTATCTTGGTGATTATTATCCCATCGTACCTGTTGAGAATTATAAGTATGCAATGAATTTCGACAAAACGCAATTTTGCATTGATACAAAATATCTCCCACACAAAAAAAGACTACTTCAAGTCTGGTACAATCAGCAGGCAAAGAGAATTATTCATGAGCGTGCTGTGATGCTGTCCAAAGCTTCAGGATTAACATTCACTGACTTGAAAATCAACAGTGCCAAAAAGCGTTGGGGTTCCTGTTCGGGTAAGAAAAGCCTGAATTTCAGCTGGAGATTGATTATGGCTCCCATGCCGGTTATTGATTACGTGGTAATACACGAACTTGCTCACACAATCGAGATGAATCATTCAGCCAAATTTTGGGGGCTTGTTGGTAAAAACCTTCCTAACTTCAAAAATGAGAGAACATGGCTGAAGGATAACGGCTATTTGCTGAACGTGTGAGTTAGAGTTGAGTAGTTATTTGTAATATTAATTGATTTTATTCAATTTGTATTATTTTTGTAAATTATTATAAAGATAATATTCGACAAAACAATGCAAAAACTTAAAATTGCTGTTCTGTGGCATCAGCACCAGCCTTACTACAAAAAGGATGATGAGTTTATTCTACCCTGGGTTAGGATGCATGGCGTGAAAGACTACTTCGACCTTGCTGAAATACTGAATGAATTTCCTAAAATCAAGCAGACTTTCAATATTGTTCCTTCGATGCTGCTTCAGCTTCAAGAATATATTGAAGGTACTTGCAAAGATAAAATCCAGCGATTGACCGAAATCCCATCAGAAGAGCTATCCCACGAAAACAAAAAAGAAATTCTTCAATCCTTCTTTCTCTGCAACGAACAGAACATGATTTTACCATATCCACGCTATAAAGAACTTTTCGAAAAATCATTAGTTGAAGGTTGGGCACTCAATAATTTTGAAAATAGGGATTGGCGAGACCTTCAGGTATGGTACAACTTGACTTGGTTCGGTCCATACTCACGACAGAAAGCATCAGTCAAAAGATTTTTTCAAAAAGCTTCAGACTTTACTGAAGAAGAAAAAAACATCCTTCTTCAATTGCAGATTGAGACTTTAAAACAAATTGTCCCAACTCTTCTTGAATTAGAAAAACTGAAACAGGTCGAAATAAGCAGCTCCCCGATGTACCATCCCATTCTGCCACTTTTGATTAACTCCGAAGCGATGCTTGAGGCAATTCCCGATGCAAAGTTGCCTGTCCCTCCGTTTCAGCATCCGGAAGATGCGACAATACAAATTTCACAAGGTATTGATTGTTTCAAATCGGTTTTCGGATTCATTCCACAGGGAATGTGGCCCTCCGAAGGTTCAATTTCCGATTCTGTTTTGAAATTATTTGCCGAATCAAGTATTAAGTGGATTGCAAGCGATGAGATGATTTTATCAAATACGGAGAAAACAGAAAATCTCCAACTTGAAAAGTATTTTCCAATTAAGTTTGATTCGGAAAAAGGTTCTATATGCATATTTTTCCGTGACCATATTCTTTCTGATGCAATCGGATTCACATACTCTAACTGGAATGCAGCAGATGCAGTAAATGACTATCTCGGTAAATTGAGAAATATTAAAAATTCACTGATAAGACATTATGGCGAAGATATTATGAACCACGCAGTTGTTCCTGTTATTCTCGATGGTGAAAACTGCTGGGAATTCTATCCCGAAAACGGGATATATTTTCTTAAGGAGCTTTACGGAAGACTCTCGGAATCTAATGAATTCGTTACGGTCACTATGTCTGAAGTCATCACTGAAGAAAGCCTGAATTACCATAAACCTTTGAAACATATAATGGCAGGTTCATGGATAAATGGCGATTTCAGAATCTGGATGGGTCATAAAGAGCATGTTGAGGCATGGAATATTCTCAACAAGGCAAGAAATTCAATCGAATCCTTGAGCAGTAAATTATCTAAAGAAACAGTCACAAAAGCAATGAATGAAATCTATATTGCCGAAGGTTCCGATTGGTTTTGGTGGTATGGAGATTCTCACTTTGCACCGAATAAATATGATTTCGATGACCTGTTTCGCTGGCACATCAAGCAAGTATATCAAATTCTTGGTATGGACATTCCTGAAAATGTCGAAATTCCCATTAATGAAGTACGGCGAATTTCATCCGTCCGTCAGCCCGAAAGCCGAATAACACCGGTGCTTGATGGAAGGGATGAATTTGATTACTTTTGGAAAAAAGCCGGCTATTACGATGCTAAAACGGCAATGTCCGTAATGCATCAGCTTGGTGAAATAATGAAATCACTCATGTTTTGCAATGATGAATCATCACTGTTTGTTAGATTAGATTTACTTCAAAAACCTGAATCTTCGGATAAAATTTTTATTGATTTCGATGAATTCATAATAAAAATAGAAAATGGCGGCTTTGCATTTCATTCTAACAATTCAACAGTTATAAGGGATATTGTGTATTCGTTTGTTGATTTTGTTGTTTTATCCCTACCTCTTGAAGCCTTTTCAAAAAGGCAGGAAATTTCATTAACTGTTTCAACAAAAACAAAAGATGGCGAAATCACTTATCCCCGTCAGGGAAAGATTGGGATTAGGCTCGTTTGAACCTTAAAATTTTGATTATATTTTCACCAAATCCTTTCTCACTTATCAATCAAACTGATTGCCCGTGATAGCTGCTCGCCTGTACCAATGCGGTAACCTGTCGTTAGATAAACGATGTCACCGTTTGGCTGTACAATTAAAATTATTGGATAATCCTCAGTGAAATTGGTTTTCATTGCTTTTTCTAATGCTCTGTAAAGTTTATTATCATTATCAAAAGCAAAGAAGCTGTTTAAAGGCAAATTCGGAAAATCCGACGTTTTGAAATTATCCGATGTTTTCGCCTTGTTTAAAAGGAAAAAGATATTACCTCCCCACTTGTCGAAAATGTCAGAATACCTCGGTATATCAGCCATTACATGTTTTGTCGGTTCCTTGTCGGGCTCGATAAAAATCAGTACCGAAGACTTACCTGCTTGAACAAGTTTAGGATTAAGATTTTTCCCGTTTTTAACGAAGGAAAGCTTGAATCCATCAAGATTAATGTTACCTAAAACTTTTTTAACAGGTTTGTTTTCGCGGACAGCAACCGGTACATCGGTTAGTTGATTTTCTTTGACTTCAAAAAATTCGATTGCTGACAAAACGGAACCGTCTTCAAGTCTGTTTCCTGTAACAACAATGTACTTTCCTGCTTCGGTTTCAATTTTCTCAGGGAAATCGGTAATTTTTTTGTCGAAATCCATTTCGATTTGCCTGTAAACACCATCTTTGTAAGCAGCAATAGAAAAATTAGTGTAGTAATGAGGTACGAAACCAATGGTTTTGTTGACAAATTTGATAAATCCTTTCTTGTTTTCTACCGGCTTAGTATCATCCAAGCTGACATTCAACCACTTCGTTCCATCATTATATTGCGGTGTATGCGTTTCAGGATTTATCCTTGATGGGATACCCAGAGTTCTGCATAAGGCAACAAAGAAAATATTCAGCGACCTGACATCGCAGACTTTAAGCTCCATAACCCCCCTCGGAGTCAGAGGCGCCCTTGAATGAAGATTTCCGATTTTATCAATGGTAATGGATTTCTTGCATTTTTCTATAATCGCATCTGGAGTTCTTATGCTTTTCCATTCGGGCTTATCAAGTTCTTTCAGAAGCCAGCCCCTCCAATCGGTTATCATTTCATTGTCAATTCTGCCCGACATTATGTGAGCAACAAAAAAGGAAGTATCCTTGATATTGTTCGCATATTTTAGTGAATATGAAAAATGGTCAGCCAATATGGAGGCTTTTGTATCTTTCAGGTCTTTATCGGAAATAGACTGGAGGAGAAATAATCCAAGGTTCCGATTCTGGTCGGATAATTGAATCAGAAAATTCGTAATTTCCTTCCAATTTCCCCTTGAGCGAGTAATCACGTCAACAGCCTTTTTAATATCAATTTTCATATTTATTGCAAATTCCGCTGCCCATGCCGAATCTTTGAATGTTGACATATATTCGGTTCGAACAGAGTCTTCATATTTTAGTCTCATGCTGTTTGTTTCACGGTTTACGGGATTCGCAGATGCTATGTTTCCCGGAGGCGGAGCAAGAAAGTCAAGCTCCTGCCATCCCATGATTTCATTATTCATTTTAATTTTTATTGTTACGGTATCAGTTTCTGCAACCGATATATGTTTGTAACCGAATTCTTCCCCCTTGTGAGCCCAAACAAGAACATTTCCTAAGCCTGTCAAGAATGAAACAATCCCATCGCTATTAGAACTGACTGTAGCAATTGGGTACATCTCGGAATAATTGTAAATCTGAAATTCGACTGATGCTCCTGTAACCGGTTTATTATGAATATCAATAACTTTGGCGTAAATTCTCTTTGCCGGAGCATAATTTTGAATAAGGTCAAGTTCAGAAAACTTTTCCTCATTGTTAGTAACAGGCTCACTACCGAAATAACTACCGTATGCTCTTGTATGAACAAGCATAGCTCTCGTTGAAGGTACTGCAAACCAACCCATATTTAGGTCTGCATCCGGTTCGCATGCTCCCATGAAATACCATTTCCCATCCACCCAAACTTCAACCCAGGCGTGATTGTCATCCGAATGAGTCCATCTTGCGACATAGACCTGACGAGCAGGAATACCAGCGGCACGCAATGCTGATGTGAAAAAAGTAGATTCTTCACCACATCTGCCATAAGAACATTTAATTGCCGAGAGAGGTGAAATAGTTCTTTCGTCGGAGCCTTTATACGTTACTTTTTCGTGACACCAGTGATTGATTTCGAGTGCTGCATCTTTCATAGAAAGACTTTTAACACGCCCTGCTATTTCGGAATACATTTTAATTCGAAAGGAATCGAGATTTTCGTTGTTAATTCTTGGCGGTAAAACAAAGTGAAGATATATGTCTTCGGGAATTTTTGAACCCCAGGGCATTTCATCCTTAGCTTTGAGTGAAATTTGAACATTCGAAAGAAAATAGCCGCCGCTTAGGTCAGCCAAATCGCTAAGCGGCATATATGCAAATAAGAATTTCAATCCTAACTCTTCATCTTTCGTCAAATTTTGGCTAAATACTCCAAACAATTCATTTTGTCTTCCTTTTGCAAGGTTTTTCTGCTTTTCGAACATTACTTCAATATTCTTCAATCTTTCCTTGTTAGTAATAATATGAGCTGAAGAGCTTTCTAAAATTGTTTTGGAATAATAGATTTTAAATTTGTCCAAAAAAGTAAAATTATTAATCACTCTATCTTTGAAATCATCCCAACCTCTATTATTCCCCGACCACAGAACTTCCGCAAGAGCGGCAATTCTCGGGAATACCATATATTCCACCTTTCCCGGAGAATCAATGTATTCTGTCCATACATTCCCTTGAGCGCCAAGAATATATGTTTTTTCTAAGGAATCAAGTTCATTCGGAAGGGGATTATAAGAAAATACCTTTTCAAGTGTTGTTAACCCTCCAATTGCCAATGGTTCATTTTTTGGATTTCCCTGATAATGGTCAAAATAACAAAATTCACCGGACGACATAACCACTTTGTGTTTCTCTTTTGCTACCGCAATACCGCCCTCAGTTCCACGCCAGGACATGACAGCAGCATTTGGAGCAATACCTCCGTCAAGAATTTCATCCCAACCGATTAAGGACTTTCCTTTGGAATTCAGAAATTTTTCAATCCTTTTGATAAAATAACTTTGAAGCTGGTTTTCATTTTTCAAATTGTTTTTCGACATCGTATATCGGCAGTTGAGGCATTTTTGCCATCTGGTTTTTGGTACTTTGTCTCCGCCCACATGGATATACTTCCAGGGGAAAAGTTCGATTACTTCAGTTAATATATCTTCAAGGAATTTGAATGTTTCATCTTTAGCACAAAATACATCATCGAAGACCCCCCAGCTTTTTTCTGTCTCAAACGGTCCGCCGGTACAGGAATATTCGGGATAAGCAGCAAGAGCCGCAAGGCAGTGCCCTGGCATTTCGATTTCCGGGACTATCGTTACATTACGGACTTTGGCATATTCAACGATTTCACGGATATCGGATTTTGTATAGTACCCGCCATATTTAATATTATCAAATTTCTCCGGAGTATCGCCCGCATGTCCGATTAAAGTTCCATTCCTGAAGCCTCCGATTTCAGTGAGTTTCGGATATTTATCAATTTGAATTCTCCAACCCTGGTCGTCGGTCAGATGCCAATGGAAGGTATTCATCTTATAAAAAACCAGGAAATCAATGTACTTTTTTACAAACTCCTTATCAAAAAAATGCCTGCAAACATCAAGATGCATACCCCTCCATTGAAATTTCGGAGAGTCTTCAATCTCAAGACAGGGAAGGGTAAATTTAGTCGGAGTCTTAAGCCTGATTAATTGCAAAAGGCTTTGGAGACCATAGAATATACCAGATTCACTGCCTGAAATCTCAATTGTATTATAATCAATTTTTAGAGAATAGGTTTCCGGTTTCATACTTCTCACCGGCATCAGCTTTATAAAATTGCCTGTTGAATTTTTCCCTGCTTTCTGAAGTGTGATTCCGAATCCTTTTTGAAGCTCATCGTTGAAGGCATCAATTTTTTTATCAAGAGTTTTGTCAAGGCAGTAGATGCAAGTTTTATCGCTCAATTCAAATTCACCTTTGTTAATCTCAATTTTCTGTGGATAAGGTATTAGATTGGCAGGAGGATTTTTTCCGTAGGAAATGCTTGAAAAAGCGAGAAATAATATAAAAATTAACATTTTATGTTTCATCTTTTTAAATCAAAAATTAATAAAATTAACAAAAATGCAATTTACCTAAAAACAGGCAAATCCTGAAAAATTGTTTTTATACAAAAAGCTCTTTTACATCAACTATTATTTTGTAATGATATTAAAAAAGAGTAAATTTGAACGTCCATAAATTTTATTTAATGAGGAGTAAAGACATGAGAGATTTTAATTATTTGGAGATTAGACCTCTAATTATCGAATCGGCTATCGAAGACGGTTACTTGTATGCCACATTCAAATGTACGAAAACAGAAAAAATGTTTTTCACTTCTACTTATCTTCACACACAAAAAAAGTTCAAAGAGCAAAAACAAACCGAGCAGACACCAAAGGGTTTTATTAAAAAAATCAGACGAATTATTTTACCACTTTTAGGTAAAAATCCATTGAAACTTTCACCTGTCAACGAAGTAGGTCAGCAATTCACGGATGTTGATGTTCTCAATCCAACGACGGAAATAAAATCAGCATTGATTTTGTGTTTCAACCAAATATCCAAATTTTTCGTTTGGGACAATGCCGCCATGATTTGGTATTATAATAAGAATAATGAGATTCCATGCTTGAATTTTATTGACATTCTGGAAGAAACTCCGATTGAAAAACCGGAAGACAAACTTATTTTCTCACGAATGCTTGTTGAAATAGCTATGGCTGACGAAGAACTGGCTAAAGAAGAGGAAGAATTTCTGAATATTTACCTGCCTAAGGAATACAAAAGCTTTCACGAATTAAATGCAATGCCTCGGCTGACTTCTCATGATTTGCATTCTGTTTCGGGTAACAATGTGAGGGAGGTAATGCTGATGATATGCTGGGCGATTGCTTTGACTGACCAGAATCTGAATATTGCCGAAAACGAAAGATTATATTATTACGCGAAAGCTTTTGAAATTAGTGAAAACAGAGTTAAAAAACTTAAATATTATGCACAGGAATACATCATCGAAAAGCTTATTGAACAGCTTTATGCTCTTGATTATAAAGGCAATGAAATAATTGTTTCTTTGAATAATATAGCGGCAAACCTGATTAACACAACCGCAAGAAATATCGGAATTAGTCTGAATGATGTGGAAATTATCGTTGAAAAAAACAAAGTAAAGCTCTCAGATGAAATAATGTTGAATATAAGGAAGAGTTTTTAATTTTTTAAGATATGAAAAAATAAAGACTTGAATTTGTCTCCACAGGGACTAAATCGTTATTAAAATAAAGTCCTTTATTTAGTATTTTTTACTTTTCATGGTTTTGTAATATAAACAAAAGACATGGAATTAATGTATAAGCCGGTAATGAGAAAATATGAATAGAAATGAAGCGGAAAAAGTATTGTTCGATGTTTTTAAAATTGAACATTTTTATGATACTCAATGGCATGTAATTGAAAAAATATTTTTAGGGGAAAAGGTATTACTAATTGAGAAAACCGGTTTTGGAAAATCTCTTTGTTTCCAATTTCCGGCATTGTTCTTTGATGGATTGACAATAGTATTTACTCCATTAATTGCTTTAATGCGAGACCAAGTAAATAAATTAAACGGGCTGGGTATAAATGCTAAGTGCATCAATTCTAATCAGGATGATGAAACAAATTCAAGAATAATAAGGGAAGCATTAAATAATGAGATTGTGATTCTATACATAGCCCCCGAAAGGATGGAAAATATTGAGTGGATTAACTCAGCAAGACAAATGAAAATTTCCATGGTTGTTGTGGATGAAGCTCATTGCATTTCTACATGGGGGCATGATTTCAGACCTGCTTACAAACGAATCGTAAATCTTGTGAGATTACTCCCCAAATCATTTCCGGTTTTAGCTGCTACGGCAACGGCAACAAAACGCGTGGAAGAAGATATAAAAGAACAAATCGGCAATAACATTTTTTCTTATAGAGGTAATCTGCTCAGAAATAATTTCAGACTTTTTGTAATTAAAGTTGAATCCGAAGAAGAAAAATTAATTTGGCTTGCTCAGAAATTGAACAATATTGAAGGAAGCGGACTTATTTATACAGGTACAAGAGCAAACACCGAAATTTATTCGAAATGGTTACAGTTTGTTGGAATAAGCTCTGCTTACTATAATGCCGACCTCGATTCCATAATCAGGGAAGATATCGAACAGGGATTACTTGAAAACAGGTGGAAAGCTATTGTTTCGACAAATGCACTCGGAATGGGAATAGATAAACCAGATATAAGATTTATCGTCCACACTCAGACTCCGATTTCTCCGATTCATTACTATCAGGAGATTGGCAGAGCCGGTCGGGACGGGAAGGAAACTTATATTATTCTATTTTACAATCCTAATGACGACGATAGTTTGCCCAAAGCATTCATTGAAGGAAGCAAGCCATCAATGTTAAAATATCAGAAAGTTATTGAAACCTTAAAGATGAATAGATTAGGCGAGCAAGAGCTAATGAAGACTACTAATCTTAAGCAAACCGAACTTCGTGTGATTCGTGCTGATTTGATTGAACAGAATATTATAAATGAAGTATATGAAGGCAGGAATAAAAAATACGAAATAAGGTTTAATGCTCCGGAACTTAACCAGCAGCCATTTAAAGAATTAAGAAACAGAAAATTTCTGGAATTTGAAAAGATGCTGGAATATATCAATTCTGAGTCCTGCAGAATGGAATATTTATGCAAATATCTGGGTGATTCGACTTCCAAAACTTGTAAAAAATGCGATAACGATAAAAACCATCATGTTAATGTCGTGCTTGATGAAAATTGGAGGATAAAAATTGATGAATTTTACGACAGTTATTTTCCTCCTTTGGAAGTGGCAAACAAGAAAATAAATCTAATTGATGGGGTTGCATCATCATTCTACGGATTTTCAAATGTCGGAAAAATAATTCATCAATGCAAATATGAAAATAGCGGAGATTTTCCTGACCATCTGTTGAAATTAGTTTTGAAAGCATTTAACCGCAAATTTAAAGATATTCAATTTGATATTCTTCTCTATGTGCCGTCAACAGAATCGGGAAATCTTGTTAGAAACTTTGCTCAAAAAATTTCGGATGTACTAAAAATTCCTATTTCTCATAAATTATTTAAAGTCAGGGCTACCAAACCTCAAAAGATTTTTCAGAATTTCCTGCTTAAAAAAGAAAACATTCAGAACGTATTTTCGTATTCAATACCTTATGAAATTAACGGAAAGAAAATTCTGTTAATTGATGATATTTTTGATTCGGGAGCTACTATTAAAGAAATTGCTAAATACTTGTCAGGAATTGGAGCAGAATGTGTTGCTCCTCTAGTGATTGCTAAAACCGTTGGTGGAGACATAAAATGAATGAAGAATTAATATTTTGGATTGCACTTTCTCAAATCCGAAAATGGGGAAATGAAAAAGTTAATAAATTAATCATCAGGATTATACAGGAAAACAGCTCGAAATTGAGTGACTTCTTTGCGGCGGATAAATCAGCTTTAATGCAGATGTATCATTTAGATGAAAATGAAATTTCCGACATGGAATCTGTCAAAAAAGAAATTCCCGCATATTCTTTCCTGGTTGAGGATTTGCTTGCACAAGGTTTTGAAATCATAACGATTAATTCTCCCAAATACCCGAAAACAATGAAGGATAATTTAAAAATCAAGCATTCTCCACCCGTTATTTATGTTAAAGGCAATACGCAGATATTACAAGAAAATTCAGTCGCAGTTGTCGGTTCGAGAGACGCTGATGAGAAATCCTTGATTTTCACAGACAATATAGCAAAAAGTGCTTCCAAGCAATTCAAAGTGATTGTTAGTGGTTTTGCCAAAGGTGTGGATAAACAAGCATTAGATTCCGCATTAAAGTATAAGGGACAGAGCATCATTGTCCTCCCACAGGGCATTATGACTTTTGGCTCTGGTATAAATAAATACTACAAGGTAATTCAGACCGGAGATGTGCTCGTGCTTAGTACATTTTTTCCGAAAGTACCTTGGAGTGCTCAGCTTGCCATGGCCAGGAATCCGATTATTTATGGTCTGGCTAAAGAAATTTACGTCGCTCAATCAAGCGATAAGGGAGGTACTTGGTCCGGAGTTATTGACGGACTGAGAAAAGGAAGGGAAATTTTTGTCAGGATGCCCGAATCTGATGAAACTAACTCAAATGCTATGTTAATTGAAAAGGGCGCAATACCTGTTGATATTGATGGTAATGTTATTCAAAATTCTGCTTTAGCAGAAAATATGAATATAATTCCTCAAAATGAATTAATTGATGAGAAAATATTACAAGTATTAAAAAATGCCGAGCTTACATCATTCGATATCTTGAAATCTCTTAATTTGGATTGGAATCCCAACAAGATGACCTTACATCTAAAAAACATGTTAAATATTAAAATATCAGATAAAAAACCATACAAATATTCACTTTTGGAAAGTAAATTTCAGGAGAGTTTATTTGGAGATTAATCAGGTATTTTAATTAAAAATGTTTTTTTGTAAGGGTTGTAGTAATGAAAAAAATCATTCTTATTTTGCTTTTTATTAATTTCTCAATTTCTTTTTCCGAACAATACGGTTGGACTAACATCGGTGAACGTCTGCCAAATACTCTCTCCACAGCCACAATCAGTTCAATAGCTGTAATTGGTGATTCAATCTGGGTTACATCCGGCTATGGCACTTATCAGAATAATGTCCCAGGTGAAATTTACTTTTCTTCCGACAGAGGGAAATCTTTCTCTATTCAGTCAACCAAATACGGTACTCATTCAATTTGTATGCTAGACTCAAAAAGGGGCTATTGCGTTGGAGTCGAAGGTCAAATTTATCGGACTTCAAATGGTGGAGACAACTGGGAACGGTGGACTTCTCTTGGTCGAACCCTTATGTCAATTGATTTTCCACCGAACAGCGATACGGGCTATTGTACCGGATTTACAGGGGGCGTAAAACTCATTACACCCTCCGGATTACAGACTATTAATATGGGAGATTATGTTTCAAACATCTATTCGGTATCGGCAATTGACAAAAATCATGCTTTTGTTGCCGGAGAGGAAATTATAAGTCCGATATTCGATTGCGAACTCCAAATTGACCAGTCATATCCCGGAACGAATGGTAATTATGCAATTGATATGATTGATACAACATATGGCTGGTGTGTCGGTAGTCCAACGGCTGCCGCTGCTTTCGACAGCCTGGGTTGTATGATTATACGAACAACTGACGGACACAATTGGGAGGAACAGGTCAATCCGGTAAAAGGAAAGTACGGTACATTAATGGCTGTGAAAGCCCTTAGCAAATCCGAAGCCTGGGCAAGTGGTACTTCAGGGGTTGTTTTGCATACAACCGACGGCGGAAATATCTGGAATCAGGAAGCAAAAGGCTTTTCAAATGAAATGCTTTATGGTATTGCAGTTGCCGAACCAAATGAAATTTATATAACCGGCAACAACAGAACGATATTGAAATATGGAACCATTGACAAAATTGAAGATAACCATATTCCGGAAATACTGCTCTCGCCAAACCCGGTAAGGGAGAGTTTATCTCTTAAAGATTACAAAGGAAAAATAACAATAATTAATATTTTTGGCGAAGAGATACTAACATCTGAAGTTACTGAAAATTCAATTATTTCAATGGAGGGCTGCATTCCAGGTATTTATTTTTTACATACACAAGACAAAACTTTTAAATTTTTAAAATTATAGGTTTGAATAAGGATTAAATTGAAGAAGTTCATTTTTCTAACTTTTGGATTTATTCTTATCATTTTAAGCGGTTATTACTTGAATGAGACAATAAAAAAGATAACGGCAAAAACGATTGGCTATGAGAGTCGTTATGTCCATGCTTTTGTAAGGTGCATGTTCCATAATGATTCTTTGAACAACTCCTTTTTGAAAATCAGAGAATCGTACCGGAATAGCGGGGATACATCACAGTCATTCAGAAAAGATAAGGAATGGCTCAAACTTGTTAAAATTAACGAGAGAGATTATGCCTTAATTGAATCGAGCGGTAACTTATTTACTCTTTCAATAAGCCTCTTTGGATTACTAACTTGGTTAATAAGAAGAAAGAAAAAAATAATTATTAAATGGTTTGACTGGATTTTTTTAATTTTGAGTTTGTTTTTTTTGAGAGAAACAGTAGTTATAGGATTTGATTTAACTCAAATGGCAAAATTATGTGATGAAGCAAAATTTTGGGATTTTTTCGGATTACATTGGTTCGTACCCGATATAATACTTTTCTGCTTAGGAATTATTTTACTCGGTTTTATCATTTTTTACGTCGTACCAAAGAATTACCGGTTATCTTTTTTCCTAAGTGGATTCTTTGGAAGCATTTTAAGTTTCTTTTTAATTGTCAGGTATGTTGGTCCATTACTCAAATAGTAAGTTAGAAATATGAAAATAATTCTGTTTATACTGATTTTCTTAACCGTGTTTTGTTCTCTTAAAGCCGAAGAGCCAACAATTAAATTCTATTTTTCCGACGGAAGTTTCAAATCGTACAAAATTGATGACATTGACAGCATTGGTATGCTCAAAACCGGTTCTGTTTCTATCCTATCGGTTTATAAAAAAATTAAGAGTACGTCCTGGAACTATGAATTGAATTTGTTGGAACAGATTAAATTCGAAAACCGTACCCGGATAATATTTATTATGTCAGATACTACCTTTTTTGAAAATCTTATTGATATTGATAGTATTATATTCAGAGTAATCCCTCCCCCTAAAATTACTTCAATTAATCCGGTAAAGACTAAAATCGGGGATAATATAATAATCAAGGGAACCGGCTTCAAGCAAGCCCAAGTTGCAAGTTTTGTTAAATTTAATTCCCTTATAGCCGATGAATACGTAAGCTGGAGTGCTACTCAGATAGTCGTCCGAGTGCCTGCTGAAACTGTTTCCGGTAAATTAACCGTAACTGTTGACGGACAAATAAGCAATGAATACGACTATGAAATTATTCCTTTTATCACAAACGTAATGCCGGCACAAGGTATTTCAGGTGATGTCATTACTATAACAGGGACGGGATTTCGTACTAATCAGGATACAAACACTGTCTCGATTAACGGCGCACCGATAAATTCGATTACAAGCTGGAAAACAACTCAAATAAAATTTGCAGTACCGGACAATGCTTCAAGCGGTAAATTAGCACTCACTATTGGCGGCAACGTAAGCAACTCGGTCAATTTTTCTGTTTTACCTAATATTACAAACATAAACCCCAAAGCGGCTTATATTGGGGATGCAATTACAATAACGGGAAGTGGCTTTGGTCTCACAAGAGGCTCAAGCGACGTATCTTTTAACGGAAAAAATGCAACCGAATTTACTTCGTGGGAAGTTTCTAAAATTATTTGCCAAGTTCCTTCCGGAGCCACTTCAGGAAAACTTTCGGTTACTGTTTCCGGGAAAAACAGCAATGAACTGGATTTTTCTGTTATTCCCAATATAATTAGCATAATACCTTCTTCAGGCTTGACCGGTTCGGAAATTACAATTACAGGCACAGGCTTCGGCATTGTTCAGGGAACAAGTAGTGTTTTATTAAACGGCTTGATTTTTACCGATTATACAAGCTGGAGTTCAACCAAAATAAAAGCTAAAATACCTGCCAATGCCGTTAGCGGTAAATTGTCCGTGAAAGTGGATAGCTATAAAAGCAATGAGGTTGATTTTACGGTAATTCCAAACATTGTTAATATCAGTCCTAATGCAGGCTTTATCGGAGATGAAATCACAATTACAGGTTCCGGTTTCGGAAATTCTTCGGGAACTGGTTTTGTCACGTTTAACAACAGAGATGCGAATGAGTTTACAAAGTGGACTCCAAACGAAATCATCGCTAAGATTCCATTAGAAGCTAAAAGCGGTAAACTTTATGTAACAGCAAGCTCAATAAGAAGCAATGAAATGAATGTTCTGGTTTATCCGAATATTAGCGATACCATAAGAATCGGGACACAACTTTGGATGAGTAAAAATTTAGACGTATTAACCTATCGAAACGGTGATACAATACCGCAGCTCACCGATTCCACAGCTTGGGCTAATGCTACTACAGGTGCCTGGTGTTATTATAACAATAATCCATCTCATGGAACAATTTACGGCAGGCTTTATAACTGGTATGCAGTGAATGATAGCCGAGGTCTTACTCCTTTGGGCTGGCACGTCCCGACAGATGCCGAATGGACAACTTTAACAGTTTTTTTGGGAAGTGTATTTGTTGCCGGTGGAAAAATGAAGGAAGTGGGTACTTCGCACTGGCAAAGCCCGAATACAGGTGCAACTAATGAAAGCGGCTTTACTGCTTTACCAGGTGGCTACAGAACTCTTGCAGCATTTATGAATATTAATACTTACTCCATTTGGTGGACATCATCCTCCAACGGTGCCTCATCAGCATATTTCAGATATCTTTATTATGATAACGACGATATTATGAAAAGCTCTTACAATAAAGGTTATGGCTTTTCGATACGTTGTGTGAAAGATTAAAACTTACTTAACATTGTTTATTTCAACTTTCTCCAAATTAAATTCTATGTTTAGCCGTTTTGAAGTTATTTTTATGCAGGAGTAATTTATGCTTAAAATAGATACCAAAGTTTGTTCTAACAAAACAACGGATTTTTGGATGGATTTGTTCGCTTTCTGGGGAATCTTCATCTTTGTAACAGCTTTACAAAGCAGGGCAGATGTCATTTTTAATCAAACTATCGGTGAGAAAGTAGCGTCAAGCAACATAATCGCAGTTGCTACATTTGAAAGTGTGGAAGGAACAGCCCCTTATACAAATTCTAACCCACCTATCGCAAAGTTCAGAGTCAGTAAAGCATTACGAGGCTGCAAAATTGACCAAATATTGAGTTTACCCGATTTTAACGTGGTGCCGAAACCACGAGGTCATCGGAAAAGTCCGATGCCACCAGTTCCACCTACCGAAAAGGAACTTAGAGATTGGGCTGAAGCACCGATTATTTTCCCCGAAAAAGGTACCGAGTACCTGCTATTATTAGGACAAGCAAAGGAGAAACTTATGGACGGACATATTCCGTATCCTGACTACATAGCGTCACCCGATAAAAAATTGATTGAACAAATTGAAGGTATGCTCATTTTTTCAATAGAATTAAAACCCGAAGAAGACAGAAAAATAAATTCTGGTTCTCCTATACCTATCAGTTTAACTATTACAAATAATAGCAAGGCAAAAGTGAAATTTGCCTTGTCATCACTTGCATTAACAACTTCCATCCCCGGAGGAGAAAGCATTTCCAAAATGCCACCTAACTCAAATGAGCCTCAAGTCGTGGAAATTGAACCTTCCAAATCTAAAATTTTAAATATTGATATGGCAAAGTTATATACGGGTATTTTTGATAAACCGGGTGATTATTGGTTTCAGCTTGATATCCCTGCCCAGGGAGGCGAAATGGTTATGCGACATATAGAAATTGTCGAAAAATCGTTAGCTTATGCTTGCAGCCGTGCTTCCCATATTCTTAGAGTGAAAGTTAAGCTCGACAATAACACCGCCACATTGGATGACCCTGTTTATTTAAGGCTTCGCGGGGAAATGCTACCTGGCAAAATTGAGTGGACTAATAAGGCTGAATCTCCTAATGGAGAACGCAGAATCCTCTGCTTAGAAGGAAATCTTATTACTTATGACGCACCGGACAACCATGAAATACTGGAACAATTAGAAAATCTATTGGCAAACGACCCTATTGAATGGTGGTCTCATGCAGAAGATTCCGATGAACGTTTTCAAATTCCTGACAGAACGGATATACCCGAATCCGTACAAAAGCAAGCATTACTTAAAAGCAGACTAAAGGAATTACCGTAGCCAATAGGAATAATTAACATTTATTAAAAAAAAGGTTTTATGAGATACTTAATATTTATACTGATGCTAATTGCTGTTACTTCTACAGTCTTATGTTTTTCGAAAACAGATTCTCTGAGAAATGATATTGAAAATTTCTTAAAAACAAAAAAAGCAAACGTTGGAGTTGCCATTATGGATTTGGATAACGGCGATACACTTACTGTTGGGAACGAAATACATTATCCTATGCAAAGCACTTATAAATTCCATCTTGCTTTGGCAATTCTTGACAAAGTGGACAAGGTGTTGCTTTCTCTTGACCAAAAAATTCTACTCACAAGGAAAGAACTGAAAGAAAATACATGGAGTCCGATGCGGGACAAATACCCAAAAGGAAATGTGGAACTTACAATATCAGAAATTCTGAAATTTACCATTTCACAAAGTGACAACAACGGTTGCGATATTCTCTTTAAATTAATCGGCGGAACAAAAATCGTCAACGATTACATTCACAGCCTCGGTATCAAAGATGTTGCCATTGCAGCTACCGAAGTCGAGATGGACCGCGCATGGAAAATCCAGTTCAAAAACTGGACTTATCCCTTAACGACTGTTCAGCTTTTTGATGTATTTTTCAATAAAAAAATACTTTCGAAAAGCAGTTTTAATTTTCTTTGGACTGCTTTGGTGAATACAACTACCGGTCCCGACAGATTAAAAGGACTTTTGCCCAAAGGTGCCGTCGTTGCTCATAAAACAGGTAGTTCAGGATTTGATGACCTTAAAGGAACTGCTGCATTCAACGATATCGGGATTATTGAATTACCTAACGGAAAGCATATAGCTATTGCAGTTTACATAACTAAATCTTTTGAAGAAGACGATGTAAATGCTAAGATTATCGCAACTATTGCAAAATTGACCTGGGATTATTACTTGAAATGAGAACTGTTTTATATCATTAGGGTGAGCTTATGAACGAAAGAAAAGTAATATTATATATCGCTATGAGCTTAGATGGCTACATAGCTAAACAAGATGACGATATGTCTTTTTTGGATTTAGTTCGGCAAGAAGGCGAAGATTACGGTTATTATGACTTTATCAAAACAATTGATACCGTAATCATGGGTAGAAAAACATACAATTGGGTTATGACTCAGGTAAATGAATTTCCTCATTCAGATATAAATTCCTACATCATAACAAGGAGCCCTCGTCCTAAAAAAGGAAACATAGAATTTTACTCAGGTAGCTTGAAAGAACTCATCATCAAGCTAAAAAACGTTCAAGGAAAGAACATTTTCGTGGATGGCGGTGCCGAAATTGTCAATATAATGCTCAAAGAAAATCTTATTGATGAACTATGTGTTTCAATTATTCCGATTTTATTAGGTGACGGAAAAAGACTTTTCCGTGATGGGATACCAGAAAAGCAGCTCATTCTTCAATCAACAAAAATTTTTGAAAAAGGGTTGGTACAACTGCACTATTTGTTGAGATAGCAGATACATACAATATTAAACAACATTTTAAGGGTCAAACCGTTTAAAAAAGTAATAATTAAAATGATTAAAGCAACTAAAATTATGTCGGAGTAAATATGGAAAATGGAAATATATCGGACAGACGGGGTTTTCTCCTTAAATCAATCACAATCGTCGGTGCAGGGCTGTTAGGAGGCTCTCTACCGGTTTTGCTATCATCGTGCAGCAGTGGTTCCAATCCGGCTTCGAGCAATCCAACCCCAACAAACATAGACATCACAAACTATCCTGAACTTCAGACTGTAAACGGATTCAAGAAAGTTAGCGTGTCAGGGAAAAATAGCGATTATCCATTTATTATTATCAGGAAATCAACTACAGAATTTACCGTTCTTTCTTCAATGTGTCAGCACCAGGGATGTGAAGTCAACAATCCAGACATTGCAAGCAAAACAATACTCTGCCATTGTCACGGTTCTCGCTATAATCTTGACGGAAGTCTAATTAATGGACCCAGCCAACAGCCATTACAGGTATTTCCAAGCACATTCAACAGCACAACAAATGTTATAACATTTAATAGTTGAGAAAGATTATTTCAAAATCTAAAGTTCAAAGCTCTTAACATTTGGTAAATATCAATACACTTTATATTGAATGCCTCGCATACATTCGGTATTGGGATTTTCCTTTTGATTTCTTTATTTAGAACTTCGTGAGTAACGATAGTTAAACCATTAGTCAAAGCAAATGATATGAGCCAAGGGTCAGCATTGTCCATTTCATAAAATTCGTCTTTAGCCCGTTGTTCATATTGTGATTGCCTTTGTGCCCAGTTTATAATTGTAGCATATTGAGTTAAAATTTCATTAGAATCGGTATTAAAAAAATATGGTAAAAAGGTTTTCTTTGCCCACTTGGAAAGTTCATCATTTCCTTTCAACAATTCATCATGAACTTTATCAATACTACAAATAAGACTTTTTTCGGCAAAATGCACCAGTCCGTCCCAAAATGGCATAGCAAAATCGATTGAATAATGTGTCCTTGCAGCTTTTATAAAGGTATCCGAATCTAAGACATATTTTAAATCGGTCTGCAAAATCACTTTTGAAATTTCTTAAAATATTTATCAAAAGTGTCAGGCTTCATGTCAGTTAGTCTGAATGCTTCTCTATAAGTAATCCTACCGGATTTGGCAGCATTATAAATAATCTCTCCGAATCGTCTGCTTAATCTGTAAGGAGCTGTGTTGTAATAATCACCTCCAGGTTTTTTGGTTTGGTCTTTTCCTTTTATGATGATTTCATTGTAAAAATTAACAAACTCCTCTTTTGCTATTAATTTCAAGTCTAATAATCGTCTTGCTATGACTATCCGGCTAACTTTAAAATAATATGCAAGTTTATCATAATCCTTTATTGTGTCATAAATCTTTAAAAGCTCATCTTCGGGAACCAGCAGTTCAGCAGCAACCTTATTGCAAAATATTTCAATAGCATTATCGGCAGCTTGCAAATCCCTGAGTTCAAATGATGCACTTTTTCCTAACCAAATGTGAGCAATTTCGTGGACAAGAGTAAATATTTGGGCAGACTTGGCATCATTGTTATTTATAAAAATAAAAGGTGCAATTTTATCATTGAGAACAAAGCCGCGAAATTCATCAATACTAAGTTTCCGATGAGTATTATTACCCACGATGCCATTAATAACAACAAATATTCCGGCATTCTCAGTTTGCTCTAATAAATAACGAAAACTTTCATTCCAAGTAGAAAGTTCTTTTGCATTGAATTGTTCGATTTTTAAGTATTTTCTAATGCTCAGGACAGTTTCC